>CZKF01000017.1_pt1 | contig 53656 bp, 51 predicted proteins | sample 1122351 | NCBI WGS metagenome assembly CZKF01 (sample SAMEA3539301, study PRJEB10725) | soil metagenome | biome: tundra; feature: field; material: soil | place: USA | collected 2010-05 | depth 0.15 m
CGGTGGCAAAGTTGCCGCTTTCGGCCTGCAGGCGCGGGTCGGAGGCGATCACCAGCTCCGGGTCGTCTTGCTGGGCCGCGCGGTACTGGGCCTCGCGCAGAATGCGGTCCGTGGAAGCTGCCACCAACTGGCGGCCCAGTTCATCGATCTCCAGCACGGTCGAGGTGTGCTGCGTCTCGCCCTGTCTGCCGCTGGCCAGCGTCTCGGGCGTGGTCAGCAGGTCGTGCTCCCGCTGGAAGGCCGCCAGCCGCTGCTGATCCTGATCCACGCGGGCCTTCAGCTCTTTGAGCTGGCTCTCCAGCCATGTCGCGGCTTGAGCCGTGGCCTGCACCCGTGTCTCGGTGTCCTGCTCGCCATAGGCGCGAATCAGGCCGTTCACCACGCTGGCCGACAGCGCCGCGTCCTTGCATCGGAAGCGAATCTCAATCAGCAGCGTGCGCGGCAAAGTCTGCACGCGAAGCCGCCGCTGGAAGCGCTCCAGCAGCCATTCCTGGGCATCGGCAGCCGGCGCTTCCGGCCGAAAATCCGGAAACTTGCTGGCAAATCTGCCTTTGAATCCTGGCGCCTGGTAGAGCTTGAGGCCGGTAATCACCTTCCACGCCAGTTGATCGCTGCGGAAGACGTTCGCCAGCGTCTCCTGCTGCACTGGCGCGGAGAGAATGGAGGCCGACGCAAACGGCTCCGGCGCCTCCAGGCTGAGCGTCGAGACGGGCGTGGTGCGCAACGCCACCCTGGCGCTGGCCTCGTACTGATTAGGAGCGATCAGGCAATACAACAGGCAGGCCAGTAACAATCCCCCCACCACCGAGCCAACCAAGTGGCGGCGGCGAACCAGAACCTCCCAAAGCTCGCGCAGGCTTCGCGTGGAGTTGCGCGCGCCGTGGCCTGGCTGCTTATGTGCCCCCTTATCGGGCCCATGATCGGAATCGAAGGGCGAATCGTACTGAACGTCGTTTGCTTCCGGCACGGATAAGGATCCTCAATCCCAACTTTCGTTCGGCGGAGGCAGGCCTGGGATTCAAAACAAAACAATGCTACAAAGGTAAACTTCGTCAGTGTGCTTGATTGAAATCATTCCGTCAATACAATCTCATACAGCGGCCTGTGAATCTCCCCCGCCGCTCCGATACCACTCCACGGTGCGGCGCAGGCCTTCGCGGAAATCGACAGTGGGTGAGTAGCCTATTAGTCCCCCGGCCAGGCGAATATCCGCCAGCGAGTCACGGATGTCGCCGGCGCGCGGCGGAGCGTAGGCCGGTTGGCCGCTATAGCCGGTCAAATCGCGCAGAATCGCGAAGGTTTCATTCAGCGTGATGCGGCTTCCGGTGGCCGCGTTCATCATCCGGCCCGAGACCTTTTCCGCCGGGGCAGCGGCAGCCAGAAGATTGGCCTCCACCACGTTGTCGATGTATGTAAAGTCGCGGCTCTGATGGCCGTCGCCGTAGATGGTTGGCTGCTCTCCGGCCAGCATCATGCGGCAAAAGATGGCCAGCACGCCGGAGTAGTGCGAGCCCGGATCCTGATAGGGTCCGAAGACGTTGAAGTAGCGCAGCGTAACCGTCTCCAGCCCATAAACGCGGGTAAAGGCGCTCATGTAGAACTCACCGGCCAGCTTGGCCACGGCATAAGGGGAGATGGGGCTGGGCAGCATCTGTTCGTGCTTGGGCAGGGTCGGCGAATCCCCGTAAACGGAGGACGACCCGGCATAAACCACCCGCCGCACCCCGGCGGCGCGTGCGGCTACCAGCAAATTCAAGGTAGCGTCCACGCAGTTCCGGTTGGTGGCCGCCGGATCGGCTACCGAACGCGGCACCGAGGCCAGCGCCGCCTCGTGGAAGACGATCTCTACCCCGGCGCAGGCCTTCGCGCAGAATGCCGGGTCGGCCAGGTCGCCCTCGATGAACTCCATCGCTTCCAGCCCGGCCAGGTTAGAGCGCTTGCCGCATATAAAACTGTCAATTCCGCGTACGCTCTCACCGCGTGCCAGCAAAGCCGCGGCAATCGAGCGTCCAATGAATCCCGCGGCTCCGGTTACAAGATAGCTTGGCAAGATAATCCCCTCAAAAATGCCAGTTTACGGAGGATTCCCTCTCCGCTTCCCGCTTTGAAGAGAATACTCCATTCGGGACGAGCCGCTGGTATGCAGCCCGTCCCAGGCGGCGGGTTCAGTATTTGGACCTACAATCAAAAGCATGACCACTGAGTCCGAGAGCAGGCTGACCAGCCTCATTGAAAGTATTGAATCACGGGAAGCCCGCATCGGCATTATCGGGATGGGATATGTCGGTTTACCGCTGGCGCTGCTCTTCAGCGGACAGCGATTCAGGGTGACAGGATTCGATATCGTGCAGAGCAGGGTGGACACGCTCAACGCTGGCAATTCCTACATCGTGCGTATTCTCCCCAGCGATATCCAGCAGGCTCTAAAGGCAGGCTTCAGCGCCACGGCGGATTATTCCCAGATAGCCCAGATGGACGCGGTCATCATCTGCGTCCCCACTCCGCTTAACCAGCACCACGAGCCCGATCTGAGCTTCGTGACCGAAACCGTCAAATCGATCGCTCCCTGGCTGCGCGAAGGTCAGCTCATTGTGCTGGAAAGCACCACCTATCCCGGCACCACCGAAGAAATTGTGGCCCCCCTGCTGGAAGCCGGCAACCCGTGCGGCCTGAAAGTATCGCGTTCGCTCGACCAGCCCGGCGTGCATGTAGCCTTTTCGCCTGAGCGCGAAGACCCTGGCAACACAGTCGTGGCGCGCCACGACATTCCCAAGGTCGTCGGCGGCTGCGGCCCGGCGGCCACCCAACTAGCCTCGGCAATGTACAGCGCGATCTTCCGCAGCGTGGTGACCGTCAGCAGCCCCGCGGTGGCGGAGATGACCAAGCTGCTGGAAAACATCTACCGCTGTGTCAACATTGCCCTGGTCAACGAGCTCAAGCAGCTCTGCATGAGGATGGGCATCGACATCCACGAGGTGATCGACGCGGCCAAAACCAAGCCCTTCGGCTTCCAGGCCTTCTATCCCGGCCCCGGCCTCGGCGGGCACTGCATCCCCATCGATCCCTTCTATCTCTCCTGGAAGGCCAGGCAGTTTGACTTCCGCACCCGCTTCATCGAAATAGCCGGTGAAATCAACACGAACATGCCCTACTTTGTCATCGAGCAGATCGCCGCCGCCCTCAACGAGCAGCGCAAATCCATCAAGGGATCGAAGATTCTGGTGCTGGGCGTGGCCTATAAGCGCGACATCGACGACCTGCGTGAGTCGCCCTCGCTCACCATCCTCGAGCTGCTGCGCGAGAAAGGCGCCATCGTCGCCTACAACGACCCCTACTTTGCCACCGTGGGCCATGGCCGCCACTACGCCCTGAACATGACCAACACCCCGCTCGACAACCTCATCCAGTACGACGCCGTGGTCATCGTCACCGACCACTCCGCCTACGACTACAAGGCCATCGTCGAGCAGTCGCAGTTGGTGGTGGACACCCGCAACGCCACCAAGGGCATCGATTCGCCAAAAATTGTGCGCTGCTGAAGGTTGCCTTCCACCTGCACCCCCAGGTCACGAACGCCTGGGCTTTGGGTTCCTTTTGTTCTCAGGAACTTGCCTGCGTTCGCCGCCGCGTTCATAATGACCACAGGACTGCATCCGATGAGCGCAGAAGCGATCCAACCCGATTATGTGACCCTCTACAGGCGGGCTTTCGCTGAGTACGGCGCGCATGCTCTCTGGAACCTGCGCGCCTTCGAGACGCCTTCTTACGACGATGCGCTGGTAGTCGCGCGTGCTTTGCGCATTGAGGGCGACCTGGTTGCGCGCCGCTTGGCGGAAGAGATCGAGCAAGCCTGCCATGCCGCTGTCTAACTTACAAAGCGATATTCTCCGGCTGCTGGCTTCGCACCGGAACTGGTTTGGTAGTGCGCGCATACCGATCCGTACACAGTATCTCGCAATGTGGCTGTCGTGTGCGCTGTTGTGTTTCTTCGCGGCAAACTACGCCCAGGCACAACATGTCGTCACACTCGACTTAACACAGCCGCGCCCACAATCCCCCACTTCTGCCCAACTTGGACACTACGACGAGGACTACAACGTCGCCTGTAATGGGAGCGGCGGCGCAGATGGCGAAGTAATTGACAAGCGAAGGGACGACCACCTTGCATTATCCATCGTCGACGCTCAACCCGAGTTGCGCGATGGCCAAGCCCACCTCACTGTCACTGTCCGACTCAAGAACCTGAATGTCTATGTTCCCGCAGAGGTCCCATGGGAGCTATCTCCAGTTGTTCCAATCCAGACCGACCCTCATGACCCTTCCGTCATGTATGAGGCAGCGAGCATAGAGCTTTGGATTAGAGCACCGAAACCCACCGAGAGAGTTCCTGATCTCCGCGGCAGCGTGAGTTTCTGGGCACAACCGGGCAATTCCTCGCAACACTTGAAGCTTAAGCCCGGAGAATGGGTTGACCTTAAATTCTCTGTCCAGATCGTCTGCAAATCCGGTGAGGAAGAAGTCTGTTCTAGTTTTCTCGACGGTGGCGCAGTTCAACTCATTGCATTTTGGTGGGAGAGGGACCTTGAGCACGTCCGCAAGGGATGCGTGGTCACGGATAGCGCCTACACTTCGCGAGAATTCGAGTCCAGCCCGTTCGAATTCGCATATCCCCTCCCACTCAAGCCCGAAAGCACTACCCCAAAGCCCGTCGTAAGCCCGAAAGCCAACTGACAAAAACCGGCTTTCCCACGACAGCCCCCCACCCCATCCTGTATCTTAGCTTCGTCACTTATGCTCCCTCTGAACGCAACCCTGGCTGAACCGCAGTTCTTCTCGGTAGCGGAGAAACTGCTCCTCGTCGTGTTGGTCGCCGCCTCCGCCGCCGGTTTCTGGCTCCGTTTCCGCGTCGTCCTCGGCAAAATCCTCCACTCCAAAAAAGACGCCGGCTTCCGCCTCTTCCCCATCGGCCGCCGCATTTGGGATTTCCTCTTGGAGGTAGTCTTCCAGGCCAAGGTCATCCGCCAGCGCCCGCTCCCCGGCCTGGCCCACGCCCTGGTCTTCTGGGGATTCTGCGCCTTTGTCCTGGTCACCCTGAACCATTTCGCCTCGGGCCTGGGCTTCGGCTTTCTCTCGCCCACGGGCTTCTTTGGCCGCTTCTACTTTGATTGCGCCGCCGTCTTCGCCCTGGCCTGCGCCGTGGGCATTCTCGGCCTCTTCATTCGCCGCTTCCTGGTCCGCCCCAAATGGCTCGGCCAAAAGCTCTCTTACCAGTCCGGCTTCATCGCCTTCCTCATCTTCCTGCTGATGGTCACCTACCTGGCCTCGTTCTTTGTCGCCGGCGCCGGCCCGGCCATGCGCGTTCTCTGGTGGGTCCACACGCTGGCCCTTCTGACCTTTCTACCCATCATCCCCCACACCAAGCACCTGCACCTGGTTCTCAGCCCGGCCACTGTCTTTCTCTCCCGCGGCGGCTTCAGCCAGATTCCGCCGCTTGCAGGCAACGAAGACTTCGGCCTCATCGCCGGCACGGACCTGACCCGCCTCGTCAGCCTGCAAGCCTACTCCTGCGTCGAGTGCGGACGATGCACCGAGCACTGCCCCGCCACCAACACCGGCAAGCTGCTCAACCCAAAGGAGATCATCCTCGGCCTGCGCGGCTATCTGAACGATCTGGGCCCGGCCTCGGAAGTACCCCTGCTGGGCAAGTACAACCCCCAGGAAGCGCCCTTCCAATGCACCACCTGCGGCGCATGCGAGTTTCAGTGCCCGGTGGGCATCGAGCATCTGCCCATCCTCATCGGCCTGCGCCGCGGCGCGGTCAACACCGGCGCATGGCAGGACGACTATGGCTCCAAGCTCTTCCTCGCACTCGAGCGCGGAGCAAACGCCCACGGTCTGCCCGCCTCCGAGCGCGACAAGTTCATCGAAAAGGCCAGCCTGCCCATCTTCGACGGAACTCAGGAGTTTTGTTTGTGGCTAGGCTGCATGGGCGGTTACGACCCCAAGGGCCGCGAGATCATCGCCGACTTCGCCCGCGTCATGAACTACCTGGGCACAAGCTACGGCGTCCTGCGCAAGGAAAAATGCTGCGGCGATCCTGTCCGCCGTCTCGGCAACGATCTCGTCTTCCAGCAGCTTGTCGAATCCAACCTCGAAGCCTTCGCGCAAAGCAAAGTCAAAAAAGTTGTCTCCATCTGCCCCCACTGCGTCCGCACCATCCAGGAAGACTGGAAGGAGTACGGCACGCCGCCCGCCATCGAGCACCACAGCGAATTTCTCGCGCGGTTCGCCCACAAGCTCCCGTCGTGCCATGCCCATAAGCTCCCGTCGGAGGGAGCCGGGGGTTTCAACCCCCGGAATCCGGCCTACGGACACGCTGGGGCTTTAGCCCCGGAGGCAACCTCATCCAGCGCTGCGCACGCTCCCGCACCCAACTTGGCGAGCACTGTATCAGGGCACGACTTTAGTCGTGCCGAAATTGCAGCAAATAAATCGGGGGCTTTAGCCCCTGTGGCCACGCCCGGCAAACCCGAGAAAATCGTCTACCACGACCCCTGCTACCTGGGCCGCTATCGCAACGTCTACAAGCAGCCGCGCACCATCATCAAGCTGGCCGGAAAGCTGATCGAGGCCCCGCGTTCGCATGCCCGCAGCTTCTGCTGCGGCGCAGGCGGCGGGCTGGTCTTTCTCGGCGAAGAGACCGGCGAGCGCATCGGCCAGGTCCGCGCCGCCGAGTTAGTCGCCACCGGAGCCACAACCATCGGCACCGCCTGCCCCTTCTGCAACAGCATCTTCCGCGACGCGCTCGCAGACAAAGGAGAAGCCGCTCCGCAACTGCTCGACATTGCCCAGTTGACCGCGCGAGGATTGCCGGAGAATGAAGTGACTTAGAATTTTTTGTTTATACAGCTTTCAAAAACGGACTTGGGAACCTGACTAAAATGAATGTGAGATCGAAGTTATGAAAATCATCGTCGCCATCAAGCAAGTCCCCGAGCGCGATACCCAAATCCGCATCGACGCCACCGGCAAATGGATTGAAGAATCCGGCCTGCAGTACGCGCTCAACGAGTCCGACGCCTACGCCCTCGAAGAAGCCCTCCAGCTCAAGGAGAAGCACGGCGGCGAGGTGGTCGTGCTCACCGCCGGCCCCGAGCGCGTCGGTCCCACCATCCGCGAAGCTCTGGCCAAGGGCGCCGACCGCGGCCTCCACATCGACTGCAACGACCTCGGCTCTCGCGACGCCCTCGGCGTGGCCCGCCTGCTGGCCGCCGCCGTCAAGCCCGAAAACCCCGACCTCATCCTCACCGGCCTCCAGTCCGACGACCTCGGCCAGGGCCAGACCGGCGTCATCGTCGCCGAGCTGCTCGGCCTGCCCCACTCCACGCTCATCCTCCACGTGGAAAAAACCGAAACCGGCCTGACCGTCAAGCGCGAACTCGAAGAAGGCTGGTTCCAGATGATCGAGCTGCCCACCCCCGCCGTGCTCACCATCCAGTCCGGCGGCAACAAGTTGCGCTACGCCACTCTGATGGGAATCAAGCGCGCCAAGACCAAGGAGGTGCGCGCTGTGCCGGCCTCCGAATTTGCTATGGCCGTCGTCGCCGCCCCGGTTGTAGTGCTGGAGCGTGTCGCTCTGCCGCAGAAACAAAAATCTACGCAGATGCTCCCCGGCACACCCAAGGAAGCCGCGGTCGCGCTGGTGGAAAAATTGAAGTTCGAAGCGAGGGTACTATGAGCGGCATTTGGGTGGTGATCGAAGAGCGGAACGCGCGCATTACACGTAGCAGTTTAGAGGCCGTTGACGCCGGGCACCAGCTGGCGACGCTCACCGGCCAGGCCGTAAACGCCGCCGTCATCGGCGCGCATACGGAGTCGTTGGCCGCCGAAGTTGCCGCCAAGTCTCTTGTCAAAGTCGTCCGCATCGAGCACCCGCTGCTTGCTGCCTACACGGCGGACGGCTTCACCCTGGCCCTGCAACAACTCATCGAAAAAGTAAGCCCCGCGTATGTAGTCTTCCCCCACACCTATCAGGTGCGCGATTACGCTCCCAAGCTCGCCACGCGCCTCGGTCAAACGCTCATCGGCGACGTGACCGCCATCGCAGACGGCCCGGTCTTCACTCGCCAGCTCATGCAAGGCCGCCTTAACGGCGCGTACCGCCACTCTGGCAGCGGCCCCTGCTTCGTCTCCGTGCAGGCAGGAGCCTTCCGCGCCGACGAAGCCCAACCCGGCGCAGCCGCAATCTCTCTCTTCACGCCCACAATCGAGCCGGCGCAAATTCGCACCCGCCCCAGCGAGCGTTTCCGCGGCGCGGCGCAAACCGTTGACCTCGGCGCGGCGCAGAGGATCGTCGGCGTGGGCCGCGGTATCAAGGACCCCGCCAACATCCCATTGGTTCAGGAACTGGCCACCGCCCTTGGCGCTGAGCTGGGCGCATCCCGCCCCATCTGCGACAACGGATGGCTGCCCATGGAGCGCCAGATCGGCAGCTCCGGCCAGACCATCGCGCCCCGGCTCTACGTCGCCTTGGGCATCTCCGGCGCCATTCAGCACCTGGTCGGCATCAAAGGCTCGCAGTGCGTAGTGGCTGTCAACAAGGACCCCGGCGCGCCCATCTTTGAAGCCGCCGACTACGGCATTGTCGGCGACCTGATGGAGGTCGTACCGGCGCTCACCGAGGCCGTCAAGGCGGCCAAGCAGTAAAACTGGTTGCATAAATCGGCTTTGTGTCAGGGCACGACTTATGCCGTGCCGCAAGCCGGAGGGAGGTTGGGGTTTCAACCCCTGCATAATGCCAATCAAATCAACGAGGGCTTTAGCCCCGGAGAGAATGTCGGCGTACAAAGCTGAAGCAAACAGAGGTATACTCATCCGTGCCGTGAGGCAAAGGATTATTTCCGCGGGAAGGGGTACAAAATTATGATTTCGAATTTAATCGCATTTCTGATCTTGCTGGCGATTTCGGTGGCCATCCCCACGATTCTCTTTCTTCTCTTGCGCTCCAGTCTCCGTGATTTGCTGCGCCACACCCTCAAGCTGCAAGGCGGCGTCACCTTCTATCTGCGCTCCTTTCTTCTCGTTCTTTATCTTGCGGCTCTCTCGGGCGCCATCGGAATCTCCTTTGATCTGAAGCCGGAATCTCACTTCATGGAATTCGTTTGGAAGGGAGCTGCAGGCGTCTCTTCATCTCTTCAGAATCTGGTCCTGTTTATTTCCCTCTACCTGATTCTGATCACTATTCTCATTGTCACACTGAAGGTCAAAGTTGACGAATGAGCAATATCTGATCGTCTCCTATTTCGTCAGCGCCGTCCTCTCAGTCGCGGCGGGCATCCTGGTCTATCTCTATCTCCGGCGGCCCTTCGCTTCCGTGGCCGCCTCTGCCTCGGGCAAGCATCTTCCCACAATCCTCAAACGCCTCTTTCCTTGCGGATTGATCTTCCCCGCCCTGCTGGGATTTCTTTCTGTCTCGTATCAGGGTTGCAACAGTTCCTACGCGGACATTGTTGAAAACCGTAGTTTTCTAGTCGCCAGAAATCACGAACAGATCTCTGCAATCATGTTCTTCGTCCTGGTCGCAGTCCTCTTCTGGAATCTCATCGCCCTCCTCATCCTGAACTCCGCGCAACACGGCAAAAAAGAACACTAACTCTGTCGCACCGGTTTTGTATCAGGACACGGCTTCAGCAGTGTCAGAGGCCGGAGGGAGGCGGGGGTTTCAACCCCCGCATAAATCAAAAAATGATAGCGGGCTTTAGCCCCGGAGGGATCTTGACAAGGGTTCTCACCGTAAAATCATCTTTTTCCGCAAATCTCGCAATTGACGCCGACAACTTGAATGCGCTAATCTTGGCCCCGGATTTGACCTAATCCAAATTCAAAGGAGATCGCACCATGAGAATCGTGGCGTCAGTTGTCATTTTGGCCTTCGCGTCGGTGTTGGCTTACGCGCAAGGGCCAAAGACCTGTGAAGATTTGAAGTCTGAGATCGCCAAAAAGGTGGAAGCAAACGGCGCCAAGGTCTACACTCTTGAAATCGTGGCCAAGGACAAAGAAGCAGAAGGCAAGCAGGTCGGAACTTGTGGGGGCGGGACGATGAAAATCATGTACCTCAGGACCTCGCCTCCGCCGGCAGCCGCCCCCGCTCCCAAACTCGCGGCCCAGCCTACAAAGCCGACGCCTGCAACACCGAAGCCCTGATCGTCACAACTTCGTTGGGTGCCCCAGGTCCGGGTCCCCGCGGACAGGTCTTCGTCCGTGGGGTGGAGGGTGAAACCCTGGGTCAGCGACCCCACAGACCCTCCGTCCCGTAGAGCCGGTGTGAGCCCACAACCCATTCTGTCGAAGGCGGTTGGCCCCACCGCAGGTGGTTGCAGATAATTACCCTAATCACGCGCACAATATAGAAAAGCGTCTGAAACCAATCCCTCGAAGGAAACCCGTATGACCGAAGCCATCGAAACCACCACCGCCCCAAGTGTGGTGGAAGAACCCATTGCTACCCTGGAAAACCCCGCCATCGCCCACTGCATGAGCGCTTGGTCATACGCTTGGAAAATTGCAAAGAAGACGGGCAGAAGTAATATCTATATCTCGTCTGAATGTGGCATTGCCTACCGCCATGCCATGCCTCCGCTAACCGGAGAGGAAAACATCCGCGATTTTATCGCCTGCGTAGCCCAGGGAATCCTCGTCGGTGCAATCGCTGGTCCTGACGGCGCCAGACTTCTTTACGCCGCCCAGGTTGCCCATACCACCTTCAGTAAAAAGGGGTTAACTCGAAAATCAGCCGCAAAATGACACCCACCCCCCCCGGGGTAGATTTCTCCGTTTCTTCGCCCCTATGATTCTATGAAAAGGGCTTCACCGCTTCACGCCGTGCAGCAACGAATCGCTATTAGGTCTGCGCATCAATCTCGGATTCAGCTGCGGCCTCCGCCAGCTTCCGCTTCGCCGCTGCCCACAACTCCTCAAGCTCGGCGGCGGAAAGCTCTTCGAGCGGCCTCTCGGAGGCCAGCTCCATGGCGCGAAAGCGCTGACGGAAGCGCAGATTGCAGCCTCGCAGAGCCATCTCTGCATCCACGCCCAGATGCCGGCCCAGGTTGACCACGGTAAACAGCAGGTCGCCCAGCTCCGCCTCGACTGCGGGCTTGCGCGCCGGATCGTCCGAAGCAGCCTCGGCCTCCAACTCCGCCGTCTCCTCGGCCAGCTTGGGCAGCAGATCACGCCACTCCGGCCAGTCGAAGCCGGACTTGCGCGCCTTGGCGCCCAGCTTGGCAGCCTCAGCAAGCGCCGGCATCGCTCGCTGAACAGAATCCAGACGCGACTCTGGGAGTCTCTGCGCCGAAGGCGCGGCTGCTGCATGCAATGCCGCCGAGGGCGCGCCCGCTGCATGGGATGCTTTTTCCGCTGCTTTGATCTCATCCCAATTGCGCAGCACCGCTGCCGAAGAGCCTTCCACATCGGCATCGACCTCGGCCCGGTTGCCTGCCGCCCGCGAAGCCTCTTCGCCAAAGACGTGAGGATGGCGGCGAATCAGTTTGTTGTTTAGATGGTCGAGCACATCGGCAATGGTGAAGTGGCCGTCGTTGGCCGCCATCTCGGCATAAAACAGGACTTGCAGCAGCAGATCGCCAAGCTCCTCGGCCAGGTGCGGCCAGTCGCGCCGCTCGATGGCGTCGAAGACCTCGTAGGTCTCCTCCAGCGTGTATTTGCGAATGGAATCGAAGGACTGCTCACGGTCCCACGGGCACCCGCCGGGAGCCCGCAGCCGCGCCATGATAGCCACCGACTGCTGAAACAAAGCCGCCGCGCGCTCCAGATCGGTTGCAGGCCGTTGTGCAGAATCTTGTGCAGATGAATGTTCAGAAGGGATGTCCATGCACTTTCAGTCTACCTTGCACCAAATGCCTCACCTTCGCCGTGTTCATGTTTTTACGTCTGTTGAAGACTGCATTAGTAATGTCAGCAAATCGCGCCGGAGGCGCAGAGTTGATTAGCCCCGCGCTTCAGCGTGGGGAAAAAGGATTCCACAAGTTCGTTACGGAGTCCTGTAGGGACGGCGCAAGGACATTTTTATGCAGGAACCAATAGTGTGGGAAAGCACAAATCTCAACCGCCCGTCGATGCGAAGCCTTATACTCAACTCGAATATGATTCGCATTCTGGGAACCATCTTTGCGGGCTTATTGGGCCTCGCCTTCGGCAGCTTTCTGAACGTCTGCCTGAGCCGCTGGCCCACAGGCGAGAGCATCGTCCGTCCGCGCTCCCACTGCCGTCAGTGTGGCCGCACTCTCGCCTGGTGGGAGAACATTCCGCTCATCAGTTGGCTCGCCCTGCGCGGACGCTGCCGCACCTGCCGCGCCTGGATTGGCTGGCGCTATCCGCTGGTGGAATTGGCGGTGGGAGCGCTGTGGGCGTATATCGCTTGGGGTTCTAAAGAAGCCTTCTTCCCATTTCGATTTGATGTTGGAATGATGCTTCTTACGTGGATGCTGGTTGGACTCGCAGTACTCGACGCTGAGCATCTTTGGCTTCCCAATGTAATAACTTTGCCAGGAGTCGCACTAGGTTTTATCGCATTTTTTCTACGAATCAAAAAGTCTTCGGATAATGTTCTGAGCTACTACGGCGCATTGAGTTTACAAAAACGTTTTCTCTTTGAATCTTCATTCCGCTGGCTGCTCGGCATCCTCGCCGCCGCCGCCCTCATCCTGTTCATCCGCTGGCTCTACTGGCTGATTTGCCGCCGCGAAGGCATTGGCCTGGGCGACGCCAAGCTGATGGCGATGCTGGCCGCTTGGCTCGGCCTGCCTGGCGCGCTGCTTTCATTTGTTCTAGGAGTTGTGCTCGGAACTTTGGTTGCGGTTGTTCTACGGCTGATCCCGTCCGCGCGACGGGACTCCGATAGCTGGGCACTGAGCAAGCTGCCGCTGGGAACATTTCTTTGCATCGGCGGCATTGTCAGCAGCCTGTGGGGACAGCCTATCATCGCTGCGTATCTCCGCTTGGCTGGATTCTAAGTATCTGCCACTAACGGCGACAGGCCGAAGCAGAACGCTTCGGCCTGTCGTTTCAACCCGAACTTCATTACCTGTCGGTGCAGGAGTAGCAGGGATCGATGGAAGCCTGGATCAGCGGCGTGTCGGCCAGCCGCGCGCCCTTCACCATCCATCGAATCGCAGGCATCACGGCAAAGGTTGGCGTGCGCACATGAACACGGGCCGGATTCCGCGAACCCTCTTTCCAGGAGACCGAGTACATGACCTCTCCGCGCGGCGCTTCAACCCGAGCCGTGGAGGTTCCGGTGATAAAGGCGAATTTTTCTCCCTCGGTGTGAAACTCGCCGGGAGGCAGCTTGGCCAGCGCCTGGCGCAGAATCTTGCAGCTTTCCATGATTTCCAACGCACGGACCAGCAAGCGGGCGCGTACATCGCCATCCGGCTGCACTGGCACATCAAATTCCATCTCCGCGTAAGCCGCGTACGGCGAGTCCTTCCGCAGATCCTGAGGCAAGCCCGAGGCGCGCGCCACCGGCCCAACAACGCCGCAAGAGATGGCCTTCTCGTTCGTCAGCACGCCGATGCCCGCGCAGCGCGAACGCGCCGTTCTACTGGTGGTGAAGATAGGAATGACGGTGTGCGCCATCTCGCCTTCCAGCGCCTCGACCATCTTGAGTATGGCCTGCGGGTCGGTGATGTCTCTATTGACTCCGCCGATGCGGTTCATCGAGTAGTTGACGCGGTTGCCGCTGATGGCCGCAAGGATGTCCATGATCTTCTCGCGAATCTCGAAGCAGGTCATGAACATGGTTTTGAAGCCCATGAGCTTGGCCGCGATGCCGGCCCAGAGCACGTGCGAGTGCAGCCGCTCCAGCTCCGCCATGATGACGCGAATGTATTGCGCGCGTGGCGGCGCTGTCACGCCCGCAAGCCCTTCCATAGCCCTGCACAGCGTGAGCGTATGAATGAACGAGCAGATGCCACAGACCCGCTCCATCAGCGCGATGACCTGAATGTGGTTGCGCGTCTCGGCCAGGTGCTCGATGCCTCGAAAGTTGAACCCGACGTGCAGCTTGGCGTCGATTACGGTCTCGCCTTCGCAGATCATATCCAGCTTGTAGGGTTCTTCCAGAGCCGGGTGATAGGGCCCCATGGGGATTTTGTAGCTCATATTTTCTCCTTACTCGCGGCCACAGCGCCACTCGCGGCCACAGCGTCGCGCAGGTTCACGCCCATTGTCTCTCCCTGGCGCAGAAGCAGGGGTTCGTATTCGCGGCCCGTGAAGTCGATGCCATATTCTTCGTGAATCTCGCGCTCAATCCAGTCCGCAGCTTCGCACAGGTCATAAACGCTTTCGATGGATTTGCCCGTGAGCTGAAAAGAAAAGCCCAGCAACTTGCCGTCGAGGTCCCAGTGATATTCCAGGCGAAATCCCTCGTCCTTGGGAAGCTGATACGCGGTGATGGTGATGAAGCGCGCGTGAATCTCGTTCATCGCACTGGCGAGTTCGCGCACCTTCGTCGCGTTCAGAGTGAGCCAATGCACGCCGCCCTTTTCAACCCAGGGTTCCGTGATCCCAAGCTTTGCGGAAATGCTTTCAAGCGGACTCATTGTGCGCCTCCATTGGCGGGGCTGGCCGCCTTCTTCGCGGCAACTGCAGCCGGAACCACGGCCGGCTTGACGGTCTGCTTGCGGGCAACAGTGTAGGATTTTTTCAACTCGCCGGGGGTCAGGTAAATCGGAGGACACTCCGAATCCTGGCTCAGCGCATGTTCCTTGCAGCCCTCCACGCATCGCCCGCAGAAAGTGCATTGGCCGGGTTCGTAGCTCCAGGTGAACTCGCCCTTGCCGGCCTTAAACTCGATGGCGCGGGCTGTGCAGCGCATTCTGCAAATCGCGCAGCCCGAGCAAAGCGCGGGATCGAAGCGCACCAGGCCTCGGTAATGCTCACTCACTTTTGGGCGCGCGGGAAAGATCAGCGTCCGCGAGCCGCCCCACAGGTTCTTCCACAGCATGGTCAGAATGTTCATGCTTTAAGCCTCATGAAAAGCGCGGACGCAACCGCCAGTACCGCGAAGATAATCGTGCATTGCCAGTAAAAACGCACCGTTGTGTCGATCTGCAAACGCGCCGTTGCGGCCGCAACCACAGACAGGAGTAGCACAAGACCGAAGGAGAGCGCGACAAAGACCAGTGCGGCAACCCACCAGAGAGTGAGGGCCGGAGCGATCAACGCGGCAACCAACCCTGTGGCCGCGACCCATTCCAGCCCATGCGAGAGCTCCCACATGGCCAGTTCGGGCCCTGCGTACTCGACCATGGGGCCGGAGTAGATCTCCTGCTCGGCGTTGGGCAGCGAAAAGGGATTGAGATGGAGCTTCGCGGGCAGGCAAACCAGGATCGCCAAAATGCCCAGCCAGCGCAGCGGCGAAGCGGGAAGTTGCGCCAGCGCCGAGAGGCTGAAGGTATGCTGCGAGGCGGCGATGGAGATGATGGCCAGCAGGAAGACCACGTTATAGCTGACGCTGAGGACGGCCTCACGCGCCGAGCCGATCTCTCCGAAGATGGAACCCGACGAGAAGCCTGCCGCGATGATGCACATGGAAGGCAGTTCGAGCAGTGCCAGCAATAAAATCAGGTCGCCCTGGAAGCCGCCCGATGCGGGCAGCACGGGCAACAGTCCCACCGCTCCCGCCACTGCCGAAACCGCAATCAGCGGCCAGACCTTCATCAGCAGGCCAGCGACACCTGAGCGCTGAGGCGTGTCTTTGCCCAGCAGCTTGACGAAGTCGTAAAACGGCTGCATGAAGGGAGGGCCGATGCGGCCCTGCATCCGCGCCACCGCCTTGCGTTCTACCCACAGGAAGAACCACGCGGCGGGTACGGCGAAGAGCAAGCCGGGAAAGATGAGCAGGCGAGCTAAAGCAGTGGTCAGACTGCCCCAAATCTCTGGCGTAATCATGCCTGCACCTCCGTGGAGTTGCAAGCGCAGCTTATGCAATTTTCTCCGGGATCGCCCACTATCTCGGGCTCAGCGGCCGCAACAGGCGGCTTAGAGCCTCGCGCGGCCAGAATCCCAGCGGCCTTGGCTACGCCCAGAATGATGGCGTCGGGACGGGGCGGGCAGCCGGGAACGAAAACATCGACGGGGATGTGCTTGTGAAGCGGTCCAGCCAGCGTGCGGCTGTCGATGAAGACATTGGTCGTTGCCGGGCAGGAGCCGATGGCCACCACAGCCTTGGGCCCGTAGACCTGGCCGTAGACCGTCTTGATAGCCTCAACGGCGTTGTGCGTGACCGGGCCGGTGACGCAGAGAATGTCAGCGTGGCGCGGCGAGCCTTCCAGGCGCACGCCCAATTGCTCGGCGTCGTAGCGCGGCGAGAGGCTTGCCACAATCTCAATATCGCAACCGTTGCAACTGCCCGAGTTCATATGAAAGAGCCATGGGCTGTGGCTGCGGCAATAGCACATCAATTTACTCCAGAGCTTCATGGTCTTCCTCCAAGCAGCATTTGCAGCGCGTTCGGCCAGAGGCCGCCAGCCAGAACCATCACCACAAGCGCAACGATCACGGCCCGCAACAGGAACGGTTCTTTTATCGGCGAATCAGGCAGCGGAGGTGAGTTACTGTCCGCAGCCGGACCCCACCAGATGCGGGTCAAAGCCAAGGTGTACGCGATCAGCGCAAAGATCGACGAGAGGATGAAGACGGCTGCCAGCGGCCAGCCTATCTGCACTGCTGTCTCGTAGAGTCTCCAGCGGCCGATGAAGCCGATGGTCGGCGGGATGCCCAGCATTGCCAACATGCCGAAGAGGAATCCAAAGGCGGCGACTGGGTAGCGCGTGGCCAGACCCGTGTGCTGACCGTCGAGCGCGCCGTCGGCCTCGGGACCGCTGAGGCAGGCGAAGAGCAGAGCCTTTGCCAGAGCGTGGGTAGCGGCAGCAAAAACGACGCCATTGATTCCGAGGTCGGTCAAGGAGCAGACTCCCAGCATAAGGAAGCCGACGTCCTCGACAGTCGATAGAACCAACAATCGTTTGAGACTGCGCTGCGTGAGCATCAGTAGAGCTGCCAGGAACGAGGTCGCAGCTGCCATACCCAGCAGAAGTTCCTTATGCGGAAACAGGCCGGGAAGAGACTGCGCGGAGATCCAGAACTCTCCGAAGGCGGCCATATCGACGACCGCAATAATTAGACCGAGAACCAATGCCGGAAGTTCGTCGGCCAGAGCGAGCAGCCAGAAGAAAAGCGGAACCGCTGCCAGCTTGACGAAGACGCTGGTGAGAAGCAGAGCGTGCGCCCACTGGGGTTGGCGCTCCATCAGCAAGTCGCTCGAAACCAGCGAGACAGCGGAGAGTAGAACAACCGCAAGGTAAGTCAGCTTTGCTGCTTGCGTGCGTGCGCTCTGCCAGACCAGCGCCACAGTCAACAGCGCGCTCAGCTCCAGTAGCCCAAGACGAAGCCATGGATTGGCAGCCAACAGGCCCACAACGGCTGCCGTGCCGGCCAGAATCATCAACGGCGAAAGGCGGAGCCATTTTGCATGTGTGAGAGCGGCCAGAATCAATGCAACCCCAGCCACGGCGCAGGCAACAACCAGCAAGATCGGCGCTGGAGACGGCACTAATAGAGGAAGTCTGCCGGCAATCCTGGAGATGTCAATCCCCGGAGCAAACCAGCGAATGCCCACCAGCACAGCCGCAGCAAGCACGACGACTAGGGCCAACGCATGCCGCTCCATCCAGGAGACAACCACGCCCAGACCGCGCGAAACAGCTTGCAAGCCGCTCCAAACGCTCAGGTAAACTGCGTCCACATTTGACCAGCGGAAGAACTCGTGCCAGTTTTGCAGGAAGATGCTGGAGAAATCGCCGGCCGTGAGTCTTCCCTGCTCCGACAAAGGCTCTCCGCCGGTAAAGATGCCTCCGCCGGCCAGCGCCGCGCCGCCTTCAACTTTGGCCGGACGCGCAACATAAGCAATAGCGTAGATCAGCCCGCCGAGAATCAGCGAAACCACGGCCAGCACCAGGCCGCCCATGGTCGAGAAGCTGCCCACACCCACCGACAGGCCAAACCACGTCACCTGCACCGGGCTGAGCTTCAACGCACACAGAATCGGATTGAGCAGGTAGTTGACCGCCAACTGCGGCGCGATACCCAGGATGACGCTGCCCGCGGCCATGAATCCCATTCCCCAGACCATCGTTGGCGGGGACTCGTGGGCGTCTTTGGTCGCCTTTGTGAGCGGACCGAGGAAGACTGCGCTGGTTGCCTTGGCGCAGAGAAAGACCGTGCCCAAACTGACTGCCCAGGCCACCATCGCGGGGATCGGCTGATTGGCCTGCAAGGCTGCCGCATAGAGCATCCACTTGCTGGCAAAGCCACTCATCAGCGGAATGCCCGCCATACTACCCACGCCGATGAGCCAAGAGAGCGTCGTTTGCGGCATCTTCTGCGCCAGGCCGCCCAGTTGGTTCATGTCGCGCGTACCAGCGGCGTGCTGCACCGATCCAGCAGTCAAAAACAGCCCGCCCTTGAAGAATCCGTGGTTCAAACAGTGCAAGAGACCCGCGGCAATCGCTAGCGGCGTGCCAATTCCGATGCCCATCAACATGTAGCCAATTTGGCTCACGGTGGAGTAGGCCAGCATCCGCTTCAGATCGGTCTGCACCATGGCGTACATCACGCCGACGGCCATGGTGACGGTGCCGATCCACATCACGGATTCATTTCCCCAGGCGAACCCTCCGGCTTGCGGCCAAGCGCCGAAGCTGTGCATGCGGGCGACCAGGTAGACGCCGGCCTTCACATAGCAAGCCGCGTGCAGCAGGGCGCTCACCGGTGTGGGCGCGGCCATGGCCTCGGGAATCCAGGTGTGCAGCGGAACCTGCACGGATTTGGCCACCAGCGCCACCAGCATCAATACAAAGACGCCGCCGGTAAAGGCTTGAGCCACCTTGGGGTCGGTCCACAGCGCGCTGCCGGTGCGGTGGTAGACCACCAGAATCGCCGCCAGCAGGCCGTAGCCCGCGATGTGGGTCATCAGCAACACCTTGCGCGCGCCGGCGACGGCCTCGCGATTGGTGTACCAGAAGCCCACCAAACTGAAGGAGCAGAGTCCGACCAGCTCCCAGCAGAGATAGAAAACAAAGAGGTTGGCGCTGTAGACCAATCCGACAAAGCCGGCAATGAATACCAGCATGGAGGCATAGAAGCGGGTAGCCGATTTATCGTGTGCCATGTATCCGATGGAGTAGAGCAGCACGAATGCGCCCAGGCCGGTCCCCATCAAAGCAAAAAGGACGCTGAGGGCGTCCACATGGAAGACGAGGTTCAGCAGTCCATCCCAGTGAAGCACGGTCAGATCGACTGCCTGCCCAGACTTGACCGATCCCACCAGCCCAGCCACGGAAGCGACGGCCGGCAAACAGGTTAGAAAGGCCAGAATCCCCTTTGCCCGGGCGTTCAACAGCCGCGCAACGAGGATCTGCAGCGCGGCGCCCAACAGAAGCGAGCACGGCGCAATCAGAATAAGGGTCTCTGCGTTCATGATTATGATGCTATTTTGCAAAAGGGTTACGGGCTGTGACAGGACTCACCGACAGGGTTGCGGTATCACTATGCGGGACACGGTTGTGACCTGGATTACCTTTATCAGTGACCAAAGCTTCCCCTTGACCCAGTTGCGTTTGGCCTGGGCATGGCAGACACTATATATCTATGTCTCTGCCGGGTCAGCTCGTTGCCAGCATATCGCTTTGTATCTTGCTCCACTCCCCGTTGTATTCCAACGGACAAGATTCGAAGCAATCAGATGTCTTAAACCACTACCACTTCAATGGCCAGTCCCCCCCCTCGCATGAGGTATTAAGCATACTGGAGCATCAGGCTCGGTGGGACGATGCGGGATCAGGTGACATGAATCTGACTGGATCGCGCTTGAATCCGTCTGGCTTGCAGTTGCGCTTCGTGAAGATCGACGAGCAGGTGACGCCGGGAGGCCACGGCACAGCGCGCTATCGCGTGTATGCCGAAGGCGCTCCAGAAAACAAGGTCTATTTTTTTGACTCCTGGACGATTGCCAATAATCTCGCATACGACCCTCGGGATCTCTATGTCAATGGACAAGGATTGTTGATGCTTCACAAGCCGAAGCCCGAGCAGGAGCTGAGCTTCAAAGCGGGGGACGATGAGTTCGACATCACGACTGTGATTGATAGCGCGGTGCCGTCACGCTACCTTCTCGCCTCGAGAGACAAGCAGCTGGCGCTATACGGCACTGTCGTTCCTAACCCTGTGGTAGCGGAAGAGCAGGGATGCAGGCTGGAAGTGAGAATCGCACAGCCTGATTCAACGGCAGTCCTGATCATTGCTGATCGATTTCCCGCAAAAGCCAAGATTCCGTTGGTGTTGGAGTCGGAAGGTGCTTCCTACAGCGCGATGCTGAATACGAATACGGAAGGCCACGCGGTGATGGCCGTTTTTCCATATGTGGCCGGCATAGCGCAAGGGATGCTCAAGGCGAGCGCAGAAGGCACCAACTGCGTCCCCTACGTCGTTCTTCCGTGGGGCGGCGCGGGGCCTCATGCGGCTTCGACGACTCAGCAGCCTGAACCTCCTAAGGACAAGGCACCAGAGGCCACGGATTCCAAGCAAGAACACCCGAAAAAATCTCTCCGTCAAAAGTTACATATGCCTGGGCAATAAGGGTTAGATCACGCGAAAAAAGCTATGCATCGAGGCACAGGATTTTTTGCGAAAAATTGGGCAACCTTGGATGCTGTACATTGATCTCGATTGAGATTCCGGCGGAGCTAGCGCGGGCGGATTGAGTATTTCTACCCCGAAAATAAGCAAAGAATTGTGCATCCGCCCATGATTTTCGGCCAAAAACCGGATTTTTCGGCGATTTTCAGAGGCCATTTCTCACGATGTGGGATATTTTCGGGCGGAAATATTTCCACAGGTATTGATTCCAAACGGGTTAAAAATAATCTGCAAAGTTTCAGGGTGGATTTATACCCCCAGGGGTATAGGGGGGAGGGGGTACCCCGGTTTTCAGTGGTCAGTGGTCAGTGGTCAGTGGTCAGTGGTCAGTGATCAGTGATCAGTAACGGCCCGCGGCTCTGGTCCTTGTTCATGCTTTGATTGTGCGCCGAGAGTGGGTAATTATCTGCAACCACCTGCGGTGTGGCCAGCGGCCTTCGGCGTGGGGAATTGAGTGCTGTGGTTTCCCAGGCACCTGCGGTGGGGTGGACGCGTTCGGCAGAGCGCATCGACGTGCAATCCGCTTCCACCGTATTCCCGCATGGAAATCATGCTATATTCCGAGTATGGCCACGGCTTTGCACATCCCGTTGAATGAATACCTCGGCATCAGCTACCGGCCGGACCGTGAGTACGTGGATGGAGAGATCAGGGAGCGCAACGTGGGCAAATACGAACACGCGCGATTGCTGGCTCTTATGGCTGGATGGTTTGGTGAGCACGAGAAAGAGTGGCGCATTACTGGTTGCATTGCACAGCGGGTTCGAGTATCGGCGAACCGGGTTCGTGTGCCGGATGTGGTTGTATTGACAGCCGGAGCACAACCGGATGTGCTGACCGAACCGCCGCTGCTGGTGATCGAGATTCTCTCTGCCGACGATAGCTACTCCGATACGCAGGAGCGCGCGCAGGACTATCGCAAGATGGGCGTGGAGACGGTCTGGATCATCGATCCCAAGACGCGCACGGGACGCATGTGCTCAGGAACGGAATGGGTCGAAGCCTCGCGTCTGGAAGTCAAAGGGACGCCTCTGTACGTCAATCTTCCTGAAATCTTCAGCCAGATGACCTCGGCGTGAGGGACTAGCCGTCCGGGCGGACGGCGCTTGCGCGCCATGAGGTTCTTGGTTTCGTAGGCACCAACAAACCATTTTAGAGCGAAACTGCATCATGGAAGAGCAAAATCGTCCCAGCGAAGAAGACCACCAAACCAATGTAGAAACGCTTTCTGCGTTCATTAAAACATATATAGATCAGCAAATTCAGAACGCCATAAAACAGCACGATGAGTCCCAGCCCAAGATAAAGAAGTGGAGGAATTCTTGGCGCTCGGCGAGCCCCATTACAAAAGCTGGCGTAGTGTTAACCTTTGCCGTTGCAATCGCCACTATAGCCTATTCACTCATTGCTTGGCGGCAGTTGAATGCGATGCAAGTTATTTCTGCTGGCAATGCACAACAAACTCAGCAACTGATCGAAGCGGCCAATCAAATTAAAGTCGCGGCATGGGAGTTTAAGGGAAGTGCCCAAAGCATTAATGAGAATGTTGGTAACGCCGTTAAAACACTCCAATCCCAAGTCGAGCAGATGGATGCTTCCCGGAGATCCGCCGATAAAAACTCGGCTGTCAGTATGCAAGCCACAATTGACAACTTTCATAACGAGCAGCGAGCTTGGATTAGTGCTCAACCTGCAACCGGAGCACCAAAAGAGAATCCTCCCTACAAAATTCAATTCCCTATAAGCAATACCGGTCGAACCCCAGCAAAGAATGTGATTGTATATTTCAATGGGAATTGGGTCATTCGGGGCCAAGAATTGACTTACTCTTTCAAGGGCGTACCTGTCGCCATGGCCCCGGTCGCACCCGGACCAACCACCACTTTTAGCTATAACGCACCCCCCGACACCCACAATGATCCTAGCGTTGTTAAAAACATGCTTTTCTACGTTTATGGTGCCATCACTTATGACGATGTTTTCAAGAAAGGGCATTGGCTGACATACTGTTTTTTCGTAACAGAAGGCGACACCTACGCATACTGCCGAGAACACAACGATACTGGGGATGGACCACTCCCGCCTAATGCGCTCCAATAGAAAGAACGCCCAACAAAACGCTAGGCGCAACATGTGCGTCAACCGTTTTGTTGCCATGCAAGTTATTGAAAACTCATTCTCTCGGAAACTTTAATGGCTGCGGAAAGGAATGGAATTTTCAGTAAAATTTGCGAAAAGCGACCCTCCATGGCTAAAGCCAGTTTAATTCTGTCAGCTTTGTGCGGGGGTTGAAACCCCCGCCTCCCTCCGGATTGAGTGATTCCGTAGCATGTGAAGTCGCACCTTTTCATAACGTCCTGCTATCCACAGCCTCACGCAGTATCCTCAAATCATGGTGCGATTCACGGTGCTGGCGTCGGGCTCCAGAGGCAACGCGACGGTTGTCTCCGGCGGGCGCACGCGCATCCTGGTGGATTGCGGCTTAAGCTGCCGGGAACTTTTCCGGCGCATGAAGCTGATGGACGAGGAGCCGGAAACACTGGACGCCATCCTCATCACTCATGAACATTCGGACCACGTTGGCGGGCTGGCCGTGACGGCGCGCAAGCTGAACATTCCGGTGTACTTCACCGAGGGCACGCACCGCGCCTGGATGCGCTGGCTCTCGCCGCGGCGGCAGATGAGCTACAAGCAGTGGCTGGAGCAGATGCGCAAGCAGTCTGCCGAGCGGCAGGCGGAGGCGGTGAGCGATGAGGGTGAGGCGGACGAAAGCGACATGGCCTTAGATTCGTCTGCCGAGGTTGCTGAATCAGTCAAGCCGGACGAGAAGCAAAATGAAGCCGAGCCTGCCAAGCTGGATAAGGCGAAGGAACCCACGTGGCTTCCGGCGGTGGAGTACTTTGCCGCCGGGGAGGCGTTCGAGATCGGCGACATTCGTATCAGTTCCTTTACCACTCCCCATGACGCCACCGACCCGGTTGGGTTTGTCTTCGGCGCCGAGGGGGTGCGAATGGGGTTTGTCACCGACCTGGGCTACATCTCCCCCAACGTCAAGGCTCAGTTAAAGGACCTGGACCTGTTGCTGCTCGAATCCAACCACGATCTGGAGATGCTACGCGACGGACCCTACCCCTGGGCGGTGAAGCAGCGCGTGATGTCGCGTGTAGGACACCTCTCCAACGAGGCGGCGGCGGCCTTTCTGGAGGACGACTACGACGGCCAGGCGACCTACGTGATTCTGGCGCATCTATCTGAAAGCAATAATCTTCCCGAGCTGGCGCGGGTCACCGCCGAGCGCGCCCTGAACGGCCGAGCTAGTTTACTAGCCAACCGCCTGCTGCTGGCTGTGCAAAATGAACCACTTTCTCCTATTTACTTTTAAGTGATGTACGTTACAATAGTGTAAGACACGGGAATCACTCTGTACCAGGTAGATTGGCAAGGGAGACGCCAGGGCATTTCGCCCTGGAGATGCAGAGCGGACCGGGCGGCGCAAGCGAATTCTGCCCGGAAGGTTGAGCATCCATCGGTTAAGGCCTCCCGGGCCACGTACGCCGCGCAAGACCATTGCGGGTGAACACATCCTTTGCAAAGTGAGTCTAAAAATTATGGCAACAACCCGATGCACCGATAGAGTCGCAGGCAGCATCCTGGCGAGCTGGCGCTATGACATCTCGGGGATTTCTCCGGAGATGCGCAAGGATTACGAGCAGCATTTCGCCGAATGTCCTCACTGTGCAGCGCGGCAGAAGTTCCACCGCAGCCTTGATGTGACGCTGACGGTACTGACCTCGCTGGCGGTCTTCTTTTTCCTCTTCGCGCTGGCGGTTCTCAACCACTTCAAACCGCTGGAGCATGTGGCCTTCAACATCTTCGGCCTGGATATCGCCGACACTTACAATATGCTGGTCTCGGCGGGCATCGCGGGGCTGATTTTCTCGGCGATTTTGCTGGCGCTGGTTCTGACGGCCACGCCGGCGCCGTCGTATCTGGGCGGCATCGCGGTCGAGCGCGCCAGAATGATCGAAGCGCGGGCTCGGATGATCGAAGCGCGGCTGCCGGAAGCCATCAAGGCGCTGCGTTCGCGCTAGAGCAAATTCGATAACACGCACAAGAGCCTCCCCGCGCGGGAGGCTCTTGTGCGTGTGGGCAAGATGGGGATTTTTTGAATGACAACCAGCAAGATTGCAGGGCGACGGCTGCCGGGGCTCCGGGTTGGCGAGGGGTTCACGCGCCATCCGTTTGACGAGGAGTTCGGGGTGCGAACCAGCGGACTGGTTGCCGGGCGTCACTTGAAGAGCGGACACCTGCATGACCGCCATGCGACGGCTTACTACGGGGTTGCGCCGTCGGTCTTCCGGGCGCTGATTCGCCGTTGGCAGAGAAGCAGGCCGGGCTGGGCGTTGGAGGAGGTCAGCTTCATCGATGTGGGCGCGGGGATGGGGCGTGCGGTTCTGCTGGCCGCCGAGTTACCCTTTCGCCAGGTGATGGGAGTGGAGCTGAATCCCACTCTGGCGCGGATTGCGCGGAAAAATCTGGCCGTTTGGCGGGCTGCGGAGCGGGCACGGGCGCCGATGAAAATCGTCTGCGGCGATGCGGTCGAGTTCCGGCTTCCCCAGGGGCTGTGCCTGGCGTTTCTATTCAATCCGTTCGGCGCGCCGGTGATGCGGCGGCTGCTCACAGGCTGGAGCAAGATACTGGCTGGGCAAACGGAAGCGCTCGACATTCTTTATGTGAACAACGAGCAGGAGCGCGTGTTGGAGCGGCAGGCCGGATTTGCCCGGCTGTTTCTGGGCCAGGTGCGGCGCTCCCGTGCCGATGCGATTGCCGACCATCGCATCCTGGCCAATCAGCCGGACGGGGAGTATGCCTCGGCGAATTATGAGGATTGCTCGATGTGGCGCTGGGTGGGGCAAAGCAGGGACTAGTGTCCTGAGTCTGAAATCAGCAGCACAATAATGGCTGTCATCCTGAGCGAACGGGGCCCCAGGCGTACTCTTCAGCCTGGGGGTGGTGAGTCGAAGGATCTGAAGTCTTTCTTCAATTAACTTCTGACTCACCGCACTAGAAGCTATCTCATAAACCGGTTTTGAAAGGGCACGACTTCGCCGGGGTCCCCATCGACAGGTCTTCGTCGCTGGGGTGGCTTTACAGCTTGCGGAAAAAATGCAAATGGTGGAGCAAGAAGTGTCAGGGCACGACTTTAGTCGTGCCGTAATTGTTGCAAAAACAACGCGGGCTTTAGCCCCTGAGGGAATGTTACCTTTCCAATTTGACATGTTCAGAGGTTCACTAGGGAATAGGGAATAGGGCCGGACTTAGGGGGAATATTATTTTGAAACAACCGCATCTGATTCTCGGCATTGGCGAACTGCTTTGGGATGTATTGCCGGAGGGGATGAGGCTTGGCGGGGCGCCGGCTAACTTTGCGGTGATGGCCGCGAGGCTGGGCAATCACGCCGTGATTCTGAGCCGCATCGGGGAAGACAAGTTAGGCGCGAAAGCGGTAGAGTGCCTGGAGCCGCTGCCGGCCGATGCGAGTTTTCTGCAAGTGGACCTGGCGCAGAAGACGGGCCAGGTAACGGTGAGGTTCGAGGGTGGGCAGCCGGAATATACGATTCATCAGCCGGCCGCATGGGATTTTCTGGAGCTGACAGAGGAATGGGCGCGATTGGCTGAGAGAGCAGACGCCGTCTGCTTCGGTTCGCTGGCCCAGCGCTCTGCTGAGTCGCGGCGGACGATTCAGACGCTGGTGGCGCAGACCTCGGCCTCATGCGTGCGGGTCTTTGACGTGAACCTGCGAGCACCGTTCCTCTCCGGCGAGGTGATTCGGGAGTCTCTTGAGCTGGCCACAGTGCTGAAGATGAACGACGCCGAGGCGTCGCAGGTGCTGGCGCTGCTGGGTCTGCCGGATCAGGACGAGTCCGCGCCCGGATTGTTGCGGGGCGCGGCTGAACTGCTGCTTGCGGAGTTCCCTTCTCTCCGGATGGCAGCCGTGACCCGCGGCGCTCACGGCAGCTTGCTGGTGACGCGCGAAGAATGGCACGAACACCCCGGGATTCACATCCAGGTGGCTGACACCATCGGCGCGGGAGATGCATTTACGGCGGCCATGACCCACTATCTGCTGCGCGGGACTCCCCTGGCCACGCTGAACGAGGCGGGCAACCGCTGGGGCGCCTGGGCGGCCTCTCACTCCGGCGCCATGCCCGCATTGCCGGAGGCTGAACGCGCGGGGATTGCCGCGGCCATCATGGGTTGATCCGGATTTGGCGGTGGAAGACAAGAGGTTGCAGCATACAGTTCACAGGATGGGCTGAATAGGCGAAAATGGAACGGACAGGAGCCGGAAGGCCGCATCTTTTCGCCAAAACCGGCCTTGAACTGGTACGTTGATTCTGAAGGGTTTGATTTTCACGATGGCCTCCAATCCATATTTTTCACTGGCAGTTCTGTTTTTTGCGGCGCTGGGCTTTGGGCTGGCTCCGCTGGGGCTGGCGTGGCTGTGGGCAAAGGCGTTTTCGCCGTCCAAACCCAACGCCGTGAAGAACGCCATCTACGAGTGCGGACTGGAGTCCAGGGGCGATGCCTGGATGCAGTTCCACTCGGCCTACTACCTCTATGCCATCATTTTTTTGATCTTCGACGTGGAGTCGGTTTTTCTACTGCCCTTTGCGGTGGCCTTTACCGGGCTGAGCGCCGCAGCCTGCGCGGCCATGCTGGTCTTTGTGCTGCTGCTCGTCGAAGGCCTGGCATGGGCCTGGGCCAAGGGCGTGCTGACGTGGGCGTGACTGCAGCTGACAGCAGACAGCTATCAGCTGACAGTTAAAAGCAGTACGGTGATAGAGCTATTGATTGAGGGGCAATTAGAACTGTTAGCTGTCAGCTGCTAACTGGAGCGAAGCGACAATGGATGAGGGCTTAAAGATCGAACTGGGCAAGCAAGGGGTCTTTGTGACGACCATCCAGGAACTCTACAACTGGGGCCGGCGCAACTCCGTCTGGCCCATGCAGTTTGGCCTCGCCTGCTGCGCCATCGAGATGATCGCCACCACCATGGCGCGCTACGATCTGGCGCGCTTCGGGGCCGAGGTCTTCCGGCCGTCGCCGCGCCAGGCCGACCTGATGATTATCTCCGGCACGGTGACCAAAAAGATGGCGCCCCAGGTCGTCAGGCTCTACAACCAGATGGCCGAGCCGAAGTACGTAATTGCAATGGGAGCCTGCGCGATTTCTGGCGGACCCTTCAAGCAGGGCTACAACGTGCTGAAGGGAATCGACCGGTATATTCCCGTAGACGTACACATTCCCGGCTGCCCGCCGCGGCCCGAGGCGCTGATTCAGGCGTTTATGACCTTGCAGAAGAAGATCGACGGCCAGCATTTGACCGGCGAGGACCGTCCGCGCCATTTGAATGCTGAAGCGCAGGGCGAATTTCCCGTGCCCGTCTTTGGAGAACACGACCTGGAGCCCGCATCGAATCCGGGCGTGTGGCCTGTGCCGGTGGTGATTCGCTGATGAAGACAGTAGAAGAGATCAAGGCGGCGATTGAGGCGGCCATTCCGGGCGCGGCGGTGGAGATTGCGCCCAACCCCAACCCCGCTTTGCAGCACTCGCTGCGGATTGCGCCGGAATGCGCGTTGGCGGTGGCGAAGTTCCTGCGCGACGATGAGGAACTCAAGCTCGATTACCTCTCCAACGTGACCGGCGTGGATTGGCCGGAGTCACTTGAGGCTGTCTATCACCTGTATTCGGTCGAGAAAAAGCACGGGCCGGTGATCGTCCGCATTCACACGGTGAACCGCACCGATAAGGTGGAACTGCCATCGCTGACGCCCATCTGGCGCTCGGCGGAGTTTCAGGAGCGGGAGATTTTTGATCTGTATGGGATTGTCTTCACCGGTCACCCGGACCTGCGGCGGCTGCTTATGTGGGAAGGATTCAAGGATCATCCGATGCGCCGTGATTACGTTGAGCCGGATGACTACGAATACGAGCCGACGGCGCATGACGAGGTGCTGAAGCGGGCCCAGGCCCATCAGGCAGCAGCAGGCCAGCCCATTTCCGGCCAGCAAGGATCGGAGACCGGCGCATGAGTGTAACGGAGCTTGAGAAGCCGGAAGGTTGGAACCGGCCTGCTGCGATTTTGCCGCAGAACGAGGGGGAGCTATTGGAAGTGGCCATGGGGCCGCACCACCCCTCGACCCACGGTGTCTTCCGCATGGATGTGGCCCTGGACGGGGAGCGGGTGATTCGCCTCAAGCCGGTCTTCGGATACCTGCATCGCAACCACGAGAAGATTGCCGAGGGGCAGAGTTATCTGGCCTCCATGCCCTACACCGACCGGCTGGATTACATCTGCCCCATCACCAACAACTGGGCCTATGCGCTGGCCGTCGAAAAGCTCACCGGCCAAGAGGTTCCCGAGCGCGCTGAGTACCTGCGTGTGATTCTGGGCGAGCTGACGCGCTATCAGAACCACGCCTCGTCGATTGGTTTTTTGATTCAGGAGATGGGCGCCAGCGGCACGCCGCTGATGTACGCCTTCCGCGAGCGCGAAAAGATTCTCGACCTCTTTGAGGAGCTGACCGGCGCGCGGATGATGGTCAACTACATGCGCTTCGGCGGCTGCCGCGTGGATGCGTCGGCGGGTTGGCTCAACCGGACGCGCAATGTGGTAGCGGGACTCACGGGATTTACGGACGAGTTCGACCGGCTGCTGAGCACGAATGAAATTTTAATGGCGCGCACGCAGGGCGTGGGCGTGCTCAGTCCGGAGCTAGCGGTCAACGCCGGAGTCACGGGGCCGATGCTGCGCGCCTCGGGCGTCAACTACGACATTCGCAAGGTGGACTGCTACGGCATCTACAACCGCTTCAATTTCCGCGTGCCGTTGGGCGATCATGGCGACGTCTACGACCGCTACATGATCCGCATGTTGGAGATGCGCGAGTCCATTCATATTCTGACCCAGGCGCTGAAAGAAATCCCGGCTGGCCAGGTGATGAGCCCCACGGCGAAGATTCGCGGCCTCCGTCCCAAGCCGGGCGAGGCCTATGGGCGGATTGAAGCGCCCAAGGGCGAGTTGGGCTTTTATCTGATCAGCGACGGCGGACCGAACCCGTATCGCTACCGTGTGCGGCCGCCAAGTTTGATTAACCTGACGGTGCTGGAAGATATGTGCCTGGGCGTCAACGTGGCCGACGTGGTGCTGATCTTCGGCAGCGTGGATATTGTGTTGGGTGAAGTGGATAGGTAAGGCAGCTGTCAGCTAACAGCTGACAGCTGTCAGTTTTTTTTGCTGTTAGCTGATGGCTGTATGCTGTTAGCTGTTTTTCGGGAGGTTTCATTGTTAGGCGATGGCATATTGAAGGGCATGGCGGAGACAGCGAAGAATTTCTTCGGCAGCTATTTCTCCGCAGAGCGGCTGACGACGGTTGAGTATCCGGAGCAGCGGATCGCTCCGTACGAAGCGGCGCGCGTCTTTCCCTTCCTCGTCTATGATTCCAAAAATCCGACGGACGATGCCGATTGGGAGGCTGGGATGCGTTGCGTGGCCTGCCAGATTTGCGAGAAGGAGTGCCCGCCCAAGTGCATCTTCATCGAAAAATCCAAAGACAAGAAGCCGGATGCGCTCGGCAGGCCGCAGTTTTATCCGGCGCGCTTCGACATCGACATCTCGGTCTGCATGAGCTGCCAGATCTGCGTCGAGGTCTGCCCCTTTGAAGCTATCAAAATGGACACTGAATTTGAACTGAGCACGGAGGACCGTTTTGGCGGACTGCTGCTCGACCGCAAGCAACTGGCAAAATCGGACGAGTATTACCACCAGATTCATTCGACCGAAGCTACTGAAGTAGACGCGCGGCTGGCAGCGGAGAAGGCCAAGGCTGAAGCCAGGGCTAAAATCGCGGCCAAAGCCAGAGCCACTTCCGTTGCCGCGGCAACCGCCGGAGAGGGAGCGTAAGCGATGATCGAAAATCTAGACCAGATCTTCGTTTTGTTCCGGCACTGGCTGGTCAGCTTTCTGCCCGCGTCCTGGCAGCCTGTGGCCGGCGTGCTGCTCAGCGTGGCAACCATCGTCTGCCTCTTTCCGGCGCTCTTTGCCCTGACCACGGTCTTTGAGCGCAAGGGGCTGGCACGCATCCAGAATCGCCTGGGCCCCAACCGCGTCGGCCCCTACGGCTTTTTTCAGCCGGTGGCCGACGGCATCAAGTCGCTGACCAAGGAAGACATCGTCCCCCTGAGCGCCGATGCGGCGGTACATTTTCTCGCGCCGGTGCTTCTGGTGGTCACCGTCTTCATGGGCTTTGCCGTGCTGCCCATGGGACGCAACATGGTGCTGGTGGACCTGGACGCCGGCCTGCTTTTCTACTTCGCCATGGGCGCGTCCTCGGAGTTGGCGGTCTTCATGGCCGGATGGTCCAGCCGCAACAAGTATTCGTTGCTGGGCGCCATGCGCGCCGTGGCCCAGATGATCAGCTACGAGGTTCCGCTGCTCCTGTCCAGCGTGGTGGTGGTGATGATCACCGGCTCACTCTCGCTGACTAAAATTGTGGAAGCGCAGAATCACTACACCTGGGGATTTCCGCACTGGTACATCTTCACGCCGTGGGGATTTGCCGGCTTCTTGATGTACGCCATTGCGACCACGGCTGAGACTAACCGGTCTCCATTTGACTTACCAGAAGGCGAGTCGGAGTTAGTGGCCGGTTATCACACCGAGTATTCGGGCTTCAAATTCGCGCTCTTCTTCCTGGGCGAGTACGTGGCCATGTTTTCCATCTCCGGACTGGGCACCACGCTGTTTCTCGGCGGATGGTCGGCACCGTTTTCCTTTCTGACCTGGGTTCCGTCGTGGATCTGGTTCTTCTCCAAATTGATGCTCTCCATCTTTATCTTTATCTGGATGCGGGGCACGCTGCCACGGCTCAGGCAAGATCAGCTGATGAACTTTGCCTGGAAGTTTGTTTTGCCCATGTGCCTGGTGAACCTGATGGTCACTGGGCTATGGCGCTTCATGGGCGACGGATGGCTGCGCTGGGTGGTCTGCTCGGCGATTTTGATTGCTGCCTACGCGGGCCTGGGCCTGGGCGAGATGCGCAAACAGCGTCTCGGCCCGAGGAGTTATCGCTATGCGGAATGAGACTTGGGAGACTGCCATAAGCTTCATCACTTTTTGCGCAGGAGTCTGGTTTATCATTCAACGGCTCAGGCTCAAATGCCCACGCTGCGGCGAACCGTTCAGCGAGTTTCAACTGCCCCGGTCCTTTCGGCAAGCCTTGTGCGGCGGCTATAAATGCCCCGTATGTGGATGTGAGTGTGACGAACGGGGAAGAGATGTTACGCACAAAGTAAAGAATCAGCACGGGGGGAAGACATCTCAATGAGCTTTGTCTTTTACATTCTTGCTGCGCTGACCGTGACTGGCGGCCTGGCTGCCATGCTGCTCAGGAACACGGTGCATTGCGCTCTGGCGCTGACAGTCGCGTTTGCAGGGTTGGCGCTGCTCTTTCTGAATCTAGACGCGCAGTTTGCCGGCTTCGCGCAGATTCTGGTCTACATCGGCGCAGTGGCCATCCTGGTAGTCTTTGCGATTCTGCTTACCAGGGGCTCGGAAACTCCCAAGGATGGAGTCTTCAGCCGGAGCTGGCTGGCCGGCCTCACCATCGCCGCTGGAATCTTTGCGGTGCTGGGTTGGGCGGTGCTGCAGAGCGTGCGCGTTTTGCCGCATGAAACAGGAGTGCCCACAGTAACGGTGCAACAGATCGGCGTGGCGCTCGTGGGCCGCTACGTTTTGCCGCTGGAGATTGTGGCCGTGCTGCTGACCGCTGCGCTGATTGGCGCGGTGATCGTGGCGATACACGAAAAAGCTGGGCACGAGAAAGAGGAATCCCAATGACGCCGCTTGCGGGTTATCTTCTGGTTGCCGCGCTGTTGTTTTCGATTGGCCTGGCCGGAGCGCTGACGCGGCGCAACGCCATTCTGGTGTTGATCGGCATTGAGCTGATGCTGAACGCGGCCAATTTGAATTTAATCGCCTTCTGGCGTTACGGGCCGCATCCGGAGGCGCTGACCGGCATGATGTTTGCGATTTTTTCGATTGCGGTGGCGGCGGCGGAAGCGGCGGTGGGGCTGGGGCTGGTGATTCAGATTCATCGCCACGCGAAGACGACAGACCTGGATGCTATGAATGGGATGAAGGGATGAGAGGTTGATACAGGAAGCTATTTCGATCGCTCCACAGTTACCGGCTTCTCCCATCACGGAGATTCTTTGGCTGATTCCCGCCGTGCCGATGGTGGCTGCTGGCCTGGCGGCACTGCTCAAGCAAGCCCAGCGCAAAACAGCCGCGACTCTGGCCATCGGCTCGTTGAGTTTTTCGTTGCTGCTCTCGCTGGTTGCCTTTGTCCACGTACTCAGCGACTGGATGGACGGCATATCAACGCGCGAAGTCGTCAACTTCACCTGGATTCAATTTGGCGTATCGAACGTAGACCTTGGCTGGGTGCTTGATCCGCTTTCGGCCATCATGCTGGTGATGGTAAGCTTTGTCGGCCTGCTGATCTTTATCTATTCCACCGGCTACATGAAACACGACGAGAACTACACGCGCTTCTTCTGTTTCATGTCGCTCTTTGCCGGAGCGATGTTGGGCGTGGTCATCGCCAACAGCCTGCTGCTGCTCTTCATGTGCTGGGAGATCGTCGGACTTACCTCCTACTTATTGATCGGATTCTGGTATCAGAAGCCAGCGGCTGCGGCTGCCGCAAAGAAAGCCTTTCTCACCACGCGCATCGGCGACGTCTTCTTTCTTCTCGGGATCGTCTGGCTCTTTGCGCAAACCGGCACATTGCTCCTATATAACAACGGCGCAGGCGCTATCGAGTTTGCGGCTCTTTCCATGCTGCTGACGCAGCCTGCCGCGCTGGGCTTGACGGCGGCGGGCGCCATTGGCCTGCTTATCTTTGCCGGAGCGGCGGGCAAGAGCGGCCAGTTCCCGCTGCACGTCTGGCTGCCGGACGCGATGGAAGGCCCCACGCCGGTCTCCGCGCTGATTCACGCGGCTACGATGGTAGCAGCGGGCGTATATTTGATTGCTCGCGTTTATCCCTTGATGGCCGCGGGCGCTCTTGCCGGCGGAACTACGACGGCGCTCACTGTAGTCACCTGGGTCGGCGCATTCACGGCAGTATTTGCCGCGCTGATAGCCGTGGCGCAGAACGACATCAAGCGCATCCTGGCTTACTCCACTGTCTCGCAACTCGGCTACATGATGGCCGGACTGGGAATGGGCGGCGTGGCTGTGGGCATCTTCCACTTAATAACTCATGCATTTTTCAAGGCGCTTTTATTCCTGGGCGCAGGCTCGGTGATTCACGGCTGCCACGAGGAACAGAATGTGCGCCGCATGGGCGGGCTGAAATCCGACATGCCTATCACTTTTTTGACTTATGCGATAGGAATGTTGGCACTCTGCGGTTTTCCGCTGCTTTTTTCCGGCTTCTGGAGCAAGGACGGCATTCTGGAGGCCGCGCGGCACTGGAGCGTGGCCAATACACCGTTCTACATGCTGGTCTTCGGCGCGCTGCTGACGGCTTTTTACATGACTCGTCAGGTGGCGTACGTCTTCTTCGGCCACTGGCGGGGCGGCAAGCCCGCGCATGAAAGCCCGTCGGTGATGACCGTTCCGCTGGCCATTCTGGCCTTCTTTGCTATGGTGCTTGGATTCATCGGCACTCCAGCCTGGCCGTGGTTCAGAGCCTTTTTGGATGGCAAGACGGCGGAGTTTGATTGGCACGGCTTTATGGAACCTGGGCTGCTGAAGTTGATGGGCGCTTCGACGGTGGTGGTCTTTGTGGGCATTGGTTTGGCGTGGAAGCTCTACGGAGATCGCTCTCCGCGGCCGGCGGCGCCCGATGCGCTGGAAAAGTTTGCATCTCCCGCCTGGGGCTGGCTAAGTAACAAGTTATATGTAGATGAGTTCTACGGCATGACCGTGATCGCTTTCTACGCTTGGTGGGCGCGCATCTCCGATTGGCTCGACCGCCGCGTCTGGGGCGGCGCAGTGACCGTAGTTGCATGGGCCTTCGGCCTTGGGGCACGGTTGAACCGCTTCCTCGACACGAATGTAGTGGACGGCGGCTTCGACAAGGGCTGCGAAGAGTTGACCGTGGGCGGAGGTCTGCTCTCGCGGATGCAGACGGGCCGTGTGCAGACCTACCTGAGAATTCTGGCGCTGGCCGTGGTAGCATTGGCCGCGATTCTGATCTGGAGCAGCAGGACATGAGCGGATTTCATCTATTGTCGTTGTTGACCGTGCTGCCCCTGGTGGGGGCGGCGCTGGCGCTCGTAACCGGAAAGCACGCGCGCGCTGTGGCTCTCATCACGACGCTTTGCAGCCTGGCGCTGACGCTCGTGGTCTGGATGCGTCTTCCAGTAAATGGCAGCATCGGATTAGTCGAGCAGCACGCATGGGCGCCGTCACTGGGCATCGAGTATCACCTGGGCGTTGACGCGCTGGGAGCGCTGATGCTGATGCTCGCGGCCATCGTCACGCTGATGTCGGTCGATGCCGCGCACCGCGTCCACCATCAGCCGGGACTTTACTTTGCGCTAGTGCTGGTGCTGGAAGCAGGACTCTTTGGCTCCTTCACGGCGCTCAACTTCTTCCACTGGTTTTTGTTCTGGGAGTTATGCCTGATCCCTGCCTTCTTTCTCATCAAGCTGTGGGGCGGAACGCGGCGAGGTCCGGCGGCAACGCAGTTCTTCATCTACACCATGGCCGGAAGCGTGGTGCTGCTGGTTGCTTTTCTGGCCGTCTTTCTTTCCACCGGCAGCATGGATTTTCCGCACCTGACGCTGCTGGCCTCGACCGGCGAATTGGAACAGATGGTCACGGCTCACCTCGGACCGGTGATGCCTTGGCTGGCTATCGGCGTGCTGGCCGGCTTTGCGGTTAAGGTGCCGATGTTTCCCTTCCACACCTGGTTGCCCGCGGCTTACGCGGAAGCTCCTTCGCCGGTGACGATGCTGCTGACAGGAGCGATGTCGAAGATGGGCGTCTATGGCCTGTTGCGCATTGCTCTTCCGCTCTTCGGCCACCAAATCTCTCAAATCCGCACGCCGCTGCTGGTCTTGGCCGTGGCCACAATCGTGATGGGAGCCTGGGCAGCCGCTGCGCAGAAAGATCTGAAGCGCGTCTTTGCTTATCTATCGGTCAATCACCTGGGTTATTGTTTGCTGGGCATCTTTGCGCTGGCTGTTCCGGCTGCCTCAACTGGAACAGACACCGCCGCTCTCGCCAGCCAATCTGCGGCCCTCAACGGTGTAATCCTGCAGATGTTTAACCACGGCATCACGGCAGCGGCGCTCTTCTGGTTTGTTGCCATGTTGCAGTTGCGCACCGGCGGTCATCGCGGCATCGACCAGTTTGGCGGCCTACGCAAGCCTGCTCCGATACTGGCCGGGTTGATGGGCATTGCTTTGTTCTCGTCGCTTGGCCTGCCGGGACTCAACAATTTTCCCGGCGAGTTACTTATCTTCCGCGGCGCCTTTCCGCTGGCCTGGGTCGCGGCCTCTGTCTCGATCCTCGGCTTACTGGTAACAGCAGCAGTGATTCTCACCGTGATTCAGAAGGTCTTCACCGGTCCGTTGCCGGAGCATTGCGCCAACTTCCCTGACCTGCATCATGGAGAACAGTTGGCGCTTGCCCCGATCATCTGCCTGATGCTGCTGATCGGTTTTCTGCCTTCGATAATTAACGTCAGCGTAAACGCAACAGTCATGAACCTGCTGGCGCACTGGAGCTTCTGATGTTTTCGATCTTGCATCCAAACTCGGTGTCGCTCTTAGCGTGGACGATCTATCTCTCGTTTGCCGGAGCACTCGTGCTGGCTCTCGTGCCCAAGGGGCTGAATGCTCTGGCACGCTGGCTGGCACTGACTTTCGCCGTGGCCGGGCTGGCGCTGGCCGTGCAAGGTTTTGTTGCCGGCATGGGGCAAGGCCGCGTGACGCTGGTCGATCTCGCCTGGGTGCCATCCATGGGGATTCACTTCCTGCTGGCTGCCGACGGCATCAGTCGCGTGCTGGTGCTGCTGACCGGGTTGGCCGCGGTGGCGGGCGTACTCTTCAGTTGGAACATTGACCTGCGCACCAACGAGTTCTTCGCCTTCTATCTCGCGCTGATCGGCGGAGTCTATGGAGTCTTTCTCAGCTTCGATCTCTTTCTGTTGTTTGTGTTTTATGAAATCGCCATTGTACCCAAGTATTTTCTGATCGCCATCTGGGGCTCCACGCGGCGCGAGTACGGAGCCATGAAGCTGGCCATCTATTCCTTTGCGGGCTCTGCGATGGTGCTCATCGGTTTGCTCGCGGCCTACACGACGGCGGGCAGCCACTCGACAGGTTTGGTTGAGCTGGCCCACGCTGGCCTGCCCGCCAGCTTCCAGATGGGTTGCTTCCCGCTGGTCTTCACCGGCTTTGCTATTTTGGCCGGCATGTGGCCCTTCCACACCTGGGCGCCCACCGGCCACGTCGCCGCGCCTACCGCCGCCTCCATGCTGCTGGCCGGCGTGGTAATGAAGCTGGGAGCATATGGTTGCCTGCGTGTCGGCATTGCTCTCTTCCCGCGCGGCCTCGACCCCTGGGGATTTTCGTTCATCGGCATCGGCTCCTGGAGGGACGTCTTCGCGATCCTGGCAATCATCGGCATCGTCTACGGTGCGCTGGCCGCCCTGGCGCAAACCGATTTCAAGTTCGTCATCGGCTACTCCAGCGTCAGCCACATGGGCTTTGTGCTGCTCGGCCTCATGACCCTGAACCAGATCGGCGTCACCGGCGCTGTCCTGCAGATGTTCTCCCACGGCATCATCGCCGGACTTCTGTTCGCCATCGTCGGACGCATCGTCTACGACCGCACCCACACGCGCCAATTGGCGGAACTGGAAACCATGCATCTCTCGAAGCGGATGCCTTTTGCCGCAGCGGCTTTTGTCGTCGCCGGGATGGCCTCGATAGGAATGCCGGGCTTCTCAGGATTCTGGGCCGAGGTGCAAGTGCTGGTGGGCGCGTGGAAGGTCAACCCGTGGTGGGTGGCCGCGGCGGGCATCGGCATCGTCGTTGGCGTGGCCTATATCTGGCGCGCGATGCAAATGGCCTTCTTCAGCGATCTGCTGCCCAGCGTGCACGTCCTTGAGCAGGAGCAGGGCCATCATTTCGCCGCCATCACCTGGCCTGAAGTTACCGGCGTAGTTATGCTGGCAGGAGTTAGTTTGGCGGTGGGCGTCTGGCCAAGAATCCTGCTCGACACCATCGAACCGGCGGTGAAGTCGCTGCTCGCGGGAGGTGTGCAATGAACTACGCAGACCTCTTCCGCGTAACGCTGCCGGAGACCGCGCTGGAAGTCGCGGCGCTCATCGTATTAGTAGTTGACCTCACTTTCCTTCGCAAAGCCGCGCTCAAGCTGCGCGTAACTGTTGCGGCGTTGCTTGGAGTCGTCGGCTGCGGCGCGGCGTTGTGGGCGTTACAGGCATCCGCTGGCGCAGGATACAGCTTCAATGGTGCTCTAATCCTTGCCCAGGGCGGATTTGTCGCGGCGGCACAGTCGGGGATTCTCGTACTTACAGCACTTACCCTACTGTTGCTGATCGATTCAGTCTTCACCAAGCACGTGGGCGAGTTTGTGGCCGTAGTCTTGATGGCGGCTTCCGGTGGATTGTTGATTGCCGGCGCGCAGGATCTGCTGGTCATATTTGTGGGGTTGGAGTTACTCAGCCTTGGCCTCTACATCATGACGGCATTTGCCAAGAGTTCGGCGAAGAGCGCTGAGGCCGCGATGAAGTACTACTTATTCGGCGGTATGTCGGCGGCATTTCTGCTCTTTGGCTTTAGCTATTTTTATGGACTTAGCGGCAGCACGAATCTTCTTGAGATTCAGAGCGTAATTGAGACGCACGGAACCAGCCCGCTGTTCTATGTCGCATGGATTCTGGTCGTAGCTGGATTGGGCTTCAAGGTTGCTGCTGTTCCGTTCCACTTATGGGCGCCAGATACGTATGAAGGCGCGCCCGCTCCGGCGGCGGCGTTTATCGCATCTGTCTCCAAGGTGGCTAGCTTTGCCTTGTTGATGACGATTGGCTCACTTTGGCTGACATTCGGGAGGGCCATGAGCGGGCAAGCTGATGATTGGGCTCGCGCCTTGCATAGGACAGACCAAACCTGGACGCAGCTTACGGTGGTGTTGTTGATTGCCGCCGCAGCTTCGATGATTGTTGGGAACTTAGCGGCGCTGGCGCAGGTGAGCGTTCGCAGGCTTTTAGCCTACTCAGCGATTGCACATGCGGGGTATATTCTGCTCGGTGTTGCGACGCTTCCGCATTATTCTGGAGCGGTCGAGGACTTCTATTCGGTTTCCCGCAAACTTCAAAGTGTTGGATACAGCGCCAACGCCGTCCTCTACTATGTCCTCACCTACGGCCTCACCATCATCGGCGCATTCGGCGTGGTCTCCGTTGTGGAGCGTGCCACGGGCAGCGATCGGCTCGACTCCTTCCTTGGCCTGCACAAGCGCAATCCGCTGCTGGCTGCTGTGCTGTTGGTGCTCTTCCTATCTCTCGCCGGAATTCCGCCATTAGTGGGCTTCTGGGCAAAGTTTAACCTCTTTGCTGCGGTGCTCGGCGTTTCAGCCGGTCCGGTTCCGTTTGCGCTGGTGGCATTGGCCGTTGCTCTCAGCGCGGTTTCACTGTATTACTACTTACAGGTGCTCAAGCGGGCCTATGTTATGCCTGCAATAGATGAGACACCAATTAATGTGCATCCGGTCACGCTGGCCGTACATCTATTAATTGCTACAACTGTTGTAGTGCTGGGTTGTTTCCCTGCGTTGCTCCTGCGGTGGATCGAGAGTTTCTATCATGTGACGTAGCTCACGTGTCCATGAGCTGGTAGCACTTTCCCCCGTGGACTAAGTAGCACTTTTTCAAATGGAATAGCTCAAGAGAGCTTTCCTCGCGGGCAAATGGGACTCATTTTGTCCATTTATCCGGGCAGAACAACCCGGCAAAATGAGCTGAAATCCTGTCTTTTTGATCAGAAGTCACCTGTTACTGTTTTCATCCTTCGCGTTACTACGGTAATGCAGTGCGTAATCTTGCGCTCGATTTTCCATTGGCAAATACTTGCACAGCAAGAATGTGGCCCGGCGCTGTCCCGAGTGATCCTCCGGGCCACAGGTGAAGTGTGTATTAACAATAATCGCCACACACTGACGGTCAAAAGTGAGGTGTGTGCGCGCATAACCAGAGTCCATTCAAACGATTGGGCTCGCCCATGAAGGGCATGAAGGGAAAACGGAAATGAAGAAGTTCAATTTGAGTCTGGTCCTGTTCGTCGTTGCAGTATTTGCCTTGTTGTCGTTCAGCCCGGTGATAGCCTATGCGGACACGGATACGGCAGCACTGTATTACTCTGGCCCCGGCGGGCAGTCATCCGGAAACGATTACGTTTTCCCCTACAACTTCAACATTGACGGCAGTGCAACCCTCACTCCGCTGATGTGTCTCAGCTTCACTTTGGACATCACCCCGGGTGAGAGCTGGACAGCGACCATCGCGCAGGTCATGGGCAACACAAATTACGAAAAAGCCGCTTACATCTTCTCTCAGGCCAGCGCTCCCGGCGCATCAACCGATCAGATCGCTGTAGCACAGTGGTCGAATTGGGTTCTGTTTGATGCCGGAGCGTCGAGCAGCGTGCCCACCAATTATCAGGGAGATGTATCCGCTTTGCTGGACACCGCGGCGGCTTATGTCCTGGCAAATCCCGACTCCAGCCTCTACTCCCAACACGTGGTTTATGAACCCTACAGCTGGTCCTCGAGCGGCGAGCCGCAATTCTTGATGGGCGATACGCCTACGCCTGAGCCCGGCAGCTTGATCCTGCTCGGAACCGGCATGTTCGGACTCGCAGCCATCTGGTTCCGCAGAAAACGCTTCGCTTTATAAACCGCTCCGCAGGCGCATCAGCAACGAGTTTGCGATGCATGAAAAACAAAACTAACCACAGCTCATTCAGAAGACTGAGCTCCTCCCTTTAAGGGAAGGAAAGGAAAAAAGAAATGAAAAACTTCAATTTTTCTCTGGCTCTGTTCGTCGTTGCAGTTTTTGCCTTGTTGTCGTTCAGCCCGGTAATAGCCTATGCGGACACGGTAACCCTGACGCTTGAAACGGCCCCGTATGATAACACCTCGAGTGAATATGTGTACCCCTACAACTTCAGCGTCAACGGAAGTTCGTCCACCGTTCCGCTGATGTGCGTTGACTTTTACAGCCACATCAGCTTTGGTGAGAGCTGGACAGCTACCATCACCTCGATCATAGGCAACACGCAATACGAGCAAGCGGCCTATATCTTCTCTCTGGCCAGCGCTCCCGGCGCAACAGCGGATACGATTGCGGAAGCGCAGTGGGCAAATTGGGATCTCTTCCAAACCAATGAGTTGAGTAATGCCTTCTTGACGGGCGTCGTGCCATCCAGTTATCAGAGCAGCGTAACCACTATACTGAACAACGCTGCGGCATATGTCAGCAATCCTTCCAACTCTAACTCCAGCCTCTACTCCGAATACGAGATTTTTGTTCCCGCAAGCTGGCCGTCGGGAGATGGCACGCCTCAGGATTTCATTGGCGGTGTACCCAGTCAGAATTTCTCCGGCCCTTCGCCGACGCCTGAGCCCGACAGCTTGATCCTGCTCGGAACCGGCATGTTCGGAATCGCGACCTTTATCTACCGCAGAAAGAGAATTGCTTGAGATACTTCTGCGCACAAAGCAAGTTTGCGATGTGTGTACGCACAACCAAGTCCCGTCAGAATACCGGAATCGCCCATGAAGGGCAGAAAAGGTAAAAGAAAATGAAAAAGTTCAATCTTGGTTTGGCTTTGTTGGTCGTTGCGGTTTGCGCCTTGTCGCTTAGCTCAGTGAAGGCTTACGCAGGCACGGTAACGCTCACCTTGGATTCCAACTGGGGAGACTATACCCCATACTCATGGACCTACAATAATACGACATACACTGAAGTCGTTGCCCCTTACAGTGCGACGTTGAACGGTGACGGCTATAACAATGTGCCTGTCCTGGTGATTTGTTACGACATGAATGCAGCAACTAATATCGGAACGACTTATTCGGGTTCCATAGAGCCGGTCACCGATATCTCCACGGCGATCCTGGAAGCCTCCTACCTGGGCAACGAGTTGATCGATGATGGCGGTCTCAATGCACCGCTGGCCACCAGGGGAGCCATCACTACGGCGATCTGGGAAATTATGAACCCGTCTTCTACTACCGAAGTCACACCGTTTCCTTCCGACCCAGCAGCGCAGGACTTTGAATCCCAAGCCTACACCGCTGTTGTGACCGACCAAACGTGGACTGCCGCAAATGCCAGTTCATACACAACATGGATGCCTGATGATGTCCTGATCCAGCGGTTTGACGCTCCTTCGCCTACGCCTGAGCCTGGCAGCTTGATCCTGCTCGGAACCGGCATGTTTGGACTCGCGACCTTTATCTACCGCAGAAAGAGAATTGCTTGAGATACCTTAGCGCGCACGTATTATTTATACCTATTGCAGGACCGATTGCATGTTGGCCTGCCCCCGGTGGCGGCGCTTGTCGCCTCCGTCTAGATGGTCGCGAGTTTTGCCCGGGTGTATTCTCTTGTCTGATCTGATTGATGTGCGAACGGCTTTCTCTCTTCTTGATAGATGGGTCGATTAGATAAAACTTAATTCAAGTTTGATGTGGCTTCCAGTAGAGATAGTGCTCCTCATTGTCGCGGCTGCGTCGATAATATTTTGTTTAACTCGATAAATTGCAAGTCTTAACAAAGCAATCTGATCTTGGCTGCGCTACCGCTGGTGCTGCTCTTGCCTCTGGATGGCCTCTGCGCGAGTTTAAACCTGTTTACTCCATTTTTTGACGGATTTACCAGATTGGCCGCCCGGAGAGACATTTATTTTTGCTGAGAGTACCGGTTTTCCAGAGCAGGCAAGCCAATGTAAACCCTAATATTGGACCGAGCGCACCCCTCATCACCCTCTTAGTAACGTACACCGGTAACCATCTTCTTAATCCTAGAAGTGACTAATGAATGGCTGAAACTAGAGAATTTACATTGACTGGAAATTAGCCAATACTTACTATTGATATAGTTCCCGAGAGTGTGGATACGGCTTTTATGATGCATTCATCCTGAGAAAGTTTCTTCTCGTGCCTTCTTTCGTTGCGGGAAAGTTGTGCAAGCCTGTGATGAATTCGAACATTGGCGGAACTCACTCAATTGGTTTCACTCAGCTTGTAAAAGGGCCAGAGGGGGAAGCGAATGAAAAAGTTTAGCTTGGGTATTATTTTATTCTCTGTCGCGCTGTGCGCTCTGTTGTTGCTCTGCCCGCCCATGGGCTACGCGAGCACGGTAACGGTAACGCTCGAAAGTGTCGGGGGGCAGTCTTCAGGACCGGATTACGTGTACCCCTACAATTTCAGCTTTAACGGCAGCGCAACCACCACTCCGCTGATGTGCATCAGCTATGAGAATACGATCTACTTCGGTGAGAGCTGGCAAGCAACGCTTGTGCCGGTCACGGGGTCGGGGAGCGTGCTATACGTGGAAGCGGCTTACATCTTCTCTCTAGCTGCCGATCCAAACGCATTAGCGACTACCATCGCGGAAGCGCAGTGGGCAAATTGGGAACTCTTCGATCCTAATGATCTCACTTTGTTGGGCAACGTGCCCGCAGGGTATCAGAGTGACATCAACACTTTACTGAACACTGCGGCAGATTTCGCCCAGAAGAATGTCAATACAGCTGATTACCCCAACATTGATATTTTCATCCCAATAGACGGCACCCAGAGCACGGGTGGCCTGCCGCAGATGTTTGTTGGGGACCCTGCCCCAGAAGCGCCTGAGCCCAGCAGCTATCTCCTCTTCGGAACTGGCCTGCTCGGTCTCGCGGCCTTATGGTTTCGCAGAAGGTGCGTTGCTTAAAAAACCTCTGGGTCTACCGCGGTCCGTCTCCCCACGGACCGCGTAAAGGCAATGCAGTTGGCCTGGAAGTAACATTCTGAATCCAAGCCCGTAGCAGAAAGCCTGACTGATATATACATCATTGATTTACGGCTTGGATCAGAGATTTTTCAGCGCCCTGCGCGAAATCAAATCCTGTTTCCCGTCACTCCTCCTTTGATGTAAACCCTTCAAAAGAAATCCCCTCTGCAGAATTCTACCGAACCCGTATGCTGGCAATTAGATTGGAACTATGGGGCAAGCACAAGCCAAGTGGAGGCAGGAACTCAGCGCGATGGTGGCGCTGGCGGTTCCGGTGGTGTTGAGCGAGCTGGGCTGGATGGCCATGGCCATCGTGGACACCATCATGGTGGGCAGGCTGGGTCCGGCGGCCATCGGCGCGGTGGCGCTGGGTAATGCCGTCTACTACACCCCGGCGATCTGCGGCATTGGCCTGCTGCTTGGTCTGGACACGCTGGTGGCGCAGGCCTATGGGCGCAAGGACCACGACGAGTGTCATCGCTGGCTGGCTCAGGGCGTCTATCTTGCCTGTATCGCAACGCCGCCGCTAATGTTGCTCATCTTTCTGGCCAGCTTTGGCTTTACCCCCTTTGGCATCAATCCGGAGGTGGCCGGACCGGCCGCCAGCTACTTGCGCATCCTCAACTGGGGAACCCTTCCGCTGCTGCTCTACGGCGGCACGCGCCGCTACCTGCAAGGCGTGGGTGATGTGCGCGTCATTACCCTGACCTACGTTGCCGCCAATCTGCTCAACTGGTTCGGCAACTGGGTGATGATCTCCGGAAAAATGGGATTCCCGGCGTTGGGCGTGAACGGTTCAGCGATCTCGACATTGATCGCGCGCATCTTCATGGCCGCGGCGCTCATGGGCTTTGCCTGGCGCTATGAACGCAAGCGCGGCCATCCGCTCTTTCGCCACTGGGCCGGACCCAGTCTGGCCAGACTCCGGGAACTGGTTCGCCTGGGCGTACCGGCGGCTGGGCAGATTGTGCTGGAAGTCGGCGCTTGGAACCTGGCTACTCTCTCGGCAGGCTGGCTGACGCCCGTGGCCCTGGCCACGCACCAAATTGCCCTGAACTATGCCAGCCTCACCTATATGGTCCCGCTGGGCATCTCGGCGGCAGCAGCGGTCAGCGTGGGCCAAGCCGTGGGCGCTGGAGACCCCGAGCGAGCGCGCCGCGCCGGTTGGCTCGGCCTGGGGCTGGGCACTAGCTTCATGCTGCTGGCCGCCGTAGTCTTCCTGGTGGCGCCGGGCCCGCTCATCGCCCTCTACACGCGCGACTCTCAAGTCATGGCCGTCGGCCCCAGCCTTCTCGGCCTGGCAGCGGCCTTCCAGATCTTCGACGGCATCCAGACCGTCTCCACCGGCGCACTGCGCGGGCTGGGCGAAACGCGGGTTCCCATGCTGGCCAACCTGGTGGGCTATTGGGTATTGGGGTTGCCGCTGGGGCTGACTCTGTGCTTTGTGTGCCACTGGGGCATCTACGGCCTGTGGATCGGGCTTCTGCTGGCCTTGGTTATCATCGCCACGATGTTGCTGGCGCGATGGAAGCGAGACTCGGCGCACCTGGCGCTGCAATCCTGACGCAGATGATGTTGCCCGGCCCAAAACGGTCCATATCCCGGGTTTGCCGGCGACACGTCTTTATCCTGGGACTCTGACCCCTGAACCACGGCCCAGATGCTGTGACGACAGCCCACGTTTGTGACTATAATCACATATGAGCGAAAGATAGACTCTTTCCCGAATGAATCGGAAGGGAATTCCGCCAAATGGCGACAAGCGACCTTGCCTTGGGTCAAGAACAGGGCGCACTCGGCGCGCAAGCGCGCGTAATCAACGATTTCAGCATCAATGTGGCGACGGTAAACGGCTCAGGCTCGCAATCCGCCAATAGCGTTCTGCTGAAGAGCATCTTTGGAATGGGCGTCCCCGTCAGCGGGAAAAACCTCTTCCCTTCCAACATCGCCGGACAGCCCACCTGGTTCCTCATCCGCGCCAGCAAGGATGGATACGTCGCCCGCAAGCGCGACTCCGAGATTCTCGTGGCGCTGAATCCGGAGACCGCCCAGGCCGATGTGCGGGCCCTGCCTCCAGGCGGCGTGGCCATCTACGAGGAGAACCTGAAGCTCGATCAGGCGCGCGGTGACGTGATCTTCTATCCCGTGCCCTTCGACAAGATCACGGCGGCCATCTGTCCCGAGGCCAAGCTGCGCAAGCTGGTCAAGAACATGGTGTACGTGGGCGTCGTCGCCCAGTTGCTGGCCATCGATCTGAGCGTTGTGGAGAGCAATCTGCTCCGGCAATTCGCCAAAAAGCAGAAGGTCTTCGATCTGAACTTCGGCGCAGTCAAAGCCGGCTTCGACTATGCCCAGGCGAATCTGATCAAGCGGGACCCCTTTTTCATCGAGAAGATGAATAAAACCGAGGGCAAGATTATCATCGACGGCAACGCGGCTTGCGGCATGGGCGCGGTCTTTGCCGGCGTGACTGTGGTCGCCTGGTATCCGATTACGCCCTCGACCTCGGTGATTGAGGCGACGACCGATCTGCTCAAAAAGCTGCGCGTTACGCCGGAAGGCAATGCGACCTTTGCCGTGGTTCAGTCCGAGGACGAGTTGGCCGCCATCGGCATGGTGCTGGGCGCGGGCTGGGCTGGCGCGCGCGCCATGACCTCTACCTCCGGCCCCGGCATGTCGCTGATGGCAGAGTTCTGCGGCCTGGGCTACTACGCCGAGATTCCCGGCGTCATCGTCATCGTGCAGCGCAGCGGGCCTTCGACCGGAATGCCCACGCGCACCCAGCAGGCAGATCTGCTCTCGGCGGCCTTCCTGTCGCACGGCGACACCAAGCATCCGATTCTACTACCGGGTACGGTGAAGGAGTGCTTCGAGCTGACCCAGGCGGCCTTTGATCTGGCAGAGCGCATGCAGACCCCGGTCTTTGTGCTTACTGATTTGGATTTGGGCATGAACAACTGGATGTCGGAGCCGTTCGATTATCCCGCCAAGCCGTTGGATCGCGGCAAGGTGCTAACCGCACAAGACCTGGATCGGCTGGGCGGCTTTGCCCGCTACCGCGACGTGGACGGCGACGCCATCGGATGGCGCACGCTGCCCGGTACGCGCCACCCCAAGGCCTCCTACTTCACTCGCGGCTCGGGACACAACGACGCGGCTGCTTATACCGAAGATCCAGACGAATACGTCGCTTTGATGGACCGGCTGGCGCTGAAGTTCGAGAAAGCGCGTAAGCTGGTTCCCGCCCCGGTCATAGTCAGAAATGGCAGCTCGAAGATCGGTTTCCTGGCCTTCGGCTCCACCGATTGCGCCCTCACCGAAAGTCTCGACCAGATCAAACAGCGTTACGGGAAGGACGTGGATTATCTGCGCATCCGGGCATTTCCCTTCGCCCAGGCGATTCACGACTTTGTGGCCTCTCACGAGCGCGTTTATGTGGTTGAGCAGAACCGCGACGCGCAGTTGGCCAGCCTGCTCAAGCTCGATCTTCCCGCTGCCCAGGTGACCAAACTGCGCAGCATTCTCCACTACAACGGATTGCCCGTGGACGCCGAATCCATCACCACGCAATTTGCGCTTCAGGAGAGCCTCTAAATGGCAACCGCTACACTTGCTCCCAAAGTCAACCACATCGGCCTTCCCGTTCTCGATTATCGCGGCGGCAAGAGCACGTTATGCGCCGGATGCGGACACAACGCCATCTCCGAGCGCATCATCGAAGCCTTGTTCGAGATGGGCGTCGAGCCGGACCGCGTCATGAAGATGAGCGGCATCGGCTGCTCATCCAAAAGCCCGGCCTACTTCCTGAGCCGCTCGCACAGCTTCAACGGCGTGCATGGGCGGATGCCGGCCATCACCACAGGCGCTGTCCTCGCCAATCACACCATGACCACCCTCGGCGTCTCTGGCGACGGCGACACGGCCTCCATCGGCATGGGCCAGTTCGTTCACCTCATGCGCCGCAACCTGCCCATGATCTACATCATCGAGGACAACGGCGTCTACGGGCTCACCAAAGGACAGTTCTCGGCCACCGCCGACCTCGGCTCCAGGCTCAAGACCGGCGTGGTCAACGATCTGCCCGCCATCGACACCTGCGCGCTGGCCATCCAGTTGGGCGCAACCTTCGTGGGACGCTCCTTTTCCGGAGACAAGAAACAGTTGCTCTCCATGCTCAAGGCCGCCATCGCCCACAAAGGCACTGTGATGCTTGATGTCATCAGCCCCTGCGTCACCTTCAACGATCACGAGGGATCGACCAAGAGCTACAAATTCATGCAGGAAAACGACGAGCCCATCAACGAGATCGGTTTTGTGGCCAGCTTCGATGAGATCGAAGTCGATTACGTCTCCGGTGAGATCTTCGAAGTGGAGATGCACGACGGCTCGAATCTGCGCTTGCGCAAGCTGCTTGAGGACTACGACCCCACCGACAAGGCCAACGCCGTGCGCACCCTGATGGAGGCCCACGACAACGACGAAATTCTCACCGGCGTCTTCTACATCGACACCGAGAAGCCCACCTTCATCGACCAGTTAAACCTGGTGGATGAGCCTCTTGGAACTCTGCCCGAATCGCTCACCCGGCCACCGAAATCGGCTCTCGATACCCTGATGGCAGCACTCAAATAACCCTCGCATCCAGGCCCCCGCCAACAGAAAAGCCCCGCAAATGCGGGGCTTTTCTATTGGGAGATCTGCTAGTACCGTGACCACATGATTTAGTAATGGACGCAATGTAGCGCCGGTCTCCAGACCGGCTGTCGTGCGGGCGTCCACGCCCGCACTCGTCCAGGACTAATTACCAAATCATGCAGTCTAAACACAAGTGGTGGACTCGGAGTTAGTTAGTCGGCATGGGCAGGGGCACTACGCTGCCGCAGTCCGAGCCTTTGTAGACAGATGAGGAATTGATTGTGTATTCGACTGGCCTGGAGTTCTGCCCCATCTGCATGACTCCGGTAAAGTGCACCTTGCCGATGGCGTGATTGGGGTCAGCCCACGAAGACTCCAAGGTTCCTTTGCCCGCCATTCTGCCGCTGCAAATCCAGTCGGCGGTCATGCTGGTGGCGTGCAGCACCACGTTGGAAATCTTGCATTCGTTGTTGCGGCTCTGCGGCATCGGAGCCCCGTATTTGTTGATCATCTCCTGGGTAAGGCAAACCTGCTTGGTGTTGGTCATTCCTGGAGGCATGGACGACTGCTGCCAGGCCATGTTGGTGGTCATCTCCCACAGGCCGGGTTTTCTGGTGCTTTGCGCCCCGGCAAAGAGCGTCATAGTGAACAGGCAACAGCCCATGGTGATTAAAACTCGAGTCTTATGCATGAATTCTCCTGTCAGAACGCGCCAGCTCGTGGCCGCGCAAGTCTTCACTTTATCGCAGCGCGCATCCGGCAGGAAAGTAAAATCTCAACCTCCACCCGCCAAAGCCGCGTCGTCCGGCGCCGGCAGAGCGCCTTTGACCCGGCAATCGGCAATATGCCGCTGCTTGATCGACCGCTTCTCGCACTGTTTCCGGAAAAGATACCGAATTGACAGGGATTTTTATCGTAGTATGATCGAAGCCAGTATTTCGCAGGAAGCTTGAGGTCATCAAGCAAAGGAGAAACAACGATGAAAAAGGTATGTTTGCTGGTGGGTATAATGCTGGGGCTGTTCATGCTGGCAATGATGGTTGCTCATCGACCGAACAACTCCGTTCTAGCGAAGGAGCCAAACGCCTGTGTGCAGTTGTGCCAGGCAAGAAACAGAGACGAGGTGAGATGGTGTAATTATCCGGAAAAAGAACCGAAAGCACTCAAAGAATGCCTGGAAACGGCGCGCAAGAATTTTGATGCTTGCATGTCGGCTTGCAGGTAACTGCCGGGAACCAGCTAGTACCGTGACCGCGTGATTGTGTAATGGCCGGAACGTAGCGCCGGTCTCCAGACCGGGGTCCCCACGGACTGGTCTTCGTCCGTGGGGTGGTAGACTGGCTGTTATGCGGGCGGCTACGCCCGCATTTGTTCAGGAACAATTACCAAATCACACAGTCTCAGTACTAGCAGGGATTACCGGCACATCCCTATCGCAAGCCGCCGGCGGCAGGAAAAAACTCAGCCCCTCTTTGCCAAAGCCTCGTTGCCCAGCGATAGCAGGGCGTCGGTCACACGACCGGCGGAGTGGCGGACCACACTCTCTTCGCTGGCAAAGTCGCCGGTAATGACGCGTACTCCCAGCGCCTCGATGCGCTCAATGTCAGGGACGATGGGGGAGGCGCCTTCGGCCGCGTAACGGGCCAGCGTCTCCGCGGAAAAGGCCCCGGTATTCACCAGGGCATAGTCGAAGATGGGCGCGCGGGTGTGATCATAAATCTTTTCAATGTGCTGCGAGGCGGTCAATCCCATGCTCTCGTTAACCTGGCTCATCAGGTTGCAGATGTATACACGCAGGCCGCGCGCCTTGGCCAGCGCCGCGGGCAGTCCCTGCACTAATAGATTCGTAATCAGCGAGGTATACAGCGAGCCGGGTCCCACGCTGATCAGGTCGGCGCGCTCGATGGCCTCCATCGTCTCCGGCATGGGAGCCGCGACCGGAGGGTCGAGCATCAATTCCACAATATGCTTGCGGCTGGCGGTGATTTTCGTCTCGCCCCGCACCAGCGATCCATCATCCATGCGCGCTACCAGCGTGGCGTTGGCCGTCGTCGCCGGATAGATTCGTCCCCGTGTGGCAAGAATCTTCGATGCCAGTTGAATGGCATGGGCAAAGTCGCCGGTAATCTCGGTGAGCGCGGCTAAAAAAAGATTGCCGAAGTTGTGCCCCTTCAGGGCATCGCCGGCGCGGAAGCGATGGCCAAAGAGCCGGGCCAGCAGATCTTCCTCCTCGCTGAGTGCCACCATGCAGTTGCGCAGATCGCCCGGAGGCAGCATATTGAAATCCTTGCGCAACCTGCCGCTGGATCCTCCATCGTCAGTCACGGTGACCACGGCTGCCAGATCGGCGATAAGGCCCCCCTCCGGAACACCTTCGCTGGAAGAGACCACATGGCGCCGCAGCCCGCGCAGCAGCGTCGAAAGGCCGGTGCCGCCGCCGATGGCCACCACGCGCAGCGGACGGGCAGGCACCGTCCCCGCTGCCAATTGCGGGTCAGGGTTTGAGATCGAGATCTGCGCAGGATTCACAGAGCCCCTAGGGCACCTCGGGATACAACAGCTCGGTGAACCGGGGGTCGTCCGCCATGCTCTGGAAATCGTTGTCGACGCGCGCCTGAAGCCGGTTCCTGGGGTTCATTGCGATTGCCTTGGCCAGGTTGCCCAGGCAATCCTGGGTGCGCCCCGTGATCGCGTCCAGAAGCGCCAGCCCATAGAAGGCGTAGTCGGCCTCTGGATGAGCCGCCAGAATAGAGCCAAAACCTTCGCGCGCCTCCTCGTAGTAGCCGGTATTCAACAGCGAGACGGCGTAGTCGTAGTGCTCCTCGGGCGTGGGAAACGTCAGGTTTTGCTTGTCCAGTTGCCGCTGGCAGATGCTGATGTACATCTTGCACCGCTCCAGCAACTCGGGCGGCGCGGTAACAAGCAGCTTCTCGAAAGCGGCCTGCGCTTTATCGAACTTGCCCTGCTGCAGCAGGACCATGGCGGCCTGAAAATGCTGGAAGGCCGGTCCCGTTCCCGTACAGGAGTGGACGCCAGGTTTGCAGGATGGTGCAGATTCTTTTTTGCGGTCGTGCGCCAAGGATTGAGCCTCTTAATTCATGGGTTTGCCGAAAGATTGCACACCTTCGGGCACCGTTGAGCTGGTTCTCTGACGGCTGAAAACTGCGCGTGCGAATTGCGCTGCTTTGCCACTCTTTATACGCACAACCCCGCCTCCCGTCAAGCCAGCCCGGCAAACGACCCTCATCCGCCCGGCCTTTTTGCCTGGGAAGAGGCGCTGTAAATGGCTGGATTCAGGGCCGGATCGTTGTACATCTTCAGTTGGCGATAGAGCTTGAAACGACGCGTCCCCTCGAGCGTTTCGCGCCACAATGCGTCCAGGCAGGAGACTAAATCCCGCCGTTGCTCCTCAAGTATTGCCAGCCTCTCCAGGTTGCGCGCCGCGTGCCCTGCAGGCGCGCCGGCCCGCTCTGCCTCTTCGCGCGTGTGATAGATCTTCAGCGCCAGAATCGAAAGCCGGTCGATCATCAGTCCCGGCGACTCGGAGTTCAGCTCCGCGGCCGGGTTGGGCAGCCCCTTGGCCGCCAGCAATCCCAGCAAGAAGAGGTCCAGTTGCTCGGCCAGGTCATTCCGCATTTGGTTGGTCAGGTCGATGCGCCGCTTCACACCGGCCAAATCGGCATCACTTGCGCCCGGAGCCCGGGCCTCGTCCTCAATGTGCCACAACTCAAAGTTGGCGCGATGCTGGCGGCGCACTGCATCCAGCCAATCCGTGCTCCCATCCGGGCCAGAATCAGCCTTCGCCGCGGCCTTCACCCCAGGCGCCTCCGCCTTCGCCCCGAGCGCCGTCTGGTGCAAGGCGCGCGTCTCCCTCTCCTGTAGCTCTACAATCTGCTCTGCCGATACCATGCTGGGCTATCCTTCAATGGATTCATGGTACCTAATCTTTTGGATTCCTGGTACCGATCTTTGCTTAACCGCCTGCGTCTGGCCGCAACGTCCATGGTAGAACGATCCCCGCTCAGTTGTCAGTTCTCCGTTGTGAGTGAATCTCTGATTAAACCGGAGTTTTTAAACGGCGCGGCTTTGGGAACTTGTTGAAAAATTCTGGATTTGTATCTGGTCACAAAATAAACGGTATATATATCTCCTGAGAATATGCTCCGTAACCGTATCGCCCCTATTCCCTATTCCCTACTCCCTACTCCCTATTCCCTGTTCCCTGTTCCCTGGTTTTGATTCCCTTCCCCGCCCCGGACCGTCACAATAAGGCGTGGACCTTTTTGCAATCTATGAACGCGCGGGCGGCATGCGCGCCTCAACGCGGCTGGCGATGCGCGCCCTCTCCGCCGCGTTTCTGCTGGCTGCCACGCTTCTCCCGGCGCAGGAGTCCATTCCAGGCCCGCCGCAGCCGCCCTCCGAGACTGACATTACTCCGGCGGCTCCGTCAGGCCCGCTGACCACCCTTCATGGCACCCTTCATGGCGTAGTCCTGAACGCCGCCACCGGCTCGCCGCTACCCCGCGTCCTCGTGCAGATCGAGGGCGATGCTACCACCGGAGCCTTGACCGACGGCGAGGGCCGCTTCGAGATTCCCGGCGTACCCGCGGGGCCGCAGGCTGTGCAGATCGTCAAGCCCGGCTTTCTGGACGAGGCATTCTTTCCCGGCGGCGATGCTGGTTGGGGAATTGGGCCCAACATGAATCACAACATCCTGGTGGCCGCCCAGATGCCCGATCTGATCTTCACCATGACGCCCACCAACTCGATTCACGGCCACATCCTGCTCTCCACAGGCGATGCGGCGCAGGGAATCGGCGTCACGCTGGCCAAGCGCACGGTCGAAGACGGACGAGCAGAATGGAAGGCGATCTCCACCGTCAAGACCAACAGCGACGGCGCCTATCGTTTTGCCCGCCTCGGCAATGGCGAATACGCCATCTATTCCGAGCCTGCGATGGACAGCGAACTGGCCAATCTTCTCTCCGTCACCGGCAGCGATGGCCAGGGGACGCGCAACGGCTTCCCTAGTCAGTTTTATCCGGAGGCTCGCGAACTGGCCGGCGCCATAAAGATTCATTTGGCCGGCGGCCAGGAGGCCGAGGCTAACCTCTCCCTGTCGCTCCAGCCCTTCCACACCG
>CZKF01000099.1_pt1 | contig 47586 bp, 48 predicted proteins | sample 1122351 | NCBI WGS metagenome assembly CZKF01 (sample SAMEA3539301, study PRJEB10725) | soil metagenome | biome: tundra; feature: field; material: soil | place: USA | collected 2010-05 | depth 0.15 m
AACACTTGCAGCATCTTGAGCGAGAGAAGCGGGTCTGCACGCATCAGTTTGGTGAACTCGCCGCGGGGCACGAACCTGAGCCGCGCGCCGCTGCGGGCGATGGCCGTGAGCGTGTAGGGCTCGTCGCCGATCAGCCCCGGCAGGCCGAGCAGGGAGCCGGCATGCGCCTGGATGGACATCAACTGCTCGCCCGTGGGTGACGCCATGGTAATGGTGGTCTCGCCCTGGTCGAGGATGTAGAGGCCCTTAGGGTGATCGCCCTGGTTGAAGAGGACGTGATCTGTGTCACAGGAGATTGGGGTGGAATGCTTCTCGAGAGCCTTGATCAACTCAGGGTCGGCGACGAATGCAGATGGGTCAAGTTTCACTTGCTGGCCTCCATGAATGAATGCGAGGGATGAATAGGCAAAAAATGTATCTGATGGCCTGTAAGGGTATGGTGTCATCGCGGGGGGGGTGTTTATGGTGATGGGCGTCACATATTGGTGGTTAAGGCGGAGGATGGGGGGATTGAGGGGAACGGAGGGGTGCTTGTCAGGCGGTCAACGAGAGGATCGAACGTCTCCACCATGTCATAAGAACAGAATAAGAGCCGTGAACCCCTACCGCAGCCTTCGCCGAATCAAATCGAGAGCTTGCTGGGTAATCCATTCGCGGATGCGCTGGCGGTCGCCGCGGAATGTGCGCTCGATGGAGTCGGTTTTCTGGGCGTCGCTGAGGGCGATGTGGACGAAACCAACCGGCTTGGTCTCGGTGCCGCCGGTGGGGCCGGCGATGCCTGTGACGCCGAGTCCTAGGGTTGCGCCGGTGTAGCGGCGAATGCCATAGGCGAGGGCTTCGGCTACCTCGCGGGAGACGGCGCCGCACTCGACGATCAGATTCGGAGGGACACCGGCGAAGGCGGTCTTGAGTTCGTTGGAGTAGACGACAGCGCCGCCCAGGAAGGAACGTGAGCTGCCGTGGACTCTCGTGATGCGCTCGGCGATCATTCCGCCGGTGCAGCTTTCCGCGACGGCGAGGGTGGCTTGGCGGAGGCCGAGATAGTAGAGAACGATCTGCTCCAGAGACTCACCAGTGGAGGAGTAGAGCCAGTCTTCGAGGGCTTCTTCCATGCGGCTGGCGAGCTCGTCCACGCGAGCCTGGGCGGCGGCGGCGTCGGATTTGGAGCAGAGCAGGGTGAGCTGGATGTCTCCGGCGTGGGCCAGGATGGTGGTTTCGACGTCGGTGTATTCGGTGTAGATGGGGGCGAGCAGCTTGTCGGCATGGGACTCGGGGATCATGGCGGCTCTCAAGGTGCGCTTGGCGATGTGGCACGGGGGCAGAATTTCGCGCAGGCGGGGCAGGCAGGCCTCATCGAATAAAGGGCGGCACTCGTTGGGCGGGCCGGGAACCAGCATGAGCAGCTTGCGATAGTCCTGCCAGGTGATGTCCAGCCACTGGCCGGGGGCGCTGCCGTTGGGGTTGGACAGCAAAGTAGCGCCTTCGAGAATGTCGGCCTGCTTGAGGTTGTTGTCCGGCATGGGGACACGCCAAGTGGCGGCGCGGGCGGCCAGAGCGGCGACCTGATCGTTGTTGCGGCGCAGGGTGAGCGAAAGAGTTTCAGCGACGGCCTCACGGGTGAGGTCATCTTCGGTGGGGCCGAGGCCGCCCATGATGACGACGATGTCCGCGCGATTGAGAGCGGCGGCGATCACGTTAACCAGGTCCTTGCGGCGGTCGCCGACGATGGTCTTGAAGGCTACGGTGACTCCCAGCTCGTTCAGCTTTTCCGTCAGGTAGAGGGAGTTGGTGTCCTGGCGGAAGGGGGTGAGCATTTCGGAGCCGACGGCGATGATTTCGCTTTTCATAGGGCAGTGGACAGTTCTCAGTTCTCAGTTAAAAGCCTATAGCTCATTCCCCGTTCTCGTCATTTGGCTCCCTTACACTCCACTTCACTAGAGAAGTTTAATGTGGCATTGTTTGTGTTTTTCGACGAAATATCAAGTTCCTTCATTGCATATGCAAATGAATCAAACTCGCTTTTTTCGAACGCAAACACAACAATCCTCTTAACAAGTGGGATTTGAAAACGGTATTCTGGTGTTGGTAAATTTCTTAATCGTGCCAGTGACGGTGTAGTCGCTACCAACTTCTGAAGTTGGCTGAAAATTATTTCTGCCTTCTGTATCGCATTTGGATCCGAATTCACTTGGTCAAGAGTCGATCTGAGGTTTTTGACAACCTTCATAATCTCCGAAATATTATCAGCATCGAATATGCTCACATCCACATGTACTGGATGGATAATCTTTCCTTCATCACATTTCAGTGTCTCGATCAAAACCGTGACACGTTGAGCACTGGCGTTTGCGTAAAGGCCAGAAAAGATAATGCACAAGAATGCACTAACTAATAACTTGCGAAAAACCTTCATTTGAGATTCTCCATATTGTCAGTTAATCGGAACTGATAACTGATAACTGACAACTGACAACTGACAACTGTCAAAACAGATTCAGTCCTTCGACTCCCAAGTCCACATCATAAACGGCTTCGTTGGTGGCGAGGATGGTGGCGCCGAGCGGCAGGTGGCCCAGGTTTCGTATTTAAGACCGGGGAGACGATGAACCTCAATTATGCCGCGATGGGATACTTCTTGATCTTGGGCATTTCTTTGCGGCTTGCTTGCCATAAATCATACTGCGTCTGCAGGGCCATCCATATTGCGGGACGATCACCGAATGCCGCTGAAAATCGCAATGCCATATCCGCGGTAATGGACGCTTTGCCATTCGCTATACGAGAGAGTGTGACGCGCGATACTCCTATGTGCTTGGCGAAGTCGGTTACAGTTACGTTCAATCCTTCAAGCCATTCCTGTAATAGTTCGCCGGGGTGGGGCGGATTGTACATTTCGCTCATCTTCGCACTCCTAGTGATAATCCTGATAGTCAACTAAATGCGCGTCTTCCCCTTCAAATCTGAATGTCAAACGCCAATTGCCATTCACACTGACCGCATAATGGCCCTTCAATTCGCGGCTCAATTCGTGAAACTTCCATCCTGCAACATTCATGTCTGCCGCATTTTTGGCCACGTCAAGCTGGCCGAGTTGCCGAGTCAATTTTTTGGCATGATCCGGTTGTATTCCCGCCTTGCTGCCAGACTTGAAAAACTTTTCCAGTCCGGCGTGCCGGAACGATTGAATCATGCATTGACTATAACGCTTCTCTTTACACTTGTCACTAATTTTCGGAAGTCTAGCGGGTGGCCTATCCTTCCCACGTTTATTCGGGAAGGGTTGGGAGCCATGAACCTCAACCAGACGCCTTTTTCTGACCTCTGATCTATATTTATCCGATGAACTTCAACCGCGCGAACTGTCCACCGACAACTGACCACTGTCAAAACGGATTCAGTCCTTCGACTCCCAAGTCCACATCATAAACGGCTTCGCTGGTGGCGAGGATGGCGGTACCGAGGGGGGAGAAGGCCAGTCCGACGAGGTTTGCACCGGAGAGTACCAGGGTGGCTTCGCCTTGCGGGGTTACGCGCACCAATCCGCGGCGGCCGTGGAGGCAGGCGGCCAGGTAGACATCGCCCTCTTTGGAGAGCGCGAGGCCCTGGGGACGGCCCAGTCCGCGATACCAGGGACGGGTTTCGCCGTTGGGTTCGATGGCCCAGATGGCGTCGTTGGAGCTGAGCATGGGGCCGGTGACAAAGAGGGTTCCGGCGGCGTTAACGGCTATGTGATAGGCGGCGGGGCTGGGCTCAAGGGTGGCGTGGACGAAGATCTGGCGCTGGGGATCGATTTTGAAGATGGTGCCGCTGCGGTCGCCGACGAAGAGATTGCCTTCAGCGTCGAAGGCGGCGCCGGTGGCCACGCCCATGCCCTCGGCGTAGAGGGTGGATTCGCCGGCCTCGTCGATGCGATAGATGTTGCCCTCGGCACGTGAGGTGACGAAGAGGTCGCCTTCGGGATTGAAGGCCAGGCCGGTGGCGTTGAGGATGTCGGTGACGAATGGGGTTCCACGGCCGTCTGGACTGACGCGCACAACAGAAACCGGGGTCTGCTTGCCGCGTTGCCCGGAGATGGTGGCGTAGATCATGCCGGAGCGGCTGACTGCCGGGTTGGTGACCGGGTGCAGGCCCTCGAGAAGCTGGCGGGCCACGCGCAGTGGAGCGGTGATGCTGGAGCCTGCGGAGTTGCGGACCTCGATGAGGCCGGTGGTGGCCTGCTCGGGAACGCGGAGGGCCAGGGCGCCGGGGCGGCTCATCAGCACATGGGCGGAGTGGCCATCGACCAGGACGGTGGGCAGGGCAGAGCCAATCGGGCCGAGATGCGCGCCGGTCAGCTCGATTTCGCCTCCGGGCAATGCGGCGGCGGGCACAACATCGTCGATGCGCGGGGCGAATTCGGTAGCGGATTGGGTGCTGGCATGAGACATGGCTAAATCCAAATGCGTAACAAGGATGCTATACCCAAAGCATACAACCCGGCGCCTACATCATCGAGGACGATACCCCATCCTTCAGGAAGCCGCTCCAAATGGCGGATGGGAAAGGGCTTGGTGATGTCGAAGAGGCGGAAGAGAACGAGGGCGATAAGGGCGTGGCGGAGATCGAAGGGGCTGAAGAGCAGGGCGATCCATTGGCCGGCGACCTCGTCGATGACGACGAATTGCGGATCGTGACTGCCGGATTCGCGGGCGACGATGGTGGAGGCGGGAATGCCGAGAATCAGCGTGAGGGCGATGGCTAGGACGAGTGTGAGTGTGAGTGTGAGTGGGGCGGGATGGAAGAGCCAGGCGTAAGCGGCCCAGAGCAGGACGGCGGCCACCGAGCCCCATGTGCCGGGACCGGGCTTGCCGAAGCCTGCGCCGAAGAAGGTGGCGACGGTCCAGGCCCACCACTTCGTGGCGTTCTCGTTTTGGTTGAGATTTGTGGAAGGGCTAGTTTTCATAGGAGTCTTCCTTCTGGCCGCGACCTAAGTCTTCGAGAACTTCAGGGTCGAGGATGGGCGAGCTGATCTTGTAAACTCCCATGGCCCACTTGCCAAGATCGATCTTGCGGCAGCGGTCACTGCAGAAGGGGAAATCCTCGTCTGTGCGGCATACCAGCATTCCGCAGGTGGGGCAGTGGAGAAGTTTGGCGGATTTTTTCCTGGCAGCCATCGCTCGTGTTCCTGGGTGCAGCAATCCATGAATATGGTACAGGCTAGGGCGGGGCGGAGTGGAGCGGCTTGCCTCTGTTGCGGATTCTCGTGTAGGCTTCTGAGATTCGACAGGAGATGCGCCATGTTCGACGCCAGACAAAGCAATCTACAGGATGTAACCACATATGCGCCGGTGCGGATTGCCCTTATGGGCATTCTGCGGGCCATCTTCGGGCTGCTGTTGGCTGTGCCGGCGGGGCTGCTGATTTGGATTGGGCCGAATGGCGAAGCTGGAGCGCCTCACAACCCGGGCGATATGCCGGTGTGGTGGATGTTTGTCGTCGGCCTGGTGCTGGGCTTTGTTGCCTTCGCGATTACGACCGGCGGGTTGGGGCGCGTGGTGAGCGCCTTTGCGAAGGATTGCTACTTTCGCGCTGGACCGGACGGATTGGCGATCCGGCTTCCTGTGCAGGGCTGGTTCGGACGCTTCCGGCTCACCGAGTACAACTTCCAATGGAGCGAGATCAGACAGTTAGTGCATTTCACGCACAGCCTCAATCTCATTCCGATCTCCAGGGAATTGCGCATTGAGCTTGAGGACGGCAAGACGGTGGTGATCCAGCGGCATTACTTCTCGGCCAGCGTAAAGAGCCTTCAGCAACAGCTTGTGACGATTCGGGCGTCGGTGGGGAGATAATCCCACCCTAGATCACCCCAGCGACGAAGACCTGTCGCTGGGGACCCCGAAGCCGCAAAAACAAAAACGCGGCGAGGGTGGGGCACCCGGATCTGTGTTCTCATGCCGGATCAGTTACACGGGTCCATCGAGGATGCGGGCGACGACGTCGTAGTCGTGGGCTTCGGTGATCTGAGCGCGGTAGAAGCGGCTGGGCTCCAGGGCGGGCAAGGGGCCGAAGTCGTTGATGTAGAGCTTGCCGTCGATCTCCGGGGCGTGGAACTGGGTGCGGCCTTCCCACAGGAGCGGGGTCTCTTCGCTTTCGCCTTCGGCGAGCACGACCAGCTCGCGGCCTACCCACTGCTGCTTGGCGCGCTTGCTGATGGATTGTTGCAGCTTCATCAGGCGGCGCTTGCGTGCTTCGATGGTGCGCTTTGGGATTTTGCCGTCGAGCGAAAACGCGCTGGAGCCTTCTTCGTCGGAGTAGTTGAATACGCCTAGCCAGTCGAATTTCGCTTCCTTGATGAAGTCTTCGAGGATGGTGAGGTCTTCGGCGGATTCTCCTGGGAAACCGACGATGAAGGAGGTGCGGAGGGCGACGCCGGGGATAGCGGCGCGAACTTTTTCCAGAGTCTTGAGGAAGATGTCGGGGCTGCCGCCGCGCTTCATGCGCTTCAGAACATCAGGAGACGCGTGCTGCAGCGGCAGGTCGAGGTATTTGCAGATGTTGTCGTGGCGGGCGATGGTTTCCAGAAGTTTGGTGGTGATGCGATTTGGATAGGCGTAGAGGAAGCGGAGCCAGCGAAGGTCGGGGATTGCGGCGAGTGTGTCAAGGAGAGTGGCGAGGCCGTCCTTGAGGCCGAGGTCTTCGCCGTAGCAGGTGGTGTCCTGGCCGATGAGGGTGATCTCGCGGACGCCGCGGGAGACGAGTTGCTGCGCCTCGGCAACGACCGATTCAAATCTTCGCGACCGGAATTTGCCCCTCAGGTTGGGGATGACGCAGAAGGAGCAGGGGTGGTCGCAGCCCTCGGCGATCTTGATGTAGGCGGAGGATTTGGGAGTGGTGAGAAAGCGTGGGGTGGCTTCGTCGTAGAGATACGTCGGCAGGAGATGAGTTGCGCCTTGCCAGTCGTCGCGACGGAAACGGCCTTGTAGTTCGCGATGGTCGCCTTCCGGACGGGAAGTTACCGCCGGGGCTAAAGCCCGCGTCGATTGCAGGCTGGTATTCAGAGGCTTGAAAGCCCCTGCTCCCTCCGTGACGGTCTTTTCCGGGTTGTCGTGATGCGTGCCAGAGAGTGATTCCTTGCCAGGATGAACTTCGGCGTGGGCACTGCCGCTGAGAATGTTGAAGGGCGACCCCGCAACGGGAGTCTGCAAACCCGCCGCCTCCAAAATTGCTTCGAGCTCGCCGGTGCCGACTACGGCATCCACTTCGGGGATGCTCTTGCGGATTTCGTCTCGATAGCGTTCAACCAGGCAGCCGGCGACGATCAGTTTTTTCGCCGAGCCCGTGGTTTTGTGGCGGGCCATTTCCAGAATGGTGTCGATCGATTCCTGCTTGGCCGTGTCGATGAAGCTGCAGGTGTTGACGATGAGGATTTCGGCTTCTTCAGGATGAGAGGTCAGGCGCGCGCCGGCGCGGTCGAGCAAACCCATCATCACCTCGGAGTCGACGAGGTTTTTGGGACAGCCCAGGGAGATAAAGCCCACGGTGGGGGAAGCGGGTGGGGAGAGTTTGTTCACCTTCTCATTGTACTGAGATGAAAAGATCGCAGGTATCCCCGGTCCCCAGATGCGAGGGACCGGGAGCACCCGCAGTGGGGGTACCCCCACCCGTATTTTGGACGCAAAATCCTTGTTTTCTTGAACTTACAGACAAGGTATCGCTGTAAAATCGTCAAAACAAAGGAGTTATCTGCAAAATAGTCATTCTAAAGGTGGTTAGCGGTGAATTCTGTCTGTTGCAAGCGAATCTGAGGCGAATACCTCCAAAGAAAAGGCGTCTATTGCTGTTGTCTGTTGAGAGTGTGCGAACTCAGTGTAGCCAAACTTGGCGTAATTCTCTGCAAATGTTTGCTGAAGATCCCAAATAAGTTATAGTGATTATAGCGAATATAGCGTTTGTGAGGTGTCTGATGCTTGTCAATGAAGATAGGACCAGAGTTCCAATTTCCGAGCCGGATCGGCAGGAGATTGTCGATCTCTATAACCGGATTCGGGCTGCCCAGGCAAAGGTGATTGGTTGGGACGGGAAGGCTCAACTGCTTCCGGTTGATCTGTCTGCCTTCCTTACACAGGTGCTAAGAGAGCTGAAGGCGGGCAAATCGGTCACGATTCTGGAAGACAATGCGGAGCTGACAACGATGAAAGCCGCGCGGATGCTGAATGTCTCGCGGCAGTTTTTGGTGCAGCTATTGGAGCAGGGCCAGATTCCTTTCCATAAGGCTGGGACGCATCGGCGGATTTATGCGCGGGACTTGCTGGCTTACAAGATCAGGCGGGATGCGCGGCGGAAGGCGTGGGACGACCTTGTGCGTGCAGAGTTTGAAGAAGGACTGTATGATTTAATCCCTCTGGATGATCCACGTCTTGTTGAATAAAGAACACGTTGCGGTTCTCGATGCATGTGTGCTGGCGCCGATGCCACTTTGCGACACATTACTGCGCTGCGCCGAAGAGCCGGCACTGTTGTTTCGTGCTCTGTGGAGCAATGAAACCCTGGATGAAGTCTACCGAACGCTGGTGAAGTTCGGCTTTTCGCACGCACAGGCTGAACACCGTCTCAGGGAGATGAAGAAATCCTTCCCGAATGCCTGCGTCCAGACTCTCGCGACCTTGCTGGATGCAGTTCCTCAGATTCCCGATCCTGGCGACAGGCACGTGGTGGCGGCTGCCATTTGCGAGCATGCACAGGCGATAGTGACCCTCAATCTTCGCCATTTTCCGAGGAAGATACTCGAGCCGCTCGGGATTTGTGTTTATTCACCCGATGAATTTCTTGTTCGCCTTTTCCGCCGCAACCCGGAAGAAATCCTGGAAGTGTTGGATCGGCAAGCAAGCGCGATTGGGCAACAGAGGTTGTCTGTTTTGGAGAGGCTCAAGGTAAGGCTGCCGGAGTTTGTGGCGCTGGTTAGCAAGAGTACGAGTTGAGTTGAGTTTTGCGCAGATTACTTACCCGGTATGCACTGGCAATAAGATACGCGTGTGCAAACGCTCGATGAAGAGCAGTCACGGATGCTCCGGCTCTCGGGTGCTAAAATCGACAAGTGCCGGGTCCTACGCGACGTAATCCCGCCAACCCCGCCAGGTCCGGAAGGAAGCAACGGTAACGGGCTCGTACGGGCGCAGTGGGTAACCCGGCGCTTCTATTGACCTGGACAGACTGGGTCAAACAGAGACGAGCAAGAGCAACCGCAGGTCCTTCGACTTCGCTGCGCTTCGCTCAGGATGACAGACAGTTTTATTGCTCCGCTCAGGATGACAATCGTAGATTGCCGCAAGGAGAAATGCATTGACGCTTCGAGTTCGTCCCATCGTGGGCTGCCGCGCGAAGATAACGGCGCTGGGAACCTACGTCCCGCCGCAAGTGTTGACCAACACAGACCTGGAAAAGATGGTAGATACCAGCGACCAGTGGATTATGGAGCGCACCGGAATCCGCGAGCGGCACGTTCTGGCCAAGGGATTGGGCGTGAGCGATATGTGCGCCGAGGCGGCCAAACGGTGCCTGGCGATGCGCGGGATTGCGGCCAGCGAGGTTGAGGTCATCATCGTGGGCACGGTGACGCCGGACATGATGTTCCCGGCGACGGCTTGCCTGGTGCAGGACAAGATCGGGGCCAAGGGGGCGTGGGGGTTCGACGTTTCGGCGGGCTGCTCGGGGTTTGTGTTTGCCTTGCAGGCGGGCGTGAAGATGGTGGAGAGCGGGGCGCACAAAAAAGTTCTGGTCTGCGGCGCGGACGCGAACACCAGGATGACCGACTACAGCGACCGGACGACCTGCGTTTTATTTGGCGATGGAGCAGGCGCTGTGCTGATCGAGCCGGCTGAGAAGGACGAGATCGGCTTTATCGATTTTTGGCACGAGATAGACGGATCAGGCGCCGCGGCGCTGAATTTGCCGGGCGGCGGCAGCCTGAATCCATCGAGCCACGAGACCGTGGACAAGAAGATGCACTACATCCACCAGGATGGGCCAACGGTGTACAAGTTCGCCGTGCGAAAGATGGCCGAGGCTACGACCAAACTGCTGGAGCGCAACGGCGTGACCGGAGCTGACCTGGGCTGCTTTATTCCGCACCAGGCCAATCTGCGGATTATCAATGCCACGGCTGACCGGCTGGGCATGGACCTGTCGCGGGTGATTATCAACATTGAAAAGTATGGCAACACGTCGGCGGGGACGATTCCGCTGGCTATGGGAACGGCCTTGGAAGAGGGCAAGATCAAGAAGGGTGACCTGGTGCTGCTGGCTGCGGCCGGCGCAGGGTTTACGACGGGGGCGGTGCTGCTCAGGTGGGAGATTTGAAAAGCAGGGAATAGGGAATAGGGAACAGCTAACAGCTAACAGCTAACAGCTACGCATTCCTATCCAGAGGAATGCGTGATGAGAAGTTCAAGGGCCGGTCCGCTTAATGGATCGGCCTTCTTGCATACATACAGAATTGCTATGCGGGAATGGATAAGTTGTACTCCGGCAGGGCGCCGGCCTGGGCGGCCATGCGAAAGAAGACTTTCATGGCTTCGAGACATTCTTCGTCGAGGACGTAGTGGATGTTGGTGGTCAGGTAAGCGCGGATGGTTTGCTCGGGGATGGCAATCCTGCTGGACCACTCGGCGACCAGGGCGTCGATGTTCTGGAGACCGTGGATGCGGGACTGGACGAAATCGGTGATGGTGGATTCCCAGGTCCCCAAATGCGAGGGACCTGGGCCACCCGGGAGACTTGGGGCACCCAAATTTCTGGGAGCAGCACCCCAGACGGCGGAGACGAAGGGTAGGCCGGTGAGGGAGTGCCACTCCTCGGCGAGGTCGTGGTAGACGAGCTCAACGCCGGAGCGCTCGAAGCGGTTGGCGCGCTCCTCAAGAGCCAGCAGGGCGGGGTCGCCGATGAGGATGGCTGCGTCGGCTCGCTGAAGCATGGAGTCGAGATCGGCGACGGCTGGCAGGAAGGGCACGTCGGGGTTTCCCCAGTGACGAAAGAGAATGCGGGCATGGGCCAGGGTGGTGCGGCTGGCCATGTCGGCTGCCACGGAGCTCAGGGCGTGGAGCTGCTGAGAAGCGCGGCGAACCAGCAGCAGGGAACGCACCCTGCCCTTGGAGGCGATGGTGCAGCCGGGAAGGATGCGCAGGCCGGGTATAGTGGCCAGGGCGGCGATGGGGATAAGGCCGATGTCGGCCGTGCCCGAAGCCAAGCGGGCGGCGCACTCGGAGGGCGACATGCGATCAATTTGATAGCGGAAGGCGAGCGGGGCTTGCAGGGGCGGGTGCTCGAAGTCCCACATCAGGGGCGCGGGGTTGAGGAAGCTGATGGCGGCGATGCGCAGGCGGGATGGGGGACGGAAATTCACGCTCACATAGAGTATCAACGCCGGGCTCAGGATGCAGGGTGCATCCGCGGGGTGTACGTTCTTGGCTTGACTTCTTCTAATCAAGGCGGCTAACGTGGACAAAATTGAGTCAAGGGATGGGTTATGGTTTCCTGTAAGGAAAATGGGAGTATCCAATTTTCGGACAGGAGCCGAAAACAATGAGCACACTGCCTCAAGACGTGGTGAGCAAGTCGACGGCCACTTTGGATGAGGAGCGGCTGGCGTGGCTGGCGCTGGTGCTGGCGCCGGGGCTGGGTCCGAAGCGAATTCTGGACGCGGCGAAGCAGTTGGAGACGGCGAGCCAGATTTTCACGCTGCCGTTGACCGCGCTGGAAGGGTTGCGGTTTCCGGCCCAGGCGGCGCAGTTCATCTTCGACGGCAAGGCGCGCCAGGCGGCCGAGGAGGAGTGGGCGCGCGTGGCGGCACAGGGAGCGACGCTGGTGACGTATGGCTGCGCGGAGTATCCGGAGCGGCTAAAAGAAATATATGACCCTCCGCCGGTGCTGTGGGTGCGCGGGGCGGTCAGTTTGCTGAGCCGGCCGGGGATTGCGATTGTGGGCACGCGACATCCGTCGCCGTACGGCTCAGGCGTGGCGGAGATGCTGGCGCGGGATTTGGCTGTGCGGCGGCTGCTGATTATCAGCGGCATGGCGCGGGGCATCGACTCTTGCGCGCACCGCGGGGCGCTGGCGGCGCGCATGCCCACCGTGGCCATCTGGGGCACGGGCATCGACGTAGTTTATCCAAAAGAAAACAAGAAGCTGGCTGAGGAGATTCTCAGCACCGGCGGGGCGATTGTGAGCGAACTGCCGATGGGGACGTTTCCCGCGCCGCAGAACTTTCCTCGCCGCAATCGGATTTTGAGCGGGCTGAGCGTGGCGGTGCTGGTGGTGGAGGCGGCGGAGAACTCGGGGACACGGGTGACCGCCCGCTGCGCCGCCGAACAGAACCGCGACCTTTACGCGGTGCCGGGCAATGTGACCAACAAGGGTTCGTGGACGCCCAACACGCTGATCAAGCAGGGGGCCAAGCTGGTGGCCACCTGGGAGGACGTGTGGGAGGATCTGCCCTCGCAGGTGCGGCTGGAGTTGGAGGCCGATGCGCCGGCTGAATCGAAATCGCCGACTACCGCATCTCTATTACCCGAGCAAGTTCTGCGGCCCGAGGAGGCTATGGTGCTGGAGGTTCTGCGCACCGACGAAGCCTTGCAGATCGACGAGATTCTGGAGTTGCTGGAAACGCAACTAACATCATCGGAGGTGTTTACGGCGCTTTTTGAGCTGGAGGTTACGGGACGGGTGCGGTGCATGCCGGGGAAGAACTACGTGCGGGTGATGTGATAAGACAGGAAATAAGGAATAGGGAATAGGGAATAGGTGGGGACGATGTTTCTTGTACCTGAGTTCCTGTTTCAGGGAATCGAAGATGCAACACGTGCGAAAGTTTTCGGTTGGTGGGAATCGCGGCGGTTGCGTTACAACCTGCTTGTTGGAATCGTCGGCCTTGTCACATGGCTTCTCGTTCTCATTGCTGGATCAGCAGCGGTGAAGCCCGGAGTAGATTTTGAAGAGCCGATTGCGATGATCTTCGGGCCCTTCATTTATGGCCTGATGGCGAACATCTGCTATACATTCGGTCCAGTTTTTGATGTTGTGAGGTACCGCAGATCGCCACGTGTTGGTTTGTTCAAAGCTGGCCTGATTTTCTCAATTGTGTTGACCGCGCTACCCGGCCTATGGGCAGTCATTGCGTGGCTAATCACTGTCTTTACGGGAAAAAAGCTGGACTGAAATTTGCGGCCGGCAACGAAAGGTATCGACTCTGAGACCTCGAATAGCACCAAGCGTTTACTATTCGCTCATGGCTTCTTGTGCTGCTTTGGCAAGGAAGCCGGAGCGGCTCAGATGGCGAGCTTCCGCGTAGGAATCGATCTGTGAGAGCAAAGAGCCGGGAAGAGAGATATTAACGCGCTTTGGCGCGGGATCGATGCGCGTTAGATCGAGGTCAACCAGCATCCATACGCCACCCTCGTAGCGCGGGTCGGCGGCGAGTTTTTCCAGAGCGGTGGGCGCGGGAATGGGCAGTTTTTCACCGGCCATATGGCACTCCACGGCCTCTTGCGCCATGCGATTGATCTCCTGCCAGTCGTCTGCCGCGGAAAAACAGCCAGGAAAATCCGGGAATTCGATTCCGTGCGCGTGCTTCTTGTCTCCAACCTGAACATAAACGGGATAGAGCATAATCACCTCCATTGCCATCCGGCCTGCCGATAAATGCTGCGCAGCGTGCCGATGGGAAGGTCCTTCTTTGGATGCGGAACGGTCACAGCGCCGGGTTTCTCCGGATGCTTGAATTTGACGTGGCTGCCGGCTTGATGCGCCTTGCGCCAGCCCTCCGATTCAAGCTTGCGGACGATTTCCGCACTGTTCATGTGTGTAATTATACACAAAACTATCTGGCTGGGTCGGGAGTCTTCCTTCGCCTGATAAGAAACAAGCGTGGACCAGGAGGTCCACGCTACAGCCGGCCGGGAGGCCGGCGCTACAGTTTCATGCGCAGCGGGTCGGAAATACCGGTGGGGGACTGAAATGAGACGAAAAACGAAGAATTACCGGCTGCGACTGGCAATAAGGCGGTGTTTCATGGTAGTTTCCAACTTTCGCGGTTAATTTTTCCCGGAGGGGGAAAGCGGCCGGAGGTAGTGGCCGAATCTGGACTGTTTGTGACGGCAACGGAACGGGGCCGGGCAGAGTCCAACAGACTGAACAAGCTGGACAGGGTAGAGTGTAGTTGTAATCAAGGAGGGCAATGAGCAAATCACTGGTAATCGTCGAGTCTCCCGCCAAGGCGAAGACAATCGAGAAGTATCTGGGCGCGGGCTTCGAGGTACTGGCGTCGGTGGGTCACATCATGGACCTGCCGAAGAACGATCTTGGCGTGGAGCTGGAGAAGCGGACGTTTGAGCCGACGCTGATTGTGTCTCCGGGCAAGGAAAAGGTTGTGGCGCAACTGAAGCGGGCAGCGGCCAAGGCGGATGCGATCTTTCTGGCGCCTGACCCGGATCGCGAGGGCGAGGCGATTGCGTACCACCTGGCGCTGCAGTTGGGGACGACGGCCAAGGAGCGGAAGAAGATTCGCCGCGTGACCTTCAACGAGATTACAAAGAAGGCCGTACAGGAGGCTTTCAAGCACGCCCGGGATCTGGATCAGAACCTGGTGGATTCGCAGCAGACGCGGCGCATATTAGATCGATTAGTCGGCTACCAGATTTCTCCGCTGCTGTGGGACAAAGTCCGGCGAGGCTTGTCGGCGGGGCGTGTGCAGACGGTGGCCGTGCGGCTGATCGTGGAGCGGGAACGGGAGATTGGGGCGTTCGGTCCGGTGGAGTACTGGACGCTGGACGCTGAGCTACACCCGGAGAAACAGGCGGAGAAAAAGCTCAAGGCGCGTTTTGTGGGCATCGATGGAGAGCCGGCGCGCGTTCCGAACGGCAAGGACAAGGACGGGAAAGACCAGTTCCTCAGCAGCGCGTTGCCGGATGAGAGCTCGATGAAGGCGGCTATATCCGCGCTCGAAAAGGCTCAATGGTCGCTGGTTTCGGTGCAGGCTACGGAGAAGCAGAGACGGCCGCTGGCTCCATTCATCACCAGCCAGTTGCAGCGCGACGCAGCCAGCAAGCTGGGGTTCAATGTGCGGCGGACGATGGGCGTGGCACAGCGGCTCTATGAGGGCGTCGCGATTGGCGAAGAGGGTCCGGTGGGCCTGATTACCTATATGCGCACGGATTCGCCGCGTGTGGCGCCGGAGGCGATTGAAGGAGCGCGGGAGTGGATTGGCAGGCAGTTGGGAGCGCAGTATCTGCCCGCGACGCCGAATGTGTACAAAGGCAAAAAGGCCGCACAGGATGCGCACGAAGCGATCAGGCCCACCGATGCTTCGCGGACGCCTGAATCGATTGCGCGCTATTTGACCGAGGAGCAACTGAAGCTCTACCGGCTCGTCTGGCAGCGATTCGTTGCCTCGCAGATGATGCCAGCCGTCTTTGACGTGACCACGGCGAAGATTGCCGCAGTCAGCGCTAAGACGGGCAAAACGTATGATTTCAGGCTGAGCGGCTCGGTGGTGCGCTTCGACGGATTCCTGAAGGTCTACGAGATTGCCGAGAAGGACGAGGAGGACGAGGCCGGCAACAAGTTGCCCAACCTGGACAATGTGAAGCGGCTGGAACTGGACAAATTGGAGGACGAGCAGCATTTCACCTCGCCGCCTCCGCGCTACAACGAAGCTTCTCTGGTGAAGGAACTGGAAGAGAAGGGCATCGGGCGCCCTTCGACCTACGCGTCGATCATCAACACCATCCAGGACCGCGAATACGCGACCAAAATCAGCGGCCGGTTTTATCCCACCGAGATCGGGATGGTGGTCTGCGACTTATTGGTAAAGAATTTTCCGTATATCTTCGACGTGGCGTATACGGCCAAGCTGGAAGAGGAGCTGGACAAGATCGAAGAGGGCAACGAGAAGTGGACCGACCTGCTGAACGGCTTCTACGGCTACTTTGTGGAGGAACTGAAGGACGCCGGCGCAAACATGGAAGACATCAAGCGCATGGAGCACAAGACAGACGAAAAGTGTGATCTGTGCGGGTCGCCGTTGGTGTTGAGGTGGGGCAAGTTTGGCAGCTTCTTCGCATGTTCGGCTTATAACAAGAAAGATAAGTCGAGCTGCACGTTTACCAAGGAGAACACTGCGGGCAAGCCGGACATGAACACGCCGGAGGCGCAGGAGGTGGGCGAGCAGGAGGAGTACTGCGACAACTGCGGTCGGGTGATGGTGCTCCGGCGCGGGCCGTTCGGGATGTTCATGTCGTGCCCGGGGTTCAACGAGGATCCGCCCTGCAAGACCTTCCGCAAACTGAGCAGCAAGCAGCAGCAGAAAGTGGCCGCGCCGCAGCCGACGGGCGAAGCTTGCCAGCAGTGTGGAAAACCTCTTGTCCTGCGCCAGGGGAGTTACGGGGAGTTTGTTAGCTGCTCCGGGTATCCCAAGTGCAAGTATGTGAAGCAAAACCTGATTGAAGGCTTGAAGTGCCCCAAGTGCGGTACAGGAGACCTGGCCGAGCGGAAGGCGCGGAGGGGCAATATCTTCTGGGGCTGTACGAACTATCCGAAGTGCGACTTTACCTCGAATAACAAGCCGGTGGCTGAGAAGTGTCCGGAGTGCGGAAGCACGTACCTGGTTGAGAAGACGCTACGGTCGGGGATTTACCTGGAATGTCCGAACAAGAAAAGAGCGGTCGAGGAAGAGGTTGCGCCGAAGAAGCGGGCGAAAAAAGGAGCCGCACCGATGGAGAGCACAGTGACGTGCAGCTACTCGAAACGGATTGGTGACGCACCGCCGTTGCCGACGGCCGAGACGCATGGGCCGGTGGTGGAGAAAGAATCTGACAAGGCGGATGTGAAGGCGGCTGCGAAACCAGCGGCAAAGAAGGCGGCGAAGAAGAGCGGCAAGAAGGCGTTGCAGCGGGCGTAGGAGAGTGATGAGCGAAAAGTCGGTTGACGAAATGACATCGCGACAAAAGCTGGATGCGGTCGATCAGGCCCTGGCCGAAGTCTCCCGCCGCCTGGCCTCCGGGGAGCTGGATGGGTCTGGCCGTTATTACACGGATGAGGAACTGGCGGCGGGCGCGGCTACGGGTGGCAAACGGATGCCCACGAAGCCGGTTAAGTCCAACTCGGCTTAATGCGGTTGCGCAGCAATCTCCAGCTGGTTCCTGTAGTATGGCAACGGAGAAACACAAAAATGGAACGTATGCTTGCAACGCCGGCGGATGCCGAAATCATTCTCAAATTGTATGAACTGCGCACCGAGGCGGAGATGCGCAAGGCGCGCTCGTGGATGACGGGCGAGTTTTGGCCGGCTACGGTGGAGGATTTTTTTGCCGTGGCGGAGAACCCCGCCGACCCGCACAATGCCTGGCTGCGGCAGGTGCTCACCTATTGGGAGATGGCCGCGGCGATGGTGCTGCACGGGGCGGTTTCGGCAGAGCTGTTTGTGGATTGCAACGCCGAGGGGTTTTTCATGCTGGCCAAGTTTGCGCCCATACTGGACGGGATCCGGGAGAAGAATCCGGGGTTTTTGATAAAGACAGCCGAGCTGGTGAGCCGGTTTTCAGCCGCGGCCCAGCGTTACGAGGCGGTGCTGAAGAACGTGGAGGCCCGGCGCAACAGTCTGCCCGCCCGGCAGGAGGCGCATGGCCAGTATTCTTATCCCCGCAAGCCCTGAAGAAACTCGCATTCCCGGCGAATCTCTGCTAATGTCATATCCGGCTCTCTCATCGGACCCGCTTGGGCCGATAGAGAGTAAAAACGGAATATTGGAACAACCTATGGCACGAGCAATCTGGAACGGCAAGGTGATTGCCGAAAGCGAGAAGACGGAGACGGTGGAGGGGAACGTCTACTTTCCCGAAGCCAGCCTGAAGCGCGAGTATTTTCGTCCCAGCACAACCACCTCCCTGGACCCGGTCAAGGGGCAGGCACGCTATATGACGGTAGTGCTCGACGGGGAGGATAACCAGGACGCTGCCTGGTATTACCCCGACCCCAAGCCGGCCGCGCGCAAGATCAAGGGATACGTGGCCTTTTGGCGGGGTGTGGAAGTCGTCGAACCGTAGCCGGTGGCCTCGGGCGGCTTGCAAGCGGCTTTCGAGCGCGGGACATTGCGAGAGGCGTGTGATACATTTTCCCCATGAGGCTAAAGGGTTTAGCGATAATCGCGGTGCTGCTGGCCCTCACGCAGGCGCCTGCGGCATACACAACTCAGGCAAGCGGTCAGAGTAGCGTGAATCGGCAGTCACCGCCCCTTTCGTCGCCTTCTACCGACGTTTCGCAAGAGACTGCCAGCCCAGCGCCCAAGACGGAGGGTGAAGGCGGCATTCGGGAAATCCAGCCGTCGCACATGAGCGTTGCCAATCCCGCTCCAGCGCCAGCTTCGCCGGCTTCGAATTTGCACGAGCAAATCACCTGGGCAGCCAATCTGGTGCTGGTCATTCTGGGATATGTGGGCATCATGATGGCCGTCTCTCTGCTGAAAAAGATAGACCGCCAAACGGGATACGCAGAAACCGCTGCCGAGGCCGCCGCAGCCAGCTCTCATGCGGCACTCATGACTGCTCAGGCTATTCTCCATGCGGAGAGGTCCTGGATCCTGATTTCAGTCGAGCCATCCCCGAGTGCGGAGAACAGTTTTACCATCATGGCATCGAACCGGGGACGCACACCGGCCAGAATCATCGAAACCACGGAACGGACCCGGATTGCCGTCGACGAAGAACACCTTCCCAGCACCCCTGAGTATACGGATGAGAAACAGGACGCCCCGTTTACTCCAATCATTCTGCTCCCGGGGGAATCCACTGCAATCAAGCGTTTCTGCCGGGATGATGCGAGAGGTCTTTGCGACTCCGAGGAAAGATACCGGCGGGTTGAAACCTGGGAAGAGAAGATTTTTCTCTACGGGAAGGTGACCTACAAGGATTTGACCGCGCCTACGGACAATCAAGCCCAGGAAACGAGCTGGTGCTGCTGGTATATCCACGGACGTCAGAACAGCGGATTGGTTGTTGCCGGGCCACCGGAATACAACACACACACGTAGTGAGAAGGCATTTTACGGGAAACCGGGCTTTTCACGCTGAAGCGAGGGCTAAGCCGTTCGAGCATTGTGGCTTGTTGAGCGTCAACAGGCGATGCAGCGCTCAGCCATTCGCTACGTCACGGGTATCCTGCTCAAAGATCGGGTCTGGTTCGGCAAGCCTGATCAAGCGATGCAAATAAGCACGGGAGATGCACAGGCTTCGGGCAGCCAGCGTCTTATTTCCATTATTCTCTCGCACGGCAGATACGGCCAGTCTGACCTTATAGTCGCGAAGCTGGCGTTCAAAGGAGCCGGCGGGATGGTAATCGCCGATATCGACAACATCGCCGATGTCGCCGATGTCAGCATCGGCTTCCTCGATGTTCAAACTTAAATCTTCGGCGCGAATGGCCTTACCAGGCGCGAGGATAATGGCTCTCTGAATCACGTTTTCCAGCTCGCGCACATTGCCGGGCCACGAGTAACTCTGGAGCAGAGCCATCGCATCGTGCTCAATATCGTCCATTGGTTTTTGAAAGACTTGCCCATACTGGCGCAAGAAATGCCGGGCAATCCGCGGGATGTCATCAGGATGCTCCTGTAGCGGCGGCGATTCAATCCTCATGACGTTAATGCGGTAGAAAAGATCCTGACGGAATTTTCCCTCAGCCACCAATTTATCCAGGTTCTGATGCGTGGCGAAGATCAGCCGCGCCTTCAAGGGGATGAGCCTGGTACTGCCCAGGCGGCTGAATTCCATCTGCTGCAGTACGCGCAGCAGCTTGACCTGCGTAAACAGGCTCAGATCGCCAATCTCATCCAGGAACAGAGTGCCGTCGTCGGCCTGCTCGAAATATCCTTCTCGCGCCCCAACCGTTCCGGTGAAGGCGCCTTTTTCATGGCCAAACAACTCGGCCTCAATCAAAGTCTCCGGGATGGCGCCGCAGGAAACAGCCACAAACGGACGGCTGACTCGGGAGCCCAGATTGTGGATAGCGCGGGCGATCAACTCCTTGCCGGTTCCGCTTTCACCGGTCACCAGCACTGCGGCGTTTAGGTTTGTAACGCGATGCACCAGTTGATAAACCCGCTGCATCCGCGGACTCGATCCAATCATCCGGTCGCAACTGCCGGGCACTTCCAATTGCTGCTGTACGGTCTGCAGTTGCTGCTTGAGCGTAGAGTTCTCATACGCCCGGCTGAGCATGGTCTTAAGATCCCGAATGGAGGGCGGTCTGCGGCAGTAGCTGAAGGCTCCTGACCGAACCAGTTCAAAGGCTGTCGATCGAAGGGCATCATCGGCCATGACCACCGCGGGAACATGAGATGCAATCAGGCGTTGGGTGCACCCAATCCGCTCCTGCAATGAACCATGTTTCGAATGCAAATCCAGAATCATGACATCGCAATCTCCGGCAGCCCGGAGCAGATTCATGCCATCCTCATCGGGCTCCAGGAGAATCTCGAAGTCCTTCCCGAGGGCTGAGGAAAGCAGCGTGTGGAGCGTACGGTCTTCCGAATATAGTCCGATCTTAATCATTTATGGGCCTGAATTCTGGAAAACACACCTGGCCGCCTCCGGGGAGAAGCGGGAAAAACACGATCACTGCCGCTGAACCAGCGGCTGAAGTGCCAATAGCCGTTTGGCGCCAAGCTGATGCCACCTTGGTCGTACCACTCCCTTGACGACACCCCTCAACGGACTCAAATGGCATTGGTTGACTCTGGCATTTCATAGTACCGATGGATATAGAGCATGTCGAGATTACTATAGTAAGTGAACTTCTAACGATAAATTTTTTAAGAAAGTCATTTCAAGCGAAAAATTGACAACAGAACACGTTAGCCAGCGTACTAACTTGTTCCGGCAGGCATAAGTTAACCCCATTAATTATCAATAATATAACGCTGAAATATTCATTTCAAAATGGAGTGAAAAGGTCGAAATAAACCCTGGACTACCTATCTTCTGGAACCCTAACCATACCACGATGGTGTACATTTGTTGTCTCTTTAGTAAGTAGCAACCTAGGTACCTTTCAAGTAAACACCCTCGAAAAAGAATTTTTAATGTCCTGAATCCACCGCTCAAATGAGACTGTTGCTCCTGTAAGCTGCTCTGGTGGCCCAAGATGCGCATGTGTAGGGTGTATACGCCTCGCTTCACTCCGAAGCGTTTTTCCGTAAACATCCGTGTACACCATTCGGTGCAGTGTGCCGTCAAGTATCTGAATATTGGGCAGTTTTAGTCTTTTGCAGTTTGGTTAAGCAATTGCAATAATGGTTAGACTATTGCAATAATGTTGTTTTCCCGGAACTATGGGGGGAAGGAATGTGGGGTATGCACTCGTTTGCCTGGTGGCCAACGCTGATCGTGCTCGCTGTGGCGACGTTCACGGATCTGCGAAATCGTAGCATCCCCAACTGGCTGGTGCTTCCTTTCCTGCTGGCAGGGATATTGGTTTCCCCTTGGCGTCATGACTGGGGCTGGAAAAGCCAAAGCTTTGGGTGGCATGGTCTCGGCCAATTTGGGTGGCATGGCCTCGGCCAAAGTTTTGCCGGCCTGGGGCTAGGCTTGCTGTTTTACGGCATTCCTTTCTGTATGGGCTGGACGGGGGGCGGGGACGTGAAGCTGTGCGCCGCGATCGGGGCCTGGGTTGGCCCGGAACAAACTTTCTGGGCAGTATTTTTCACCGCCATGGCCGGGGGAATCGTGGTTCTGTGCTGGGCCGTGTGGAGCGGATTTTTGAAGGATCTGTTCACGGGCGCCGGTGATCTGGTCTTTGGTTGGAAGAAGCGCGGACTACGTCGCGATCCGGAGTTGAGTCTCGCCAATCCGCTGAAGCGCAAGGTGCCTTACGCTCCAGCCATCGCCATGGGAACGCTGATGTCATTTTTCGCTCATTAAGAAATCGGAGATAGGTGTCATGTCCAACTGGCAATCGTCATATCGATCCTCGGCTAACCCGCAAGGCAAGTCGCACGCGTCTGGGGGCAGCAATCCAGTGAATTCAGACCCATCGTATCTCGCTGATCAATATCCGGACTCACTCGGCGGCAACGTGCTGTCAATTGCTCTGATCGGCCCTGACGAGGAGCGCCGGAAGGCGGCGTCCACCGCACTGGCTGGGTGCCAGGGGGGCGAAATCCGTGAGTTTTCTACTTATCCTCCCAGCCTGGACGATGTACCAAGGCTGCTGGAGCAGAATTATGACGTCATCATCATCGACCTGGACAGCCATCCGGAATACGCCCTGGAACTGGTAGAGAGCATCTGCGCCAACGGTTCGGCAACGGTGATGGTGTATTCGGTGAAAGCGGATTCGGAACTGCTGGTTCGCTGCATGAGAGCGGGAGCTCGCGAGTTTCTCACTTTGCCCTTTGCGCAAAGCACCATGGCCGAGGCGCTGGTCAGGGCTTCTGCCAGGCGTCCGGCAACACGTCTTCCGAAGAAGACAGGCGGCAGGCTTCTGGTGTTTCTCGGGGCCAAGGGGGGCGATGGCGCTACCACGCTGGCCTGTAATTTTGCGGTAGCTTTGGCCCAGGAGTCAGGTCAAAACACTCTGTTGATCGATCTCGACCTTCCGCTGGGTGATGCGGCGCTGAATCTGGGCGTTGTCGCTGAATACTCGACCATCAATGCTCTTCAGAATTCCGCCCGGCTGGATTCGAGTTTTCTCTCCAGGCTTCTGGTCAAGCATAGCTCGGGAGTCTCCGTGCTAGCGGCTCCCGGCAAGTTTCCCCAGTACGATGCCTCTGACGAAGCAATTGACAGGCTCATCTCCGTCGCACGGCAGGACTTCGACAATGTGGTCGTTGATATGGGGTCCAGGCTCGATTTGATGGGTACGAGCCTTTTTAAGGAAGGCTCCACTGTCTACCTGGTCCTCGAGGCTGGTATCGCTGGATTGCGCAACTCGAATCGTCTGATTTCGCAGTATTTTACCGCCGCGGAACCCAAGCTGGAGATCGTGCTCAATCGATATGATTCTCGCTCCATGGGCGTTTCCGATGATCAGATTACCAAGGCTCTCACCCGGCCAGCGCAGTGGAAGATTCCCAACGATTACAACGCTGTGCGGCGTATGCAGACCACGGCGATTCCTCTGGCGCTTGAAGATTCGCCGATTTCCAGGCTCATCCGGCAGATGTCCCGCACCGCTTGTGGCCTGCCCGCAACCCCGGAGAAGAAGGGCGGCGGCTTCAGTCTGAAGAGTTTCAGCCGGGGCTTTTCCTCCAAGGCTCCCGCTGGCGGGGATGCGATGACACTGACGCAGCTTGGGTTGGGGTCTATCCTGGACAGCGCCGCCGCTAAACCAGAAGCAGCGCCGAAGGTTACAAGCAAGCCCTCCCATACTCCTCCTCCGAGCGTAGCGCCGGCAGCAGTACCGCAGAAGCCGGTTACGCCAACGGCCAAACCAACGGCTAAACCAACGGCCAAGGAGGAACGCACGGACTTTGGAGTCGCGAAGCAGGGGTCGCAACCAAGCTTCAGTCCCCCCAGCCAGCAGACTGAGCCTGAAACGCGCATTTACAAGGGCGCCACTTATGTGAAGGGCGCTGATGACGAATGGCACCTCAAGAGAACTCCGGTCGCCAGTGCCCCCGTTCAGCAGAGCGGACCGGAAACGCGCAATTACAAGGGCGCCACCTATGTGAAAGGCGCTGATGGCGAATGGCACCTGCAACAAACGCCGGCGGGAAAGGCGAGTCCGGCGCCGGCCGTAAAGCCGAGTCAGGAAAAGCCGGTCATCACAGTGAGTCAGGAGAAGCCGGTCATCACAGTGAGCCAGGAGAAGCCGGTCATCACATGGCCGACGCCAGCTCCGATTGCCTATGGCACAGTTCTCAGCGCCGCGGATCTCAATGCCAGGGCATCGGTTCCGGGACGATTCACCTACACACCTGCCGCAGGCGAGATGCTCGCGGCGGGAACGCATACGATCTCGGTATCCTTTATTCCATCGGACGCCACAGGTTACACGTCTGCGCAGGCCGCTGTGTCGCTCACCGTCACCAAGGCGACACCGGCCATTGCATGGCCGACGCCTGATCCGATTGCTTACGGCGCCGCTCTCAGCACTACTCAGCTGAATGCCACGGCATCGGTTCCTGGAAGATTCGTTTACACTCCCGCGGATGGCGCCGTGCTGGCAGCAGGAGTACAGACGCTGACGGCAACCTTCACTCCGGCAGACGCTACGGACTACACCACAGCCCAGGCGGCTGTGTCGTTCACAGTCGCCAAGGCCAAGCCAATCACCACCTGGCCTACGCCGGCTTCGATTGCCTACGGCACAGAGCTGGGCGGCGCTCAGCTCTGTGCCGCAGCATCAGTACCGGGAACTTTCGTCTACACTCCTGCAGCGGGCACTGTGTTGTCAACAGGAGTGCATACATTAACGGCGACCTTCAATCCGGCGGACGCCACGGACTACATCGCAACCCAAATCGAAGTGTCACTGGCTGTCACCAAAGTGACGCCGGCTATCACGTGGCCGAACCCGGATTCGATTATTTACGGCACGGCTCTGGGAAGCACTCAACTCAATGCCACGTCTTCGGCGCCGGGAAAGTTCGTCTACATTCCCGCCGCAGGCGCGGTGCTTACGGCAGGGACGCATACGCCATCGGTGACCTTTACACCGGCAGACTCTGTGAACTACAACCCGTCTCAGGCCGCCGTGTCGCTTACAGTCGCCAAGGCATCGCCATCAGTGACATGGCCAGTGCCAGCTTCGATTGCATATGGCACCGCGCTAAGCGCCGCACAGCTAAATGCCACCGCCTCGGTTCCGGGAAAATTCGTTTACAACCCGGGTGCGGGCGAAATACTAGCGGCAGGAACGCATACGCTCTCGGCGATCTTTACGCCGACAGACACCACCGACTATGCCGCGGTGCAAGCTACCGTGACGCTCACCGTTGCCAAGGCAAAGCCAACCACCATCACATGGCCAACGCCGGCTGCCATTTCGCACGGTACACCACTCAGCGCCGCGCAGCTCAATGCCACGGCATCTGTTCCGGGAACCTTTGTCTACACACCTGTCACAGGCGAGGTACTCGCGAAGGGAACACATACGCTCACGGTAACTTTTACACCGGCAGACGCCAACTTTCCCGAGGTGCAGACTACAGTTCAGCTCACTGTCACCAAGACAATGCCCGTCATTACCTGGCCCACACCGTCAGCAATCTCCTATGGAACCATGCTCAGTGCCACGCATCTCAACGCCGCGGCATCGGTTCCGGGCACATTTGTCTATACTCCCGCGGCAGGAGAAATGTTGTCGGCGGGGACGCATGTACTTACGGCAGCTTTTACCCCGAAGGACAGCTCGGACGATGCGACGGCGCAGGCTACAGTGCAGCTCACTGTCACCAAGGCAACGCCTATCATCACTTGGCCGGTCCCCGCGCCTATTTCCTACGGCACCGCGCTCAGCGCCGCGCAGCTCGATGCCACGGCACTGATTCCGGGCGCCTTCGTCTACACTCCGGCTGCGGGCAACGTGATTGCAACAGGGACACAGACACTTTCTGTAATCTTCACCCCAACGGACACCTCGGACTACACCACGGCGCAAGCCACGGTGACGCTGGTGGTGGAAGGGTTGGCTAACATCGCTATGCTCATGCCGGCACAGGCCGATGCGGATGCAGTCCGCGCTGACCATGGCGACACCAAGCAGGGGGCGCAAGACAACAGAGCCCTCAACCAGCAGAGTAAACTTGAAACGCGCAACTACAAAGGCGCAACTTATGTGAAGGGAGCTGATGGCCAATGGTACCTCCAGAAGAAGTAGAAGAATTGAATGCACCCACAACGCTTCCCGCGGATTTCGGCGAATGGGATAGTGGGGATTCTCACGCGACACAGCCTGCCAAACCCGCTACAGCGCGAGTTACCGTGCCGCCCGTGGTGGAACGAGTACCGACAGTTGATCGTCCCTCCGCTTCGCGCGCATCTTCGGCGGCCTATGCGGAAGCTGAGCAGGTTTTTCAGCCGCCTAAGCCCAAAGCCGAGAAATACGTCGAGAAACACAAGGACGAGAGCAAGGGCAAGAAGAAGGGGCTGATGCCGCTTATCGGCGTCGGTTCGCTTGCGTTTCTTCTTATCCTCGGTTTCATGGGCTATTCCAAGATGCGTCACGGGACGACTGCGCCGAAGCCAACGGTTGTGCAGCAGCCAGTGGTGACGAATACGCCGCAGCAGACGACAGCCACGAATTTGCCGCCGCCAGCAGCAGCACCGGCGACGGGAGACACCGGGACAGACCGCCAGCACGCGCAGGCGGAGCTGATGAGCCATCAGCTGAACGCGCCATCCAGGATACCGAATGACCTTAAGATGCTGGCTGGGAGGGAACCCCCTCCTTCTTCTGGCTTCGCCTCGTCCGGTATGGATAACCTGGGTGGCGGCGGAGCGACTGGCAACGTCTTCAGTGGGCAGAACGGGCCTAAGGTGAAGGTCGCGGCTCCCACGAAAATGAGCATCTCGGCAGGTGTTGCCGGCGGTTTGCTGATTCAGAAGACAGCGCCCGTCTATCCGCAGATAGCCAGGGAAGCCCGGGTTTCAGGCACAGTTGTAATTCAAGCCACTATTTCCAAGATGGGAACGATTGAAAATCTTCGCGTTGTCAGCGGACCTACCATGTTGCGGCAGTCAGCGATGGATGCCGTGAAGAGCTGGCGCTACAAGCCATACCTGCTCGACGGCGAGCCGATGGAGGTGGAGACCACGGTGAGCGTGACCTTCGCACTGGGCGGGTGATGAATTCCCGGCTCTTTGACGCCTTTTTAACTGAGGCATCTCTTTGAGAAAGCGGAGTTGCGGACGAGTATCCTGTTCTGATGGAAGGTAGAACGTGGAACTGCTGAATTTGGAGAAGTACAAAGCGGAGATACACCGGACCCTGATCTCCAAGCTGGATCTGGAGAAGCTGTCGCGCGTCAATTCCAGTCAGGCGCGCCAGGCGGTGGCCGGCATCGTAAAGGAGATCATTGCCGACCAGCGTGTGCCCCTGAACTACGACGAGCAGGAAAGGATACAGGCGGATCTGCTCGACGAGGTTTTTGGCCTTGGCCCTCTGGAACCCCTGCTGAGAGATGCAAAGATTTCAGACATCCTTGTTAACGACAAGGATCATGTATTCATTGAGAAAAACGGGCTTCTGCAGAGGGTCGATACGACATTTCGCGACGATAAACATCTGCTGCAGATCATCGACCGCATCGTGTCGCGCGTGGGCCGCAGAGTGGATGAGTCCTCGCCGATGGTCGATGCCCGGCTGCCCGACGGCTCTCGCGTGAATGCCATCATTCCACCTCTGGCGCTGGACGGACCATCTTTGTCCATCCGCCGCTTCGGGACAGGCCCCCTGGCAGCCAATCAGCTGGTTCAGTTGAAGAGTGTCTCTCCGGAAATGATGGAGGTTCTATCCTCCGCGGTAAAAGCCCGGATCAGCATTCTCATCTCCGGCGGCACCGGCACGGGCAAGACCACCTTTCTGAACATCCTGTCACAGTACATTCCGCGCACAGAACGTATCGTCACTATCGAAGATGCGGCCGAACTCCGTCTGGCGCAGGAAAATATTGTGCGGCTGGAAACGCGTCCGGCCAACATTGAAGGGCAGGGCGCGATCAAGCAGCGTCAACTTCTGATCAACTGCCTTCGAATGCGTCCCGACCGCATCATCATGGGCGAGGTGCGTGGAGATGAAGCCTTTGATATGCTCCAGGCCATGAATACCGGGCACGAAGGCTCGATGACCACGATTCACGCCAACACTCCCCGCGATGCCATCTCCAGGCTCGAATCGATGGTGGCGATGGGCAATATGAATATGCCGGAAAAATCCGTTCGCCAGCAGATATCATCAGCCATTACCATTGTCGTTCAGGCCACGCGCATGAGCGATGGTACTCGCAAAGTAACGAGCGTCTCTGAGATTACCGGGATGGAAGAGAACGTCATCAGCATGCAGGAGATTTTTACTTTCAACAAGAAAGGGATCGGGCCCGATGGCAAGGTCATTGGCGTGTTCCAGCCAACCCATATTCGTCCCCGGTTCCTCGAACGGCTTCGCCTCTCAGGTATTGTTTTACCGCCGGTCCTGTTCGAGCGCGAAACGCAGGTCAATTGAACTGAAGGGAGGGCACAGATATGGGACTCATTGTTTTTGTGGTTTTCGTGGGCGCGTTCGCGGTTGTTGCTCTCCTGATATACGCCTTCGGGTCTGGGGCCTCTCGGGAGGCCAAACAGGTATACGCCACGCTCGACTCGGCCCTGGCCACGGACAACGACGATGAAGATCGCAACAAGAAGGATGTCAATCTTCTCAAGAGCGACATGATCAGCTCTATCCCTTGGCTTAATCGCAAGTTGCAAGACTTTGAACTGGCGCCGCTCCTCCATACACTGCTTTACCAGGCCGATCTCAAGTGGAACGCCGGAACCTTGGTGGCCGGTTGCGCGCTTTGCTTTGCGCTTCCGGCTTATTTGACTTACTTGCGCTTCGATTCCTTCGTCATTGCTTTTCCAATCGGATTGGTGATGGGCTCCGCGCCTATTGCATATGTGCTTCATAAGCGCACCAGGCGTCTTAACTCGTTTCAACAGGGTTTGCCGGAAGCGCTGGATCTTATGGTGAGCGCTTTGCGCGCCGGACACAGTCTCATCGCCGCAATTGGCTCGGTGGCTCGTGAATGCGCCGACCCAGTGGGCTGCGAATTCAAGACTTGTTTCGAGGAGCAGAATTACGGTTTGGAGCTGAAGGCGGCAATGGACAACCTGATCAAACGCGTTCCCCTCCAGGACCTCCGCATATTCTCAACAGCGATTATGATCCAGAAGGAAAGTGGGGGAAATCTTGCCGAGGTTCTCGACAAGACCGGGCATGTCATCCGGCAGCGGTTTCGCCTGAAGCGGCAGGTCGGAGTGCATACTGCTCAAGGCCGCATGACAGGTTGGGTACTCACTTTTTTACCAATAGTACTGGGGACAATTTTGTATTTCGTTAATCCTGAAATGATAAGCATCTTGTGGAAGAATCCAACAGGCATAAAGATGCTTTGGACTGCTTCGGGCATGATCGTCGTTGGTGGTTTTATCATTCATCACATTGTCAACATGGACGTTTGAAGGAACATATGGGATTTTTTGCGATTTTTACATTTTGCGTCGTTTTTCTGCTGATCGTGAGCGGAGGACTGCTTCTGTTTTATCGCGAGGAAATGCTTCATCGAATCGCCGACGCGATCAACCCGCACCCCAAGCAGAAATCCCTTTTGAACGCCATCCAGCAGACGGGCCATTCGATCGGCGGCGTGGTCGGGCACTTCGAGAACGTGCTGCCGAGAAGCCAGGCCGAGGTCTCCGTAGTCCTGCAACGACTCCAGCGCGCCGGATTCCGCGATGAGTCAGCGGACAAAATCTTCTATGGCTCAAAGGTATTGACTCCTCTCCTGCTTTGCCTCCTGGTCCTGGGCTCCGGTCTTGGGGCCTATGGCGGACCATTTATGTACGTCGTGGCCCTTGGCATAGGTTTTTTGGCGCCGGATTTCTGGCTGGGAAGACGAATTTCCAACCGCCAGAGCAAAATTCGGCGCGGCCTTCCGGATGTGCTGGATCTGCTGGTGATCTGCATTGAGGCCGGACTGAGCCTGGACCAGGGGACATCGCGCACCTCGGTGGAATTGAAGGCAGCACAGCCGGAATTGTGCGATGAATTGAGCATTGTCGTGCTGGAGCAACGAGCTGGACGCCCTCGCGGCGATGCCTGGAAACATATGTCGGAACGCACCGGCGTAGACTGTGTGCGCAATCTCGTATCGATGCTGGTTCAGGCGGATCAGTTTGGAACCAGCATCGGCAAGACATTGCGCATCCACAGTGACACGCTCAGAACTCAGCGTGTGCAGGCAGTGGAGGAGGCGGCGGCAAAGACCACAATCAAGCTGATCTTTCCGCTTGTGCTGTTTATTTTCCCCTCGCTTTTTGTGGTCACTGTGGGGCCGGCGTTTATTTCCATCATGGATTCATTTGCGGGTCTCAATCATTGAAGGAAGGAGGATTGAATATGAACTTGGAAGGTTCCACAATTATCCAGATTGTTTGCGGTGCGCTGGCGGTTGTCGTGTTGATCATTTTGGTCCAGCGACGCCGCACAAATGTCAAGTAGCACCGCGTTTTGTTCCGGCGGCGTCGTGAAGGCGCGCTTTGCTGTCCGGTCCGCAGTTTTGCGGCCGTAGATTTTGCCATATTGGCGTCCGGTGTCGCTTGTAATTGCTCAAGCCGGGAGCGCAACAAGCATTTTGATGAAAGAAGGAGTAACAGATATGTTCGGATTGAGCGGTATACAACTCGTCCAAATCATTTGTGGCGTGCTGGCTGTCGTCGGATTAATTGTGTTGGTCCTGCGCCATAACGCACGGAAGAAGTAGCATAGGTTTCGCGGGTGGGCCGGCGGCGCGGTAAGGCCGCGCAGGTTTCGCTGGCCAACTCGATCATCTCGCTGACGGGGGCATTGCCAGTTTGGCAATGAGTGTCTCTGTTGTCCACCCCCGCAGCGGGTGCGGATATGTGCGTCTCTGCACAGCTCTTCGACTGATGCCTTTGTTTCCTCCGCGCCTGGCGAAGCAGGGCTCGCGGCTGGTCCGCCGATTACGCAACAAGGACTTGCACGAGCGGTTCTGACGCAAGTGGTTGAGCAAACGACAGGAACTCTGAGATAGTGCTCGGTTTCCGGGTCCTCGCCGAGGGCCGGAGGTTCGATGGAATCACGAAGGCTTTGCGCATACAACCAGACTCGCGAATGCTTTCTCGGCCTGGAGGTCTCCACCGCCGATCTTCCGTACTCGGAACTCAAGAGTCTGCTTCAAAAGCTGGCGCTAAAGTCTGGTGAAGGCCTTTGGATGATGCAGTCTCGAGGAATTCCGGATACGGATATGCGCACCCCTCTCGATCTGATTTACCTGGACGAGGATTGCCGGGTCATTGAGGTAGTTGAGTCATTTCCCACATTCCGTGTCTCACCTTCGAGCCCGCGCCCGGACAGCATCCTGGCGCTGCCAATCTACTCGATCTATTCGTCGCAGACCCAATCGGGCGATCAGCTGGTACTTTGCGTAGCGGAGGAGATGCAGGGCCGCCTGGAGCGGATTACCAGCGCCAGCGGAGTTACCGGCGGAGTGCAGAGCGCCGTGCTCTTGCGGGGGAAGCCGCTATGGAGCGGCGGCCCCGGCGTGATGGAATTGAAAGAACGCCCCCAGGACGAACGCCCCCAGGACGAACGCCCCCAGGACGAGCGCCCCCAGGAGAAGCGCCCCCAGGAGGAGCACCCCGAGGCCGAAGTGCCGTATGAGATGGACCTTATCCAGCCGGGGATGAAGTACGTCAAGCCGCCGAGGAATTGGTTGAAGCGCTGGTGGTCTCCGGATCCAAGAAAAGCTCCGGATCCAAACGAAGTACAGGAGCTGAGAAATTCCACACGGGAGTTACTGCCCAACCTGGCTGCCTATTACTGGACGGGTGCCGCTCCTAAGGCGCACAGCATCAAGGACATAAGCTCGTCAGGGCTGTACGTGTTGACGGAGGAGCGTTGGTACCCTGGTACCTTGATCATGATGACGCTGCAATCGGCTATTGACGGGAAGGATAACTTCGAACATGCTATTAGCGTACATTCCAGAGCCATCCGCTGGGGCAACGACGGTGTCGGCCTTCAGTTCATCCCGCAAGATGCCCCGGCTGCACGCAATGGGCCGAATTCGCTTGTCGACGGCGCAAGCAGGAGGGAACTCGAGCAATTTCTGGAGCGGCTCCGAAGGGGTAATGGCTAGTAGGCGATCGGAGCTCGCCCCGCAAGTGTCCCGGTACCTTGGAGTAAAATATGTTGTCGTACCGGGCTTTTTTGATTGACAATGGGAGGAGGGAAACCAATGAAAATGTCAAACGTTTTACGCGTACAAGTCTTGGCGCTCCTGCACGGTTTTTGCCGTACTGCGGCGCCAGGGAGATCAATAGTCAAAACCCGGTCCATAGGCGGCCGGTTGCGCGCTTGCCTGCGCTACGGCGACGAGGGAAACGCGATGGTTGAGTTCGCCTTTATGCTTCCACTACTGATGATGATCCTGACATTCATGTTTTCGCTTAGCATGGCCATGATCAGCTATGAGCAGTTCAACAGCGCCACATCAAGCGCCGCGCTTGAGCAGTTGGCTCCCGCCCGAAATGTGCTTGCCGACCCGTGCAGTTCGATCCAGACCGCAATAACCACCGCATTGCCGGGCTGGAACGCATCCAAGTTTACCTACTCGGTGACGATTCAGAACTCGAGCGGCTCGAATGTTACGTACGGCCCAACGACTGGAGCGGGTTTTTCATGCACCGCGGCGTACACGGTGCTGTCGGCTGACCAAACCTCCACGCCGGCCTCGCTGTCAGTCAGCTATCCGTACTCATGGATGCCTGTGTTTATGCAACACATGGCGGGAAACCTATCGGTAACCCAGCCAGTTACTGTCTATTGAAGGGGGAGCTGTCCGATGAAGCTGCACAGAGTATCTTTTTTCCGCAGACTGCTGAAGGATACGCGTGGTCAGTCATTGCCGATGCTGGCGATAACCATGTTGGTGTTTATAGGAATTGCCGGGATAACGATTGACCTTGGCCATGCCTATGTTGCGCGTCAGCAACTCCAGACATCGACGAATGCCGCAGCCTTGGCAGGAGCCGCGGCCCTTCCCGACACAACCACCGCAACCACACAGGTGACGACTTACAGCGCCCAGGCGGGCAAGAAAAGCGCCACTCCGAACCTGACAAATGTTACTATTACGCCGACTTTTCAATGTCTTACTACCCTGACCTCAAAAATGGGATTGGGGTGCGCCGTTTCGACCGGCACCCCAACCGGGAGTTACAACGCCGTCCGGGTAACGCAGACTGCAAAGGTTCCTCTGTGGTTCGGAGGGATGTTCCATGTCCCTGCGTTCAACATTGGGGCAACCTCGACCGCGGCCATGAGTGGCGGGCAAAACACTCCATGGAACGTTGCGATCATTCTTGATACAACGAGTTCGATGACCAGCTCGGATAGCGGCTTGCAATGCTCCGGCTCGAGGGAATCCTGTGCATTGCTGGGCGTCCAGACCCTGCTGGGGCTTATGTACCCCTGCGCAGCGGGCGCAACCTGCACCTCGGGCGGCACGCCTGTCGATACTGTGAGCCTGTTTGTCTTTCCTCCCGTGTTAACCTCGACGGCCAAGGACTACTACACTTGCCCCACCACGATCCCTACGATTAAGCCGTATACGTTTCAAAACGTGACGACCGGGACGTTATCGAATGGGCTTCTGAACATGCCTGTGACCTATACCTACCAGGTGGCGCCGACACCATTAGGCACGACAGGCAATACCATCGCTGCGTTTGCGCACGATTACAAGTCCACCGATGCGTCTTCTACGTTGAACGCCGGCTCACAGACCGTAATCGCGGCCGGAGGGAAGAGCGGCTGCACCGGCATTCAGGGCAAAGGCGGCGAGGGAACCTACTATGCGCAAGCCATCTATGCGGCGCAAACGGCGCTGATAGCCCAGCAGGCAGCAAATCCGGGCTCGCAGAATGCCCTGATTATCCTCGGCGACGGCGACATGTCATCGAGTGCGAGTTCCGGTCAGATGGTGGCGCAAACCGGCACTCTAAACGGAACGGGAAGCGGAAGCAACAAGAACTCGTATACCTATCCATCCGCGCTGGGCCAATGCGGGCAGGCAATCTTAGCTGCCCAGGCGGCCGCAGTGACTCCGAACGCCAACGGCGCGTATGGAACCAGGGTCTACACGGTGGGTTATGGCGCGGCAACGTCGGGGACATGTTCAACGGATGCGACCTACAGCGCCTACAAGGGCGTCCAGGCTTGCACAGCGTTGGGGGACATGGCCTCCTCTCCGGGGTATTTCTTCTCCGACGACGGCAATGGCTGCACCTCGCCCAATCAACTGAATTTTACGAAGCTGACACAGATATTCCAGGCTATCTCGCGGAATCTAACCACTCCAAGACTGGTTCCCAACGGCACCACTTAGCCTGCTGAAAAAATAACACCTGCGTCCCGGCCGGTCCGCCCATCGGACTCGCCGGGATGTGGGCTTTATTGCGGCTCATCGGGGATAATCAGCAACACTTCCACCAGGACATTTTGCCCATTTTGCGCCGCTGGCCTGAACTGCCACTGGGCGAGCGCGTCCAGAACAAACTTCGCCTGAGCGAACTGGGGCGGAAAGAGGACGGACAACGTCTCGAAGCGGCCGGCCTGATTCACAAACCCGTGAACCATGAGGGCATCGGCATCGATTGCGCCGGGCGGGATGTTGGGCCGTACGATGTTATATGGCCAGGGCGCGTCAATGTGCGTGATGTTGCCCGCGGCAGCCGCGTTATCGGCCCGTGAAAGCGAGTATTGGAGGATCCAGCTCTTCGCCAGGCCAACGTGCAGATATACGGTGTACGACAACCTGCCGCTCCACAGCGGGGCCGTCTCCGGATACCTTTCTTCCATCGAGGAGCCCACCACTACGGCTCCGAATTGACCGTCCTTGGGCAGCGAGATATGGGCGGCCGAATGCTGATTGCCGCTCCCGATACCAGTTTGGGGAGCCCCTGTTTGTCTGGAAGCAGGTTCATCTCCCGGAGCGGCGGAACCGGATTCCGTCGATTCTCCAGCGTCGCTTGAACCCTGTCCCGCACCCATCTCTCCCGGCTTGCTTGCTGGCTTGACCTGCCCTGCCTGCGCTGAACCTTGTGCCTGTCCTGCCGCCAGCGCCCCGGAGGAATTTGAGGTGGCCGATTCATTCACAGGTGGCAGCGTGACATCTCCGTTCTCCATGTGGAGATCAGAAAGCGACATCACCGCGGCGGGAGTTGGCTGCGCAGACCCTTCGGCGGTGGTTACCGGAGTCGGCGGCGCCGGTTCCGGCCCGTGAACCACTAAGGGGGATGTGGTGCTGGGGAAAAACGGCTGCTGTGCGGCAGTCGAATCTGTGGATGCCAAAGCGATGTTATCCAGTTTCTGTTCTTCGTTTGGCAACTGGGTTGAAGGCTGTACGTCGGCAACAGCCGGCTTTTCCGGCAAAGGGGGAACCAGCTTCTTGGCGGAAGACTTCTTACCGTCCCAGATGACGACTGTCGGCACAGGGATTTCCTGGGTAAGCGTTACTGGCTTGGGGATATCCGGCTGAAGCAGCGTCTGGGGTCCCTGCGGGGCCAGCACAACCTGCCGCATCACCTGCGGCTGCGCTGTGGTGTTCTCGCCAGGCGGAAGCTTTTGTTTGACGGAATGCGAGCGGAGTTGCTCGATGCCGCTATTGGCGGCGCGTTGCATCCGAGGCTCAAGAGTGTGCAGGTCAATATGCCGCACGTCATATTTTTGGGCGAGGGCTGGGGGCTTGACCTTGGGCTCGGAGACGAGCCCTAAATATACCAGTCCAAACGTAGCGCCATGCGCCAGAATCGAACCCAGAACGGAATAGGGGCGCCGGCCTGGCTCCGGTCGCTCTGAAAAAAGCGTAATCATAGGGGAAGACCTCATGACCGGATGAATCTCCTCCCTCGCGCTGCCAAGTCCATCTTGTCGTGGAGGCCGTGAATCAGGCAATCCCAGCCGGGTTGAGCACTGAGAGAGGCCCTGTCGTCCCCCATCAAGACTTCAATTATAATCTCTTCCAGAATCGCTTATGGAAAGGCTTTAACCTATAACTCTTTTGATACCCCCCGTGCTTGCAATAGTGCTTCCGCCGTTACTATAAGGCTTGAAGGGAATACACTAAATAGGCGGTTAAACTTGCTTGGCGACTGCCCGGCCAACCCCTGTTTCGGCAAGAATCGAAACAGGTTTTTGGCGCAGCAATTGCCACAAGGGACAGAAAGGCGAAGCTGGCCGGGGAGCCAGTTCAAACAGGCCTCCAAATGAACCGAAGAGTACTCGCGATCCTTCTCGTCGCTTTCTTTGTTGCCGCCGCATTTACCTACGTTGTCGTTCGCCTGGTTCACAACCAGTCAACTGCGTCGCGGCCGGCGGCTACTACACTTGTGGTCGCGGCTAAATCGGACATAAAATTAGGGGCCGTTCTCAACGCTGACAACCTGACGACCATCCAGATTGCGGGTACGCCACCCAAGGGCACCATTCTCGCGAAAGACAAGGGCAATGTCGTTGGGAGGGGCGTTATATCGGCTCTTTATGAGGGCGAACCCATTATAGAGAGCCGGCTGGCCGCTGTCGGCTCCGGCGGCGGATTGGCAGCCACCATCCCGCAGGGCATGAGAGCCTGCGCCGTCAAAGTAGATGATGTGGTGAACGTGTCGGGATTTGTTACTCCCGGAATGCGCGTGGATGTACTGATTTCCGGCACGCCTCCTGGCCAACAGAACGCCGCGCAAGGCACGCTGTCGCGAACGCTTCTCCAGAATATTCAAGTCTTGTCCGCGGGAACCGATTTCCAAAAAGATGCTGAAGGCAAAGCGAAGGCAGTGCAGGTGGTCAACCTGCTGGTCACCCCGGAACAGGCCGAGATACTTAGTCTGGCCAGCAACCAAGTGAAAATCCAGCTTGTGCTGCGCAATCCGCTGGATACTAAAGTTGCCGCGGTTCCCGGCACGGCCACGGGCAACCTCTTTTCGGGTCAGGATGCAGAACCGAGTAAGACACGACGCGTAAAGAGGGTGGCGCCCAAGGTCTTTACCATTGTGGTGTTCAACGGTTCGAAACAGACTGAAGAAAAATTTGCTACTCCCGGGGGACACCAGTGAGAGCGAAGATCGGCATTTCGACTGCATGTTGCAGCGCATTGTCTCTTGTCCTGTGCGCCTTGCCGGGCTTGCAGGCTCAACCCGTACCTCCGCCTGTTCAACCAGCCGGCGTCTCTTCTCAGGACTCGGCGAATGAGCTTTCTGTTGCCGTGGGCAAGAACGTGCTGGTCGACTGCTCGTGGCCGATCACGCGGGTTGCCATTGGTCAGGGCGACATAGCCGAAGTCCGCGTCACAAGCCCAACCGAGGTCATGGTGGAGGGCAAGGCTCCTGGAGAAACCAGTCTGATTATCTGGGACACCCGCGGCGGCCGCCAGTTCTTCAACGTGACGGTGCGCGCCGCCGTGTCCGTAATGCACGACAGCCTGGATGCGATCCGCCGCGAGCTCAAGACAGAGCTGCCCGGCGATTCCCTGAGGGTCAGCTCCGAGAACGGCGCAATCTTTCTTCGCGGCACGGTCAAGGATCTCAACAGCTCGGATCGCGCCGTCAAGATCGCTTCCATTGGCGGCAAAGTAGTCAACCTGCTCAACGTCTCTGTGCCGGCCTCCGACCCGCAGATTCTCCTCAAGGTACGCTTTATCAGCGTTGATCGCACCAAGGCGTCACAGTTCGGCATCAATATTTTCAGTAACGGTTTTGGAAACACAATCGGTGGAATTTCAACCGGTACGTTAACGACTTCTACTCCTACTGGCAACACTGGCGCCACGGTGACCGGAGGAATATCTCAGACGAATATCTCCGCCTTCTACCCCGGTCTGAATATCGGCGCAACGATTCAGGCCCTCCAGACCACCCTCGGGGCGCAGGTTCTGGCTGAGCCCAACCTGCTGGCAGCCAACGGGAAACAGGCCAGCTTCCTGGCCGGCGGAGAATATCCCTTCCCCGTCGTTCAGGGAGGCGGAGCAGGCACAGCGGCGACGGTTACCATCATGTTCAAGGAGTATGGAGTTCGCCTGAACTTCATTCCTACCATTACTCCACGCGGAACGATACGCCTTCAGGTGGCCCCGGAAGTGAGCGCGCTTGACTTTACCAATGCCGTGCAGATCTCCGGATTTGAAGTGCCCGCCATTACCTCCAGGAAAGTGAAGACCGAGGTCGAGTTGGCCGACGGACAAAGCTTCGTCATCGGCGGCCTGCTGGACAACACCGAGTCGGAAACCTTCTCAAAGATACCCTTTCTGGGAGATATTCCAATTCTCGGCAAATTCTTCCAGTCGATGCAGAAGACTAGGGCGAACACCGAGTTGATCGTGATTGTGACGCCGGAGATTGTGGCTCCCATTCCGGCTGGAGCGCCGTTGCCTGAGCTGAAGTTACCAGCCAAGTTCCTGCCGCCCAATTCCGGCATACCCATGAATACTCCCGATGCCAAGACATCTGCCAATACCCCCGCGCCCGCACCGCACACTATGCCTGTGGAGAAATTGATTGACAGCATGAAGCCGGAGACGCCGCTAATGATTGAAGGCAACGCGGGAGCCGCTGGCGCAGCGTCGAGCGGAGCGAGCACCAGTAGTGCTCCTGCTACTCAATGAGGGTTCCGGCTGCCCCATACAGGCAGCCGGCAGAGTTCAACAAGGCTCGAACAAAGCGCGGCGACTGACAAGCGAAAGGATCTGAGACAACCGGATGAATCCTTTCCGCTGGATCGCATTGGGGCTACAGAACCGTATCGCTTCACGCCATCAGGCTCCCAAGGATGTCCGTCTTCGGGTTTCAAACCTGACGCGCAGTACAGTACTAGCCACCTGCATGGAGGTGGCCGATAGCGCCGCAAAGCGCAACAAGGGCCTGCTGGGGCGTGATGGCCTCGCACCCGGAGAGGGCTTGTGGATACGCCCCTGTGAAGCTGTGCATACTTTCTGGATGCGGTTCCCCATCGATCTCGTCTATCTGGACCGCAAGAATCGAATCAGGAAGCTGGTAAGCGCGGTGCCTCCATGGCGGCTATCGGGCTGTTTACGGGCACACTCCATACTCGAGCTTCCGTCCGGCACAATCCGAGAGACGCAGACACAACCGGGAGACACGCTCGAATTTTTATCTATTTCTTTGCCAGGCTGCATGGAATGAAGCGTCGCTCATACGGCGCGGTTATCCGCGCCGGCGAGTATCTGCTCCAATTGGCTTGCAGCCTGTTTCTCTACCGGAATACGCGTGTCGCAGGAATAAGCCTTCACCACAAATCGGGCTTATAACTACTTCATTTTCCGCAGAGCAGACCAGGCCCTAGCCCATCTGGTGGGGGGAATGCTCACAATGAGATACCACGCCAGCCACGCGGGAGCAGTCCAATAAGTCCAAAAAACCATGTCGTTTGGGTGCGAAAGACTGCGGAAGAGCGCAATTTCAACCAGAGCGCTCATGAATGCAAGAGCTATCAATAGGCTGCGGAACCGGGCCAAAAATGCGCCTCGCAACAGGGCTGGGATTACCAGGCCCTGATCGTAAATCCAGGAGTAGGGCGCCACAAGGATGGAGACAAGCATCAGTGGGCTGCCGTTTTTCATCCAGTCCCATGTGTGGCGTCGAGGCCAGAAATAGGCCATAGCCCAGGTGCAGCCCAACGCGGCCGGCAAGTATTGGAGCCAGATCGAGTGTGGGCTCAGCCAATCACGCAGCAGGTAGCTGAGACAGGGAATGTATTCCTTCTCGATGCCAGACGAGCGCACCATCTGCGAATACTGGATCCACGCCAATGGGTCGATGGCAAATATGATCGCGCAGCTCGCAGCCATGGCAACCGCTGCTCCGGCCAGGAGTTTGTAGCTTCTGGAAACCATCACCCACGCTATCAGCACTACGCTGAATGGCAGAAAGAGATGAGGCTTCAACGCGCAAAGCCAGAGTGCGGCTCCCGCCAGAAAGGGGCGCGTGTGATGCAGGCGCAAAAACAGGACTAGCCCAAGCAGCGCGAACAACGAGGTTTGCCCAAAGGTCAGGCAGATCAGTGCCGGTCCGAAGGTATAGCCCAGCAAGTACCGGCGATTCCTGGGCCGGCCGTAGATGATCCAGAGCAAGTGGACAGAAACCACCAGGCACGTGAGCAGGAGCAAGGCCCATAGTATCCATCCCACACGCAGACTGAGGAACCCTAACGGAAAAACAAGCGGAAGCGCCCAGGGTGGGTTCCGCATCACGCCTGGATTCAAATTGGCGGGGAGCCCCGCGGAGCGCTCAATGCGCGTAACGGCGACCGGGTCATAGGGATTAGCATGGTGCGCGAGCTGCTGGCCAGTAGCCCAAAAGAAGATGTAATCGCGTGTGCTTGGAGCATTTGGCAACAACAGTGCAAGGCAGAGGGCTCCAGCGGTGAACCCAAACGCCAGACCGCAGACGGTTACGAAAGGCAGAGTTGCGGCAGCACGAAGAATTTTCCTTCGTGTGCTATGCTCTCTGGCAGGAATCATCTCTGGCGCTGGGAGTTCAGGGTTTTTGTCGTGAATCTGCGCGAACTGCCCCTGGGTGCGAATGTGCGCACAATGAGCGAGGTCTGTATCCGCATGTGTCTTGCTTGCCATGGACGCTATTCTACTTCTTCGGCCGTATCGGGCTATTGAGCAGGGCAGCCGGTCCTGCTTGCGATCTGCCTGAGCTCTAACGCCTCCGATCAGGCGCATGTGACTTCCCGGTTACTACACTTTAGTTTTCTGTATACAAGGCCAGCCTGCCCGGTACCCCCTGTGTACAGTTGTATACACTTCATTCTCGGTTCTGGTCTCTGTAAGTGATTGATTTATAAGATATAATGATTGGAAGCATGAATGGCACGGAACTTGCAAGGTACATATTACCTCGGCCTCAGGCTGGGAGATTCAAGATTCTGAGAGGAACCCAATGAATACCATGCTTCTCAAGCTGTATGTGAAGTTCCAGGACCTGATGAGCCACGAGGAAGGTCAGGATCTGGTTGAATATGCTCTGGTTGTTGCTCTGATCGCGCTTGGTGCTACGGCCAGCATGAAGGCCTTGGCCTCTTCCATCAGCGGTGCGTTCGGAACCATCAGCACGACATTTGCCAATTCTCTTTAACCCTCTGTCATGGCATCGCCATGACAGTCCGAAGTACGCCTTCAGTAGAGACGTGTGTTTGCAAAACTTGGGAAAAACTCATTACGGAGAGAACTAAGATGAATACCATGCTTCTCAAGATGTACGTGAAAATCCAGGCTATGATGACTTGCGAGGAAGGCCAGGATCTGGTTGAGTACGCCTTGGTTGTTGCTATCATCGCCCTTGGCGCTACCGCCGCCATGAAGTCCTTGGCCGGTGCTATCAGCACCTCGTTCGGAACCATTAGCACGACTTTTGCCAACGCTCTATAGCTTTTTTCAGTTTTGCCATGACAGACACAGCTCGGTGCCTATTCGGGAGAGCTGTGTCTGCCATGCAGAGAAAATCAAATCCGGGGAGAACACAGTATGAACACTCTATTTTTCACGTCGTTTTTGCGGTTTCAAAACCTTGTGAACAACGAGGAAGGCCAGGATCTGGTTGAATACGCCCTTGTTGTTGCTATCATTGCACTCGGCGCTACCGCCAGTATGCAGTCCTTGGCCGGCGCCATCAGCACCTCCTTTGGAAGTATCAGCACGACATTCGCCAACGCTCTGTAACCGTTTTCCACGCCATGCATCGCGAAGGCAGCTAGCTAGACGGGTGCCTTCGCAAGGTGGTTGTGTCAATCGGGAAGAGAAAATCAAATTAGGAGGATCACCCCCATGAACTCCTTTTTTCTCATTTCATTTGTGAGATTCAAGAGTTTGGTTGGCAACGAGCAAGGCCAGGACCTGGTTGAGTACGCCCTTGTTGTTGCCCTCATTGCACTCGGCGCTACCGCCAGTATGCAGTCCTTAGCTGGTGCCATCAGCACCTCCTTTGGAAGCATCAGCACGGCATTCGCCAACGCTCTGTAGCCAGTTGTTCAGGTTTCGCCATGACAACAGAGCCCAACTCCTTTGCGGGGGAGATATGTACGCCAGAAAATGTGCTATGGCGTACTTCCTCTGGCAAAGGCCGAAGTTTCCTGAAATTGCAACGAGTCAGCTGTGTTCGGCCCGGATTCTGAAGTTCAGTTGGTAGATTGCAGGGACCGCCAATACCGGTCTTGAGAGTCAACATTGACTACCTTTGTTGTTGCAAGGGAGAGGTATGCTGGGCAATTCCATTGCCAAGGCGTCCTCTCCCTTACTTTTTGCTCGCGTGTAGAATTTCAATAAGTTCTGAGAGTGAAGATGAGCATGAGAAGGCCGCGGCGGATCGCTCTGATGCTGCTGTTGTGCTGCGGGCTATCCGCTTTATGGGCCTATTCTCTGGAGCGCGCCTCGCCTGACGGAATGATCGATTTCAAGGGAGTCTATTACGATGCGCGATGCCTGTTGCAACATATCGATCCCTATCAATACGGCGTGCCGGCGCGTGTTTATCTCGCAGAACAAAAAGACCGTCCACTGCTATCGGACGTGCTCCGCCAAGTTCTTTCACTGAATATATATCTGCCTACCACATCCATCTTCATAACTCCTTTCGCGATGCTGCCGTGGGGCCTGGCGCACCGGCTGTGGATGATTCTCAGCGCCGCAAGCCTCACCCTTGCTGCTTTTCTGATGTGGAATCGCGGGGCCAATTACGCACCGGTAATCTCTGGCGCTTTGATCTGCTTCATTCTTGCCAATTGCGAAGCGGTTCTTGCGACCGGTAATACCGCGGGAATCGCCGTCAGCCTATGCGTGGTGGCCGTATGGTGTTTCCTCCAGGAGCGGTTTGTTTGGGCGGGCATCGTCTGCCTTGCAGTCAGCCTCGCCATCAAGCCCCATGACGCGGGTCTGATCTGGTTCTATTTTCTATTGGCTGGTCCGCCTTACCGGAAACGCGCGCTGCAAACCCTCCTGACAACCGCTGTTCTGGCGGTGTTGGCCATCCTGTGGGTAACGCCCATCGCGCCCCACTGGATTCAAGAACTGCACTCCAACATCCAGGTGGATCTGTTGCCCGGCGGGGCCAGCAACCCCGGACCCAACTCCGCCAATAGCGGGAGCGGTCCAAGCATGATCATCAACCTTCAATCCGCGATCTACGTCTTCCGCGACGATCCGCGCATCTACAATTCTGTAAGCTATCTGCTCTGTGGTTCGCTTCTGCTGATTTGGTCGGTTTGCACTCTCCGGGCACGATTCTCGTTAGCGAGGGCCTGGCTGGCGCTCGCCGCAGTCGTGCCTCTTACCCTGCTGGTGACCTATCATCGGCCCTACGATGCCAAGCTCCTGCTACTGACGGTTCCCGCCTGCGGCCTGCTCTGGGCCGAGGGCAGGCCGATCCGCTGGATTGCGCTTCTGGTGAGTACCGCGGGGATTGTCTCCACAGCGGATATCCCGTTAACTATTCTCCTCACGCTCACCAGGAACTTGCACATCTCTACTGTGGGGATCTCCGGACAAATGCTGGCCGTTGTGCTGACGCGACCCACCCCGCTCATCTTGCTGGCAATGGGCATATTCTATCTGTGGATTTACATGCGGCGCGCTTCAGCTGGAGATGCAATGGCAGGATCAGGAGAGATCCGGGAAACGCCGCTTGCGCTGACGCAGGCATAATCCGATAGACTCCGGAGAAGGTCGCTCGGCAGTTTGATTCCTGGCCTTGGTGCTGTTTTCGGCAGAAAGAGAGACTCAAGATGACAAGGACACAGCGCACTGCTTTGGTTTGCCTGCTGTTGTCCTGCGGTGTTTCCGTCTTCTTGGGATTCTTTCTGGAGCGCAACAGGAATGATGCAATGTTGGATTTCAAAGCTGTCTATTACGACACGCGCTGCCTGTTTCAGCATACCGATCCCTACATACAAGGAGAGCCGCTGCGTGCTTACCTGGCAGATGGCGGACGCGTGCTGCCTTACGAAGATGGACTCCGGCAAAATCTGACGTGGGATGTGTATTTCCCGGCCACATCGATCTTCGTTGCTCCCTTTGCGATGCTGCCGTGGGGTCCTGCGCGCGTGCTGTGGATGATCCTTACCGCCGGAAGCCTCGTCTTTGCCGGATTCCTGGTGTGGAATTTCAGCGCCAAAGACTCCCCTGTCTTATCTGGCGCCTTGATCTGCTTCATCCTTGCCAACAGCGAAATTATCTTTGCAACTGGCAATCCCGCGGGGATTGTTGTAAGCCTTTGCGTGATGGCCGTATGGTGTTTTCTCAGTGAGAGATTTGTTTGGGCGGGCATTTTATGTCTTGCTGTCAGCCTCGCCATCAAGCCACATGACGCTGGCTTTGTCTGGCTCTATTTTCTATTCGCGGGCGGAGTTTATTGGAAACGTGCGCTGCAAACCCTCTTCATTACGGCTGTTTTTGGTCTGTCGGCCATTCTATGGGTCTCGCACGTCGCGCCGCATTGGATGCAGGAATTGCACTCCAATATGCTTGCGGCTTCGTCACCCATCGGGAACAACTACCCGGGACTTGGCAACATCGTTAGATACGGCCCGAGTATGATCATCGACCTTCAGTCGATTATAAGTGCCTTCTGGATCGACCCGCGTATCTATAATTTGGTCAGCTATCTGATTTGTGGGGCGCCCCTGCTGGTTTGGACAGTTCGCACTCTCAGGACGCGCATCTCGCAGCGGAGAGCCTGGATCGCGCTCGCGGCAGTTGTGCCTCTTACCCTGGTCGTGACCTATCATCGGCCCTACGATGCCAAGCTCCTGCTGCTTACCGTTCCCGCCTGCTGCCTGCTCTGGGCCGAGGGCAAACCGATCCGTTGGGTTGCGCTTGGGTTGAGTGCCGCGGGGATTGTGTTGACCTCCGATCTTCCGTTGATAATTATCATGGTTCTCACTAAGAATATGCATGTATCCACGGTAGGGCTGTCTGGACAGACAGTAACAGATGTGCTGATACGGCCCGCCCCGCTCATTCTGCTGGCGATGGGCATATTCTATCTGTGGATTTATGTGCGGCGCGATCCAGAGAGAGGCTTACCATGACAAGGACAAGGCGAATTGCACTGGCGTGGATACTGCTGGCCAGCGGAATTTCCATCTGGTGGGGTTTCTCGGTTGGGCAGAACGCGAATGGGTGGGTGGATTTCAGGGCAGTCTATTACGGCACGCGCTGTCTGCTTCAACACCACAATCCTTATAAGGTAAGCGAGTTGGAGGGTGTTTATCGGGCCGAGGGCGGGGAACGCCCGTCTGAAACCGTCGCTGCTCATCAGGCTGTGGTGTTGTATGTAAACGTGCCCACTACATTCATTGTCGTCGCTCCTTTCGCGATGTTGCCATGGGGGCCTGCACATGTGCTGTGGTTGGCGCTCACTGCCGGTGTTTTCCTCCTTGCCGCCCTCCTGATGTGGAATCTTGGATCGAGCTATGCGCCAGACATCTCCCTCTTCCTGATATGCATTCTGCTTGTCAATTGCGAGTCTATTTTTGCAGCCGGTAATACGGCGGGGATCGCCGTAGGACTTTGCGTGATAGCCGCCTGGTGCTTTCTTCGAGATCGGTTTGTGCCGGCAGGCATTTTGTGCCTGGCGCTCAGTCTCGCCATCAAGCCGCATGATGCGGGTTTGGTCTGGCTCTACTTCCTGCTTGCAGGCGCGCCCTATCGGAAACGCGCACTGCAATCACTCTTGATTACTGCTGTCCTGGGTCTGTCGGCCTTTCTGTGGGTCTCGCATGTTGCGCCGCATTGGACGCAAGACTGGCAAGTGAATCTATCAACCATTTCAGCTCCTGGCGGCATCAATGAACCCGGACCATCTTCTCTTACCAGCCGTAATGGCGCCACGGTCATCGATCTGCAGGCAGCCATCAGTATTATTAAGGACGATCCGCGCATTTACAATCCGGCCAGCTATCTGTTCTGTGGCGCGCTACTGTTGTTATGGGCGGTGCGCACTCTTCGCTCGCGCTTTTCGCCGGCCAAAGCCTGGATTGCGCTGGCGGCTGTCGTTCCTCTTACCATGCTGGTGACCTATCATCGGCCTTGGGACGCAAAGCTTTTGATGCTCACCATCCCGGCCTGCGCCATCTTGTGGGCCGAGGGCGGCCAGATTGCACGGATTGCACTGCTGGTGAATTCCATTGGGATGCTATTTACCGGAGATGTTTCGTTGGCAGTTCTCAGCATTCTTTTTACTAAACTGCATGTAGATACAGCGGGGATCCTGGGACATATGCTGACCCTTGTGATGTTACGGCCCGCCTCGCTCATCCTGCTGGCGATGAGTATTTTCTACGTATGGGTGTATCTGCGGCGCACGAGTTCCGCTCGAGAATGAGGTCTGGTCGAGCCCATAGATGAGAAAGGAATATTCGATGAAAAGATATCTGGTGACGGGCGGGGCTGGTTTTTTTGGCAGTATTCTGAAGCGCCGTTTATTGGACGACGGCGCCGAGGTGGTCAGCGTTGACCTGATGCCTGACGGTCTCCGGCATCCAGCACTTATCAGCATTCAAGCTGACATCCGAAGCGAAGTAGCCATGCGAGGCATCTTCGCGGCACACCAGTTTGATGCCGTCTTCCATATCGCCGCAATGCTGGCACATGGAAAGATGGATCGCGAGCTGCTGTGGACCAGCAATGTGGATGGCGCCGGCGTAATCGCCCGCTGCGCGCGGCAGGCCGGGGTTCGCAAGTTGGTGTTTACCTCAACCAACTGCTTGTGGGCCTGCAACCTGGGGCATCCAGTCCGGGAAGACGACCCGCCCGCTCCGGTGGAGATTTACGGAGAGTCCAAGTTGGCCGCCGAGAAGCTGCTGAAGCAATTTGAGGATGGGATGGACGTGGTAATCCTGCGCTGCCCCACCATCATCGACAGTGGCCGGCTTGGTCTGCTGGCAATTCTCTTTGAGTTCATCCGCGAGAACAAGACAGTCTGGGTTGTGGGCTCCGGTGGCAACCACTATCAGTTTATTCACGCCGGTGATCTGGCGCAGGCCTGCGTGCAGACTCTCGATTTTCCCGGCTCGTCCACCTTTCACGTCGGCAGTGACAATGTACCCAGCCTGCGGGATTGTTATGAGGCCGTGATCCGGGAGGCCGGCAGCCGCTCGCGGGTCCGCTCGCTGCCTAAGGGGCCGGCGCTGGCAGCCATGCGCCTTGCGTATAAGCTGCGTTTATCGCCACTTGGTCCCTACCAGTACCGGATGATTGCCGAGGATTTCATCTTCGACACCTCTCGCATCCGGCAGGCGTTGGGCTGGAAGCCCACTGTAACCAACAGCGAAATGCTCACCACAGCCTACAGGTACTATGCTGAGAACCGCGAGGAGATTCTTGCGCGCAGCAACGTCTCTGCCCACTCGCGCGCCGCCGAGATGGGGATTCTTCGCCTGATTAAGTGGATTTCATAAACCTACCGCGCTTTTTGAGCAAACAATCCGCGAGCCCAGGATAATGCGAATCTTTAGGGAATCTCTGTATAACTCGATGTTTTGAAAGGACACGACTTCGCCGGGGTCCCCATCGACAGGTCTTTGTCGATGGGGTGGCTTTACAGCTTGCGAAAAAAATGCAAATCGTGGAGCAAGAAGTGTCAGGGCATGACTTTAGTCGTGCCGCTAAGGTAGCATAATCAACGTGGGCTTTAGCCCCTGAGGGAATGTTGGGCAGTAACAAAGACTTGTTCAGAGGTTCCTTAGAGCGGTATCAAGATAGATATACCCATGGAGCGCATTCGTCATTTATGCTCAAATTCTCTGGTGAAGTCACCGCGACGTGAGGCC
>CZKF01000044.1_pt1 | contig 45547 bp, 38 predicted proteins | sample 1122351 | NCBI WGS metagenome assembly CZKF01 (sample SAMEA3539301, study PRJEB10725) | soil metagenome | biome: tundra; feature: field; material: soil | place: USA | collected 2010-05 | depth 0.15 m
GGGCCGATTTTGTATCTCACCCATTGGGTACTGACCTCCGGAGCGTCTTCATCGCATTCACACCCCTATGAATATTGACGATGGCGACAATCCAAGGTTTCATAATTAAGGCTCAAAATGGGAATGTGGAATTAATCCGGTTTTGAGCTGGCATTGGCCGGCGCCTAAAGTTTGCGCATGCCGAGGATCTGATGGTCCGCGAGCCCGCTCTTGCGCACATACACCAGCCGGTTATTACTGTCGGGGTCGGTAGGCAGCAGGAAAAAGCCTGGATCAACGAGATAACGAAGCGAGTTGCAGACGATTCCCTCCATGACTTCGCCATCGAGAAATTGCAGCCGCATCCAGATCCCATCAACAATAGGCGCGTGAGAATGAAAGTTGAGATGCTGGTGGACCGAGTTTCCCTCAAAGCTGTTTACATAGAAGACCGCCTTGATATCTTTGGCTGATATCTCCTTGACGGAATTTGATTCGAGAATCCGAACCCGATAGGTCTCCGGAGGCCTGTGGGAAGCGTTGCGCAACAACTCTTCTATGGCGATCTCGCCGGTGGAGTCAAGGTACCCCTTGATCGTCCTCTTTCCGTACTGGATCACTACTTTTTCTCCAGGGTGTGAATCAGGGCGATTCGCCGGCGGGGTCATGCCTTGTGCCTCGCGTTTGGAGTGAATTGCTTTTTCGGCGGAAAAAGATTGTATTGCTTGATCTTGTACAACAGAGCCTTGTAGCTGATTTGCAGGTCGCTTGCCGCCGCCTTTCGATTCCATCCGGTACTCTCCAATGTTCTTGCGATGGCGGCGGATTCCGCGCCGTCTTTCAAACTCCGCACAAGATGCTTCAGGCTTCCGTTGCTGCTGGTTTCTTCCTCGTCAGGCAACGGCGATTCCGAGCCTGGCCGGGGAGTCAGTTCATCAAGAATGGCCTGTTCGTCGTCCAAAATGATGTAGCGCTTGATCGTGTTTTCCAATTCACGAAGATTGCCCGGCCACGAATAGTTGTTGAGAGCCTGCATGAGGGCAGGCGAAATCGGCAACGGAGCGCACTCGTACTTCTCAGCCACCTTGCGCATGAAGTGACGGGCCAGAATGGGGATCTCCTCGATACGCTCTCGCAGTGGAGGCATCCGCAAGGTAAACCCATTTAGACGGTAGTAAAGGTCTTCTCGAAAGGTTTTTTGTGCAATCGCTGCCTTGATGTCAATGTTGGTGGCGGCAATCACGCGCACATCAACTTTAACGCTGGTCCGGCTTCCCAGGCGAGAAAAACTTCCGTCTTGAAGAACTTGCAGTAGTTTGGCCTGTAAGACGGAAGGCATCTCGCCAATTTCATCAAGAAAAATGGTGCCGCCGTTGCATATTTCAAACTTGCCTGGCTTGGACTTGATCGCTCCGGTAAACGCGCCGGGCTCATAACCGAAAAGTTCACTCTCCAGCAGATCGGCGGGCATGGCCGCGCAATTCACCTTCATGAAGCTGTTTTGACTGCGAGCCGACATCTTATGGATGAACAGGGTCGCGACTTCCTTGCCGGTGCCGCTTTCTCCCAGAATCAGAACCGGAATGTCTGCACGCGCCACCAGCCGGCATTGGGATTCGATCTCCCACATACGCTTGCAGGCTCTTACAAAGGAGGTGTCCCCATCGAGAGGAATTTCTTTGATCTCCTCCTCGTCGCCGTCCGGCTGATTGCCGACCTCCTTGAGGCATAACTGCACAGCGAGATCGATGTCGGCTTTTCTGAATGGCTTGAGGATAACGTCCGTTGCGCCCATACGGGTGGCCGCCATGACTTCCTTCAATTCAGCTGAACAGGTGAGCAGAATGATCGGAAGCGATGGCCTGGAGGCGCGCAGCTTTGTAAGCAGGGCGAGGGCTTTCTGTCCGGCGCTGTCTCCAGCAATGTGCCAGTCCAACAGGAGCAGGTCATGCGTGGGAGATTCTTTCAGGCTCCGTACCAGTTCCGCGACCTCGGTATACAGGCTCACGCTATAGCGGTCGGCGAGAATACGGTGAAGGTAATTCAGGATTGCGGAATCCGAGTCAAGAGCCGCGATGCGAGGCATACTCTTGCTCTTCGTCTTCATTCGCGCTCCTGATGGATTGCTCATCATCCCGGTATTTCCATCTCCTGCCAAACCGTTTTATGGAGATAACTTCCCTTGCCTGATGGCCAGGGCGAGAACGTTTGAACCATCCTTGCGGTGATTTGCAGAGGAGTGCAGAATAAGCTCCGCCCGTTCTGGGGACATTATTTCGTCATGAGGGAAGGGGAGATTCACTCCCTCGAAGATCAAAGCGCATGTTGCCAGTTCCCCATAATACCATCGAAAAGTGGTAATTGATTCGCACTAGTGTGCAAATATTTACATACATTGGTGTAACAATCGGTAATCAGAGCCGCAAGATCATCCATAGATTACCGTCACTTACTGTTGGAGTTACGTAAGTGTAGTGAGCTAGTTACCGCCTGTTTTAGGTTTGGCCAGAGAGTTGCATCAGATAATATGATCTTTTTCTGTATTTGGACAGCCCATGCCTCTGGCGCACATAACTGAGTCACTCGATATCCGCGATTTGCCTCCGACTGAGGTGATCTTCGGTCGATCATCTCTGATGGCTGCAGTTCGCGAGAAGTTGGAACGGGTTGCCGAGACGACCGTTCCAGTGCTGTTGCAGGGCGAGAGCGGGACAGGCAAAGAGATCTTTGCCAAGTTGTTGCATGCGAACTCAAATCGCTCCAAGGGCGCCTGGGTCAAGGTGGCCTGCCCCGCGATTCCGCATACATTGATCGAGTCAGAACTCTTCGGTTATGAGAAGGGAGCATTCACCGGAGCTTATGCAACCAAGCGCGGCCGCGTGGAGCTGGCGCATATGGGCACCCTGTTCCTGGATGAGATTGGCGATCTGGATTTATCCGTGCAGTCCAAATTACTGCAGATGCTTCAGGATGGCAGCTTCATGCGGGTGGGAGGGCAAGAGTCGAGAACGGTGAACACCCGGCTTGTCAGCGCGGCCAGCCAAAGCCTGCGGCAACAAACCGAAGATGGACGCTTCCGGCTGGATTTCTTGTTTCGCATCAACGCCGTGACCATTGATTTGCCGCCGCTGCGTCAACGGACGATGGACCTGCCGATGCTGATCGACCATTTTCTTGAGTTGCACTCGAAAGCGTTTCGCAGCAATCCGAAACCGCTTTCGCGCGAGGTGACGCGCTTGATGCAGCGGTATGACTGGCCGGGAAACATAAGGCAACTGGAAAACATGATACGCGGCTACGTTCTGATCGGCAGCGAAGAGGTCCTGGCGGCGGACTTGGTTACGTCTGTCCAGGCCAGTTCTACGCGGCTGAATACCGAGATCGATCTGTCTAGCCCTGTCTCGCTGAAAGAGATCACCAGGGCCGCTACGCAGGATCTGGAGCGGCAGATAATTCTGAAGGTTTTAGAGGCGAATGGCTGGAGTCGCCGGAAGACCGCCAAATGGCTGAATATCAGCTATCGGTCGCTGCTTTACAAGCTGCAGGACTCGCAAGTTGGCGGGTCTCTGGAGACGCCGCCGATAAAAGTCGAGCCGAGGTAGGCCAGGAGCGCGTCGTGCTTAAGTGAAGTTTCTATATCCAGCCACGAACGGCATAGTAGGCGATCTTGGCGGATTCAGCCAGCATGATCTCGAAGGCTTGGAAGCGCCCGTTCCAATGTTCGGTGGAGTGAAGCACATCCGGGACCGGCATGGGCGTGACTTCGATACCCAGCTTGCGGAAGACGCGCAGCGCCCTGTACATGTGAAAGTCGCTGGTGAGCAGAACCCTCTTGCCGGGTATGCCTTGGATCAGGCGCGATGTCTCGATGGCATTTTCGCGGGTGCTGGAGGATACTCCCTCGGTGACGATGACTTCGCGAGGAATGCCGTCGGCGATCAGAAAGTTGAAAATGCCAGGGCTGCCGTCGCCGCAGATCACGATCTTTTTGAAGCTTCCGGTCTGCCATGCAAAAAGCGCCTGGCGCGCGCGCCAGTAAGACGAGTAAGAGATGCCGCCATACTTGTCGTCGGCCGCGGCGCTGAGGAGGATAAGAACGTCGCCTTTGGGCTGCTCCATGGGGCCGGAGTATGCCTGTGCCCACCACGAGACGATGGGCGTGGAGATCACCAGAACGGTGATGAGTCCGATGGCCGCAAGCAGGCGGTTGAGAGCTCGACCGGCTTTGCGCAGAGTCATCATTCGCCGCCTTTCGCGCGGGCGCACACAAGCGATTCGAAGATCTCGAGCAGCTCTGCCGCGACCGCCTTCCAGCTCCGGCTTCCGTGCGCGGAGATAGCCTTGGCATCCCAGGTTCTGTCGAGGACTGATGCAAGGGCCTTAACTAGCGCGCCGGAATCGCGAGGGTGTACGAGCCGTCCGCACTCATCGCTCAGGATTTCGGGGATGCCGCCAATATTTGTGGCAACGACGGGCCTGCCGCTGGCCAGCGCCTCAAGCACCACGTTGGGGCAGCCTTCCATATAACTCGGCAGGGTGACCAGATCGGCCGCCGCCATCCAGACAGCGACCTCATCGAAGGCGCAACCGGACAGCGCATGGATGTAGCCGTCAGCGTTGTTGGCCTGAATGGCGCTCAGGATGATACGCCTGTCCGGTCCTTCGCCGATAAGATACACGTGCAGGTTCGCGCGCTTTGGACGCAGCGAAACCGCTGCTTCGATCAGTTCGCGTAGGCCTTTCCTCACGTCCATGCGCCCGATGTAGAGGACGGCCTGCGAAGCCGGATCGATGCCGAGCTTCCGCCTTGCCTCAAAACGGTCTCTAACATGGAAGACGGAGAGGTCGCAGCCGTTGATGACGGCGTGGGTCTTCTCCTCCGAGGCGCCCATGGCAATAGCCTTCAAGCGCAGATCGCCGCTGACCGTGACCAGAGAATCGACCTCTCGCAGAATGGAGCGCGTGAGCAGGTACGATATCGGATCACCGATCCTGTTGATATCGGAGCCAATGCTCATGGCAACGACAGGAACCGCGAGGGCCTTGCCGATCCGGAGCGCGGCATAACCATCCGGATATAGAAAACAACTGAATATCAAATCGGGCGCAAACAGGCGCACGTGTGGCAGCAGAGCACGGGCTGCCATCCATCCGTTGAACGGACGAGAGAGCAGTGGCAACGCGGGATAGTCGAAGTAGTTCGCCTTTACTTCGGGCGGGCTGTAAGAAGCGTCCAGCTTACTATAACTCCGGCTGCGTGGCTTGAATAAAGAAGGATAACTCGCGTTGGGATAGAAAACCCGAATATCTGCCTTGTTGGCAATCACGCGCAGCGTCTGATAAACCGACCGTCCCTGCCAGGGTTCCGCAGAACTGGGAAAATATCGGGTGATGACCGCGATCCTAAGCATGGCTACTCTCCCGTTTTGGCAGGCTGGCCAGGTACAGCTTGTGTGTCATAGTAGTGCTGTTTTTCGACGATAGCGTGTAAAAGCGCGGCGTAGCGTTGCGCGAGAACCTTTCGTTCGTAATGCGCTATCTTGCCTAAATCAGGCTGATAAGATGCAAGCTGTGAACTACCGCGAGCCGCGGCGTCGATGAAGAGCTGACGGATGCCTTCTACATCGCGACTGTCAACCCACCATCCGGCCCGCAGTTCTTCCAGCAGCCGGCGCACTTCACCCGCGGGATGAATGGTGGCAAGAATGGGCTTGCCCGCGCCGACATAGTCGTAGAATTTGGCCGCAACGTTCAAAGGATCGTGGGTGATAAGCAGCGCATAGTCGGCCTCGTTCATCGCGGCCAGTGCTTCGTCTTGCGGAAGATAACCCTTCAACTCCACCATGTCGCCCAGTTGCAGAAGCGACTCACGAAAACGATGTTCTTCAATGTGGCCAATAAAGCGTAGTCTGAAACGGGACTTTAGCTCTTTCGGCAGCGATTGCAGGGCATGGACCAGCGTGGTTGTGTCAGTTGAGGCGTAGACCGTGCCAATAAAGACGACTACGATCTTGCCGTCGGGCCGTGGCTTCGGGAACAAACCGGAACGGAGCAGTCTTGTCGAGTCGTATCCGTTGGGAATATGAAGAAATTTGCTATCCGGTTCCTGCGGATAACGTGTACGTATCTCGCGGCAAGCCGCCTCCGTAACCGCAACAATAGCAGTGGCGTTTTCCACGGCGCTGGCTTCGGCATTGCGAGCGACCCTTCGGGCGCGCTCGCTGCGGCTGAAGCCAACAAGTTCAATAGTGGTCGAAAGCCATTCGTCGCGGAAGTCTACCACGATTGACAGGCGGGGAAACGCCTTCCGAAGCTTTTCCACTAGAAGAACGCTGGAAAAAGGTGGCGCCGTGATAAGGACAAGGTCAATGTGACGATCTCTGACAAGGCGGCAAGCTACTCGGGTAAGTACCGGAAGCCAAGTCACCTGTGGATCGGGTAGCAGAACATCTTGTAGTGCTCTTTTCAGAAAGTTCGGCTTACCAGCCGGGGCATCGACGGAGGCCGTAATCTTGCCCGATTTACTGCCAGTGATGAGCTTTTTGATACGTTTCTTGATGCCGAACGGGAGGTCGATCGTTACGGTGCGGTAAACGCTCACAGCGGCGGGAATCTCATCGAGCAGCTTGGGGTCGGATCCTACCGCCGATGCGTTGCGCGTAGTCAGCACGCTAAGCCGGATTCCTTCTGCGGGGAGGTAACGCGCGAGACTGGCGGCGCGCAGAACGCCAACGCCCCCGGCGGGAGGAAACGAATAAGTTACCAGCAGAACATTCAGGAGTTTCATCGGCTAACTCCGGGAGCAATGTCTGCCGGATAGGAAACAGGTTTGCGGCCATGAATCAGTGCATCGGCAGCCTGGTACATCTGCCAAGCCGTTGCCCAGTGAACCTCAATGCCTCTTCGGTCTGCCTCTTCTGCTAGCCAGTCGAAAAGGTTGGCGAGACCGCCGTTCAGCAGCGGCTCATAATTTCCCTCCATAGCGCCGTGGGTGTGGAGCTTTATAAATATATCTTCGCCTATGGTAGGTGCAAGATCAAACCATCGGCGCACTCGTGAGGGCGTCGGAAGATCGTAACCTGCAATCTCCCCTGTCTCCAAACGCGGCATTAGTCGTTCTGTGAAGCGTATACCGACCGGCCCAGTGATCATAAGCAAGTCACCGCGTCTGCCGCCATTGACGGTGGCTTCGATTCCGTGATCGAATGACTTTGGCCTATTGTTAGAGTTGTTTGTGCACCAATAGATTTGGTTAACTACACGTCCTTGAGTTACCGATGGAATTGAGGGCATGGTGAAGTCGGCGTAGCAGCCGAGGTCGCGCAGCAGTGCGATCTCGCCATTAAGGCCGCAATTCTTGCCATTGGGATGTGAGTTGTCGAGCGTCCAGTTGCCATGAATGAAGCCAAAGACGGTTCGGCCATCCTGCTGTCTCAGCAGTCCATGGTCGCAGGTGAGTCGACGGCAGTATTCCGTCACTTTCTGGATGAAGGAGTCACGATGTTCGTTGTGGTGATGAAGATGAACTTCCACGTCGCCGATGCCTAAACGAACAATTTCAGCTAAGCTGTCTAGCAGAGCGCGTTGATACTCTTCCTGCGGGTAAAAGAAACTGTACTGGGGACACTGGCCTGCGGCATCTCGGGGAGTGTCGTCTGCAATTCGCGGCCACTTTTCACGCCACCGCGCAACGCGGCCAAGCGCAGTTTCTGTTGATACCCCCATGCCCAGAGGCTCATAGTGATCGGTGATGGCAACCCAGGCGCGCTTCGACTTCTTTGGCCTTATGCTCTTGTGTAGACGGTCCCTCAAATACGGCAAAAGCCAGATTTCCGCGTGACGAGGGAGATGCATATAATTGATTTTCCTTTGTGCGCTTTGACCGTCCATGCAATTGTTCTTCGGCCAAAATAGACACTTTAAGTATCGGGGATGCTTCCTTCCCGTGTCAAAGGCTCTTTCCTTCAGTTAATTTGACACGCAAATAGCGTTCAGATAATGGTTCTAATGGCGTCTGCTTATATTCAGAGGAGATTTATGTATGTGTAATTAGTTTGTCGGGCCTGTCGAAGGTTCGCCCTGTGAAATATAAAATGCTGCGTAATAAGCATTTCTAACTGATACTGCACGATAATGCTGGTATGCTTCGCTTTTATCGCTTACAATCTGAAAATGACCGGATGAGCGCATTGGCTGCTCGGCAGCAATTCGCATCCATTTACTTGGAATCCAGGGAGACGTCGAGGTGAAAAGAATCGCTGACCTTAATATGAATAATCTGGATTGCCTGCGCTTGATATTTGCGGGCATAGTTGTATTGTTTCACCTTTACGCATTGTCCCTGATTCCCGCGTTCTCTGTATTCGATCGGTATCTATCTGCCACGTTTGCCGTTAGAGCGTTTTTTGTGATAAGTGGACTCCTTATCTATCGTAGTTATATGCGATCATCTTCTCTTACCTCTTATCTGGATAAGCGTGTCCGACGCATCTATCCGGCATATTTTACAGTCGTAGTGCTCGCGGCTGTTGCATTGTGCTCCTTGAGCACATTACCTGTGTCGCAATACTATGGAGCTGGATTTTGGAAGTACTTGGGCGCAAATCTCATTTTTCTTAACTTCCTTGCCCCATCTTTACCCGGGGTATTCACAGGAAATGACCTCGCGACTGTTAACGGTTCTCTATGGACGCTCAAGATTGAGGTCGCCTTCTATTTGTTTGTTCCTGTCATGCATTATCTATGTAATCGATTCGGAACTAAAAAGGTAATTGGTGCAATTATATTATTTTCCTGCTCTTGGAAGTATGGTTTTGCATTTCTAGCCTCTATCGACCATTCGCACATCATTGATACACTTGGAGGACCACAAAACCTCTATTTGAAAATTGATGAACAATTTCCATCTCAGCTTGTGTATTTCTGCGCGGGAATTCTTCTTCTTCTTTATTACGACAGGCTAAAACACCATTTCGTGGCCATTTCCTGCATCACTGCGGGCTTGTATCTTCTCGACCACTTTTTCACGGGAGGCGTTCTCGATGTTTTCTGGATATCAGGGCTTGTCTTCGTCGGTGGCTTCTGGCGCTATTTCGGAAACTTCGCGAAATACGGCGATATTTCGTATGGCGTATATATCGTTCATTTCCCCATTTTGCAAGCGCTGATAGACCTCGGACTTGCAAGGCTGAGCTCGGCTCTTTTTCTTGTTGCCAGCATTGCGCTCGTCGTTCTGACAAGTTTTCTCATGTGGCACTTGGTTGAGAGCAGGTTTTTAAAGAGCAGTTCCCATTACCGCCAGGTTTCACAAAATATACCTGCATAGGCTTTCATAAACGAAACCTGCCTGCGCCGTTTCGAGCTTTCTACCGATGCGATGCGCGTCACTATCAAATATGCATCGAAATGCCATCGTTAATTGCAGGGCCCTTTCCTTTTGACTCTTCTTCTTGGTGGATTTGGAAGCATCTCTTGGGTTATTCTGTCGTTGGACTATGCGTTCGTTCTGGCCATTCACAATGGGCTTTGTTCTTAGCGTTCTATATTTCGTGGTGAACTACCTTACGCCACCCGTTGTATTCGGGCCGCTTGCTGTGGCTCGTGTTGAACTGATCCTTGCAATACTGATTATCCTCGTGTCACTTCCTAGACTGATGGGATTTATCATTTTCAAAACGCCGCAGTCTCTGGCATTGATCGGGTTGGCGATTGCAACCTCTTTGTCCGTGCTTAGCGCGGTGCGGTGGGCCGGCGGAGCCGTGCAAGCGATATTGGGATTCATTCCGAATATTTTTGCATACTACCTTGTATGTCTGCACTGCACCTCGAAGAAGAAGCTACGGGTGATCGTCCTGATGCTGCTGTTCGTCTGTCTGTTTGTGATAGCGCACGGGTACTATGATCTGCGCCATGGAGTCCCAGAAAGCGGCCCTTATCTTCCAGATGCCGCGGCGGACACCAATCCGAATTTATGGGATATGCAACACCCTTACCTTTTGGCACAGCTGAACATCACCAGAGAGTGGTTTTATCGGCTGAGAGGACTGGGACTCATCAACGACCCAAATGACTTTGGCCAGTTGATCGTCTGTGTAATTCCGCTGCTGTTTATTTTCTGGCGTCCAAAGCAGGTATTCAGAAATATGGTAGTTGTGACGCTGCCGGTGTGCGTGTTGCTGTACGGTACATTCCTGACTCACTCGCGCGGCGCCTTGCTGGCCTTGATGGCGATAGTGATCATGGCGGCGCGGCGGCGCACTGGGACACTGCCCGCACTCCTGATTGCGGGCGTAGTATTCGCGGCAGCGATGGCCCTGAACTTCACTGGCGGACGGGATATCTCAGCCAATGCGGGATCAGACCGCACGGCGCTTTGGAGCAGCGGGTTGCAGATGCTGAAGTCTCATCCGTTTTTCGGCGTGGGTCTAGGCGGTTTTGGCGATAATTGTGATGGTTGCGGTCATACCGCGCACAATTCGCTGGTGGTCTGCGCAGCAGAGCTTGGCTTTGTCGGATTATTCTTCTGGGCGATGTACTTGTTTTGCTCTGTAAGAGACGCCCTGGCGATTGCTTCTCCGGCGAAGGTGAGTGAAGCAGACCCGGCCATACTGGAGGAGGGACACGTACCGCAGGGAATTAGCAGGATTGAGGCAGTCGACAAAACAGAGATTAATAGCATTGGGCGTTTATTGGTTTTATCACTCACTGGTTTTTTAGTTGCCGGATGGTTCTTGTCTCGCGCCTATGTTATGACTCTCTTCCTGTTGGGAGGCCTGGTCGAGGCCGTTTATGACATGGCCCTGCGGCGAGGAATGATCACTCCCCGTCTGCGGCTGGCGCGTGTACTTCCTTATTCTTGTGGATTTGCAGTATTGCTAGTATTGCTGATGTACATCCTGCTTCGAACTGTAAATTTGATGCGCTGATTCAGGCGGTCGAGCAGGATACCGCGATTCATGTCATGAACGGAGTGCGGACCGCTCCCGTGCTGTCGGAGGTTTTGGCAAACTGTATGAAAATTGCGCACGTGGTCGACAGCATGGAAGTAGGCGGGGCTGAGACGCTTGTCTCGCAGATGTGCCGTTTGCAGAGGAAACAGGGCGATGACCCGAGTGTCTATTCGGTGGCAACCCTTGGTCCGCTTGGTGAACAGATGCAGGCAGAGGGTTTCGCCGTGAAGGCGTACGTGGGTCGTCACCTGTCAGATGCCGCGCGTAATTTTTTTCACATCTTCAAAGACTCGCGGCCTGACGTGGTCCACCTCCATAACCCGACCCCGACAGTGTATGCTGCCATGTCTGCCCGGATGGCCGGTGTACCGAGCATTATTTCAACTCGGCACAGCCTCGTTGCTCAGCCACGCAGACTGGTTGTGGAGTTGAAGTACGCCGTTGCAGCTACTTGCTGCGACTGGATCGTCGGAATCTGCGACGCAACCACAAGCAATCTAAAGAGTATTCACAGCGTTCGGGCGCACAAGATTGTACGTGTTTACAATGGCACTGATCCGGTGTCGCGAGTGGCGAGGGAACATTGGCCCACTAAGAATGGATTTACGCTTGTTTACGTCGGTCGACTTGAGCCCGTGAAAAACCACGCGCTGCTGTTGAATGCCTTTCGCTTAGCGCTTCAGTCTATGCCGGGTTTGCGTCTTTGGATGGTAGGCGAAGGCAGCGAACGCATGATGCTGGAAAGATTGGCCACAGATTTGAGCATCTCGTCACAAGTAACATTCTGGGGACAACAACTCGATGTCGCGCCTTTTTTCTCGGCAGCCGATGCCTTTATCATGTCGTCGCAGTCGGAAGGGTTACCCATCTCGCTGCTACAGGCCTTCTCGCTGGGACTCCCGGCAATCGTGACCGATGTAGGCGGGATGGCGGAAGTTGTACGGCTGGCGAAGGCGGGCTTAACGGTGTCTGTGGCAGACCCAGCCGGGATGGCCGCAGCGATTCTACGGCTGACAGGCAACGATATGGAACGCGAGCAATTTTCCAAGAACTCGGAAGCGGCATTTCACTCGCGCTTTACTCAGCAAACAATGGTTGATGCTTATATGAACCTTTACCGCAATACTTCGCGAGTCCGGCGGGCAGCGAAGCCTTGAGCGTAGCCACGCGCTAGGGAAGGATCTTTCTTCGCTCCTTAAGTATTTATTTGACCAATGAGCGCAACAGACAGACATCGAATACGAGCTTTTTCGCCCCTGGAAACGCATTTGAGCAAAACACAACTTGGCGGCTATGCACATCGGCTTCGGAGAAATAGGTTGGGTTCGTATATTCGGATTCGCTTAGAAGAAGCCATGCGTCGGGGGGAACATGAGCACGCTCGGCCATCCACGGCGCAGGGGTGAAGTCGAGATTCGCCTCTTCAGCCAGCATATAGATTAACGGTTCTCCGAAGAGCTTCGCGTTTGCTGGCAGACTTTGCTTAAGCCGACCCAGGATATAGTTGTTTTTGAGTTCATTGCGATAGAGGAATGCTTCCCTCATTCTCATGGCGTTCCATGCCGCGCTGGGTAACCACGCAAGCAAGATGATGGCTGCGGCGGATATGCCGATCTTTGGAGGACGGCCTCGCAACAGAAGTTGCTCGGCCTCAGCAGCCAACAGGCCAATCGGCCAGATCGAGAAATAGATGATGTAGTATGGGAAGACAGATTTACTGATCAGGCAAACTAATCCTGCTACGGAAAATAGTGCAAGAGTTAACCTGAAGAAGGACCTGCGGTCGATCTTATCGTTACGCAATATCCCGAGTTCCGTGAAGGCGATTGGGAGTGCGGCAAAGACCGTAAAACCAGCCAAAGCGATAAAGAACCACTTACTCCAAACGATTACCAAGAGTAAATTAAGCCACTTGCCCTTGAGCGTTATCCCACTTATATTATAGTGCAGGTGCCACAGGAACTGTTGCAGGGCCTCGATCGGATGAAAATGAATGCAAGCGAGCACTATGACGGCTATGGCAGCCAGACCGCCCCCATAGCTTATGGAAATCTCCAGAAGGCAATTCCTCTTGTAAGATATTAGAAACATAAGAGTTGCGCTCAATACTAAGAACAGGACTGTGACGGGATGGAATGCCATAGCCGAAGCGCTGAAGAAGGCGGCGCAAAATGCGTTCCTCCTGTTCGGTTCTCTTTGAAATCGGTTCAGCGCCACAAAGCTGATCACAACTGACAACAACGCAAGTCCATCCATCCTCGCGTATAGAAGTTCCTGGGTGCTTCGGTCCCCAAGCCAAAGAAGAGCAAAGATCACAGAGGCAAACCTGTACCGTTCACGCCAGAGCAGGTACGCCATGACACAAGCGGCAGAATATCCGGCCAATAAATTCGTCATCCGGGATGTCTGCTGACTTATGCCGAAGAGCCAAAAAACGAACACCTGCAAATGCGGGTAGAACGGTCCATGGTAGGCCCAAAGGGTCTTTCCGTAAGGAGCCTGAGAACTTACGGCGTAGAGGAAGCCGTGCCCTTTGAGGAAGCTGATTGCGGGGCAGCTGAAGAATGATTCATCAATATAGGGAAGCGGATAGCGGCCACTCAAGATGACAAAGAAGAGAAAACCTCCCATTAACAGTACAAGAGATGTAGCAAAGGAAATTGTCCGGAACCTGCAATTCTGGTGACTTGCGTTAAGAGGCCCTGCCTTTCCCGCTAGCACAGATCTCATCTCGTGTATGCCTCTCGATCAAGATAATTTGCTCAGAAGGTCGCTGGAGCTTTCACAAATGTACACCACCAACGGTATGTTTTGACGCCCGCGCGCGCATAATAACCTTTTGTCCGTATAGTCCTAACCTGGAAAGATGCCTTTCGCCTCACGGATTCCGCACGCAGTCACCGTCCCTGCGAATGGGAGTACCCATCTCGACAACTTCAAAGTCCGTCACCTTCAAGTCCTGCAAATCGCGGGGACCAAAATCCATGTCGGTATACTTTGCTTTTGTGTCTGCGTCACTCTGTGCGGTGAGGGCGATATTGCCCCCGTCGGACAGGAACATACCGTATTTCTGCATGGCTCGAGCGACGACTTGCGCCGCGGGCGTCAGTTGCGACATGTCGTACGAGGCTTTCAGGCGGAAACGGGCGCCCATCGGCGGAGCGGAAACCGGCCCGCGCGGAGCGCCGGCGTGCGTAGCGGGATGCACGTAAACGTGAGCGCGAATCCGCGGATTGGGAAGAATAAACCGGATAGCATGATTGATGCTTCCAGTATCTAGCTCGTCGGCGTTGAAGAGCAGTGGTGCAATTGGCAGGCCGGCGGCGTCGGAGCTGGTGCACTGATCACCGCGACCTGATGGCGGATACACTCGATTGAGGTCCCAAACTGCGACTAAAATCGCCGTAATAACAGACTCTGCATAATTGGCATGGTAGGCTTCGTAAAGTTTGCCGTGGCTGCGGTCGACTACGAGAAGGTGGCAGTCACCGTCGACAAGGCATTGATAACCCGGTTGCCCTTCCAAGCCGCCTCCGACAGGTAGAGGAATAGTGGAGATCAGATCGGAATCCGGGGAGTAAAACTCCGAACCTTTGCGAAAGGGAACTAGCGGAGTTGTGGCGTCCGCCTGCAGGACGCGGAGGGCGAAATCGACTTGCATCCTGTTGTTATGTCCCCATCCGCCCGCATCCGCCAACCAGGCAATCATGGTGGAAGATTGAGGATCGAGGGGCGCGTGACTTATGTCCTGCGTCCAGATGGAGCCCGGGGGAAAGTAGGGCGCGGGCGCGACAGCGTGCTCCAGTCTCGCCGCCCTCACCTTGGAGCTAAACACCCTATCCAGCGCAACTGTCACGTGGTCCTTGAGGTGATGGGCTTTCTGAGCGAGGTTGATACGGTTGTGGAGCTTGTATCCAGTCACGGCAACACCGATTCCAGCAATGGCTCCCAACGTAAAAATGACCAGTACTTTCAAGATTTTCATAGTGGTCTATACCCCTCTCTCGCAACGCTATCCCACAAATCGATTCTACGCCCAATCATTTCCAGCAACAGACGTAAAGTGTACTTGCGGCTAGGAGCTCGCTGTTTTAGCAGTTGTAGTCCGCTCTTCCGGCTCATGAGAAGTCCATATCTTCCAAAGCGGGCCGCGAGTAAAAAGAAATTTGTAAAGGCCGGCAACGGCTGCTGCTTTGAGCACCAGCAGCGCGCTTGCAGGGGCCGCAATGCGGTGCAGTACGGGAATCCTGTAGTACAGGCCGGCAACCGCGATGAGCCAGCCGGCAATCTGAAGAACGGCGAATGCCGCATAGAAGTGCGAGCCGCCTGAAAGCGCCAGTGTAGAGATAAAAAGAAGAATCAGCAGATAAGGCACTACAAGGCGCATCACCTTGTGCGAGACAAGCTGAAAAAGAACTGGATTCCTCGGGGTCAGCGTCCACGGCGCTAGCCGGAAGAGCTGGAAGTTACCTGCCAGCGTGCGCACCTTGCGATGAAACTCCTCTTCTATTCTCGTTGGCCAGGTGTCGTATACGTAGGCATGCACATCGAGGACTGACCGGTAGCCCTGGCGGATGATGGAAAGTGGCTGGAACATGTCATCCAGGATCATTCCGGCCGGCTGCGGCACGGCAAGTTCACGGCGAATTACGTAAAATCCGCCATACACGCCGACCGGAGAACCGCAAATAGACTCGCACGTCCTGAGCCACTTTTCATAGCGCCAATATACCCCGCTGACAGCCCCGGTGGCGTCGTCGTGAGATTCTTTGCGCAGAATCAGCTCGCCTGCCACGCAGCCTACTTTCGGATCGGCAAAATTGCTGACCAGTTGCTGAATAGCGCCGGGAGCAATCTCCGGCCGGATGTCGACGAAGAGGATCATCTCGGCTGTTGCCTTCGCCATGCCGGCGTTGACGGCAACCGCCTTGCCGCAGTGCTCGTCAAGGATGACGGCCGTGAGACTCGGATGGCGCTGGCGAGCCAGCAATTTCGCCGTACCGTCGGTTGATCCGTCAGAAACAATGATGATCTCTTTGATGGTCTTGTAGTCTAGGCCAAGCAGATGTTTGATCTTGCGCGGGAGAAGGGCTTCGCCGTTATGCACCGCGAGGACGATACTCACACTGGGAGAGATCGTGCTGACAGCCCAGGGCTTTGGCCGCAGACGCGAAAGCATCCACATCACCATTGGGTATCCCGCGTAGGTGTAGAGAATGCCAGCCATCGACAGCCAGAAGATGATTCTCACTGGGCGCCCCTGCGCAGGATGATGGTTTTGATGGTCTCAAATATGATGAGCAAATCAAGACCAATCGACTGGTGCTTGACGTAGTAAAGATCGTATTCGAGCTTATGCTTGGTTTCCTCCAGGCTGGCGCCGTATCGATAGCGCACCTGCGCCCAGCCCGTAATCCCAGGACGAATCATGTGCCGCAGGTCGTAGAAGGGAATCTCCCGGCTGAGCCACTGTACAAACTCCGGGCGCTCTGGACGGGGCCCTACAAAGGCCATATCTCCGCGAAGCACGTTCCAAAGCTGCGGAATCTCGTCGAGCCTTATGCTTCGCATAATCCTGCCAATCGCAGTAACGCGCGGATCGTCCTTGGTCGCCCACACGGCGCCCTGCGCTTCGGCGTCCTTTCGCATCGTCCGAAACTTGTAAGCAGTAAACAAACGCCCGCGCTGTCCGACTCGTGTCTGGCTGAATAGAATAGGGCCTGGCGAAGAGAGGCGCACCGCAAGAATAATCAGGGGCAGAAACGGCAGGCATATCAGCAGCGCAGTGAAGGAAACTGCGAGGGAGAGCAGGCGCCGGAAAAGTTGTTGCGTGGCGTTCATCCGGAACCCCTCTGTGAAGATGAGGGTGCTTGGATTGAGGCCGTCCAACTGCAATTTACCCGAAAGCCGCTCCATCAATGTGCTGGAATTCTCAATGACAACGCCGTACAGGCGGAGGTCAAGCAGTTCTCGAACGGGCATCGATTCGCGACGGTCTTCCATGGCAACAATGACGCGCTCAATGCGTGGCTTTGTGCCGCGGAACGCGCGAAGATCCGTTGAAAAGCGATCAAGCCGCCCATTTACCTCGCTTTCGCCCTTCCAGCCTACTACTTCCATGCCGGCATCGCGGCTGGTTCGCAGTAGCTCGACCACTGCGTGAGCCCTGGGGCCGCAGCCTAAAACATAAACCCGCTCGCGGAGCAGGGGAAGACTAATGATCCACTCATAAGCCCCGCGCCAGAGGACAAGAAGAACCGCAAGAATAGCGGTGCCAACGAGAAAAACATAAGGACCGATGTCCAATTCCGGAATAAAATATACGAGCCCGGCGAGAACAAATGATAGCACGCTGAGAACAAGCAATAGGCGAAAGTAAATCTCTGAGCTCTCCGAGAAGCGTCTCGGTCCATACAAATCAAAGTAATACGTGAGAAGAAGTGTAAAGGCGGTGACTCCCGCAATCTTCATCAACCCGTTCTCATAGATCAGAACAAGGCTCCAATCCGGCCCCGCAAATAATATCGTGGCCAGCAGAAATGATCCGCCCACAATAATAACTTCGCCAAGAAGACGTGCCAGCGTTCGTGTCGGATAGTAAACATTGAAAAGTCTGGTCATCCTTGCCGTCCCATATCCTTTCGTCCAGGCAATCCACTGCTGGCCTCTTGTTTGCCGTAGTAGTAAGAGTATGAGGAATTAGGAGGAGCATCTTTGACCGCGTTCAACACAAAGCCGAGAATGCGCGAGTTGCTGAAGGCGGCCTGCGCGCGCTGCGCGACATCGTACGGGGTAGTGGCTCCTCGTGCAACAAGCAACACTGCATCGGCAGCGTGGGCCATGTCAACTGCGTCCGCTACCGCAAGGACCGGCGGGGAGTCGATCAGAATCCAATCAAAGTGCGGCGTGAGGATGGCTATCAACTCTTCGATGCGATGATTAGCAACCAGCTCTGAGGAGTTGTCGCCGCCCGCGCCGGCGGGGATAAATGTGAGATTCGATATGCTGCGCGTTTGCCCTTCATCAATAAAGCTCGGATCCTGACTGCGTTGCATGATGTCGCATGGCTCCGCGGCCCCTGTCAGGTACTCCGCGAGACCGGGAATGCCAGGAGCGCCAAGGATACCGTGAAGCGAGGGACTGCGCAGGTCGCCGTCAATGAGTAGAACCCTGTTATTCTTGTTGCGCGCTAAGCTGATTGCTAAATTTGCCGCAACAAAGGTCTTGCCTTCCGCGGGAACACCACTGCTGATAAGAATCGTCTTGAGCTTTGATTGATCGCGAAACTGATAGAGTTTTGATCGCAAGCCGCGAAACTGTTCAATGCTTTCGCCACGGTCTCCTAGCGTCGGAAGAAAAGCCGTGGATGGCTTCCATGAATGCAAAGTGATATTCTCCGTGTTCACTTCGGCTTTGATCGACGGCAAGGCATCGGCGCCCGGACCTGCTGATGGCTCAGTAAACCTTATGGCGTCCGTTCCCTGGGCGGTTTTTCGTTCAACATCCGCCCTTTGAAGTGCATCGTAAATGCGGCTCATATCTCACTTTCCTTCAGTGATTCCTCGCCGTCGGCGATGGACGTTATGGTGTCAAGCATATTTGGTTGCAGAGAACGACTCATTAACGCCTGCATTGCCGAGAAAGAGATCGTAAAAGGGTGCTGAACAAGATCAAGTTCCAGACCCACCGACTCAACTATGTGCGCCGGAATAGGATTGACCTGCTCCGCATAAGCGAAGATCAGCGTATGCTCGCAGAGAAGATTGATGATGCGGGGGATTCCTTTCGAGTAGTGATGGACAAGCTCCGCCGCTTCGGGTAAAAATATCGGCCCGGTAGCTCCAGCGATGCGCAGTCTCTCTTCAATGTAAGCCTGGGTCTCCTCGCAAGTCAGCGGCTGCGTTCTGCACCACAGAGAAATGCGCTGGCGAAGCTGGCGGAGGCTTGGATGGTATAGCTTTTCCTCCAGTTCGGGTTGGCCGGAAAGGACAATCTGCACCAGCTTTTCGGATGAAGTTTCCAGGTTGGTCAACAAGCGAATCTCTTCGAGAAGCTCCCAGGACAGATTCTGCGCTTCATCAACCACGATGGCGCATAACTGGTGTGCGCGATAGCGCTCGATGAGCCAGCCATTGAGCTGTAAAAGCATGGCAGACTTAGTCCGCGTTATTGGAGGAATGCCGAAGTCAGTAAGCAGAAATTCAAAAAAATCGAGCACTTCCAGGCGCGGATTGAAGACATAAGCCGTCGCAATGCGCCCCGTGGCGAAGGTGTCAAGTACGGTTTTGAGCAGCGTTGTCTTACCCGTTCCCACCTCTCCTGTCAGGACTACGAAGCCCCTGCGTGCCGCAATGCCGTATTGCAGACACGCAAGCGCCTCCCTGATCTGCGGCCTCAGGAAGAGAAACCGCGGGTCTGGACTTGCTCCGAAAGGAAGAACGCGAAGACCGAAAAAAGATTTGTACATGGCTATCCACGCACGCTTTCAAATGGTTTGGCCATTCGTGAAAATAGTTTTTTGCGCTTGCCGACCGCAAGAGGGGAATCCAGATTATTGATGTAGGAGACGACCGCCAGTGTCGGCAGTTTGGTAAAAGCAAAAACGTCGGCCTCGTTGCGTATGGATTTATCGCGGTACTCGAGCAACGCAGTGAGCAGCAGACCCAGAGCCAGGCCGGATGCAAAGCCGCCTCCGGTGAAGACAAGATGGTTAGGGAAGGTGGGCGCTTCCGGAAGATTGGGAGCATCCATCACGCGAAACTGCTCTCCCTGCTGGCGATGTTCAAGTGCCGTGGCCATGGACGATTGATTCATCTTGGTCAACAGAGTGTTATAGAACTGCACCGCCGTATCATGGTCGCGCGTGATCTGTTTATACTCTTCCTCAATCAAGGGGCTGGACTCAAGTTTCGCCTCATAACTGCGAACCTGCTGCACGAGCCGGGCCTGTTCCTGCTTGGCGGCGGTCATGGCCATCTGCTCCGCGCGAACTTGAAGCTTGAGCTGCCGAAGCTGTGGCGAGTCTGTAGTATTGGCGGCCGTGTCTCCCTTCGCGGGTTCGGCCGCGCCGCGCGCGATCTCTGCCCGCAGGCTGGCAATCCTGCGCTTGATCGCAAGAATGTCTGGATGGTCAGGCGTGTAGAGAGCCTCCATATCCTTTTCCTGGTTGAGGGCGGCTTTGAGCTGCGCCTGAAGGGCATCCCCGGATGTCCCCGTAGTCGGGTCGATGTGCGATGACTCCCGCCCCTGCTGGGCGATCATGGTTTCCAGGAAGGTCGTATTCTGCTGGATGCGGTTCACCGTCTGCGTCGCGGCTTCAAGCTGGGTCGTGAGGGCCTGAAGAGTGTTGGTATTCGACGATTCCTGCTGGGGAAGCTTGCCACTGTACTTGCGCTCGAAGTCGGCAAGCTTGGCGTCCTGTTCGTCCAGGTTTCGTTTTGAATCGGCGAGTTGCTGCCTCAGAAAGTCGGTCGTGCCTTCGGCGGACTCTTCGCGCGCGCTTAGATTCGCGCTGATAAACAACGATGTGATCTCTCCGCACACCTGCTGGGCGGTGTGCGCGTCCTGTGCCTTGAACGTGATATAAAAGCCCGGCATCCCGCGCTGTCCAGAGGGAATCGGGTTAATCCCGATTGCCTTGCGCGTCATATCGACGCGGTCGTCCATAGTGGCCTTGTTGCCCGCATATAGGTTGAATCGCTCGATGATCGGCTCAATGCGCGAACGGCTCAATATCTGTTCCCTCATCGACGCCAGCCGCCCGCCCAGATCTTCATTGACCACCGGCTTCACATAATCTTCCGGTACTTTCTGCTGTTCGATTAGCACCAGCGTTTGCGACACATACTGCGGGGGCAAAGTATAACTGATGCCGGTACTGATTCCCAGGAGGAGAATTGTGCAAGCCAAAATCAGCAGGTATCGCCGCTTCAATATCCCCGCGTAATCCTGCATTGTCAATTCACGATGCCCAAGCATAATCCTCCCTCATGAGTTACTTTTTGAAGCGCAATTCCCGCGGAGAGTAACCGATGCCGAAACTGATCACCTGGTTCAGCCCGTTGAGAATAATCGCGTTGGAACTTAACGGCGTATTAGGCACCGAAAGCTGCAAATTGGACGATTGGTCAATTGCCGTGTAACTCGCAAATGCATTGAAGTATCTGCTCAGCTTCCGCGTGGCTTGTACTCCGCCGAATCCCGCGTCGGTAACTGGTTTGTAATTGAGTGGGACTAAACAGATAGAGATAACATTGTTGATTAAGCAAGCAAACTCGAATTCGGCAGCAGTAAGTGAGGCAGTACGCATATACGATCCGGTCACACCGACGGTCAGGTTCTTGCCAAATCTAAAATTCCGACCGAAATTCGCCATAACGACATCGCTCTCTGCTCCGAGCATATATCCGGAACCGCCCGTGGTTCCATGGCTGTACGTCAGGCTGGCGGTCCCGACTCGGAAGGTGTCGCTGGCCGAAGCGTTCGCTGAGAATCTTGTGGAAGAGGGCACGATGGCGTTGTTCGAACTCGAGACCCACTGCGGTCCCACTGAGGCGCTTGTCACGATATGCGGGTTCCACTGGCGGTTAAAACTGAATTGCGCGGATTGGACCTGGCTATAATTGATTTGCGCGGCGTTGGCTAGCGCGGCGGAGATTCCGTAGCTGTAACGGGAAAAGGAATACTGGCCAGAAAATGAGTTGCGTGCGTTCAGGCGGCGGGTGACGCCCGCGTTAGTCGTCCAAGTGTTCATATTCTGGCCATTATTGTCGATAAAGCGCATCTGTCCTAATGAGCCGCCCAGGTTGAGGGTGGTTAAAGAGTCCAGTCGATGCCCGAACCCAAGCGTCGTAAAGTTGTCGATAGAGCGGGTATTCACAGTCAGGATCGTCTGGTCCGGCGGGGTTATCGTGCCCGGCACGCCGATCGGCTCCCCGGTTCCAGGGACTCCCGAAAAGCCCGTGGTTGGGGTCTCAAAAGTATAGCTGACATTGTCGCTGGCCGTGAGGTTCCACGTGCGCCCAGCCATGCCTTGCGACAGCGATAGATGCTGAAAGACATTGCCCGCCGAGGGCGGGCCAGCCCAGACAAAGCCATAGCCGCCGCCATACTGCATGCTGAACGGCAGGCGCTTGCTGATATTCGCGAAGCTCGCGTCTCCAGAGACGATACTCATCTGCTGGCCATCCTGGCCGCCTCCCAACTGCGTGGTCTCCGCATAGTGCAGACCGTAGTGCAGCGTCCCGCTCACCGGTAGCCCGGTAGGCCCCTTCGCCGCGGGAACAACTTGCGCCATTACCGAAGCGCTGATGGTAAAGAGGATCGCCATAAGTGCGTGACTTGGTTTCATTCGGGTTGCCTTACGGTACGACTATCGTATCGCCCGGATTCAATGTGATATTGAGCGAGCTGTCGCCCCTCAATGCTTGTTTGTATTGCAGGGGAATCTTCTGCTGCTTTCCGCCTTCGGTGCGAAGGATGTACATCTTCTTTGCGTTGGCGAACTCTGAAACTCCACCGGCCGTGGCTATTGCCTGAAGCAAGGTCATGCCGGGAGTCAGCTCCATCGGACCGGGCTTGCCTACTTCGCCGATCAGGTAAATTTTCTTGCTGTTCATCTGGCTCAGAATGATGGTGACATTCGGATCTTGTACGAACTTCTTCAGTTTGGCTGTAACTTCGTCCGCCAACTGCAGTGGCGTCTTTCCCTCGGCCTTGATATCGCCGAGAAGGGGCAACGAGATCATGCCGTCTGAACGAACAAGCAAGCTGCTTGACAGGGTCGGCTCTTTATACACGGTAACCGTTACAACATCAGACGCGCCAATGACATAGCTGTCGGGCACAACAGGCGCGGGCACAACAGGAGCGGGCACTGCCGGCGCGGCCGGCTTGGCCGTGTCCTGCGCCGCAGGTATCTTGTCTTGAGCTGGGCTAAAAAACGCCGGAGCAAGAAATGCCACAATCAAAAGGCTTCCCGTTTTCATGGTGCGACTCCATTCTTGCAGTAGGCGGATTGGTTTTCCGCTTCGATCTGCTTGAGTTTGTAGAGCAGGGCCTTGTAACTGATCCCCAAATCGACCGCGGCGCGTTTCCGGTTGCCGCCGGTTGAAACCAGAACCTCGGAGATCAACTGGCGTTCGATTTGAATCGATGAGGCTCGCGTGGCTTCCTTCAGCAATAGTGGCTTACGGCTCCCATTCGACCTCCGCCAAGGTGCCGCCGCTTTAATGGCCGCCAGAGATATTGCCTGGTCTCCTATGGCGACAATCGTCTTGATTGCGGTCTGAAGTTCCGTCAGATTGCCGGGCCATGTGTGCTCCATAAGGTGTCCAATAAGCTCCTTGCAGAGAACCGGCTTGGGGCGGTCAAACTGTTTGGAGTACTGCGTCAAAAGCATATCGGCGATGGTGAGAATCTCGGTCTTCCTGTAGCGCAGTGGGGGAATCAAGAGAGTAACAGCCGATACGAGGTAGTAGAAATCCTCTCTGATGCGCCATGATTTGACCTCTTCCGCAAGGTCGTGGCTAGAGCCACACAACAGGCGACAGCTATGCGCCTCTTCGGAGCAAAAATAGATATTGACGAGTAACTCCTGTAAAGGGAGACTAAGCTCCGTTATTTCAACCAGATAAAGCGTTCCCTTGGTGGATAGAGCAGAACGCAGGGACATGGCATTGGCTTCCGTGCAGCGAATCTCCTGGAACGCGTTGCGGGACAGATTTGACTGTGCGTGGATTTGTGCGGCAACAGAGTGCTTCCCGGCGCCGTGCTCGCCCAATATCATCACAGGGCAATCGTTTTCGGCAATCCGGGCAATCGCACGATGAATTCGCGCCTCCGTAGGAGGGGCTGGTTTCGCTTGCCACTTCCCATTTTTGATCATTGCAATTGTTGCCATAAGGGGACCTTGGCTCACTTCATCTTTAGCAATGCAGGTTTCAGGCCTTCGAGCGCATAACAAGGAATGGGGTTCCCTTGTGGAATATCGACTATTAGATGGACGCGCTTCCTTAGGCGATGCTAAAGATAAGGCAGATTTATTCCCTCCCACAGGGAAACAGTGTACCATTAATTGTTCTCGAAAGTGGTAATCATTTTCCTGCGGGCCGGAAGGCAGATTCCTTTGGTATGGAGTATTCATCGGGTTTTTCCCTGAATCAATTATTTCTCTTATGGCTCGCCTATTGCTAATGTAGAGTAATACGAATCAATTAGCTCGAGGAAAGGGATCATGGCTCAAAGCGCACAAACGCGGACTGTTCCAGCGGGGAGTTGGCGCACCCCTAACGCGCAGTTTGCATTGGGTTTAACGGCGATCTGCCTACTGATCGTGGCTGTTTATTACCAAGTGCTGGTGAAACTGGTTACCGACTGGTGGCAAATACCCGATTTCTCTCACGGCTTTCTGGTGCCCCTGTTCGCGGCGTATCTGGTGTGGGAAAAGAGAGAGCGTCTTCGTGGCACTAAAATCGCTCCCTGCTGGAGTGGAATTGCCGTGATTGCCCTGGGGCTGATTGTTCTGCTACTTGGGGTCTACGGTTCCGAGCTTTTCCTCTCGAGGGCTTCACTGATCATTTTGCTGGCCGGTCTGGTGCTTTGCTTTGGTGGACGGCAATTCTTGAAGGAGCTGCGCTTCGCCCTGCTGGTCCTGTTGCTGGCTATTCCTATTCCAGCTATTGTTTTCAATCAGATAACCTTCCCGCTGCAGATCCTGGCTTCAAAACTGGCCAGCGCCCTGCTTCCTTTATTCGGCGTGCCGGTTCTGCGCGAGGGAAATATTATCGAGCTTCCCTCGATGAAGCTGGAGGTGGCTGAGGCCTGCAGCGGCATCCGTTCCCTGATGAGCCTGTTCACGCTCGCCGTTTTTTATGGATACTTCCTGGAAAAGTCCGTCTGGCGGCGGGGAGCGCTTGTGCTGGCCAGCATTCCCATAGCGATAGCGGCCAATGCGGTGCGCATCCTCGGCACCGGGTTGTGCGTCCAGTACTGGGATCCGGACAAGGCACTGGGCTTTTTTCACGAGTTTTCCGGCTGGGTCATCTTTTTGGTGTCGCTTGCGTGCCTGTATAGTGTTCATCGCGCGATGAGTCTATTCCCGGTTAAAAGGCGGCAGATATGAAGAGCCTTCGTTTCTGGACAGTGGTCCTGCTGCTGGCTTCAACCGCGCTTCTGTTGCATACGCGCCCCGCCGCCGATCGAAATCCTCCCAGCGAGCCTTTGTCGCAGTTACCGGTTAACATTGTTGGATGGGTGGGAAGAGACCAGCCAGTTGACCCTGAGACGCTCGATACCCTTGGGGCAGGAGACATCCTGGCGCGCGTCTATTCTCAGGGCGCGCGGACGGGGCCAATCGGCCTGTTCATCGGCTATTTCCCCACCCAGAGAACTGGCCAGACCATCCATTCTCCAAAGCATTGCCTGCCTGGCTCCGGCTGGGTATTCGAGGAGTCAAACTCCGTTGATTTGATTGACGTGAACGGCAAGCAGCATCGGGTGGGAGAATACATTATCTCCAGCGGCGCGACAAAGCAGTTCGTCATTTACTGGTACCAGGCGCACGGACGTAGCGTGGCAGATGAGTATATGGCGAAGATTTACATGGTTGAAGATGCGATACGGATGAATCGCACGGACGGGGCGCTGGTCCGGGTCATCACGCCAATCTCTTCCAGCGAAGATGTTTCCGCTGCAAGAAATCGCGCCGAAAATTTTACCATGCGGCTTGCGCCCTTACTGCCGCGATTTATCCCTGACTAAGCGCATTTGAACAAGCAGGGAAAGGCAACGCTGTTCGGCAAATGGCTTCTTGTTGCGGCCGTTCGAGAAACAGCCTGAAAGGATGGAATGAAGTGGATAGCAGAGTCAATGCAATTCAATTCGGATGCGATGACAGGCAGATGTCGCGGCGTCGTTACGCGGCTCTTTGGGTAGTTGCGCTTTTTCTATCACTCACTCTTATGTCCGGGTGCTTCCGCGATCCAAACGTGCGAAAACACAAATATCTGGAGAGCGGACAGAAGTATAGCGCCCAGGGCAAGGACAGGGAAGCCGCCATCCAGTATGCCAACGCCTTGAAGATCGATAAAAACTTCGCCGAGGCTCATTATGCCCTGGCGCAGTCTTATCTTCATATGGGTGCCTTAAGTGCTGCTTTCGGTGAACTTCAGCGGACCGTCAATCTGCAGCCGGCAAACTACAAGGCGCGGATCGATCTGGGAAACATGTACCTTGCCGGAGGCAGGATCGACGACGCCCAGACACAGGCGGACGCGGTTATTGCAGCGCAACCGGACAACGCCGATGGACATGCTTTGCTCTCCCGTATTGCGGCCCGGAGGGGACAGAAAGATCTGGCTTTTTCAGAGATCCGTCGCGCGCTGGAACTCGCCCCAAACGAAGCTACACTTCATGAAACCATCGCCTTGCTCGAAGTGGGCGATGTAACACAGGGCGCTTCCGTTGAGGAAGAATTGAAGAAGGCAGTCGCGCTAGATCCGAAGTCTGTAAACGCCAAGCTCTTGCTCGCCGCTTTCTATGCAAAGAATAGCCGCTGGCCGGAGGCTGAGCAGGCTTGCCGGAACGCCATCGCCACGGATCCCAAAAACTTGACCGCCAGGGAAAGCCTCGCTCAGATCTACTTCAAAGAGGGAGATCAGCCTAAGGCCGAGGATGCGATGCGCCAGACTTCGAACGACCTACCGGACAGCCCGCTGGGTGTACGGATGCTGGCGGACTACTACGCCGGCTCTGGACAGATTGATAAAGCCAAGGCGGAGTTTTCCAGCCTTGCTAAAAAGTATCCCAAGAACCTCTCTGTGCAGGAGGGATACGTCCGGATTCTTCTTCAGGTCAAGGACTTCGCGACTGCCCAGACCGTTATTACCGAATTGATGAAGAAGAACAGCAAGGATCCCCAGGTCGCCGTGCTGAACGGAATTGTACTGCTCAACAACGGCAAGCTGGAGGACGCTATCAATGCACTTCAAGGTGCGGCAAATAATGCACCAAAGGACGCCTACATTCAGTTCTGGCTGGGCAGGGCAGCGCAGGCCAAGGGCGATAGCGGCCTGGCGGAGAAGAGCTTCCGTCTGGCATCGCAACTGAATCCGCGCCTCCTGGAAGCGCAGGAGGAACTTGCCCGCATCGCAACTCAGCGTGGCGATATGAGTTTGCTCTCCGATGTGGCGGAGAAGACAATTGCCGTCGCTCCTCGTTTCCCTGGCGGCTATCTTTGGCGAGCGATTGTAGAGCTGTCCCATAATACGCCAGACAAGGCCGAGGCGGATCTGAATACCGCAATCAGCGCCGCCCCGAAAAGCGCGCAGGCTTATCTCATGCTTGGCGATCTTCGCTTCTCGCAGAAACGCTATCCGGAAGGAGCGGCGCTGATGGAGCATGCTTTACAGAACGACCCCAACTCGATTGGCGCCTTGCGCGGGTTGGTCGGTTACGACCTCTACAAAAAACAGCCGGCTCAGGCCCTGGAGCACATCAACGCGCAGATCGCCAAGAGCCCAAAGAACAGCGGCTTCTACGACTTGCTGGCTCAGTTTCAGATGCAAAACAAGAACCTGGATCAAGCTGCCACCGCGGCTCAGAAAGCTATGGACGTGAATCCGAATGATGGCGAGGCCGTTGCGATCTACGCACAGCTCCAGGTGCAGCGCGGCCAGGCGGCAAATGCCGTCGGTGCCTGGGAACAATGGTCGAAGGCTCATCCCAACAATGCCGGCGCCCTTGCCATTCTTGGAACCCTGGAAGAATCGCGCGGAAATGGGAGCAAAGCAGAGGATTACTACAAGAAGGCGCTTGCCATCCAGCCCGCGCAACCTGTCGCCGCCAACAATCTTGCTTACAGAATGTTGATGAATGGCGGCAACGTCGATGTGGCATTGACGCTGGCGCAGACCGCGCGACGCGGCATGCCAAATTCTCCCAGCACCGCGGATACCCTTGGCTGGGCCTACTACTCCAAGGGAACCTACGGGTTCGCCCGCGACCTTCTGGAAGAATCCATCAAGGCCGCTCCTAACAACGCGACAACCCAGTATCATCTGGGGATGGTGTACTCCAAACTTGGAGATAAAAGTAACGCTGTAATGCATCTGAAGAAGGCGATTTCGCTGGCGCCGGGCTCGCCCTCTGCTAAGGACGCGCAGGCTGCGTTGCAGGGACTTGGTTAAACATTCATGACGTCCTGAGGCCGGCCGGCAGCGCGCGGAGCGCTGCCGGTTGCGTCTGAGGGCCGTTAGCCGATTCAGAACGAAGACGCACGAGTTTTCATTGGAAACACCGCTGGGAATCTATGTCCAACACAAAGACAATAGCTAAGAATTCCGGCTGGTACGGCCTAGAAAACATCATAAGTACCGTTGTTGCGATCTTCACCTCGATCGCCATTAACCGCTATCTTGGACCGTCGAAGAACGCCTACATCGTCTATATCTCATATATCGCCTCGCTGGTCAGCAGCCTGGGCGGATTCGGCATTCCCGCAACCACGCGAAAGTATATGGCCGAGTTTATTGGCATGGGCGACCGGGGAACAGCGCGGTATATTTTTCTGCGCACATTGCTTATGCAGACCGCCCTGGCCACGCTGACCACAGGCGGCTTTCTCTACTGGGTGCTGGGCGACGCCAATCCCGATTACAAGTTGGTCGCGGCCCTGCTCGTGCTTAGTATTTGGCCTTCTATGGTCAACTCCATCCCGGCGCAGGCCAATACCGCCATGGAAGATCTGTCGACAAATCTGCCCGCTTCCCTCATTTCAGCCCTTGTTTACTTCATCGCAATCGCGGCGACGGTGCTGCTCCATTGGGGCGTAGTAGGCGTCGGCGCGTCGCTGCTCAGCATGCGAATCGTCGACTTTCTTGTGCGTTTCTTTCCCACGCTGAAACGCGTGCTTGCCTGGGAAACCACTCATATTCATCCGCCCGGATTGCGCAACCGCATGATGGCCTTCGCGTGGCCGAGCATTGCCACCATGGCGGTAGCGATGATCGTATGGGGCCGGTCGGAGATCGTTCTGCTCAAGAGTCTCTCCGTGGATATCCGCCAGGTGTCATTCTATTCGCTTGCATTTACCATGGCTGACATGTTGATGCTGGCCGCTGGCGTTTTCGGAACAGCAGCCGGCGTCACGATCTTCGTTCAGTACGGACGCGATAAGTCCAGGCTTCCCGCCATTACAGCCTCCACTTTCCGCTATCTTGCGTTGATCTCGATTCCGCTGAACTTTATCGCGGCATCGCTTGCGGTCCCGGCGTTACTGCTTCTCTACGGCCATCAATTTCAGGATGCCGCCATGGTTGTGGCGCTGGCTCCGCTGCTGTGCATCTTCAAAGCCTTCATCTCGCCCGCGCAGAGTCTCCTCCAGTGCTCCGAGCGCCAGAGCTTCGTCATCGCTGCAACGGTACTCGCGGGCGTCGTCGATTGGGGAGTGGCCTGGTGGCTTATTCCTGCGCACGGAGCGGTCGGCGCATGCATCGGCAACGGAGCAGCACAAGCAACAGCCGTCATTGTGATGTGGGCCATAACAATCTATCTATACAAAGTGAAACTTCCCTGGTTGCAGATTGCAAAGATCGTTTTTATCAGCGTGCTGGCGTCGTTGACAGCGCATTTCGTTGCTCTACGCCTGGCGCCGCTTTGGGCCGTCCTGTGCGGCGGATGCGCTTCCCTGGTTGTTCTTTTCGGACTCATTTATCTGATGCGCGTGCTCGAGCCGGAAGACCACGATCGTTTCCGTATCCTGACCGGAATGTTGCCACGGCCAATTGTCGCCTCCGCAGATAAATTCTTAATGTTACTGATTCGACCAGAATGAATTAGTGCTGACGCGGCCATTCATTTAGAATGATCTTCCGTGCGAGGAAATGGATGGCGCGTTGGCTATAATGAAGCAACATCGTTGCTGGCGCTTGTCCTGGCTAGTTTTAGTAATGTGGCATATATTAAGATTGGAGAGCACGCATGGCGGCCATAAACTCTGGCATCAAAATCAGCGTGGTCATTCCGGCTTACAATGCGGAGCGATTTCTGCCGCGCTGCCTGAAGTCGATCTTCGCGCAGACATTGATGCCCGAGGAGGTCATCGTCGTCGATGACGGTTCCACCGACAACACGGCGGCACTGGCGGCGGAAATTGGGGCAACCGTGATCAGCCAGACGAACAGCGGGCTGGCAGACGCCAGAAATAAGGGGATCCAGAATGCGTCGGGCGAATGGATCGCGCTGATGGACGCCGACGATCTGTGGGCTCCCGATAAGCTGGAGCGCCAGGCTGCTCTCATTCGCCCCGAGACCGTGCTTGTTTACACCGGAATTAGAATCTTTAACGACGTAGGTATATGTGGTGAGCGGCCCGCAGTCGACGCAATCTCAGCGAAAAAGATGTTGCGCTATTGCAATCCTATTACGCCCTCGTCTGTCCTCGTCAAGCGTGAGGCGTTACTGCGGGTTGGTGGTTTCCATAAAGGCCTTCACGCCTGCGAGGACTGGGGAATGTGGTTCCGCCTGCAATCGTACGGACGGTTCGAAGCGGTGCATGACCCTCTGACGGACTACTATGTTTACCCCAAAAGCCTCAGCGCGAATCCGGAAATCATGCTGCAAGCCGCCAGGATCATCATCGATGCCACGCTGACAGCAGATCTGCGAGGCTTCCAGCGATGGGCCTGGAGACGCCGGATTCTTGCGGTGCAGTTGTGCAGCGCGGGGCTGATCGCGCGAGACAACGGACTCAAAAGTGAACTTCGCTATATGTTTCTATCGCTGTGCGCATGGCCGTCTCCTTTGTGGCAGCCCCGGCGATTTGCCATGTTTGTCGTGAGCGTAAGAAACAGAATTCGCCGGTCCAAGGAAGCGTGATGAACAGAAAGCCTTGTATTCTTCTGATCCCGAACGTCGCATGGTGGATTATCGGCGAAATGGGGAAGCAGATTATTGCGCGCATTGGCGATAGGTATGATTCTTACTCCCTTCCGAGGGCTGCGGAAATGGTCACCCCATCTAATTCAGATGTTGATTATCGCGGCTATCACTATCCGATTGTTTGACGGCGAAGTAACTTATGAGATAGAGTTTAGTTCTTCAAGGAGGAGGTCACTGTGGGGCGCTTTCAATCCTTCTGGTTTGGCAAATCCCTTCCGCCCTGTCAGATGTTGTGCATGAAATCATTCATCGACCACGGACACGAATATGATCTTTACAGCTATGATTCCGTTGCCGTTCCAGAGGGCGTTCGCGTGCTGGATGCCAATGAAATTCTTCCGCGTAGTGAAATCTTCTTTTACCGCCGCGGCGGCGGGCGGGGAAGTGTTGCCGGTTTTACAGACATGTTTCGCTATCGGCTGCTTATGTTGCGCGGCGGCTGGTGGGTCGATACGGACGTCGTCTGTCTTTCCTCGAAAATCCCCGAAGGTGAAATTTTCATCGAGCGTGAGAGCGAAGAATTGATTTGCAACGCGATCATCAAGTTTCCCAAGGGCCATGAGTTCGTCAAAACGCTTTATGAAAAAAGCCGCGAAGCAGGCAAAAATCTTGTTTGGGGTCAGACAGGGCCCCCGCTAATCTCTGCCCTGGCAATGGAGACTGGCCTATGGGGTCAAGCAGGGTTGCAAGAGCAAGCCTACCCTATTCACTGGGCAGATGCTTTCCTCCCGGTGACGACCCGCGGCCGCTCCGCTGCCTATGAAAAAACCCGATCAGCCCCATTTCTCCATCTCTGGAATGAAATCTTTCGACGAAATGGTTCTTTGGCGCTTCATAATCCTCCCAACGGATCGTTTCTTGCTGATCTTTACATAAAGCATGGCGTGCAACGCCGCTTCTGGGCATTGATTGGAAATTATAACTGGGCATTAGTCGTCAGTTACAAACTGGGAGAATGGAGAAAAGAAACGCGCTATTTTATAGTGCGAATGTTAAAACGCTTGATGTTTATCACGGGCATCAGAAAATAGACAGCCTTCTTTGGGGCAGGTTTATTCGTTCGTGCGGGTTTTCCGATGGGATCAAAGCGGGTGAACAGATACATAGAAGAGCAACTTCTGTCTTGCAATATTTGAGGCTCACCCATAACGAGATTCGCGATTATGAAGCATTTGCACGCAGTCCTCCAGTTCTTTTACACTGAAGGAGTCTTTTCATGGGTGATCGTTGATATCGCCAAGAAGCGGTCATGATTCGGGGGGTGAGTTTCAAGACACGCCCGCCAAAGCTGTAACTTGACTGAACATGACACGTCAATCGAAAGATGCGGAATTTCGGAGATGCTAAATGATTGATGAAGGAATCCTCGCCAGCTCTGTCGATATCGACCCATCCCACCCCTCAAACTCTGTCTCGGTTATCATCCCCGTCTATAACAGCGCGAGATTCATCGCCGAGACACTCCAGTCTATTCTGGCGCAGACAGTGCCTCCGGCAGAGTTGATCGTCGTCAACGATGGTTCCACTGACAACTCTGTATCGGTTATCCAGGAATTCGGCGATTCTGTCATTTTGATCACTACTGAAAACAGGGGCCCTTGCGCCGCGCGGAACACGGGCGCATCCAGGGCGCGGGGTAACTGGCTTGCGTTTTGCGATGCGGACGATCTTTGGTTTCCCGCCAAACTCGAGAAGCAACTCCGTCTCGCTAACGAGGCTCCCGACATTCATTACGTAATAACGGACTATGCTGAGATCACCGGCGGAGTGGTGGCAAACCGAAGCCATTTGTCCTATGCGCCCAAGGACTTTTGGGTGCCGGAACAACACAAAGCAGGCTTCGTTGTCCGTGAGCCGATCACCGGGAAGTTGACAACCTTCCAACCTAGCTGTGCCTCAGTGCCGCTCGTAAAGAAGGACTTCTTCCAGCGCGTTGGCGGATTCGATGTGGAGGCAACAAAATGGGCCGAAGACACTTGCTTCCACTTTCGCTGCTTGAGCACCGTGCCTTTCGGCGTCGTGCCCGAGGTGCTGACGTACTATCGCCGTCATCCTGACTCATCGAGCACGGATTCACTCAAGCAGTTGCGCAACTCCGTCCGTGTCTGGGAACATATCATTGCCAAGTACCCTCAGGCGCAGCCCTATCGCGCGGAATTGCTGAACGGTCTGAAGGCGATGCGCAAGGAAGTTGCGGAGACTGCGCGCTACCGAAGACGGCAGTGGTTGAAACGGTTGCTCGGCCTCAAGTGATCTAGTGGTGTCCTCCACACCGATGGTCGTTTATGTTTTTGAAAGGGCGCGACCGTAGTCGTGTCGTGAACGTCATAAAGAGAGCCTCACGTTGTAGGCGGGAATGACGACAGAGATCGACATGAAATCCATTCCACACCGCTATGCAGGGTAGAAAAACAAACCTGACGTTTGCGATGGTCTTATCACCTCGGAACTCAATGGACCGCCATAGCCGATCAATCCATCTTATCGGCAACATACTGAGGCGCGAATGGCTTCACATAATCCGAAAAGTAGTCTTTTACGTATTCGTTAAGCGCTACCCGCCAGTCGCGCATCAAATCCATGTTTCTTAGCTTGAGCTTGTAGTTCACCAAACGTTCGCTGGCAGGGCGTGGCGCAAAGTATTCCCTCGCGAAGTACTCGGAAGTAACTGGCTTCACCTTCACTTTTTCTTGCAGGTTAAGCAGTTTTACCAACTCCTGGGCAACTTCCAGACGCCCGGTTTCTCCTCCGCAGACCATGTTGTAAAGACCGTAATATGGGGTCTCAATCATTGCAGCGAGATTGCGGGCAAAATCAACTGCATAGGTGGGGGTTCCGAGTCTGTCGTTGACCATATTAAGTTCAGTCGCGCCATTAGCCAGTTGCTTCATGAGCAGATTAATAAGCTTCTTGTCTTTCTTGGGACCTCCGCCCATCATCCAGCCGGCACGAAAGATATAGTGCCTGGGCACACGGGCCTGAACCGCTATCTCGCCCATATATTTCGCCCGCGCGTAAACACTAAGTGGCCTTGGCTGGTCCCAATCGTCGTAATGTTCTTTCTCGCCACCGAATATTCCTGCGGTACTTATGTAGACGAGAGGGATACCGTGGGCTTGCGCCAGCGTTGTGGCGTGTTCTACAGAGAGAGTGTTTGTCCGATAGGCGTCATCGGGGTTTGTCTCGCAATACTCAAGGCTGGTATGAGCACCAATGTGCATTAGGATTGCAGGTTCAAAAGTGGAAACACTCTTTTCGTACTCGGCAAAGTTGCGAAAGTCACACTTCTCAAGCCATGGTTCATTGACGTCGATATCTGTGCACTTGAGTTCGTGTTTTTCTTCCAACACCTTATGGAGGGCTTCTCCAAGCATTCCGCCGACTCCCGCTAAATAGATGCGCATTCATATCTCCTGGTAACTCAGTTTTCAGCGTTGATACCTTTAATTATGCCTCTCGCGGACCAGTTTAGGCAATTCTAATCTGCATTTGTAGCTCAAAAAACACAAGGCGATTCCTTGGGGATCATTTTATTCCCTGCGCGGACGGCGAAGGATCGGCTTTCGCCAGCGCATATTTCCAGATCACTGCCGCCAACAACCTGGGCATCCTGTATTCGGGACGATAAGGCCCGCCGCGGTTGATCAACCCATGCCACATTCCGGCCAACATTGCATCGGTGGTATTCGGATACTCCTTGCATCGCAGTAAATTCCTCATCCAATTTCTGCGGCTCCACCAGCACGGTCTTAATCCTTGTATTGCGCCCATATGTTTTCTCCAGAACAGGCACTCGTTCCTCGCCATGTAATACCAATAATGCGGCTTGATCGCAAATGGATTGATGCTCTCGTTCTTCTCTTCGTGACGGACCGTGGAGTTTTCATCCATTACATTTCGATAGCCCGCCAGGGAACTGCGGTATGAATAGTCATCGTCTTCGTAGTACGCGAAGTACCTCTCATCCAGCATACCGATTTCGCGAATCATTGAGGACTTAACCAACGACGCCGTTCCCATCACCAGACCGGCGTTTGGATACTCCGTTGCCCAGCGCCGCGCCTCCTCTGGATCGTTCGTCTTATCGTAGATGAATGGGTCCATTGAGCAGATGCCGCCACAGTAGGTAAAACGTTGCTCATCGCCCAGCACAGCAATCCTTGGCGATACCAGCCCGATCTTCGGATCGCTCTCGGCCAGCGCAACCAGCGACCTGAGCGTATTTTTGTCCTCGACCACGGCATCGTTGTCCAACAGCCAGACATACTGATAGCTCGCAGCCAGTGCGCGCTTGAATCCCTCATTACGGCCACCTGCAGGCCCTCGATTTTCCGGAAGTTCCAGCAGTTCAACCCGATCGTCATGAATGGTCTTCAGTCGCGCTACCGATTCGTTCGTAGAGCAGTTGTCAATCACCAGTACGCGAAGATTTGGGTAATCCAGCCGCAAAACGGAATTGACTGAAGTCAGAGTATCTCTCCAGCCGTTCCAATTCAGGCTCACGACAAGCACCGACGGCCACGTATCATCCGCAACCGTTCTTTCTTCATCCGCCATGGCACCTCTTTTCAGGTAGTTAGATTATAAATGCATGTCCGCGTCATGTAGCAGGCGTGGCTCCTCACGAGCCAAGTGATCAATGAAGTGAATTGATCAAGGCCAATAGCTGCCCGTGAATCTACAGACAGCGGTTTGCACCCGGAAGCGGCTCCAACTTTGACCCACCATCTTCGTTCGCTTCACGTTGTAAGGGGATGTCTTCCCCTGCATATTTGCGCCGCCATAGGACGAAAACGCGGCGCGGTAACCCGCATCTCGCACTAGCATTTGAGTTTGACCGGTAAAGCTCACCTTGCGGCCGACCGGATAGGCAAGCACATCGGCTTCGACTCCAAGCTGCTCTTTCAATATCGTTCGGGACTGGGATAACTCTTCAAGTTGCCGGTCCGGCTTCAATTGGCTAAGCACACTGTGCGAACGGGTGTGGGAACCTATCGCCATGCCGTCTCTGCTCATCTCCCGAGCCTCGTCCCAATTCAAAAATCGCCGCAGTGTTCCGGGTGGCTCTTCGCCTTTTGACTCTTCCGCTAGTTCCAAAAGGAATCGCACAGGGTCAGAGTTATTGGGCTGCTTATATAGCTTCAGAATATTTTGCAGGCTCGCATCCATGCCGCTCATTTCAATATCGACAGCCAGGTCAGCCGGGTAGCGGAGAGTGAACTGGCGCCTGCGCGCTGTCTTTACTAAATAAGCAATGTGATCCCACCAAGGGACCTGGCACGTTCCAACCATGCTCGTAGCAAGAAAAAATACACCTTGCGCGCCCTGCGAGCGGAGGATGGGAAAGGCGATCTTGTAGTTATCCAGGTACCCGTCGTCAAAAGTGATTAACACGCGGCAGCGGCGAGTCTTCTCTCTGCTTGTGCCGTCGATAAAGGCAAGCGCTTCTTCGAGAGTTACCAATGAAGCGCGGCTCTTAAGGTAGGAGATTTGATCGTTGAACTGATCGGCGGTCGCCGAAAACACACCGGGGTCAAACAGATCGTCATCCGGATTTCCGATGCGATGATAGTTTAAAACCAGAAGAGAATCTCGTGCTGGAAGTTGCGAGAGCAGGAAGGAGGCGCCACTCCAGTACATGCCGCGCGCCAGCAACTCTCGCTTTCCACCGAAATTCAATCCGCCTGTCATAACCACACGATTATAGCGGGGTACGTCAGTTTGCGACAGGCGATTCCGCTTACCGGCAACGTTCACCATGCATTGGTCGCCGCCCTCGCACGGAGAACAAACTCCCGCACCTTTGCTGCATCCTTGCGGCCCGGCACGGCTTCCAAACCGGAGGCTGCATCTACGCCCCAGGGACGCAGAGTTGCGATGGCTTCGGCCACGTTGGCCGGACTCAATCCGCCCGCGGCTACAAGGCGCTTCCGTACTTCCGCGTCTTGAAAAAATATTTTCCGCGCTTCAACCCAGTCGAAGGTCACGCCGGTGCCTCCAGAGGCAGAGGCAGTGCGCGAGTCCACCAGTATAGCGTCCACGTGCGGGTTGCGCGCGTGATTGGCGATCTGGGCTGCGCACTGTCCGGCGTTTTCCGCATCAAAGTGGATCACGCGCAGAATGCGCAGTTCCGGCCCCAGTCGCCCGCGAATTCTCTCCGGCAGCTCGGCATCCGCGTCGAAGTGCAGTTGCACGCCGGTCAACCCGCAGGATTGAACCGTGGAGACGATCTCCTTCAGCGTGGCATCGACAAAGACGCCAATTTTCTCTACCGTTGCCGGCAAGTGCGGAGTGATGGCTGCCACTTCGGCCGCCATCACCCGCCGCGGGCTGGGCGCAAAGACGAACCCCACCGCGTCTGCCCCGGCTTCAGCAGCCAACAGCGCGTCTTCCAGCGAAGTGTTTCCGCAGATTTTGATCCAGATGCTCATGAGGCTGATCCTTTTCCGACGGCTCCGGCCAGCAGCGCCTTGAGCGCCGCGCCAGGATCGGGTTGACGCATCAGGCTCTCACCGATCAGGAAGGCATCGAAGCCCGACGTGCGCAGCCGGGCCAGATCTTCAGGCGCCGCGATGCCGCTCTCGGCTACACGCACTACGCTGGGCGGAATCTTCTCCACCAATTCGAGTGAGGTTTCAAGGCGGACCTGAAAAGTTCGAAGGTCACGGTTGTTCACGCCAATGGCGTCCGCGCCTGTTTCCCCCAGCCTATTGAGCGCGCGGTCCAGCTCCTCGGCCGTATGCACTTCAACCAGCACATCCAGTGAAAGGTTGTGTGCTGTCTGGGCAAAGCGCGTTAACTCGCCGTCGCTGAGCGCGGCAACAATCAACAGAATCGCGTCCCCATGGTGCGCGCGCGTCTCCACGATCTGGTACTCGTCCACCGTGAAGTCCTTGCGCAAGCAAGGCAATGGGACCGCCGCAGAGGCCAGTTCCAGATTCCGCAGGCTGCCCTGAAAAAACGGCTCGTCCGTCAATACGGAAAGTGCCGCCGCGCCGCCCGCATAATAGCGCTGGGCCAACCACGACCCATCGAAATCCGCGCGAATCAACCCCTTCGATGGCGAGGCTTTTTTGATCTCGGCAATCACCGACGGACCTGTTGCAGCCTTCCGGCGTAGAGCCGCAGCCCAGCCGCGTGGCTGGTGCAACGCAGCCAGCCGCTCCAACTCCGTAACGGGCACGGACGCCTTGGCCGCAGCTACCGTGGCTCGCGTCGTGGCCAGAATTTTGTCGAGGTGAGTAGACATAGTCTAGGTTGAGTATACGAAAAGGTCGCAGAGAGCTTAGAAGCTGATTGTCAAAGATTCCTGTCCAGACAATCAGAAGTTCAAGTGCGTAATAATCTGCAAAGGCATTTTTGTGTATTTTGGGGAGATTATCTTTGGAAGTTATTGATTCCGTGAGGATTAATAATTATCTGCATAGGTAATTCCTGCATTTTTATCAGGGTTGATCTGGGAAGTTGTTGATTCCAGGCTGGTTCCTAATTATCTGCAAGGTTTAAATTTATTTATTTATTTTTGAGGGGGGGAGGGGGTACCCAAAACAGGGGTCAGGGATCAGGGGTCAGGGATCAGAAAAGCCCCGAGGCTATAGTCATCGTTCATGCTTTGATTGTGCGCCGGGTGAGGGTAATTTTCTGCAAACCGGGAGAGATTTCCTCGGCTGATAAAACGTGCAACTACCGTCAGCCTTAACACTCCGCAACCATCCTCACCGCCTCTTGCGCGTTGGCAGCTACTTGTACCAGCCCACGGTTCTTCGCCTTCACGAATCCCGCCGTCACCGCAGTGTCGAAAAAAGCCAGCAGCCCGTCCCAGTAGCCGGCGGTATTGATGAGGATGCAGGGTTTGGCGTGCATGCCAAGTTGCGCCCAGGTCACCACTTCTACCATCTCGTCCATCGTGCCGTAGCCGCCCGGCAAGACCAGGAACGCATCAGCCAGCTCCACTTGGCGCGCCTTGCGCACGTGCATGGATGGCACCAGTTCTAGCCTGGTCAGCCTGGTGTGCTCAAGCTCGCGGCCGGTCAGTACTGCGGGCAGCACGCCAATCACCTCTGCGCCGCCGGCCAGCGCCGCATCGGCCACCGCGCCCATCAGCCCAACGCAGGCCCCGCCATAGACCAACCCCAGCCCGGCGGCGGCAATTGCCGCGCCCAGCGCGCGAGCCTCGGCTACAAATGCTGGATTGGTTCCGTTTGCCGATCCGCAGAAAACCGCCACGCGGCGAAGAGGTTGTTGGGAAGAGGACATGGTTTCTTTAGGATAACCGCTCGACGCCCAATTCTATTCACGCCCTAGATATTCGGCAGGCGTCAGAATCGCAATTCCACGGAATGGATTCAGCGCCTGCAGGTCTTCGTCTCCGGTCACGATCAGATCAGCGTGGCCATGCACGGCGACTTCCAGAAACTTGTCGTCCCTCGGATCGCGGCATGCGCAGATGGGGAACGGAATCTGGACCCTCTCGCAGGCATTCACAAATTCTGCGACGAGCCGTTGCCGCACACTACGCTCGATATAGCGATCAAAGCGAACTCGCCCCATCACTTCGATCAATTCCAACAGTGTCGCATCCGATGCCAGCACCTTGCTGCGCTGCGCCTTGAGCAGCGTCTGGCTTGGTGTCGATCCGGGAAAGAGAAGCCCGCTCAACACCACGTTGGTGTCCAGAACAAGCCGTTCCGTGGCCGACATCAGCCGGCCAGAATCTCAGCGAGAATCTCTTCGGTGAGGCCATTGGCCTTCGCCTGCTTGGCTGCGAGAGCGGAAAGACGATTGAACTCCGCCCACCGGTTCTGATGCATCCGCTCATATTCCTCGGCTGAGATCACTACGGCGATGTCCCGCTCGTGACGCTGAATCATCACCGGCTCGCGTTGAGACTGGTCGAGCATGACGGCGAAGTTCTGTTTGGCGTGGGTTGCGGAGACGGTCTGCATAGGCACAGAATAGCAGAAAATGTACAATTTGTCTAAAATGGCCAATTTAGACAAAAGCCTGATCCCAAGATACAGATCGTAAGAAGGATCGGGATTCCTTGTAGTCTGACCGGCTGTCTCTATGCTGTTTACCGAGCGGTAATCTCCGGTTTGGTGTCTCCCCGGTCCCCAACTGCGAGGGACCGGGGCCACCCGCCGGCAGCGAGCCTTGTAATTGCGACTTTTCCAATCGTTCGAATAATGTGTGGCCTGGCTTCCTGGCCCCTCTATCTGTCTCTTGGGATGACTCCAAGGCAACAGTTGCAGAAACCGCCCCCCGGCGCGGTGCACCGGCGCTTGCCTGGTTCTGTAAGACACACCGCGCTTCGTTGAGAGACGTCGAGAAATAGCTCAGTGGGATAGGCAGCTGAAGCCAGCATCGGGGCATCAACCGGGCCCAGATTTAATAGGTAGTGGGCCCTTTTTGCTTGGCGATCCAGTGCGTAGATCCAATGGTCATGCCACAATTCCAGTCACCGAACGAAGTCTTCCAGCAGGATCCCTGACCGCCGGGTCCCGCTGGCCACTTCATGCAGTTTTGTCCAGCCGGATAGCTTGCAGCCGCCCCGCATGACCACTGTGTGCCTTGACCGCGAAGCGGATAAATCTTCGCGCTGGGGTCCAGATTCTGCCGGTTGTCCGTGCCGGGAATGTAGTTGCGCGGCGCTCCCATTTCGACCTGCAGATCCGTCGCCAGCCAAATCGCGGGCGAAGCACTCCCCGTCGTGTCGGATTCGCTTGAGCACTGCACCAGAGCTGTCGCCTGGGCCACGCTTGGCGGGCTCGTTACCTTCGCGCAGATACGCGGGTTCCGGACTTGGTAGACGGCGTTATAGGTTGGTGGACCCGACATCTCAGCGGCGGAGCCATTCCCAGATGCCTCCGCTCCGCTACTTTTGCAACCGGAAAGCCCCGCGAGTATTCCCGCGAGAAGACATAGCGCCGTACTGCGTGCGCAATACAAGATCATCGTGATCTCCTTTAGATCCAAAACTGAGTTTTGTTGAGTGGGAAATGGTGTCAGATTGCAGGCCTAGGCAATGCTTCGCTTGGCAGATTGACCTAAGGGGTAGCGTGCGAATCAGAGGTTCCGATCATCGATAAGTTTCCTGAGATGATCGACGGTGGTCAGAGACACTGGGGAGTTAAGTGCTCAGGTTCTAATGGAAAGTATAAGCCATGGGCCTGCTTTTAACCACTGCCGTTCAGATTCGCTGCTCAAGGAGCTACAACGATCGGTTAACCGGCCACTCGGCAGTTATTCTCTCTTCAACAGTCGACGTAACAGGAAACCGCTGACGCACTCGACGGGCACTGTTGGGCGAGCACACTGCTCTCTCGACCCCCTGAACGGTACACTAGACCAAGGAACCTTCCCGCCCGGACTTGCCCTTTGCAGCCTCTCGCCGACAACCTGAATCCCGAACAGCGCGCCGCCGTCGAGGCCGCCGACGGCCCGCTGCTGATCCTCGCCGGGGCAGGCTCGGGAAAGACGCGCGTCATCACCAGCCGCATCGCCTGGCTCATCCGCGAGAAGGGCGTCGCACCGGACTCCATCCTGGCTGTCACCTTCACCAACAAGGCCGCCAGCGAGATGGGCGCGCGAGTGGACCGGCTGCTGGGTCACTCCTCCCTCGCCAAGCCGCTTCTCTGCACCTTTCATTCCTTCTGCGTTCGCATTTTGCGCCGCGACATCGAGGCGCTGAAGATCGCCGGCGAGGGCCTCACACGCGCCTTTGCAATTTATGACGAGAACGACCAGCAGGCCGTCGTCAAGCAGATCATGAAGCGCATGGGCCTGGACACCAAGCAACTCACTCCGCGCACGGTTCTGGGCCGTATCAGTTGGGCCAAGAACCATATGATCGATCCCCAGGAGTATTACCTCTCCTCCAAGGACCCCAACGGCGAGCGCATCGCCCACATCTTCCAGAGCTACACGGCCGAGCTGCGCAAGTGCAATGCTCTGGATTTTGATGACCTGCTGCTGGAAGCCGTCCGGCTGCTCAAAGTCTCCATGGAAGCCCGCGAGCGCTACCAGCGCAGATATAGATATTTATTGATCGACGAGTACCAGGACACCAACCGCCCCCAGTACGAGCTGATGAAGCTGCTGGCTGGCGAGCGGAAGAACGTCTGCGCAGTGGGAGACGAGGACCAGAGCATTTATTCCTGGCGCGGCGCTGACATCCGCAACATTCTGGAGTTTGAAAAGGACTTTCCCAACGCGCGCATCGTGAGGCTAGAGCAGAACTACCGGTCCACGCAGAATATTCTGGAAGCTGCCGGCGCCGTGGTCGCCAACAATCTCCGCCGCAAGGGTAAGAAGCTTTGGACCGATCGCCAGGGCGGCTCGCTCATCGGCTACTATGAGGCTCCTGACGGCGAAAACGAAGCTTTGTTTGTCGCCGATCGCATTCAAGCCTTTCTCCGTCAGACAAGCTCGTCCGAAACACAAGAGCCCGGAAGGGCCGCCATCCTCTACCGCACCAATGCCCAATCCCGGCTCTTCGAGGAGGCTCTGCGCCGTTACAACATCTCCTACACCATGGTCGGCGGCTTCAGCTTCTATGAGAGAGCCGAGATCAAGGACCTGCTCGGCTATCTCCGACTCATCCGCAACCCCCACGATTCGATGGCTCTACAGCGGGTCATCAACACCCCGGCCCGCGGCATCGGCAAAACGACGCTGGAGACTTTGGAACGGCTGGCTTTGGAGACCGGCCAGTCCACCTGGGACGCGCTCTCCGCCTCCATTTCGAATCGCCTTATCCCCTCCCGCGCCCTGATGGCCATCGAGTCCTTCCGCCAACTCATCCTTGATGCCCAGGCCATGATGGACCCCGACTTCGCCGGCAAGCTTGCGGCCGATGTTGCCGCTGGAGCCGAATCCGATGAGAACGCCGATACCGGCTTCGATTTCGGCGCGTCGTCAGCTGACTCAACGGGCACGGAAGATAAAGAGATTCCGCAGTTCGATGCCAGCAGCATCTCGCCATTCGTCGCCCAGCCGATGCGCCCGGGATCTGGGATTCCTACCCCGCCCAACCCCGATTTTGAATCTGACGCCGAGGAAGCCTCGGAAGACAAAAATGGACGCGCCTTTCGCAAGCCTGGCGACGCAGCCACTCTTCCCGAGCTGATCCGTTTTCTCCTCGACCGCACCGGCTACATCAAGGCTCTGGAATCCGAAGGCTCACCGGAGGCCTTCAGCCGCATTGAAAACCTGAAGGAATTGGCCAATGCTGCGCACGACGCAGAGGTCCGTGGCGAGACACTGGCCGAGTTTCTTGACCATGCGGCCCTGGCCTCTGACACCGATCAGTTTGACCCCGACGCACGCGTCACCCTCATGACTCTGCACGCCGCCAAGGGCCTGGAGTTTCCGCTGGTCTTCCTCGCCGGCCTGGAAGAGGGCCTCTTTCCCCATTCGCGCACCCTCAACAACCCCGACGAACTCGAAGAAGAGCGCCGCCTCTGCTACGTCGGCATGACCCGCGCCATGAACACGCTGGTCCTCACCCGCGCGCATTACAGGAGACGGTACGGCAGCGACGCCCCGGAGATGAGCATCCCCTCCCGCTTCCTTGAAGAAGTCCCCAGTCCGTTAATCGAAAATCTCGGCAGCCGGACACCTGCCCAATCCGCAGCCTGGTCCACCCCCGGCTATCCCAAAAGCTATAGCAGCCGCCCCGGTCACACCGGCGACTTCGCCGACCGTCACTATAACTACGAAGACGAAAATCAGGATGCCCTGCGCTCGCCCGCCATGGGCATCGCAGCAAGCGGCGGCAGTATGGGTAAAACTCGCTCTTCTGACAAGCCCTTTGTCGCTTCATGGATGACTGTCAAGGCGCCTTCTACCAGTCAGGAATCTAGCCCGAAAGGTGAAAGCCCGGAGGGCCACTCCATCGACAACATCGCCCGTTTTTTTGGAGGCAAGGCAGGCCACGGTAAACCCGGCTCGCTTCCCCGTCCCGCAGGGTCTGCCCCGACCATGGACATCCCCGCATCCAGCGGCGAGGTCAATCTGAAAAAGGGTCAGCACGTCCGCCACGTGAAGTACGGCGAAGGCACTATCCTTCTGCGCGAAGGTGATGGCGAGGCCGCCAAGCTCACCATCCTCTTCAACAGCCACGGCGTGAAAAAATTGATGGAAAAGTTTGCCAACTTGAAGAAGATGTAGTCCCTTCGTTCAGCACAAAAAACAATGCGTTCCAGGTCTCGATACCAAGACCTGGAGCGCACGGAATCGATGGGCTGACCGCTAATGCTGCCCGCCTGTTAGTTGTTCCACCACCAGTAGTTAGTCAGGCAACTCGCCGCCGGGATGGCCGACTGATTGAAGATGGTGTCGTTGCTGTGTCCGCAGACGGTGACCGCCGATGGCTCGCCCATAATCAGACAGCCGGGAGTACTGTTAGAAGGGCAGTTATCGCCTGGGTTCAGGTGGGCAGCGGGATTTGCGCCGCAATGTGCAATCACTCTTGGTTTGGACTGATAGTCGCCGGCTGTGAGCAACGCATTGGCCCACGCCGTAATCACTGGCTGGCTATTCCGCAGACCGGTCCCAAAGGCCTGGCCCACATTATCGTTGATGTACATGATGGTCCGGTAACCGACCGCCACGTGCAGTCCCTGGAAGAGCCGGAACCACGGGTCTGCCCAGCCGCGGTTATCCGTCGTCGGCATGCCTGCGGGACATGGAGCTTCCGCAGCCGAGGGTACAATCTCGCAGCCGTGCAGAAGCAAATAGTTCAGCTTGCCATGGTTAACCTGACCATAGCCGCCGCCCGGTGCGGGATTACTGTCGAGATTCACTCCATCGCCCCAGTCCTGATAGGTGGTGAAGAACCACCAGTCGCCGTGCGCCTCGACCTCGCCCACCTGAACGCTGTCGATAAACGAGGACGCTTGGGTGGTAAACAACCTGGGTTCAGCCCAGTAGTACTGGGAGTTGGTGAACAAGGGCCCGCCGCCCGAAGAGGTAAGGCCGTTCCAGAAGGAGTTGGCGTCGTTGACCCAGCCCGGATCGTCGTTACGCACCACGTAACGGCCCACGGTCGGGTCTCCGGCAGCAACCTCAGTGTTCTCCGGCAGGCTGCCACGCATATTAGCGGCCGCAGACTGTGGCTGAGCGCCGCCGCTCCGGGTCAAGGTAGGCGAGAGCGCAGTATTGCCATACGGCGCATAGAGGACGATTAAGTCGGCGTCCGCCCGTTTCCCGGCGGTTGCGCCTGTTTGGGAATTAGAAACAACCTTCACGATCAGCCGGTAAGCCGGCGCCATCTGGGCGCTTTCATCGTCGTCATAGTAGACAATGCCGGCCGACTGCACCTGCACATTGCCAATCTTTGTCAGAGGCTCCACCACGGCCTGCAGCGCGGCGTAGACCTGCGCCGGGGTTCGGGTCTCCCGTGCTTCTGTGTTCGCGGTGGCGGCCTTCCAATGCAGCACGAAGGCCTGTGTCGTCCCCGCATTATCGACGCCAATCAAGGCGCGCGACCCCGGTCCATATACCGAATAGCCCTGCACCGTGCGATGCACCGGAACATAGGTCAGATAGAGCGCCGGGGCCGACTGCGTAATTGCGCCATTGGCGCCCTTCTGGGCCGTCACGCCCACCAGCGGAATGGACGCGCCCAGCGTGTACTGCGTGGCGTCCTTGGGCAGAATCTCGGTACGCGCAAAGACCGT
>CZKF01000052.1_pt1 | contig 43803 bp, 34 predicted proteins | sample 1122351 | NCBI WGS metagenome assembly CZKF01 (sample SAMEA3539301, study PRJEB10725) | soil metagenome | biome: tundra; feature: field; material: soil | place: USA | collected 2010-05 | depth 0.15 m
CAGCTCGCCGCTGCCGTGGTTCACTGCGTCCGAGTCGTGATACGCCACCCCCTCGCCGCCCAGGTCGTAGTATGCGCAATACACCTTGCCAGGAATCGCCTGCGCCCCGCCCTGGACGCGGCTGTCATGGTAAGGGGTTCCTTTGTAATGGCGCAGAAACTCCGATTTAGTGGTGCAGAGCGCGGTCGTGGCAAAGAGAACAGCCAGGATAGGTAAGAAGAAAGGAGAGCGGAAGAAAGTTTTTTTCACTGTGTACTGCCTCCGGCGCGGGATGCCGCCGATAGTTGAACATCCGCGGACGTAATTTATGTACATGTAAAATTGTACGCCATGAGGCTTAAGAACTTGTTGAAGAACTCTGGGTTTGTGTCAGGGCACGACTTCAAGGAGCGCTCGCTCTGGAATGCGGGTCGAGGCAGCCATCCATCGCATTGCATTAGGGAAGAGAGAATAGAAGAAGGGCGTAAAAATATGGCCGGCGCCGGTCACCATGGCGCGCGAGCCCCATGTTGCCAGAAGCATTCCGCGGCTTAGCTGCGCGTGGAGCGTGCGGTAAAACTCATCCACGCTTTCGCCTGTCAGGTACTTCTGTGCGGCAAGTGCCGCGCTGTGCAAGGCGATCGACATGCCGTCTCCGGTGAAGGATGGGATTACCGCTGCCTGATCGCCCACACACCAGAGGCCAGAGGGCCGCGCCGCGAGATACCCATATGGAATGGGGGAGACAGCCAATGGCCGCTCCCATAGAGCCTTAGAGCCTTGCATACGCTGCCGAAGATGGCGGTTTTCATCGAGGATGGATGCAAGCAGCGCCGCCCATCCGGCCTTCTTGCGCAACGCGGTACGCCGGACGACCCAACATAGATTGGCCACGTCTCCTTCGACGAGAGAGAGGCCGCCATATCCGCCGGGGAATAAAAATACCTCGATGAAGTTTCTCAACTCCTCGGTTTGGGCAGGCGTCAATTGCCAGTGCATCTTGAAGCCGATGAAGTCGGCTTGACTGGTCGGGGAGCGATCCCACTCGCGAAGATCGTGTTTGCCGGTGGCCAGAAACACGGTACGAGCGCACAGCGATTCTCCGCCGCGAAGCTGCGCAACAGCCATCTGGCCCTGCGTTGCGAGCTTTTCAACGAAGGCGCCGCGTTCGACGTTGCAGCCGCTCTCGGTGGCACGCAAAAGCATTCGCTCGTCCAGGGCGTACCGTGAAAGCGAGAGCGCGGTGAAAGGCAAAGGTGCTTCTACGACCCGATGCTTTGAAGACATCCGCAAAAAACGAATCGTCGCCGCGCCCAGATCGAGCGGTTCAACTCCGGCCTGGCGCAGATACTTCACAGCTTCCGGGCTGAGAAACTCCCCGCAGACTTTGTGATGGGCTGAGCGCTCTTTCTCCAGCAGCGTGACGCTGCGTCCGGCGGAGGCCAGGCGAATGGCAACCATGGAGCCGGCAAGACCGCCTCCAATGACAAGATTGTCGACTTGGCGTGGCGCGCTCACAGAGGCTCTCCTCTTAACGTCGGTTTTCTTCTGGCCACACACAGACGTGCGGGCTTGAAGCTTTGTATCACGACATCCAGTGGGCCGAGGCCAGCGGCGGCGCACATCGTTCGCCACTCTTGCGGCACAAAGGATCGCGCGATGGAGACAGGGCCATCATGCTGCACGAAGGGGTGGAGTCCGGCCAATTTTGAGAACGCGCGAAAGAAATGATAGGGGATGGCCGCGCGAGATAGATCGTTGATGAACCATCCTGTCTGAGCATGAATTTCCATCCATTGCAGGAAGCGCACAATGTCACCGTCGTCGAGATGATGGGTGAAGAGTGAACTGATCACAAGGTGAATTGGCTTCCGCGGCGTGTACGCGAAAATATCTGCGCTTACCCATTGGATTCTGCTCGTGGCAGGGCTGGCCTCGGCAGCGATAGCCGTGGCGTCCGCATTAAGGTCGAGGCCAGTCAGTTCCACCGCTATGCTGTGTGCCGTTGCCCATTGCTCGATTCGCCGCAGTCCGTCACCATAGCCGCTGCCAACATCGAGGATGCGGAGCGGTTCCACGAGTGGCGGCAGCGCGGTTGTCAGAGTATCAAGCCAGCGCAGCATCGGCCGGTAAGCCAGCGTCCAGCGGTTTGTCTTGGCAAGGTCGCGGAGACAGGCGCGCAGTTGTTCGCGGCTGCAGGGCTCATCCATTAATTCGGTGAGCTGTGCGCGTTCGCGGAAATCGGGCGTGTTATGCGGCATGAAAGAGCATTGTCTCCGCCGTCAGTCCGGGACCGAAGGACATTGCGCAACCTTGCTGCTCCGCCTGAGCGCTTTGCATCACCTGCTGTAAGACGAACATCACGGTTGCAGAGGACATGTTGCCGTATCGCGCTAATATATCGCGTGAGTAGGAGAGTGCTTCGGCAGGCAGTTCGAGGCCTTTCTCCACCGCATCGAGAATCGAGCGGCCTCCCGGATGAACCGCCCACAAGTCGATGGACAAAGGGTCCTTCCCGCGCGTTATCTGCCGGCCCGATTCCTTCAGGGCGCGGCCGATCTCTCCTGGAACCTCGCCTGAGAGGTACATGTCGAACCCAAGCTCGCCAATCCGCCAGGTAATCAGATGACTTGTTTGTGGGATACAAAGCGCCAGAAAGCTATCGATGGCGAGCCCCTTCGGTTGCGCGCTAACCAGGCTGGCGGCACAACCATCGGCAAAGACGAGAAACGAGAGTACCTGCTCCAGCTCATGAGTTTCCTGAAAATGCAGAGTGCAGAGCTCCAGGTTCAAAATCAGAACGGTGGCGTCAGGTTCAGAGCGAACAATATGATGCGCCGACTTGAGAGCGTTTATGGCGGCGTAGCATCCCATGAAGCCGATCATGGTTCGTTCCACCGACGGCGAAAGTCCGAGATGGTTTACGACCTCGAAATCCAGCCCCGGCGCGTAGAACCCCGTGCATGAGGTTACGATCACGTGTGTTATGGCGCGTCTTTCTTCTTCGCTAAGCGAGAGTTTGTCCAAAACGTCGCGCGCCAACTTCGGGGCAAAGCGCTCGAATAACTTCATGCGGCGCGCGGTTGCGGGAAAGCTGCCCAATACGTAGATTTGTTCCATATCGCTCCACGAACCGTCTTCCGTGACGATGGGATTGATGAAAGAGTAACGCCGCTCGATTGCCGACAAGCGCGCCATACGGCGAAATAGTTTGCGGGGGGTTCCCTCCGGAAGCAAGCCAGCAGCGAAATCGATGAAGGCCCGATGAACATCGTATTGAGGAACTGCCGTGGCAATGCGGTTAATGTGTGCGGTCGTCATTCCTGTTCCTTTCGTACCAATATGCTTCTCTCATCCCAGTTTCTCTAATATTGGACTCTTCACGGGTTTTCAGGTTTCATCTCATTGCGCTCGGTAAACCCGGTTGCTTGCCACTTGTGTTCAGGCCCAGCTTTTGTGACCAGAAGCACCGCAATCTTATTCACAGCTCCTTGCAGATAATTCCCTTCCCTCGGCGCACAATTAGAATGATCAGTGGAGCGGGCAGTTACTGACAACTGACAACTGAAAACTGAAAACTGAGTACCCCCCCTCCCCCCCTCTAAAATAAATAAATAAATTTAAACCTTGCAGATAATTATGAACCAGCCTGGAATCAATAACTTCCAAAGAACACTCGCGTAAAAATGCAGAAATTGCCTTTGCATATAATTTTGAACCTTCCTGGAATCAATAATATCCGAGGAATTTCGCGGCGGAAATACAAAAATTGCCTTTGCAGATAATTATGAACCTTCCCGGAATCAATGCTGTCTAAAGACAATTCCTCTGGAAAACTCTCTTGTGCATCCGAATAATTCCACAACAAGTGCATTTTCGCCTTCAGCGATGAGCAGGATTCCGATCCTGTAAAGTTGGAAGAAGGTGTTCCGCGCTTCTCGCGCCGCTTTTCTTGCGCCTCGGTTCTTCTCCTTTTGACGAATCCAACCAATTCGGATGCGCTGGCCAAGCCAGTCGAGCTTCACGAGCTGCTGCGCTCGGTCTTCGGCTTTACGCGCTTTCGCGCCAATCAGGAGGCTGTCTGCCGCGCGGCCATCGACGGGCGCGACCTGCTGCTGATCATGCCGACAGGATTTGGCAAGTCGCTCTGCTATCAGTTGCCTGCTATCGCGCTGGGCGGAACGGCTCTGGTCATCAGCCCGTTGATCGCTCTGATGGAAGACCAGTCAGCCAAGCTCACGGCGCTCGGCTTGCGCGTTGCGCGGATTCACTCCGGCCTCGACCGATCGCAAGCGCGGCAGGCCTGCGTGGACTACCTGAATGGCAGCCTGCAATTCCTCTTCATTGCGCCGGAGCGGCTGCGAGTTCCGGGCTTTGGCGAGATGCTGGCCAAGCGCAAGCCGGCGCTGATCGCCATCGACGAGGCGCATTGCATCTCGCAGTGGGGCCACGACTTCCGTCCCGACTACCGGATGCTGGGCCAGTACTTGCCCGCGCTGCGTCCGGCGCCAGTGCTGGCGCTGACGGCCACGGCAACGCCGACCGTACAGGCCGACATTGTGGAGCAGTTGGGGATGGTGAAGCCAGCGCACTTCATTCACGGCTTTCGGCGCGACAATCTGGCTATCGAGGTGGTGGAGCTTTCCATGCCGGAGCGGCCGGGAGCGATCTGCGGGCTGTTGTCCAGTGGAGAGCGGCGACCCGCAATCGTCTATGCTACCTCGCGCAAAATGTCAGAGCAGATGGCCGAGGAGCTTGCGCGCAGGATTCCGGCGGCGGCTTATCATGCGGGCCTCGACCCGGCGACGCGGGAGCGAGTGCAGACCGCCTTCCTGGCAAGCGAACTCGAGGTGGTCGTCGCCACCATCGCCTTCGGCATGGGCATCGACAAGGCTGACATCCGCACGGTGATTCACGCCGGGCTGCCTGCGACGCTGGAAGGCTACTACCAGGAGATTGGCCGCGCAGGGCGCGATGGGGCGCCGAGCCGCACCTATCTGATGCACAGCTATGCCGACCAGCGGACGCACGACTTTTTTCTGAACCGCGACTATCCGCCAGTGGACCACTTGCAACAGGTTTTTCGGGCGCTGGGCGAGGAGCCGCAGGCGGTGGAAGAGCTGCGCGCGGCGGCGAAGTTGGGTTCTGGGCTGGGCGAAGAGGATTTCGACAAGGCTCTGGAGAAGCTGGAGATTCATGGCGGGGCGCGGGTGGACTTTGGCGGATCCGTGACGGCGGGCGGCGCCGGCTGGAAGAAGACTTATACGATTCAGGCACAGTACCGCGCCGAGCAGTTTGAGAAGGTGCTGCGCTTCACCACTTCGACCGAGTGCCGGATGGCGGCCTTGGTGCGGCACTTTGGGGACGTGGAGGACGCAAGCCGGCCCTGCGGAATCTGCGATGTGTGCGATCCTGCCGGAGCCGTGCTCCGCCTCTTCCGGCGTCCGACGGCGGTGGAGCGGGCGATGGTGCAGGCGATTGCCGGTGAGTTGCGCGGGGTGGACTACAAAGCGGCGGGAACGCTGCAACGGAATCTCGACCCGTCGGGCAAAACGAGCCGAAACGACTTTTACAGTCTGCTGGATGCGATGGTGCGAGCCGGGTTGATCGAGATTGAAGAAGCTGAATTTGAAAAGAACGGGGAAGTCATACGGTTCCGCAAGGTGCGGCTGACCGGCGCCGGTTTGGAGTTGCGCGCAACCACGCCGGTTGAGCTGCTCATCAGCGACGGTGTGGTGGAGGAGTTTGGTGGGCTGGGGCCGGCGACAGTGCGGTCGAAGAAAACGAAGGCAACCTCAAAGGCTGGTCCACTCAAATCAACAAGCATGAAGGCCGTGGATGCTGAGCCGATCAAACTGACGGCGGCGGGGGAAGCGTTGGCGACGCGGCTGAGGGAGTGGCGCGCGACGGAGGCCAAGCGGTTGGGTGTACCGGCCTACGTGGTGCTGCATGACCGGACACTCACGGCTATCGCGCAGGCGCGCCCGGCCAATCCGAGGCAACTGTTGGAGATCAGTGGGATGGGCTCCGCCAAGATGGAGCGGTTCGGCGAGTCGATTCTTGGATTGTGCGGCGCGGCGGAGTAAGTCGATTCTGCCGTGCAAGGGTTACTCATTGCGCCACTGGACAGACGCACGCTTTGAAGGCTTGCTGAGTGTGATTCGACAACGTGCAAATATACTGCGGCCAAGCCAGACGGAGTAGAGGTGAAGCGTAGCCCACGGAAAAATCTGCAATGTAGTTTTGGCTGGCTTGAGTCTTCGCGTCGGGGTCCGCAGCAAATCCTGCAATGAGCCGACTAACGGAAGACGATGTAAATTCTGTTTGGTGATAGATTCGCGCAAAATCGTATTCTACCGGCCATGTGGCATCGACGCCGGTCTGGTTAGACGCTGCAAAGACCTTGTAGTCCACCAGCGCCGCGGAAGAGGCATCAATCTGGGCGATAGTAAACGACGGATGATTCCCATTGATCGGCGAGACGGAAGAGACTAACTTGACGGCGACGCTCCTTTGCGTTGCCGGACTTTGACCGTCCTCCCGCAGAAGCCGCAGCTCGTCCATGTGCGTGTGGGCAAATATAGCTAACTGGACGACATCGCCAAACTCCGCTATCACGTCCGCCATCTTTTCCGAAGAGAGAAACATTGTAGGACTCTGGCCACCGCAAACATCAGTCATCCTCCTCGCTGTTGCGTACAGATCGACTCCCGGCGGGATGTGCCCCATTACCCAAACCTTCTGCTTGTTGGCGCGTGCCTCGGCAAGCTGCTGACGAAGCCAGGCAATCTGCGCATCGGCTGCAGCTGGGTCGGCTTTGCCGGCGCAGGTCGCGTAGTTCTTTGCCATAAAAAGATCGTTCAGAACCAGCAGGCGCGCATTTTCGATGGGCGCAGGCAACGAGACGCTGTAATAGCCGCCGGCCGCGAAGCTGTCCTCCGCAGCCTTGCGTTCGGATGAAGGAAAATATTGGGTTACTTCCTTGCCGGAAGCCGTCAGAAACTCACTATGAGCATCGAGCCGGTAGTCGCCGCAGTCGGAGTCATTGTTTCCCAGGGCTATATAGACAGGCACGTTGGGAAAGGATTGATATAACTCATCGATAACATAGTCCAGCGTCTTTTCGACGAATACCCTGTAATCTTCCGGCTTTGACTGGGGAAAAAGCGTTTTGTACTTGCATTGAAGGGCATGGGAGAGAAGATCGCCGCTCACCGTGACAAACCTTGCATCGGCGGCGTGGCTGCGCATGGCCTTCAGGCTGGAGTCGAAGAGCACAAAGGATGTGTCGACGCCGCGGGCATGGCAGCTTTGCTGCAAGGACTGAAAACGCTGCTGTTGATCGGGCGACGGAGCAACGGCAAGAATGGACTTCCACTGGCTCGCCGGCGCTGCGGCCAGTTGTGGAGCTTTGGCAGGATCCCAGAACGGTTCGAAGTGAATATCGCTAAGCAGGAGCGCAGAAACGGTGGCTTTAGCTGGCGGCTTGGCTGGCTGGCCACTCTGCGCAAGGGCCGCGCCAGCGAGCAGAAACAAGCAAACCAACGCTATATGCCGGCTGGCAACGGCTCGGAGGATGCTGGTTGCGAGATTCTGTTTCATCAATGCACCTGACAAGCAAATACCGGTTGAGGCTCGAGGTTTCCCACCCTTTCGCCAAAAAAGGCGAAAGGATGGGGCACGGAGCTTTTGTGGGACAACCGGCAGGGGTTCGGTGATTGAGGGCTTAGCGCGGGTACTAGCTGACGCGCTCGATCACTATGGATTGGAGGACGACGGGCGTCTTGGGCTTGTCCTGAGAGCCGCGGGGGACGAGGGAGATTTTGGTTGCGATCTCCTGGCCCTCGACAACTTCGCCGAAGATGGTGTGGTTGCCGGTGAGGTGTGGAGTGGGAGCCACGGTAATGAAGAATTGGCAGCCGTTGGTTCCGGGGCCGCTGTTGGCCATGGCCAGCTTGCCGGGCTTGTCGAATTTGTGCGCCGAGCCTTTGGTTTCATCCTGGAAGCGATAGCCGGGTCCGCCCATACCGGTGCCGGCGGGATCGCCGCCCTGAATCATGAAGTCGGGAATGACGCGATGGAAGATGGTGCCGTCGAAGAGCTTGTCGGTGGACTTTTTGTGGGTGCCGGGGTGGGTCCACTCCTTGGCGCCCTCGGCCAGGGCGATGAAATTGGTGACGGTGATGGGCGCGTCGGACTCGAAGAGCCGGACGGTGATCTTGCCTTCGGTGGTGGTGAAGACGGCGTAGGTTCCTGGTAATAGTGCCATGAAAAGCTCCTTGATTCCGTGTGGTTTCGTGCGGGGATTCTGTATGAGTGGAGTGAGTTCCCAGGTCCCAAAATCGGGACCTGGGGCACCCGTTTGTTATCGGGTGAGCGCGGCGTTCGGGTTAGGCGGCAGCGGCTGGCCCTCGCGGACGATGGTCACCTTTTTCAGCACCACGGGCTTGAGCGGCTTATTCTGGCTGTCCTGCGCCACGCGGGCCATGGCCTTGACTACATCAAGGCTGGAAGCATCGCACTGGCCGAAGATGGTGTGACGCCCGTTGAGGTGCTCGGTGGGCACTTCGGTGATGAAGAACTGGCTGCCGTTGGTGTTGGGTCCGGAGTTGGCCATGGCCAGACGGCCGGGCACGTCGAATTTCAGATTGGGATCGAACTCGTCCGCGAATTGATAGCCGGGATCGCCCATGCCGGTGCCTGTGGGGTCGCCGCCCTGAATCATGAACTCAGGGATGACGCGATGGAAGACGGTGCCGTTGTAGAGCGGCTTGTTGTGCTGTTTCTGGCGGGTGGCTGGGTCGGTCCAGTCTTTGGCGCCCTCGGCCAGGGCGATGAAGTTGGCCACCGCTTTGGGCGCCTGCCGCTGAAAGAACTGGCAGGTGATGCGGCCCATGGAGGTGTCCATGACCACGGTGGGGCCGTTGGGATGGGTCATGGCGGCAGCGGTGGCAGCGGGCGCGTCGGGCAGGCTGTTCGAGGAGGTTTGGGCGAAAGCCGAGGCGACAAAGGCCGCGGCCAGAGCGGGAAGAAGAAGTGTGCGTTGAATTTTCATACCAACTTTAAGGTAAATCATCCACCTGCGGTGGGGCTAGACGCCTTCGGCTTGAATATCGAACGGTATGGTCTCCCACCCTTTCCGCAAAGAATTTCAAAAAGCAGGTTCTTCAACTCCGCTGCGCTTCGCTCAGAAGGATGGGGCACGGTACTGTTGTGCTTGAGAAAAAAAGCGAAAAAACGAGGGGGTCAGTTGCCCTTCTTACAGCGGGCCATGATGGCTGCGTGTAGGCGATCTTGCAATCCTGCGGGCAAGTCATAAATCTCATGAGACCGGTAGATTTCGATAGTCTTCTTCGTGGTGTTGAGGATGACCTCGCAGTGGCCACAGCGGCCAAGGTGTGATTGCAATTCGGCGCGCATCTTGGGGGTCACCGTATCGTCGATCAGGTCGTCGAGAAGGGCGAGAAACTCTTTGCAAGTCACTTTTCAGTCCCCGTTTCTCCAGATCTCGATTCTTTGGAACCCTTGTTCCTGTGGAAGTAGCGGCTCAGGCGCTCGCGGAGTTGCAGCCGCGCGCGTAACAAGCGCGACTTTACGGCGGGAATACTCAGCCCCAGCGTTTCCGCCGTTTCCTCGGTCGAAAGCCCTTCCACATCCCTCAGAACGAACACGATGCGAAACCCCTGCGGCAGTCCTTGAATGGTCTTGCGTAAAATCCCGGCCAACTCAGTCTGGTTGTAGTTCTGCTCCGGATCGGGCGCCCAATCGGCCAGATCTCGGGGGACACTTCCCTCTTCTGTCTCGATGTCCTCGTCAATCGAAACCATCTTGCCGGTGCGCCTCTTGCGCAGCCGCATCAGGCTTTCGTTGACCGCAATCCGCACCAGCCAGGTATAAAACTTGGAATTGCCCTGAAACTGTTCGAGTTTTTCATACGCCTTCAGGAAGGCGTCCTGCATGACGTCCTCGGCATCCTCGCGATTCTGCGTAATGTGCTGGGCGATGCGAAAGAGCTGGCGCTCGTACTTGCGGACCAGTAAATCGTAGGCCGAGACATCACCGCCGCGTACCCTGGCGACCAGGGCTACGTCTGGATGCGGCTCGAGTTCCCCTGCAATCGGTTGGATGATCGGCATGAGCGTTGGTTGCGAAAAAATCCTCAGGACCCAGCGGGGGTTGTGTGCCAGATCCGCAAGATGGGGGTCTGAAGACGAGTGTACCGGACGGCGGGGCGGGAAACCAAATGGAAAGCTCGCGACTCAGGCAAGGTCCAATATGGCAGAACTCGTCCCACTTTGCGGCGTTTGCGGTAACGCCAGTGGTTCGTGGCTGCTACATCCAGGGCAAGAACAAAGTAAAGTGAAGAGATGAGGGTTGCATCTTCCCCAACTACCGATACGCTGCTGGCCTCCCGCTTCCTGGCTGGTCTGCTTTCCATTTTGATGATTGTGCTGCCGGTTGCGGGGCAATCGACCAGCGGCTCGACAAATGGCGGCTCTGCAACCAAGCCGGCCGGACATGCCTCCTCCACAGCGAAGAAGAAGCCTGCACCGAAATCGACGCAAGAGACAAATAAGCCGGGCAAAAAGGCCGCGAAGCCCGCTGGCCGGACACGCAAGGCGACAACTGCCAAAAAGCCAGCAACTCCTGCTGTCAGGGCGGCCAGGCGCGCACGGACGGCGCGAATCAAGCTGGCTTTTGTGGCCTCGACTGAATTGCGGCCCATGGCGCAGCAACTGGCCACGATGCGCACGCCGGCGGCTTACGCGGGCGTAACCAAATATGCGCATCAGCATACGGGCGAGGCCGCTGCGACAGCTTACTTAGCACTGGGCAACGCCTATCTGCTGGACAAGCGCTATGGCGAGGCGATTGAAGACTTTCGTTTGGCCCGGAAGGCGGGCGCGGAGCTGGCCGACTATGCGGATTTTCTGGAGGCGCGCGCCAATCACGAGTCAGGTAATGAATCGGCGGCCGAAGCGACGCTGCACGGATTCACAGCGCGCTATCCGGAGAGCATCTTTGTTGCTCAGGCGCCGGAGCTGGAAGCCGAAACGTTGCTGGCGATGCAGGACGCAGCAGGCGCACAACGGGTGCTGGCGGCGGCCGCAGGTACTGCCGCCGCGAACCGCCTCGGCTACCAACTGGCACAAGGCGAAGTAGCCTTCGCGCTGGGAAAGACACAGCAAGCCGAGAGCCTCTTCAAGCGGCTGCTGCTGGCCCATCCATTAAGCCAGGAAGGGGAGATTGCGCGGATAAAACTCAACGCCATGGGCACGGAGATCAGCCTGACCACAGATGAACTGCGCAGCCTGGGCGATGCCTATTACAATGCCGGCCATTATGCCGACGCGAGCGCTCAATACCATGCGCTGGCCAGGCAGTCGAGCCTCGACACCGTGAGCCGTAACGGCTTTGCCGTGGCAGCCGCAGCCTGCGACCTGAAACTGAAACATTTGACCAAAGCCCAGGCTGAAGCGCTGCCCGATACGCGGGACGAAAATGGCGCACGGCGGCTCTACCTGCTGATGCAACTGGCCAGGAACCGCGATGATCTGGACGAAATAAAGCGAATCGTGGCAGAGATGGAGTCGAGTTTTCCGCAAAGCCCCTGGCTGGCGGAGGTGCTTTACTCCAGTGGCAATCTGTATTTGCTGCGGCGCGATTATGCGACGGCGATAGGGTACTATAGCGCCCTGGCCACGCGTTTGCCCTCGAGTAAATACGCTGCAACGGCACACTGGCGGACGGGCTGGCTGAGTTACAGGCAGGGGCTTTATTCCGATGCTGCGCACCTCTTCGACGAGCAGATCCGGATCTATCCCGGTGCTACGGAGACGGTGGGCGCACTTTACTGGCGCGGGCGACTGTATGAGACGCAGGAGCACAAGCCGGACAAGGCCGCGGCCAACTATCGGGCTTTGATTCGGGCTTACCCTCACTACTTTTATGCGCAGATGGCCCGGCAACGACTGGCCGCGCTGGGGAATACCCCGCCCGCGGCACAGCCGCAACTGGACCGTTTTCAGGCCCCGCCGGCGCCGCCGCTCAAGGAGAGTTTTCCTGCCGACAGCCCTCACCTGGCCAAGGCGCGCCTGCTGGCCAACGCGGGCTTAAACGAGTACATCGCTCAGGAGATTGCCGCCGACCCGGACTCATCCTCATGGAGCGCGCTGGCCGAAGCGCAAATCTACGCCTCCTATGGCGAAAACTTTCGCGGCCTGCGCCTGATGAAGAGAGCTCTGCCCTCGACCGCCACGGCCTCCATCCAGTCCATCCCGCTAGCATACTGGCGCATCCTCTTCCCAGAGCCATGGTGGGAAACGATCAAGGCCGAGTCGGCAAAGAACAATCTTGATCCGTATCTGGTGGCCGCGCTGATTCGTCAGGAGTCGGAGTTCAACCCCACGGCCATCTCCCACGCCAATGCCTGCGGATTGATGCAGATGCTGCCCGCGGTGGGCAAGTCGATGGCGCGCCAAGAGGGTTTAGAGCACTTCCAGACCTTCCAACTGTTCGATCCGGCTACCAACATCCGCCTCGGAACCCGTTACCTGCGCAGGACCCTGGACAAATTCGGCGGAGTGACGGAGTATGCACTGGCCGCCTACAACGCCGGAGACGACCGGGTGCTCGAATGGAAGGCTGCTGGGCCCTACCAGGGCATCGACGAATTCGTTGAATCGATCCCCTTCACCGAGACCCGCGAGTATGTCGAGAGCATCCTGCGCAACCTGGAAACATACAAGGCAATTGACGCGTATGCCGGCTCGCAGGGCAACGCTGCCGCGAGGGCGGAACAATAGAGCACTTCATGAACAAAACCGATTGAGGTTTGAGGTTTCCCACCCTAGCCGCAAAATATCAAAAAGCAGGTCCTTCGACTCCCTTCGCTTCGCTACGGTCGCTCAGGATGACAGCGGTGAGGGTGGGGCACCCGATGGGGAACCCGCTTCAAGGCTTTCTGCTATCGATTCCAGTTGACTTCAATGGCCCATTGCACTCACACTGATTCTGTCTGGAGGAGTTCAAGCCTCCGAGATGCCATTCGCAGCCTGCTGTTGTTGCAAAACAGGGCCGGCCTGATCCATCGGGCACGGCACTGTTACCTCAACCAACCGGAGGGCGCTATGTCAGCCGATTTGCAGTTTCTGGAAGAATGGATACCCGAAAAAATGGACCCCGGAACAATTTTCGTGCTGGAAAACCAGGCGAAGCTGGGTCACGCCCAAAACCCGTACGTAGCCGTCATGTCCTGCCCGCGCTGCGGGACCCTTGGACTGATTACGCGCCGCCAAGTCCGCGGGGTCGAGACGCTGATCTGCGGCGGCGACTTCTGTTCAGTCGAATACCGGCTGGACGGCGAGACAATCAACTTTCGCAAGGCCCAATAACCGCCGCCCAAGTATGATGGGCGCGGCGAGGCCGTGGCAATTGCAGGAACGGAAGACGAATCCCTCCACAGCTCGGAAGCCGGCCCACCAGGCTGGCGCGGAGCGGCTTGCCCATTGACCGGGCTCCAATAGTATGATGAGAAGTTGGCTGTACGCCTGCGTAAGCCCATCGACACGGTCTTGGGAACTGGACTCCTGTTGAGGGCTATTTTTTTGGGGAGTCGTAAATGTCCCGCATCGTTGAGATTACTGAACTGGCGCTTCGAGATGCTCATCAGAGTTTGCTCGCTACACGCATGTCTTTGGACGACATGATTCCGGCCTGCGAAGACATCGACAATGCAGGCTACTGGTCGGTGGAATGCTGGGGAGGGGCGACCTTCGATTCCTGCATCCGTTTTCTGAATGAGGATCCGTGGGAGCGGCTGCGCACCTTCCGCAAGCTGATGCCCAAGAGCCGCTTGCAGATGCTGCTGCGCGGCCAGAATTTGCTGGGATACCGGCACTATGAAGACGGTGTGGTGGAGCGCTTCGTGGAGAAGGCCGCAGCCAACGGGATCGATGTCTTCCGCATCTTTGACGCGCTCAATGACATACGCAACCTCAAGACAAGCATCGATGCGGTGAAGAAGACCGGCAAGCATGCGCAAGGCGCCATTTGCTATACCGTCAGCCCCCTGCACACTATTGAGGCTTATGCCGAGAGGTCCGAGCAGTTGCGGGAGATGGGATGCGATTCAATCTGCATTAAGGACATGGCCGCTCTGCTGAGGCCGCAGCCCGCCTATGACCTGGTGAAGGCTATCAAGAAGCGGTGCGGCACGGATACTCTGGTTCATGTTCATACGCATGCGACTACTGGAGTCACCATGGCCTCACTGATGAAGGCCATCGAGGCGGGGTGCGACATTGTGGATACCGCAGTCAGTTCCCTGTCGCTGGGGCCGGGGCATAACCCCACGGAAAGCCTGGTCGAACTACTGGAAGGAACCGGCTACGAGACGCGTGTTGATCTGGAGCGCGTACAGCGCGTATCCAACCACTTTGCTCAAATCCGCCCGCGCTACAAGGAGTTCTTTAGCGAGAATATCGGCGTGGATACGGAGATTTTCAAGAGCCAGATTCCGGGCGGAATGATCTCCAACATGGAGAGCCAACTTAAAGGACAAGGCGCGGGCGACCGGCTGAAGGAAGTTCTTGAGGAAGTTCCAAGGGTCCGCAAGGACTCCGGCTATCCGCCGTTGGTGACGCCTACCAGCCAGATCGTCGGCTCACAGGCGGTTTTCAATGTGTTGATGGGCAAGTACAAAGTGCTGACAGGAGAGTTTGCCGACCTCATACTGGGCTACTACGGGAGCACGCTCGGCGAAAAAGATCCCGCAGTGCTGAAACAGGCGGAGGCTCATGCAAAGAAGCCGGCGATCACAGTTCGTCCCGCTGACCTGCTCAAGCCGGAGTGGCAGAACCTGAGCGCCACTGCGAATGCCTTGAAGGGATCAAACGGCAGCGATGAGGATGTGCTGACCTATGCCATGTTTCCAAAGGTGGCGCCCAATTTCTTCGAGAGCCGCGCCCAGGGCCGCAAGAGTGTGGGCAAAGACCCGGCAAGCAAGGCACCGGAGGCTAAAGCTCCGGAGGCCATAGCTCCGGCAGCGGCTGGTAGCGGAACTCCATTGAGCGGCAAAGTGAATTATGTGATTACGCTGAACGGCAAAGAGCATCGGGTAACTGTAGCTGCGGAGAAATAGAAGATACAATGTCGATGGATTCAGGAGCAGGAATGGCTAAGAAAGAAAAAAGTCAGGAGACAATGGCCGAAAAGATATCCGGCCTTGACGCAAAGCGCGCGGAGCTAAAACTCGGCGGCGGCACAGAGCGCATCGAGAAACAGCACGCCGGCGGGAAATTGACGGCGCGGGAACGGATTGCAAGATTGGTTGACCCAAACAGCTTTCAGGAGATCGGACTGTTTGCCCTTCATCGCTCGACCTACTTTGGGATGGCCAACAAAGAGATGCCTGCCGATGGCGTGGTGACCGGATGCGCGAAGATCGACGGCCGCCAGGTGCATCTCGCCAGCCAGGATTTCACGGTAGGGGGCGGCTCCGCCGGCGAGACGCACAACGACAAAGTTGTCGATATGATGCGCCTCTCTCTCAAGACGGGCAGCCCGTTCGTTGTCATCAACGACTCCGGCGGCGCACGCGTACAGGAGGGCATTGACAGCCTGGCCGGATATGGGCGCGTCTTCTACAATAATGTGCTGCTCTCCGGAGTAGTGCCGCAGATTTCGATTATCTGCGGACCCTGCGCGGGCGGCGCTGTTTACAGCCCGGCGTTGACCGACTTTGTAATTCAGACGCAGGCGGCGCGCATGTTCATCACCGGGCCGAAGGTGATCAAACAGGTTACTGGCGAGACAGTCAGCGATGAGGAATTGGGCGGTCCGCAGGCGCAGATGAATTACTCGGGAGTGGTTCATCTTATCGCGCAAAATGACGAGGAGGCGGCTCAACTCTGCCGGCGGCTGCTTAGTTTCATGCCCTCCAACAACGTTGAAGACCCGCCCCGCATGGCTTACAATCTGCCGATTGATTCCGATGCGGAGATGGGCGGAATTGTTCCGGTCGATAACAAGGCTGTTTATGATGTCCGCGATGTTATCACGCGCGTTCTGGACTATCGGGATTTCTTCGAGATACAACCGGGGTTTGCCGCTAACATCGTAATCGGCTTCGGACGACTGCAAGGCCGCCCGGTTGGCATTATCGCGAGCCAGCCGAATCACCTGGCCGGCGTACTGGACATCAACGCCTCCGATAAGTCGGCGCGCTTTGTCCGCTTCTGCAACGCCTTCAACATTCCTCTGATTACGTTTGTCGATGTGCCGGGCTTTCTTCCCGGAGTGGAGCAGGAACGCGGCGGCATTATCCGTCATGGCGCTAAGCTGCTGTTTGCGTACTCGGCCTCTACGGTGCCCAAAATCACAGTGGTATTGCGCAAGGCCTACGGCGGCGCGTACATCGCCATGTGCTGCAAGGATCTGGGCGCAGACCGGGTTGTCGCGTGGCCCACGGCAGAGATTGCGGTGATGGGCGCCGAGGGCGCTGCCGAAATCGTATTCCGGCGCGAGATCGATGCAGCCGAAGATAAAGCCGGACGCCGCCAGGAACTGGTGGACGATTATCGAGAGACGTTTTCCAACCCTTATGTTGCGGCAGGCCGCCGTCTGGTGGATGACATCATCGATCCGGCCGAGACCAGGAAGTTTCTGGCGGAGGCTTTGGAGTCGCTGCACACCAAGCGGGAACTGCGTCCCGGAAAGAAACATGGATTGATTCCGTTATAACTAGGAGCTGTGCGTGGCAGTGAATGCAAAAGATATGATTCAGGCTATGTCTGAGCGACAACTGGCGATGGAGCGCCAACTGGGCGAGCTTGCCGGCGCGATCAAGACTTTGCAGGCACGCGTGGCTGAACTCAGCCTGCCTGCGGCGTCCGCTCCGGTCGTCGAAGTGAATGCCGTGCCTGCCGTCGCGAAGGAAGCGGTTCATGGAGAAGTCACGCCCGAAATTCTGGTGATGATTACCGCGGCCGTGACTGCATTCCTAGGAAAGAAAGTCCGCATTCGCTCGGCAAAGATGCTGCAGTCGCCTTACGAAGTTGGCAATCCATGGTCTCAGCAGGGGCGGATGCTCATTCATGCTTCACATAATCTGCGATTGAGGGGCTGAGATGGAAATAAAGTCTCTCGAAGGAAGGAACTTGTAACTTGAAGCTACAGATTTCAATTGACGGAAAAACCTATGAGACTGAAGTCGAGGTCTTGGAAGATGACGCGCTGCCGCGCCAACAGAATTATGGACCATCCCAGCCGCATCATGCGATGGTTCAGTCGATGCCGGTTGCCGGCAAGCAGGCTCCGTCCCCCGCGGCAAAGGAAGATAAGGAAAGTGTTAGCGAGGACAAGCTGTGCCGCAGTCCCGTGACAGGCATCGTTATCAAAGTGAATGTTGAGCCGGGACAGATAATTCAGGCCAACGATTTGATCATGGTTCTCGAAGCCATGAAGATGGAAACAAATGTTACTGCGCACTGCGCTGGAACAGTGAAGAACGTGCGAGTGGCGCAGGGTGGTTCCGTGAAGTTGAATCAAGTTGTCGTTGAATTTGAATGATAGTTTCCCCACCCTCAGAGCGTTCGCGACCTACATCGAAAGGGCTATTCATGAGCGGTGATGAAGATTTGCAACTTGTTCCCGGAATCAAGTTCATCGATCACGTAGCCATCGCGGTAAAGCAGGGCGATCTGGACCGCCAGGTTGAGGCCTACAAGATGCTGGGCTTTCACGAAGTGCATAGGGAAGAAGTGAGGGGAGTCGATCAGGTTCGCGAAGCTTTGCTGCGCGTCGGCGATGGTCCCAATATGATTCAGTTGATCGAGCCCTTGGCCGCGGATTCTCCTGTTCAAAAACTGATCGAGAGAAACGGCGGGCGTGGCGGACTGGCCCATATCGCATTTCGCGTGGAAAGTGCGCAGCAGGCTTTCGATGCGATGGAAGCAAGCGGATTTCAACTTATCGACAACGCGCCTCGCAAAGGCTCTCGAGGAACCACGGTTTTCTTTGTTCATCCCAAGTCGAGAACTGACAATCCCTTTGGGTTTCTCATCGAAATTGTCGAAGACCCTGAAGGCAAGTGAAATTATATGGCCAGCGATCATCTACTCCAGGAGTTTCCTCCCGTCAGCACTGAGTCATGGGAGGAAGTTATCCGCCGGGATCTGAAGGGCGCAGACTACGCCAATAAATTGATATGGCAAACAGCGGAAGGAATTGCGGTCAAGCCTTATTACAGAGAAGAAGACATTGCGGATCTGGAATGTCCCGATGCAATCCCCGGCGCTTTTCCTTATGCGCGCGGTACACGTTCTACGGGCGACTGGCGCATTCGGGAAGAGATCGATTCGACCGATCCAGAAGAGGCCAATCGGGCGGCGCACAGCGCGGTGCTTGCCGGAGCCGAGGAAATTTCGTTTCGCAATGCTAAATTCGAGAATAGTACGGACCTGGAAATACTTCTTGCTAACCTCGAAGAGATTCCAGTGCATTTTGAAAATGCCGGCGAGCCGCAGCTTCGTCTTTTGATTGAGCGGCTGAAAGTACTGCAAAGGCTGTCGCCGACTTCGACCGGATGGAATCCACTCTCAAATCTAGACTTTGCAGCGGAAGTGATTGCGGCCGATCCTCACGCGTTTGTGCCCTTCACGATTCATGGCGAGGAGTTTGAAGAGTCGGGAGCGACGGCCGTCGAAGAAGTCGGATTTACTCTGGCAGCCGCGATCGATTTCATGGCCGGGATGCTAGAGCGCAACGTGAACGTGGATCGCGCAGCAGCTTCGATTGTGTTTTCATTTTCAATTGGCGCCGCCTTTTTCTTCCAGATAGCCAAGCTGCGCGCCTTTCGCATGATGTGGGCACAGGCCGTCGAGAGCTTTGGCGGAACGCGAGAAAGTGCGAAGGCGCGAATTCACGCCCGCACCTCGCGATGGAATGAGACTATTTACGATCCCCACGTCAACATTCTGCGCGGGACAACAGAGGCTATATCAGCGATTTTCGGTGGCGCGGACTCCATCACCGTTGCGCCCTTCGACGAGTGTTACAAGGCGCCGGATGAGGCTAGCCTCCGGCTTGCGCGGAACACACAGATCATTCTCAAGCAAGAAGCGTCGTTATCGCGAGTTGCCGATCCAGGAGCCGGGTCGTACTGCCTGGAAGTTATCACCGATTTTATTGCCCGCGGTGGTTGGACTATCATGCAGGGAATCGAAGCTGCCGGCGGCTACAAGAAGGCTCTGGCGGATGGGTTCATCACACAGGCGCTGAAGAATTCGCTGGCTGTCCGGGAAGAGGCCGTCTCGTCTCGCCACCGCATCTTTACCGGGACCAGCCAACACGCCAACATTTCCGAAAAAGCTTTGGACCGCATTGATTTTTCGCGCATCTTCGATAAACGTCGCGGAGCTCTGATGTATGAGCAGCTTCGACTGCGCACTGAACGTTATGCGGCCCGGGGCGGAAAGAACCCGCATGTTTTGCTGGCCGAATTCGGAGACGCAAAGATGCGCTCGGCGCGCGCCCACTTCGCCGCCAACTTCTTTGCCTGTGCGGGCTTCGATCTCTCTGCCAAGCGGTTTTCCAGCGCGGACAGAATCGCTGCAAGCGATGCCGATCTCATCGTGCTTTGCAGCTCAGATGCGGAGTATCTTGATTTAGCTACGGATGTTATTACCAGGTTAAAATCGCTCAAGCGCGTGACACCGGTCATTATCGCGGGCTCTCCAGATTCCGCCGAGCAATTGCGAGCCGCCGGCGTTGCGGATTTCGTGCATCACCGAAGCAATCCTATCGAAGTTCTTGAAAGATGGCAGCAACGGCTGGGAATCAAGGACTAACCATGCGTCCAGACTTTACAAAGATCGAATTGAAACCCGCCGTGGAACAAGCGCAAGCACGGGGGAACAGTGAGTGGCTCACCCCTGAGCACATCCCTGTCAAGGGCTTCTATACGCGAGAGGATCTCAAGGGAGTTGAGCATCTTGAGTATGCTGCGGGAATACCTCCCTATCTGCGCGGACCGTACAGCACTATGTATGTCATGCGGCCCTGGACGATTCGGCAGTATGCCGGTTTCTCCACCGCCGAAGAGTCCAACGCGTTTTACCGCCGGAACCTGGCCGCCGGACAGAAAGGCCTTTCGGTAGCCTTTGATCTTGCCACGCACCGGGGATATGACTCCGATCACGAGCGTGTCACCGGCGATGTGGGCAAAGCCGGCGTGGCGATTGATTCGATCCTCGACATGAAGATTTTGTTTGACCAGATTCCTCTCGGTCGAATGTCCGTGTCCATGACCATGAACGGCGCCGTGCTCCCCATCATGGCGTTTTATATAGTTGCCGCGGAAGAGCAGGGAGTTACACCGCAGCAATTGAGCGGGACGATTCAGAACGACATACTTAAAGAATTCATGGTACGTAACACTTATATCTATCCGCCGGAAGGCTCCATGCGAATTATCGGCGATATTTTCCGTTATTGCGCGGCGAAGATGCCGAAGTTTAACTGCATCAGCGTGAGCGGATATCATATGCAGGAAGCCGGAGCCACGGCGGATATCGAATTGGCTTATACGCTGGCAGACGGCCTGGAGTATCTACGCACGGGTGTGAAGGCGGGACTCGATGTTGACGAGTTTGCGCCCCGCATCTCTTTTTTCTGGGGCATTGGCATGAACCACTTCATGGAGATTGCCAAGATGCGCGCCGCGCGGATGTTATGGGCCAAGTTAGTTAAGACCTTCAACCCGAAGAATACAAAATCGCTGATCCTGAGGACTCATTGCCAGACCTCCGGCTGGAGCCTTACGGCGCAGGACCCATACAACAACGTGGTGCGTACTTGCGTTGAAGCGCTGGCCGCGGTATTTGGGCACACACAGTCTCTGCACACCAATGCGTTGGATGAAGCCCTGGCTTTGCCTACTGATTTTTCCGCACGCATCGCGCGCAATACGCAGCTTTACTTGCAGGAAGAAACCGACATAACTCGCATCGTGGATCCATGGGCCGGTTCCTACTATGTCGAGCGGCTGACACATGAGTTGATGCATGGAGCATGGGCACTGATCGAAGAGGTCGAGAGCCTGGGAGGCATGGCCAAGGCGATTGAAACCGGTGTTCCCAAGATGCGTATTGAAAAGGCAGCTGCCCGCAAGCAGGCATGCATCGACTCAGGCAGCGACGTGATCGTGGGTGTCAACGCTTATCCTTCGCCCGAGGAACCTCTGATTCCAATTCTTGATATCGACAATGCGGTGGCGCGTGAATCACAGATAAAGCGGCTTGCCCAGTTGAAGCGCGAACGCGACCCTGATGCAGTACGTCAATCTCTTGAACGGCTGAAGCACTGCGCCTCCGATGGCAAGGGAAATCTTCTGGAATGCGCGATAGATGCGGCGCGCCGGCGTGCCACGCTGGGGGAAATATCCTCGGCCCTCGAAAAGGTCTGGGGACGTTACGAGGCCGCCACGCGCATTATCTCAGGCGTTTACTCTTCGGAAAGTGCGAGCGCTGAGGAGTTCAAGAAGGCACAGCGGATGGTCGCGGAGTTTGAGCAAGCCGAAGGCCGCCGTCCCCGTATTCTAGTGGCAAAGATGGGGCAGGATGGCCATGATCGCGGCTCCAAAGTGATCGCCACGGCCTTCGCGGATATCGGTTTTGATGTCGATATCGGCCCCCTGTTCCAGACTCCGCGCGAGGTTGCGCGCCATGCGGTTGAGAACGATGTTCATGTCGTTGGCGTATCTTCGTTAGCCGCTGGCCACAAGACTTTGGTCCCGCAGCTGATAGATGAGTTGCGCAAACTCGACCGGGATGACATTCTGGTGGTTGTAGGCGGCGTCATTCCGCCGCAGGACTACAAATTCCTGTACCTGGCCGGCGCGGTTGGAATCTACGGGCCGGGCACAGTTATTCCTGTGGCGGCGCAGCGAATTCTTGAGATTCTGAATGACAATCTTGCGGGAGGAAGTTCCTGATTGGCGGACCCTGTTGAGAGCGCGCTGCGTATACGCCCCGGATGCGTTACACCGGAGCCGCCGCCGGAGTTGATTACGCGTCAGCCCAAACACCGCCGCTCTCTTTCGCACAAGCAAGCCGTCGATGGCATCCTGCGCGGCGACCGCGCCGTTCTGGCGCAAGCCATCACTTTGATCGAAAGCTCGCGCGCGGCGGATCGAGAACTGGCCGAACAGATCGTCGAAGATTGCCTGCCTCATAGCGGGCACTCCATTCGTGTTGGCATCACGGGTGTTCCCGGCGCAGGCAAGAGCAGTGTGATCGAGAGACTGGGCGCGTATCTGACAGGCGAACGCGGAATCGGCGAACCCGGGCAGAAGGTAGCCGTGCTAGCCATCGACCCGAGCAGCCAGCTTTCAGGCGGGAGTATTCTGGGCGACAAGACCCGCATGCAGTCTCTCGCATCCAGCGATATGGCGTTCATCCGGCCCTCACCATCTCGCGGCTCTCTGGGAGGCGTGGCGCAGCGCACTCGCGAGGCGATGCTGCTGTGTGAAGCTGCGGGATATCACAACATTCTCGTCGAGACGGTTGGAGTCGGGCAGTCGGAGACGGCAGTTCACGAGATGGTTGACTTCTTCCTGCTCATCACGCTGACAGGAGCGGGCGACGAAATGCAAGGCATGAAGCGAGGCGTGATGGAGTTGGCGGATCTGGTGGCGATTAACAAGGCTGATGGCGCGAATCTTGCCGCCGCGGAAAGAGCCCGCATCGAGGCTGAGAACGCATTGCACTACTTACCCAGACCGGCGAATGGATGGACGCCGCGCGCGCTCACCTGCTCGGCGCAAACCGGCAAGGACATCGCCGAGCTTTGGAACTGCGTGCTGGAATATACCGCTGTGACCAAAGCCAACGGCTGGTTCAGTGTGAACCGGCAAAATCAGACAACAAGATGGATGCGCGAGATCATCGAACAGGGATTAAAGCAGCAATTCGAGTCTCATCCGGCCATCCGGAAGCGCATGGAGGCGCTTGAGCGAGATGTATTGGAAGGACGCACGACATCGTTTCGAGCTGCGCGCACGCTGCTCGATATCTATTCAGACCCAAAACCAGTCAGTATTCGATAAGATATGGTAGATTCAAGAAGAGACGTCCCCTGCGGAGAGATGGCCGAGTGGCTGAAGGCGCACGCTTGGAAAGCGTGTTTAGGGGAAACTCTAACGTGGGTTCGAATCCCACTCTCTCCGCCAAGTTATGTTATTAATAATAAATAACTTACAAATGAGTAACTTCTTCATTGGAGCAATGATTCTGGTATTTCAACTCTCTCCGTCAGGATCCCGCCCGATGTTGAAGTCTTCTCAAGTGAAATAGCTCGAATCTCCGGTTCCGAATACGCAGAATTGGGCCGCAGCTAGCGGGTATCCAGCAACTGCTGAATCATGTGAACGCATTCTCGCGCCAGAGACTCATTGTGCTCTATTGTGGATGTTGTCCTTTGAACCGTTGCTCGAAACTCGAACCAGCATACGCAAAACCGAGTGAGATGGGCTTTACCAATGTGAAGGTACTCTATCTTCCAGACAACTTCGGCGCGGATTGGGCCGACAAGGTCTACCCGGTTGAAAAGGGCAACCAGGTCTCTGACAACATAAAGTTGTGCCTTTTGAGCCTCTTGCAAAATCCCGCATTTTGAGCCAAGCAGATTGGCCAGGGCGGTCATTTGAAGCATCGAGACGCGGCAGGGCAGTGTTGTGCTGGGGTTTTGTTGCTGTTTGAAGCATGATTGCGCCCATCGGCCTGATTTTCAGGCACGCCGCGACGATGGACTGCCGATTTTTGAGGCAGCTTTTGGCTTCCATTGGCCCGTCTACGTGATCAGCCGCAGGATCTGATCGGCTGCCAGCGCCATAATACCGAACATCAGATGGCACATCATCTTGGCATGGCCACGCACACGAACCATGCGCCCGCCAAACTCATCTTTCAGACGCGCATTCACCCGCTCCACCGTGGTGCGTTGGTGGTAACGCTCGTCTTCGGCGCTGTGATATCCGCCCGAGGTCACGCGTATGTCTCTTATCAGCACAGCTTATCGAGAATGAACCCATTTGACGACAATCAATTAGGTCCGTGAGACGCGAATTCGAACGGGAAGGCAGTTTGTCCGCGCGGTCTTCCCAGGCAGAGGCCGCACCAGGCCATCGCCAGGCAGCAGAGGAAAGCAGATGACCTTTCGAGTGAAATATTTGATAGCGCACAACAACTTCGCGGAGGCGCCGTGAGCCTGCCAATGACCATCGCAAAGCGAGCTGGGCGCACCCTGCTGCTGTTGCTCTTCGCTGCCGGAGGAACAATCTTGCTGGTGCGTTTCGCTCCGGGTTTCTTCTCCGATTTCCGGGAGATGGATGCAAAATATGCGCAAGCAGCACAAGCGGAAATTCAGGAGGAAAACAGCCAGCAACAGTCCGTAGGCCGAATCGCGATGCAAGAGGGGAAGAGCTGGCTCAGCGGCGACTTCGGCCAGTCGCGTCAATATCATGTGCCGGTTGCGCAATTGATTGGCTCAAGGGTGCGAGTTTCGGCTTTGCTGCTGGCGCAAGGCATCTTATGCGGCTGGCTGCTGGCGATTTGCGCCGCCTTGCCGATCAGCGCTCTGCGCAAGGGCGCGGCACTGGGCCGATTGCCCTTCACGCTCCTTCTGGCGATTCCCGCGGCGGCGATGGCGACGGCCTGCATCCTGGCCGATGCCGGCGGCCCGGTGCTGGTGCTTTCCCTGCTCATCGCCGCCCGGGAGTTCAATTTTCTGCGCAGCTTGCTGGAAGGCGCGTGGCGCTCGCCGCATCTATTACAGGGCAGAGCGCAGGGCATGCCGCCGCGGGCTCTGGTGACTCTGCACATCCTGCCCAACGTGGCGCCACAATTGTGCGCTCTCACCACTCTGTCCCTCGTTACCGCGCTGGGAGCCCTGGTGCCCATTGAAGTGATCTTTACCGTGCCTGGGGTGGGCCAGCTGGCGTGGTCCGCGGTGATGAACCGCGACCTTCCGGTGCTGGTTGCGGTCAGCCTGTTGATGGCCTGCGTCGTAGGATTTGCCGGAATACTATCGACGCGCACGGTGACGTTGGAGGCAGCATGAAGAAACGGGTCGCTGGCGTCCTTCTTTTGCTCCTAATTCTCGGCGCAACGCTGGTGCTTTGTGTGTCACGTCATGACTATGCCTTTCAGGATCGCGATGCGATCATGGCTACCTCGACGGCCGAGCACTGGACGGGAACCGACGAACTGGGCCGCGACCGCACGGTGCGCGTGGCGGCGGCGCTTCTGCTTGGCTTGACCGGGGCGGCGGCGGCCGCTGCAATTACGACCATGATCGCTGCGTGCTTCGGCCTGCTTGCCGCCTTCAGCCCGCGATGGGTAGCCGCGATTCTGATGTTCCTCAGCGACGCCTTTCTGACTTTACCGTGGCTCTTCCTGTTGATGATGGTCCGCTCCTTGCTGCCGCTGACCGCCTCGCCGCTGGAGACCGCTATAATGACCTTCCTGATTCTCGCCGCCCTCGGCTGGCCGGCTTGCGCACGAGCCATCTATCGCGGTGCGTCGTTGCTTCGTTCGGCAGAGTGGATGATTCAGGGCCACGCGTACGGTCTGAGAACACGACAACTGATCCGTCTGCACGTGCTGCCCCATCTGCGCCCGCTGCTGCTGCCACAGTTTCTGATTTGCGTGCCGGCATTCATCGTGGCCGAGGCGAACCTGGGCGCGCTCGGCCTGGGCGTTGGGGAACCCATGCCCTCCTGGGGCGCGATGCTGCTGGAGCTGGACAACTCCGCGCTGCTGGCGCGCTCGCACTGGGTATACCTGCCGATCGCGCTGCTCGCCGTTGTCCTGCTGATTCTTGAATCCTTCACCACGGAGGTCGAAACAAATGCGTAGCGTATTGATCCGGTTCAACAAAACCGAAATACGGTGCCCCATCCTTTCCGCGTTTTTTGTGGGAAGGGTGGGAATCCAATCACACTCTTTACGCGCCGGATCAATCGTGTGTTTTTCATTCCTGACTGCCGCTTTCATCGCGCTGGTTGCAGTCTACGCTCCCTGCCAGGCTGCTCCGCGACTGCCCGGCGAACTTGCCTGGGCGATTCGCTATGATCCCAAGACCTTTGACCCGGCGAAGGTGGACGAACAGGCCTCGGAACTGGTGCGCTATCTGACCGGCGGTGTGCTGTTGCGGATCAATCGCCAAACCCAGCATCTTGAGCCGCAGCTTGCCGAGAGCTATAGCGTCTCGCCCGCGGGCACACTGATTGTCTTCAAGCTGCGCGGCGGCCTGCGCTTTTCCGACGGTGCCGCGTTGACCTCAGAAGATGTCGCGTCGTCGATTCGTCGCGTTCTGGCGCCGGAGACGCATGCCATTGTCGCGGAGGAGTTTCTTTCGCCGGGCGAAGTCACTATCGATACTCCGGACAGGCTCACAGTGAGAGTCCATCTTCCGAAACGCATCATTGGAGTTGGCAATATCTTCGATGAAATCGCCATCGAGCCTGCAAATCGTCCCAGTGAAGGCCGTGTTACGTCGGGGCCATTCACTGTGGCTGACTATAAGCGCGGCCAATATGTGCGCTTGAGCCGTAATCCACATTTTTGGCGGCGCGACGACGCTGGCGTTCAATTGCCATACGCAACCGGCGTGCGGCTTGATATCCTGAACAATCGCGAGCAGGAGATAGCGAACTTCCTACGCGGGGAATACGACCTGATCGACGGCCTCTCTCCAGAGTACTTCGCCATTCTGGCCCAAAAGTCACCCCAGTCCGTGCACGACCTTGACGCTTCCCTCAATACTGAGCAGCTGTGGTTCAACCAGTCTTCGGCCGCACCTTTGCCGGAGTTCGAAAAAGCATGGTTTCAGAATCGGGGCTTCCGTGTCGCGGTCTCAGAGTCCATCCATCGCGCCGATCTGGCGCGTATCGCTTATGACGGCCATGCCACGCCGGCCTTCGGCTTTATTTCTCCCGCCAACACGCTATGGCACAACAACGATCTGAAGTATCCGCATGAAAGTATCGTCGATGCCAATCGTATGCTGGCCGCATCAGGATTTCATCGTAGCGGTAATCAACTCTACGATTCCACTGGACATCCCGTGAAATTTTCCATTCTGACGAATGCAGGCAATGCCGCGCGGCAGAAAATGGCGGCGATGATTCAGCAGGACCTGGCTGCAACCGGCATGCAGGTCGTGATCGTCACCCTGGATTTTCCCGCGCTGATTGATAGGCTGATGCACAAGCAGGACTATGAAGCCTGTTTGCTGGGAGTGACAAACGCTGAGCCGGATCCAGGCACGATGATGAATATGTGGATGAGTACGTCGCCTAACCATCAGTGGAATCCTTCGGAAAAGACTCCGGCAACCGAATGGGAAGCGGAGATTGACAGGCAAATGCAGTTGCAGGCATCCAGCCCCTCGCCGCATCAGCGCAAACAAGCCGTGGACCGGGTACAACAGATTGTGGCCGACCAGCAGCCATTTATTTACCTGGTTTATCCAAACATTCTCCAGGCCATTTCTCCGCAATTACGTGGTGTGCGTCCGTCGATCTTTTCACCCAGGACGGTGTGGAACATCGACTCAATCCGCCGCGAGGAAAGCCGTCAGGGAGGCGCGCATTGAGCACACCTGTGATGCAGGTTCGCCTGAGTGCGAACTATGGAAACCGCTGTGTCCTCAAGGATGTGCACTTCGATCTCTGCGCCGGGGAGGCGCTGGGTATGGTCGGTACGAGCGGCGCGGGCAAAACCACGCTGGTGATGGCGCTGCTGGGCCTGCTTTCGTGGCGCGGCGGCAGGGCTACAGGAGAAGTTCTCCTCGATGGATGCAATCTGCTGACCATGCCGGCGCGCGAAGCGCGACGGATGCGCGGGAAAACGATTGCCCTGGTTCCACAAAGCCCCATGACCGCGCTCAACGCGGCCGTTTCCCTGCAATCGCATTTTGATGAGGCGTGGCGGGCGCACGAGTCAACAGGAGAAAAAGCGCTGGAGTTGCGTCTGCATCAGTTGATGGAGGAGGTGCAACTGCCCGCCGGCGACAAAGACTTCCTGCGCAGAAAGCCGGGGCAGATCAGTGTTGGCCAGGCGCAGCGGGTTCTGATCGCGTTGGCCCTATTGCATCGCCCCTCGATCCTCATCGCCGACGAACCGACCAGCGCGCTGGACCCGGTCACCCAGGCTGAGATCCTGCGGCTATTGCGGCAGTTGAACCAGCGGCACGGAACGGCTCTGCTCTATATCTCCCACGATCTTATCTCCGTCTTGCAGTTGTGCGGCAGGCTCGCCGTATTGCACTCCGGCTCCATCGCCGAATGTCTTCCGATTGCGCAGATCGAGCAGGCAGGCCATCCCGCGACGCTTTCCCTGCTGCGCTCGCTTCCTGTGCCTGTGCAAGTTCTGCTTGCTTATGGCAAAAGGTATCTGGAGGCCTCCGAGCCACTGAAATTGCCTGATTTTGAGACACTTTTTGTGAGTAACGAGGGGTAACGTGTTACTACTTGCACTAAAGAGTACAAAACTCGGTTACTCTGCACAATAAAAATCTTTTAAAAAACTTAAGTCATATGTAGAGTCTTAATAATCCTCCGAAAACCCCATTAATGGCGCAAGTACCTTGATGCCTCTTGACAGTACATTAGGAGAACACTATGCAATGGAAACCAAACAGGCTCACTCGGTGGACAAGAACATCCCTCACGTTCTTCGCAATGATCCTGAGCGCCAGCGTGGCCTTTGCCGGCTCAGCCAAATTGTCCAAAGACATGCAGGGGCGGAATGGCTCTGACCAGGTCGATGTCATCGTGCAGTTCAACCACGCGGCGACTGCGGCGTTCCATCAGAATGTGGTGAGCAGAGGAGGCACGCTCAAACAGAATCTCGGCCAGTTCCGGGGAGCCGTCTACACGGTGCCTGCTTCGGCGCTGGCCGATCTGGCTGCCGACCCCGAGGTCGTCTATATCTCACCTGATCGCCCACTCCACAGCACCGGTAATAAAAAGTCGGCTGCCGTTCTCGACTACCACACCGCCGCTATCAACGCTCCCGCAGCCTGGGCGCAGGGCCTGGATGGCACCGGAATCGGCGTGGCCGTGATCGACAGTGGAATCATGGCCGCCATCTCCGACTTGAACAGCAAAAACGTTGTATACAGCCAGGATTTCACGGGCTTGAACAACGCAAACGACCAGTACGGCCACGGCTCTCATGTCACCGGCATCATCGCCGGAAACGGCAAAAACTCCACCGGATCGCTATACAACCATACCTTCAAGGGCATTGCCAGCAACGTGAACCTCATCAATCTTCGCGTGCTCGACCAGCATGGCGCTGGCACCGACAGTGAAGTGATTGCGGCTATTCAGACGGCCATCAGGTTGCGCCGCACGTACAACATCCGCGTTATCAACCTATCCCTGGGAAGGCCAGTGTATGAAAGCTATACGCTCGACCCGCTTTGCCAGGCAGTGGAACAGGCCTGGGAGTCGGGCATTGTCGTTGTGGTTGCGGCGGGCAACTACGGACGCGACAACTTGGCGGGCACATATGGCTACGGCACCATCACCTCTCCGGGCAACGACCCCTATGTGATCACCGTGGGCGCAATGAAGACCTTGGGTACGGCGGATCGCACCGACGATGTGATCGCGAGTTACAGTTCCAAGGGTCCGACACTCTTTGACCAGGTGATTAAACCTGATCTGGTGGCTCCGGGCAACCAGATCATCTCTCTGTACACTCCAGAGGACACTCTGAACCAGCAAAACCCCGGCAATGAGATTCCAGCGTCGCTGTACCGGGCGAATTTCGGCGCCGCCGCTTCTAGCACCTACTTTATCCTGAGCGGGACGAGCATGGCTGCACCCATGGTAAGTGGGGCAGCGGCTCTGATGCTGCAACATAACCCAACTCTGACGCCCGCTCAGGTTAAAGCGCGGCTGATGAAGACCGCCTTCAAAAACCTCGTGCTCTACAGCGCAGCTACGGATCCGGCCACAGGCATCACTTACTACGACCAAGCCGACATCTTTACGGTGGGCGCCGGCTATCTGGACATCCAGGCTGCCTTGGCGAACACCGATCTGGCTCCCGCGACGGCGGGCAGCGCCTTATCACCGACAGCAGCGGTAGACAGTAGTGGAAATGTCGTCCTGATGGTGAATGGCTCCTCCATGCTGGGGAGCAGCTCTGTCCTGTGGGGTTCATCCGTGTTGTGGGGATCATCGGTTCTCTGGGGTTCGAATGTCAGCGGGGAATCAGTACTTTGGGGTTCCAGCTTGTTGCAGAGCGAAAGCGTGCTCTGGGGCACCACCGCGGATCATGCCGACAGCGTTCTCTGGGGAACTAGCGTGCTATGGGGATCGAGTGTGCTTTTGGGAACCAGCGCAACTGCCGGGGAAGCGAACGCAATCGCCATCTCCGGTGAAAACTGATTCCGTTCAGTCACGGCAACATTACCGCACAGCGCAGGCGGGAACTGTCTACCCTGATGCAACCAAAAACTCGATCCTGAATATCTGAGAATACAAGAGGAGAAATCATTATGAAGTGCAAGCAATTCAAAAGCGCCACGTGGGGAAAGAAAGTTCTTGTAGCATTGGCGCTGATTCTGAGTGCCAGCCTGGCTTTTGCCGGCCCGCGCAAGATGTCGCACGATCTGGAGTCGAAGACCTCCGGTAAATCCGGTAATGTCGACGTAATCGTGCAGTTCAAGCACGTGCCCAAGGCCAACGACCATCAACGAGTTGCAAACCATGGCGGCAAGCTCAAACGTCAGCTCGGAAACTTCCGGGGCGCACTGTACACGGTGTCGGCTGCGCGTCTGGCTGAGTTGGCCGCCGACCCCAACGTCGCCTACGTCTCGCCCGATCGTCAGCTCCACGGTTCGAGTACGACCGCATCGGCCTTGACTCTCGACTACCATAACGAAACGATCAACGCGTCCGCAGCAGCCGCGTTGGGCCTGGATGGCGCCGGCGTTGGCGTGGCGGTCATCGACAGCGGAATCGCCAAAGTTTCCGACTTGAACAGCAGCAACATCGTGTATAGCCAGGACTTCACGGGCGACACTGTGAATGGCGCCGCTGACCAGTACGGCCACGGCACGCACGTCGCCGGCATCATCGCCGGCAACGGCAATGCGTCCACTGGCCCCAACAATGCCTACACGTTCAAGGGCATTGCCCAGAACGCGAACATCGTCAACCTTCGCGTGCTCGATCAGAATGGCAATGGCACCCTTAGTGAGGTGATTGCAGCCATCCAGACGGCTATCCAGTTGCAGAGCACGTACAACATCCGCGTCATTAACCTTTCGGTCGGCGGCCCGGTGTGGGAAAGCTACACGCAGGACCCGCTTTGCCAGGCCGTGGAACAGGCTTGGCAGTCGGGCATTGTCGTCGTCGTGGCGTCGGGCAACTTCGGCCGCGACAACGCCTCCGGCACAAACGGCTACGGCACCATCAACTCGCCGGGCAACGACCCTTATGTCATAACCGTGGGCGCGATGAATACCATGGGGACGCCGGATCGCACCGACGATGTGATCGCCAGTTACAGTTCCAAGGGCCCGACACTCTTTGACCAAGTGGTGAAACCCGACCTGGTTGCTCCGGGCAATCTCATCATCTCCCTGTACACCCCAGCCGACACTCTGAATGTGCAGCATCCCGACAAAGAGATTCCGACTTCTTTGTACCAGGCCAATGGCACCAGCGCCTCCTCTGGCTCCTACTTCATCCTGAGCGGGACGAGCATGGCCACGCCCATGGTATCGGGGGCCGTGGCTCTGCTGCTGCAGCAGAATCCAGACCTGACCCCCGATCAAGTCAAAGCGACCCTGATGCTGACCGCCTTCAAGAACCTGCAGCAGTACGCAACAATCACTGATACGACCACGGGCCAGATCTTCAACGAGCAGGCGGACATCTTTACCGTGGGCGCCGGCTATCTGGACATCCAGGCGGCCTTGGCGAACACTACCCTGGCGCCCGCAGCGGTGGGCAGCGCCTTGTCACCGATCGCGAAGATAAACGCCGATGGGACGGTCGCCCTGACGCAGAATGGCTCATCCGTAATCGGAGGCAACTCGATTCTGTGGGGAGATTCCATTCTGTGGGGAGACTCCATCCTGTGGGGAGACTCCATCCTGTGGGGAGATTCCATTCTGTGGGGAGACAGCACTCAACTTGCCGGTAACAGTATTCTCTGGGGAGACTCCATCCTGTGGGGAGATTCCATCCTGTGGGGAGACTCAATTCTGTGGGGAGACTCCATCCTCTGGGGAAGCAGCTCGCCGCAAATACAGGCCGCCAGCGTACTGTGGAACTACTCGAAATAAATCAAAAGTGAATTGGAGCAGCACGCAGCTAACCAAAACAAGATAGGAAACTCGATGGGTATTTGTCATATGTGGCTCCAGTTGAGCAAATACCCCTTCCTTCCTTTTCAACCTAACCAAAGTTTCTTGCATACCGCTGATAGGCAGTCATCCATTTGCGCTGATTTGCCAATATGCTATTCAACGGCCCAAACGACGGGTTACCCAATGGCTGACGTACTGCCAATTCGAGCAAAGGCATTCATCACCGTGACTGCGGCGTCTGGAGCTGCGGTGCTTGGCATATCCTTCCTGCACTGGCATTGCAGCGATCCGCTGAAGTTTGGATGCTATCTGTTGATCGCAATTATGGCCTCCACCATGAAGGTGAGGCTGCCAGGTATCGAGAGCACCATGTCGGCGACCTTCCTCTTCATCCTTCTCGGCGTGGTGGAACTCTCACTGCCTGAAGCGCTCGTTCTTGGTTGCACCGCAGCGCTGATGCAGAGCCTATGGAAGACAAAATCACGGCCAAATCTGGTGAAAGTGATCTTCAACATCCTCAGCGTAACTGCCAACGGCGTTTGGTTGACATATTTCGCATACCAATCGGCGGCGAGATTGTCCAAAGGCAGCTTGACTCTATCGGTTCTGGTGGCTGGGGGCACATATTTTCTCACCAATACCCTGCCCGTTTCCGCCATCCTCGCGCTGGTTTCAAAGAGCTCCATCATCAAAATCTGGAAGGAAACTTATTTCTGGGGACTGCCATATAACCTGGCCGGCGCTTCACTGGTTGGCGCCATACACTACTGTAACCGCTTCGTAGGCTGGCAGACTTCGCTCCTGATCGTGCCCGTCATGTATATGATTTACCGGTCATTTCATCTGTACCTGAGCCGCCTGGAGGAGCAAAAGAAGCGTGTCGAGATCGAAGCACGGCAAGTAGAGATCGAAAAGCTCCATGTGGAACAGGTCTGTTCCCTCCATATGCGCACCATCGAGGGACTGGCCCTGGCTATCGACGCCAAGGATCATGTTACCCATGACCATTTGCATCGTGTGCGCATCTATGCGTCAGAGATTGCCAAAGAACTCAAGCTCGGCAGACTGGACTCGGATGCACTTGACGCCGCGGCTTTGTTGCATGACATCGGTAAGCTGGCTGTGCCCGATCACATCATCAGCAAGCCCGGCCGCCTGACTCCGGAAGAGTTTGAAAAGATGAAGATTCATCCCATCGTCGGCGCCGATATTCTGGAAAGAGTCTCCTTTCCCTATCCGGTGGCTCCGATTGTCAGGTCGCATCATGAAAAATGGGATGGCACAGGCTATCCGGATGGGCTCAAGGGAGAAGAGATCCCAATCGGCGCGCGCATCCTGGCGGCGGTGGATTGTCTGGATGCGGTGGCCTCGGATCGCCAATATCGCAAAGCCCTGCCCCTGGACGAAGCGATGAATCTGATTGTCAAGGAGTCCGGCAAGTCCTATGACCCCAAGGTGGTCGAAATTCTTGCGAGTCGTTATCGTGAACTGGAAGCCTCCGCGGTCCTCAGCCTGGAAGCGGCGGGAAAAGATAAACACAGCTTCAGCTATAACGTGGAACGAGGAGAAAAGCCGGCCGCGGGGTTTGAAATCAACGTCCAGCATCGCCTTCACGGCCAGGCGGATTTTCTCTCTTCCATCGCATCCGCCCGGCATGAGGCTCACACTCTTTTCGAACTAAGCCAGGACCTGGGAAACTCCTTGAGCCTGGACGAGACTCTCTCCCTGGTTGCCATGAGGCTCCGCAAGCTGGTGCCTTATGATTCGATTGTCGTTTTCGTCAAAAAGGACAGTCTCCTGAAGTCCGAATTCGTCAGCGGAGACAACTTCCGGTTTTTGTCTTCACTGGTGATTCCCGTAGGAACAGGCCTCTGCGGCTGGGTCGCGCAGAACTCAAAACCCATCGTCAATGGAAACCCCGAGGTCGATCCCGGCTTTGTGCATGAAAGGAAAAAGACCACGGAACTCCGCTCCGCTCTGGCTGTTCCCCTGGAGGGTGTTACCGGTCTGGTAGGCGTAATGGCGCTCTATCAGGCCGAGCCGGACGCGTTCACCGGCGATCACCTGCGCATCCTCCAGGTCATTACTTCCAAGGTTGCGCATTTCATCGAGAATGCCTTGAAGTATCGCCAGGCGGAAAGTTCAGCTACCAACGACTACCTGACCGGGATGCCAAATGCGCGAGCTCTATCCATACATTTGGACCAGGAACTTGCGCGCTGTAAGCGGGAACATTCGAGCGTCGCAGTCATGGTCTGTGATTTGAACGGATTTAAATTGATTAATGATCGCTATGGCCACGTGGCAGGGGACAAGGTACTCAAGCTCTTCTCCAGCCTGATGCAGGATGTCTGCCGCGAGTATGACTATGCGGCGCGCATGGGCGGCGATGAATTCGTCATAATCGCGCCCAACATGACGCCCAGTTCGGTCAGCGAGAAAGCCATCCTACTGAGCACCCTGGCACAAGAGGCCGGCCGCGAGGTGTGCGGCAAGAATATTTTATCTCTGAGCTTGGGTGTGGCCTTCTATCCGCAGGACGGGTTGGACGCGGAACAGCTCCTTGCGGAGGCCGACAGAAAAATGTATATGGCAAAAAAACTGCATTACGACAGGCGCGAAAGCATAGCGCCGATCGCAGCGCAGTATTCTCATTCAGCTTCAGTGCATTGAGAACCATTGATCTCTTTCGCGGAAAGCCCTTGGTAAGGGGCGGATTGAACGGTTGTCACCGTCAATATTCCATCCCGTGTCGACAAGGCCGCGATTCTTTGAATTCAGACGCAGATTGATGCTGACTTCCTTTGGTCTGGAAAACCTTTATGCGCCGGTTCGATCCCGGCTTGGAGCAATATGGAGCAAGGAGCAATGGGAGCCATGGGAAATACGGGAACGGCGGCATTGTGTTCTCTGTAAGTTACAGAATCTACGTGACTAATACGAGTTCGAATCCCACTCTCTCCGCCATAATCGAACCCAATTTTGGAGCCGTCTCGGGTGGATACTCCCTGCTTCAATCCCCTCCCTACTCCATTATCTAAAAGTCTTCACTGCGTGCCGTCTCGTCCCTCTCTAGCTGTGGAGGCTCCAAAGTACTTATGCAGGTTTCTGCCAGCCTCTTCCGGTGTGCCTTTGATCCTGAAAGATTGAATTTGAAATCATCTCCAGACCATAGGGTTTGGGTGATGTGCTTGGGCTTCCTGTCTTTGCAGACCGTGACCGCTGTCACAGTTTTAGAAATGATCCCGTCCTAGACTCGGTATATGGTTATCGATATGAAATTATCGAATAGGCAGCTGATCCATCGGCCCGAGGCACCGACGATTCCGCAGCCGAGCCTGAGGCGGCTGCCCCAGTACCACCATTACCTGGTGGAGTTGGAGAGCAAAGGGATCGGCCGGGTCTCGTGCAGTGTGATTGGCCTGGCTCTAGGCCTGGTTCCCGTGCAAGTCCGCAAGGATCTGCAATATACGGGGATCATCGGCAAGCCGAAGACGGGCTACTCGGTCAGCGAGCTGATCCTGGCCATCGAGACCTTTCTAGGCTGGAACAACGTGAACGAGGCCTTTCTGGTGGGAGTCGGTAATCTGGGCACCGCGCTGCTCGGCCATGAGCGGTTTACACAATTCGGCCTGAAGATCGTGGCTGCCTTTGACACCGACCCGGCCAAGATCGGGCAGTGGATCCACGAGAAGGCGGTTTTGCCTCTGGAGAAGCTCGCTTCTCTGGCCTCGCGGATGAGCATTCATCTGGGTATCATCACCACTCCCGCGCAGGTGGCGCAGGCAGTTGCCGACGAGATGGTCAAGGGCGGCATTCAGGCGATCTGGAACTTTGCCCCGGTCAAACTGAGAGTTCCCGATCACATCATTGTGCATAACGAAGACCTATACAACTCGCTGGCCTCGCTCTCATGGAAGCTGGCGCGCCGATTCCGTGTACCCATTCAAGAAGAGAAGGAGGCTGTTTAGATGGCTTCGATGCCCATAGCCGTTGATCGCGCGGAGAGGTTTGAGAAGGTGGTCAGCATACTCGACCGTCACGCTCGCCGTCCGTCCGGGTTGATTCCGATACTGCAGGCGATTCAGCACGAGTATCAATACCTACCGGAGGAGGTGCTCACCTATGTGGCTACCTCGTTGGATGTTCCGCCGGCGCGCGTCTTTGGCGTGGCCACGTTTTACGCGCACTTTGCGCTGGAGCCGAAGGGCAAGCACGTCATTCGCATCTGTGACGGAACGGCCTGCCACGTGAAGCAGTCTCTTCCCGTGCTGAATGCGCTGCGCGAAAAGCTGGGCACGAGCGAAAAAATGAATACCACGCCCGATATGCTCTTCACCATCGAGACGGTTGCCTGCCTGGGCGCTTGCGGATTGGCCCCGGTCGTCGTCATCGACGAGCAGGTCTATGGACAGATCACTCCGCAGCGGGCCGTGGCTCTCGTGGATGAAATTCAGGTGCAGGAAGCGTTGCTCGCAACCGCGCCCGCTGCTGAGCAGCCCTCAGCGGAGGAGAGTCATGAGTAACGCGGAAGCTCTCGAAGTTGTGCCGGGAAAAGGAATCTCCACGCTAGCCCAGGTGCGGCGGGTGATTCTCTGCGCCGGAACCGGGTGCATGGCTAACGGCGCGATGAAGGTCCATGAGCAGTTCAAGCGCGAGATGGCCCGCTTCGGTTTGCAGGTGATTCTGGAACTGCGCGCTGAGGCCGCGAGCGATGAGGTGCGGCTCTCGAAGAGCGGCTGTCAGGGCTTCTGCCAGATGGGGCCGCTGGTTTCGGTTGTGCCGGACGGCATTCTCTACACCAAGGTGCGCAGCGAGGATGTTGCCGAGATTGTGCAGCAGACGCTGGTTGGCCACCAGGTTGTGGCGCGGCTGCTCTACAAGGATCCGATGACGCGACAAAGCTGCCGCGGCCTTGAGGACAATCCCTTTTATGCGCGCCAGAATCGACTGGTGCTGCACGAGTGCGGCTTCCTCGATCCCGAGGACATTCACGAGTTCATGCTACATGGCGGCTATAAGGCCGCGCGCAAAGCCTTCGTCGAAATGTCTCCGGAAGAGATCTGCAAAACGATTCTGGACTCCGGTCTGCGTGGTCGCGGCGGTGGCGGCTTTCCCACCGGACGCAAGTGGGAGGCGGCGCGGATACAGACTTCCGCGAAGAAGTACGTCATCTGCAACGGCGACGAGGGCGATCCCGGCGCGTTCATGAACCGCTCGGTGATGGAAGGCAATCCGCACAGCGTGATTGAAGGGCTGATGATTGCGGCGCGCGCCATCGGCGCCAACGAGACGCTGGTTTATGTCCGCGCCGAGTATCCGCTGGCCGTCGAGCGCATGAGGCGCGCCGTGGCCGATGCGGAACGCGAAGGCATTCTGGGTACGAATGTCTTCGGCACCGGCCGCAGCTTGAAATGCGAAGTGATGGAAGGCGCGGGCGCGTTTGTCTGCGGAGAAGAGACGGCCATGATCGCATCGATCGAAGGGCAGCGCGGAATGCCGCGTCCCAAGCCGCCATTTCCCGCGCAGAGTGGATTGTGGAACAAGCCGACGATCATCAATAACGTCGAGACACTGGCGCACGTTTCACGCATCATCAACCTTGGTCCCGATGCTTTCAAAAGCATCGGCACAAAAGATTCACCGGGCACCAAGACTTTTGCACTCACCGGCCATGTCTCTAATACTGGCTTGGTTGAAGTTCCCTTCGGCACAACGCTGCGCGAGATTGTCTACAACATCGGCGGCGGAGTGACGGACGACGCAGGGATAATCTGGAAGACCGGCTTTAAGGCCGTGCAGATCGGCGGTCCATCCGGCGGCTGCCTGACCGAGGAACATCTCGATCTGCCGCTGGCTTACGAGTCGCTGCGCGCGGTCGGCGCAATGGTAGGATCCGGCGGTCTGGTGGCGATGAACCAGGGCACTTGCATGGTGAGCATCGCGCGCTTCTTCATGGAATTCACGCAGCGCGAATCCTGTGGCAAGTGCGTGCTGTGCAGAGAGGGAACGCGCCAACTGCTGGCGCTGCTGGACGACGTGATTGAAGGACGCGCCGATCAGAACACGCTCGACCTGTTGGAGAAGCTTGGACGCGCGGTGCAGATCGGCTCGCTGTGCGGACTGGGAAAGACGGCGCCGAATCCGGTGCTCTCGACGATGCGTTACTTCCGCAAGGAGTATGAAGAGCACGTCTTCGAGAAGAAATGCCGCACGGGCCGCTGCACGGCGCTGCTGAGCCCGGAGATCAATCAGACGAAGTGCAAGGGCTGCGGCTTGTGCATCAAGGTGTGCCCCACCGGCGCCATCACGGGAGAAAAGAAACAGCCGCATCACATTGATCCAGATCTGTGCATCAAGTGCGGCGCGTGTGCAACAGCCTGCAAAATTCACGCAGTCGAGGGGATATAGCCAGATGAATACGCTGACGCAGCCAACATTGACAATCGATGGAAAGACAGTGGCGATCGAGGGCGAACGCAACCTGCTTGAACTCGTGCGCAAGGCCAACATCGATCTGCCCACGTTTTGCTACCACTCCGAACTGAGCGTCTACGGCGCGTGCCGCCTGTGCCTGGTGCAGATCGAAGGGCGCGGAATCCAGGGCGCTTGCTCGACGCCAGCGGAGCCGGGTTTGAATGTGCTGACCACGACGCCGGAGATTCGCGAGATTCGCAAAATCGCGATTGAGTTATTGCTGGCCAATCACGATCAGAGCTGCCCGACCTGCTCGCGCAGCGCCAACTGCCAGTTGCAAAGCCTTGCTCTGCGGCTGGGCGTGAAGAAGGTGCGCTTCAAGAGCGTGCATCAGCCAGTTCCGCTTGATGAGTCTTCTCCGTCCCTGGTGCGCGATCCGAACAAGTGCGTTCTCTGCGGCGACTGCGTGCGGATGTGCGCGGAGATTCAGGGCATCGGCGCGATCGATTTTGCGCATCGCGGTCACGAGGTCAGTGTGCAGCCGGCCTTCGGCAAGCTACTGGGCGAAGTGGAGTGCGTTAACTGCGGCCAATGCGCCAGCGTCTGCCCCACCGGCGCGCTGACGGTCAAGTCCGAGGTCGATCAGGTTTGGGATCTGCTCGCCGATCCGAAGAAAACCGTCATTGTGCAAATTGCACCGGCCGTGCGCGTCGGACTGGGCGAGTGCTTTGGATTGAAGCCGGGAGAAATCACCACCGGCCGCATCGTCGCCGCTCTCAAGCAACTCGGCTTCGATCAGATTTACGACACCTCCTTCGCCGCCGATCTGACGGTGATCGAAGAAGGCACGGAGTTCCTGGAGCGCAAGACGCAGGGCGGAACGCTGCCGATGTTCACCTCCTGCTGCCCCGGCTGGGTGAAGTATGCGGAGCAGTATTTTCCTGAGTTGCTGCCAAATCTTTCCACCTGCCGCTCTCCGCAGGCGATGTTCGGATCTCTTGTGAAAGCGATGCTTCCCGAGCAGTTGAATGTTGAGCGCAAGGACTTGAAGGTTGTGGCGATCATGCCCTGTACGGCCAAGAAGTTTGAAGCGCAGCGGCCGGAGATGGGCGTCAACGGCGACCCGGATGTGGATTATGTTTTAACCACCCAAGAGCTGGCGCAGATGATTCAGTCCGCAGGCATCCTCTTCGACACATTGCAGCCGGAATCTTTCGATATGCCCTTCGGCTTCTACACCGGCGCGGGCGTGATCTTTGGAAACTCCGGCGGCGTGATGGAGGCGGTTCTGCGCTACGCTGCGGAAAAATTTACCGGCAAGAAACTGGACAACGTTGAATTCCAGCAGGTGCGCGGCGATTCCGGTTTGCGCGAGGCCACCGTCACGATCAATGGCACGGAACTCAAGCTAGCCATTGTGCATGGATTGAGAAATGCCCGCGTGGTTGCCGAACAAGTGAGAGCGGGCAACAGCCACTACGATGTGATCGAAGTAATGGCCTGCCCCGGCGGCTGCGTGGGCGGAGCAGGTCAGCCGGTGACAACTTCGCGCGACGCGCGCGCGCTTCGCACAAAAGGCCTCTATCACGCTGACAAAATGCTGCAACTGCACAAGTCGCAGGACAACGTCTTCATCACCGAATGCTACGCGAAGTTCCTCGGCGAGATCGGCGGAGAGAAGGCGCATCTTCTTCTGCACACCAGCTACAAGAGCCGCCGCCGCATCGCGGATGAATCTCTTCCGCTGATGCAGTCCAAAGGCGAAGACAAACTCAAGGTGAGCGTCTGTCTGGGAACCAATTGTTTCTTGAAGGGTTCGCAGGAAGTTCTGAACGGCGTGCTGCGCCACGCCGAACAGAACAATCTGGATGGCCGTCTTGATGTGCGCGCGGGCTTCTGCTTCGAGAAGTGCGAGTGCGGCCCAACAGTCATGATCAACGGCGAACACGTGCCTCATTGCACGGCCGCGAAGGCAGTGAAAATCATCAACAGCAAGATCGAGAACGACAGCACGGACCACACGGACAGCGCGGACAGAGAACGCATCAGTGCTGAATGATTGGTAGAACAGGAGTTTCTCTTGATTACGCACGAGCGAGCGGAATTTATCAACGAGCAGGAGATAGAGGGCAAACTTGAATCCCGGCCGCGCCCTCAACCGGCACAGGTTCGTGAACTGCTGGCCAAGGCGCGCGAGATACGTGGGCTGTCGATGGACGATGTTGCTCGCCTCTCCTATGTCGACTCCCCAGAACTTCTGCATGAAATATTCTCGGCGGCGAAGCAGATCAAGGAGGAGATTTACGGTTCCCGGCTAGTGCTCTTTGCGCCGCTGTACATCTCCAACCGCTGCGCGAACGAGTGCACCTACTGCGCCTTCCGCGCGACCAACACGGCGCTCAAGCGCCGCACACTCACGCAACAGGAGATTGCCGAAGAGACGCGTTTTCTGGTTAGCCAAGGGCACAAGCGGGTTTTGATGGTCGCCGGCGAAGCGCTTCCTCCGCAGGGATTTCAATACATTCTTGACAGCATCGCCACCATTTACAACACTCGCGTTGGGCCGGGAGAGATCCGGCGCGTCAATGTGAATCTTGCGCCACAAACGGTTGAGCGCTTCCGCCTGCTCAAGGAAGCGGATATCGGAACCTTCCAGCTTTTTCAGGAGACTTATCATCGACCCACCTATGCGGCGGTTCACCTGAAAGGAACCAAGAGCAACTACGATTGGCGAGCTACCGCCTTCGACCGGGCGATGGAAGCGGGCATCGACGATGTGGGCATGGGTGTGCTTTTCGGGCTCTACGATTGGCGCTTCGAGATCATGGCGATGATGCAGCAGATTCGCCATCTGGAAGAGACCTTCGGCGTGGGGCCGCACACCATCAGCTTCCCTCGCATGGAACCAGCCGTCGGCTCCGACATCGCTTCGCAGCCTCCGCATCCGGTCAGCGACGCCGACTTCATGAAGATGATCGCGATCATGCGCCTCGCCGTGCCGTACACGGGAATGATCATGTCCACGCGCGAGACGGCGGAGGTGCGCCGCGCAACGCTGGAACTGGGCATCTCGCAGATCTCAGCCGGAAGCCGCACCGATCCGGGCGGCTACAAAGACGGCGATGGCGACCCCAACGGCAGTCAGTTTCAATTGGGCGATCACCGCACGGTCGAAGAGGTTGTCAGCGACGTTGTCTCGCTCGGTTTTCTGCCCTCCTTCTGCACCGCTTGCTATCGACTGGGACGCACAGGCAAGGACTTCATGGATATCGCCAAGCCGGGAGAGATCAAGTACCACTGCCATCCCAATGCGCTCAGCACCTTTCAAGAATATCTCTGCGACTATGCCGGCACGCAGGCAAAGGCCGGCGGGGAGAAGCTCATCTCGATAGAGCTGCAACAGATGGATGGACAGCAGACCTCTTGCGCACTGCCAATGCTGAACAAGGTTCGCCGCGGTGAACGCGATGTTTTTGTTTAACAACAATGAGGAGGAGAACAGATGATACGGGCAACTTCAAAGGGATTTCGGCTTCATATCGGCTTCTTCGGACGCCGCAACGTCGGCAAATCCAGCCTGCTGAATGTTTTGACTCAGCAGAAGGTTTCCATCGTTTCTGATGTGGCGGGCACAACTACCGATCCGGTGGAGAAGCCGATGGAGCTGCTTCCCATTGGGCCTGTTCTTTTCGTGGACACGGCCGGAGTCGATGACGTCGGAGCGCTGGGCTTGCAGCGCATCGAGAAGACGCGCCTTGCAATTGCGCGCTCTGATGTTGGTGTGCTGGTGACTGAAGCCGGAGTGTGGACCGACTTCGAGGAAAAGCTGTTGATTGAGCTGCGCTCGCATGGAATTCCCGTGCTGGTAGCCTTGAATAAAACAGATTTGCAGCGTCCTTCGATCGATCTCTTGATGCGCTTTGAGCAGCAGAATCTGCCGTACGCAAAACTCGTCGCGACGACTGGCGAAGGTATGGATACGTTTCGCGCCAAGCTCGCCGAGATTGCGCCCGCGGAGTTTGCACAACCGCAGGTGCTGCTGCGCGACCTGGTTGGGCCAAACGAAACAGCGGTGCTAGTGATGCCCTTTGACAAGGAAGCGCCCAAGGGCCGCATTAAAAACTTGCAGGCGCAGTCCATTCGCGAACTGCTCGACGACGATGCATCCTGCGTAGTGGTGAAGGACGCGGGACTACAACGGGCGCTGGACAATATGAAGACGCCTCCGCGGATCGTTGTTACCGATGCGGCGGTCTTCGAGCAGGTCGCACGGATTACGCCGGATTCCATTCCGCTGACCGCGTTTTCAATTCTGCTCTCACGGCTGAAGGGTGATCTGGTTGCGCAGACCACGGCCGCCGTGGCTGTCGATCTGCTCGAACCCGGCGACAATATTCTGGTTGCGGAGTCCTGCACACATCATCCGATTGAAGAAGACATCGGCCGCGTGAAGATTCCCCGCTGGTTGGAACGCTACGTCGGCGGCAAGCTCGAATTCACGACCGTGAAAGGCCGTGATTTCCCGCAGGATCTCTCGCCCTACAAGATGGTGATTCACTGCGGAGCGTGCATGTGGAATCGCCAGGAGATGATGAATCGCATTCACGAGTGCCACAGCCAGAACGTGCCGATCACTAACTACGGCCTGGTGATTGCCTATGCGCTGGGCATTCTGGAACGCGCCTTGGAACCATTTCCAGAGGCGCTGGCCGCCTATAAGCAAGCGCGGGAAGAGCATCTGGAGTTGTTCGCGGCGAAAGAACTCTCTCATCGCGATGAAAGCAGCATGAGCCTCGTCAATTAACCATGACCGCATTGACCAAACTCGAACTGCTGGAGTGGCTGCGCGAGAGCCGGCCTGCACCCCTTCAGAAGTTGTACGCATGGGCCGACGAAGTGCGCAAGGAGCACGTCGGCGACGCTGTGCACTTGCGCGGTTTGATCGAGGTCTCCAGTCACTGCGCGCGGCAATGCATGTATTGCGGATTGCGGCAGGCCAATCGCGGCCTG
>CZKF01000171.1_pt1 | contig 40908 bp, 36 predicted proteins | sample 1122351 | NCBI WGS metagenome assembly CZKF01 (sample SAMEA3539301, study PRJEB10725) | soil metagenome | biome: tundra; feature: field; material: soil | place: USA | collected 2010-05 | depth 0.15 m
GACGCATCTGGGCCGAAAGCGAACTCGGACACGGCGCCACATTCCACTTCACGCTACCATTATTTACGCAGTCTCAAGCGCCCGAAGCGCGGCAGACGCTCGATCCAGGCGCATAGAAATAATTGAGGAATTCGGCGGCTGGGAGGGGGGTGGTGAGCTCGCTGGGACTCGAACCCAGGACCCACGCCTTAAAAGGGCGTTGCTCTACCAACTGAGCTACGAGCTCTCACAGGGCCGCTATATTCAAATTATCACAGAGACAGCTTCGATGCCTGTGTTATAGTTTCTCGCGGAGAAGAATATGACTCTCGGACAGTTTCTGGGCAAGCAATTCATTGCTGTCATTGCGTGGAATGAACCGGCTGACGGCATCCTTTCCTATCGCTATCCCATGCGCGATCTGGAGATACAAAACGGCGGGCAGCTTACCGTGAGCGAGTCGCAGATGGCCGCCTTCGTCAACGAAGGCAAGATTGCCGATGTCTTCGTCCCCGGCCTGCACACGCTCAATACCCGCAACCTACCCCTGCTCACCGATCTGATGAACTGGGACAAGGCCTTTGAATCCCCCTTCAAATCCGAAGTGTACTTTTTCTCGACCCGCCTGCAGATCGACCAGAAATGGGGCACCGCGACGCCCATTACCATCCGCGACAAGGAGTTCGGCGCGGTCCGCCTGCGCTGTTACGGCATCTACTCCTATCGCATCAGTGATCCGCGCGCCTTCTTCAACCAGATCAGCGGCACTCGCGACAGTTACCTCGCTGCCGACCTCGAAGGCCAGTTGCGCGACACCATCGTGGCTCGCATGACCGATATCTTTGCCGGCAGCGACGTCTCGTTTCTCGACATGGCCGCCAATCAGGCTCTGCTGTCTTACAAGATTGCTGATGTGATGAAGCCGGCCTTTGCCGCGCTCGGCCTCGAACTGAATCAGTTTGTCGTCCAGAACATCTCTCTTCCCGAAGAGCTGCAAAAGGTCTTCGACCAGCGCGTCGGCATGAATATGGTCGGCGATCTGGGCCGCTACACGCTGTACGCGGCGGCTGAGTCGCTGGATTTGTCCGCGGCCAACACCAGTGGCGCGGCCGGCATGGGCATGGGCCTCGGAGCCGGCGCGGCGGTCGCGCAGGTTCTCTCCAACGCGCTCAAGCCGGCGATGACCGCCCCCGGCGCAATCCCCTCTCAGCCCCCATCTCCCGCTCCGATTCTGATCGGCGCCTCAGCTGACTCGAATTCAGCCGCCTCGGAAGGCACCAAGTTTTGCATCGAGTGCGGAAAACCCATTCCTCAACGCGCCCGCTTCTGCGCAGAATGTGGGAAACCTCAATGAACTGTCCCTCCTGCGGCGCTCCTATGCGGCTCAAAGCGGATATGGAGAGCTTCACGTGCGACTATTGCCAGAGAGTCGTTCTTCCGGAGAAGAACGACGACGGCGTTCGCGTTCTCAATGAGCCAGCCGGGCAAGACTGTCCGATTTGCAGCACGCCTCTGGTGCGGGCCGCACTGGCCAAAGTTCCCATCGTTTATTGCACGGGATGCCGGGGAATGTTGATTCCCATGCAGGCGTTGGAAGCTCTGGCTGACGAGTTGCGGACGGGGCAGGGAAGCGAGGCTGTTCCAACTGTTCCCGGCAAGGATGAATTGCAGCGCAAGATCAACTGCCCCCAATGCCATCACTCGATGGACGCCCATTACTACGCCGGTCCAGGCAACGTCGTCATCGATTCCTGCGAGGATTGCTCTCTCATCTGGCTGGATAGCGGCGAACTGATGCGCATCGCTCGCGCCACCAACAACAGCACACTTCCTCCAGAGTCATCGCCTCCTGAGAGCTACGCTTCGCAACAAACACAGGATTGGAATTACACGGAGAAAAGAGTTGCCGGTGACATCATCATGGACGGCATCGAGGACTTGTTTTTGAGATGAGAAGAACGAATTCGGGCTGAAGTCAAATCCACTCATTTCTGCGAGCAGAGCCTCTCTAACTCCGGCGCGTCGGCTACTGCGTGCGCATCGGCACCACCTGCACGGTGACGTCGCGAATCTCGGAGAGGAAGCGGTTGAGCACCGAGCCATGCAGCAGAACGTCCCAGCGCGAGCGGGCCGACTGGCCGAAGACCACGTGGGAGATGCCCTCCTCCTGGGCAAAGCGGATCAGGGCGTCAGCGACACTGCGGTCACTGAGCGAGACCACCTGCGCGCCCAGATCGCGGGCCATGCGCTGGTACTCTTCGAGGCGATGATATGCTTCGGGGTCGCCGTGGCCCTTGTCGTCTTCGGGACGAGTAACGTAGACAGCGTACCAATTGCTGGCTAGTCGGCCGGCGATGCGGGCGCCCACGCGCAATAGCCGCTCGGTGCCGGGCCGGGTGCTGAGGCAGACCATCACCTTCTCCGGCATGGACGCCTGTTCCAATCCTTGCGTACGGCGGTAGTGAGATTCCTGGTTGCCTACCTGCTCCGCAGTGGTGCGCAGGGCCAGCTCGCGGAGCATATTCAGGTTGCCCTTGCGGAAGAAGTTGGCCAGCGACTGCTCCACCTTTTCGGCGGCGTAAATCTTTCCCTGGCGCAGGCGGTTACGCAGTTCGTCCACAGTCACGTCCACGTTCACAACTTCGTTGGCACGCTTGAGAAAGCTGTCGGGGACGGTCTCGCGGATGACAGTGTTGGCGGAGCGATTCACGGTGTCGTTGAGCGTTTCCAAGTGCTGGATGTTGACTGCGGTCATGACGTTGATGCCGGCGTCGAGCAGCTCCTGCACATCTTCGTAACGCTTGCGGTTCTTACTGCCGGGAACATTCGTGTGGGCCAGCTCGTCAACAATGACGGTTTGCGGATGGCGCGCCAGAATGGCGTCCACGTCCATCTCTTTCAGGGTGACGCCACGGTAGGGAATCTCGCGCTGGGGTACAACCTCCAGATCTCGTACGCGGGCCGCGGTCTCCTCGCGTCCGTGAGTTTCCACCAGCCCGATCACCACATCCATGCCCTGCTGATGCTTCATCCTGTAAGCATCGTTGAGCATGTCGTAGGTCTTGCCCACTCCCGGCGCGGCCCCGATGTAGACGCGTAGCCGGGCGGGATCTGGTTGGCGCTCCAGTTTGATCTCTGCCATCGCTCTAGCCCTCCTCCACCGGATAACGGACTTCGTTGACGGCCGCTATGGGAAGTGTGAAGCGGAATGTGGATCCGTGTCCCAGGCGGCTCTCGACGGCGATCTGGCCGCCCAACTGCTCGACCAGGCGGCGAACCAGCGCGAGGCCGAGGCCGGAGTTCTTCTCTGAGAATGAACTCATGCGGTCGAAGATGGCGCCCAGCCGGTCGGCCTCGATGCCGCGCCCGGTATCGCGTACCGTGAACTGCACAGAGTCCTGGATCTCTTCGGCGGCCAGCAGAATCTCTCCCTCGGGAGGCGTGTAGCGAATGGCATTGGAGAGCAGGTTGTCGAGGATGGAACGCACCGCGCGCCTGTCAGCCTGTACAAAGGATAGATCTTCGTAAGCCGTGACTTCGATACGGATGCGCTTCAGAGCCGCATCGTCGCAGAAGCGACCGCGGGCTTCGTTCAGGATCTGCAAGGGGCGCAGGCGTTCGAGCGTGAACTGGCGGCGGCCCGCATCCAATTCGGCTACGTCGATCAGATCGCCCATCAGATCGTCCAGCTTCTCGCTCTCGTTGCTGGCCGCGGCCACCAGTTCCGCCTGTAAGGGGAGCAACTCTCCGGCAAATCCCTGGCCCAGAGCGTAGAGGCCGCGGCGCATCTGGAGCAGCGGGTCGCGCAGCTTGCGGCTGGCTACGCTGATAAATTGCGTTTTGAAGCGGTCGATGTCCTGCAGGCTGGTTACGTCTTCGAGAGTGGTCACGGTGCCCAGCAGCCGCCCTTCGGAGTCGCGCATGGGCGTAGTGCGCAGACGGTAGCTGCGCTCCTGGCTGCCGATGCGCATGGGCAGTAGGGAGGCCTCGTCCTCGGCGGCCACAGCCTTCTGCATGGAAACGGCATCGCGAATGGCGCTCAGGATTTTGTCGCCGCCGGGCGCTTTGGCCAGCGCCATGCGGTCGGTGGCGGCATCGCCCAGCAGCTCGGTAGCCGCCTGATTCACTTTGAGCAGGTGTCCTTTGCCATCGGTTACGATGATGGGTTCAAAGATGGATTGCAACACTGCGTCGGAGAGTTGATACTCCATCTGGCGTCGCCCGGCCTCGGATTCGCGCAGCTCACCCAGCCGCGCGGCGATGCGATTCAGCTCAGCAGCAATCACGCCGAAGCTGTCGCGGCTGCTCCACTCCACTCGGTGCTTCAAGTTGCCCTGTGCAATCCGGCGGGCATCGCGGGCCAGCATGCGGATAGGGCGCAATACAAAGTAGACTGCAACTACGGCGACCGCCACCGCAGCCGCAACAAACAGGAGCGCAAACTGGAGCTGCCCTGCCACTGCCAGGGCGTTGTGCGTGGCCGCCACCAGCCCAGCAATAATGCCGACCATGAGTACGAAGCCGAGAATCAGTCGCTGGGTAAGGTTGAGCATGAACCGGTCTCCAAGCCGGAAAAGACAACTGTATCATTCTCGCGGAAACAGCCTCAACTGCGCAAAGGGGAAAGAATAGAAAATGAGAACAGGATACGGAAAGTTGATATTTGTTTTCCGCAATTCAAATTTTAGCATTGGACATTTTAGCAAATTGCCGTATACTGATTTCCATGAATCAGTCGCTTCATGCCTCCCGGCATTTCGCTTGTTGTTGCTGTTGCCGCTAGCAACAGTCCTTCCGCGCGACTGAAAATCCATTCTGCTTCGGAAATCCTGTAGGCATAGATGTTTGTGTCTCTGCATTTCTACGGGCATAAATCGCTCTCCGTGCTATGCGGGTGCAGAGGGATGCTTCCGCCGCACGATATTTCCTCTCAACCCAAATTTCATCAAGGAGAAAACCTCTATGCGTATCTTTGCATTCATTTACCATTCGCCAGTGTTCAAGAGCCGGTGGGCCACGTTCATCCTGCTCTTCGCCCTTTCCTTTGCCACTCTCGCTGCGCACGCGCAGAGCCTGGGCTATGAGGGTCCAACGGGTGTCTTCGTTACCCCAATTGCCTTCACCTCCGCCTCTCCGGCTAAGGGCCTGGGAAAACCCTCCGTCTCATACCACTTTCTGGCCGGTGGCCCGGTGATCGGCGACTTCAGCACCGTCTCCACCACCGTAGGCTTTGCCAAGCGATTCGAATTCGGCTACACCAGCGAGATTCACGCCGGTGGCGCAACCCAATATTTTCCCGGTACGGCGGGCATCGTCACCCCTGCCGGAGTACCCGGCAGCTCGCTGTTTGCCTCCGACCTGGACATTGTCCACGGCAAGGCGACCATCGTTGCGGAAAATGCGGGAAAGACCAAGTGGGTTCCGGCAATCGCCGTGGGCACAATCTTCCGCTTCAACGACCACGATGTCTTCAACGGGCCGGCCAACGGGGGTGCGGGCACCAACGGTTACAGTTCGCACAACGCCGACGTCTACGTGGTGGCAACCAAGGTCGTCACCCAGTTCACCAAGAAGGTTCCGTGGCTGATTTCGGCTGGTGTGCGCGGCACCAATGCCTCGCTGTGGGGCTTGGGCGGCAACGCTCCCGACTTCTCGGCGCGGGCCTTCGGCGCGCTGGCCTTCGTCTTCACTGGACCCAACAAGAGCACCATCATTCTGGGCTCGGAAGTCTCGCAGCAGCCGCAGCGGATCAAGAATCCTTTGGGCGTAAACTTCGACATTCCCAACTCCGAGGTTTACGCGGTGCGCTTCGTTCCGTCGCCCAAGCATAAGCTGAACATCGATGCCGGCGTCTTGCAGGCAGCAAACAAGATCCTGGCGCTTCCCACAACTCCTCCCGGCCTGTACGTGAATGCCCGCGCTCGCGTGGCCTTCGGCATCTCATACGGATTCTAAGCCAGTGAACAGTGAACAGTGGTCAGTTGCGCCTCGATTGCACGAGCAAATTCGATTTTTCTGAAAAATCGCTTAACTTGCAGCAAGAGATGCTAACAATTCATCTGACCACTTATCACTGTCCACTGTTTTACGGCACACGGCAAACGGAAAGGACGCCGTTGTGCCATTGGCAGGCGAGGCCAGTCGGCTGAGGATAGGCAACCAACACCCAGTTGACGCCAAACTGCGCCTTCAGGCGCTCGAAGTCGGCAAGCTGGAAGCGGGTCCATCCTCTCTGGGCTTGATTCTGCCGCTCCACACCTCGGCCAGCTCTGGAATCTGCGTCACCACTGTCGTGTCTTTGATGTGATCGGCCAACTGGCTGCGTTCGGCCAGCGCGCGGAAGCTGTGATAGTCCTCGCCAGGCGCGGCCATGTACTCGGAGTCGAGGGCAAAATAGGCGCCGGTGGGCGTGTTCTGGCGAATCCACGCGAAGGCCTGCAGCCATGGGTTGTTCGAGGCGCGTCCGGGCAGTTCCAAGTGCTCGCTGCCGCTGTACTGCAACCGCTGCGTGGCGAACATGCCCGCATTGAATACCAGCAAAAACACTGCCCGGCGCCAGATGCTGGCCTTGAGCAGGTATTTGCCCAGAAGGCAACCGCCCACCAGGGCCATGAAGACATAGATCAGTTGGAGAAAGCGCATCGGCTGCAGGGGAGCAAGCCGGATCAGGGCAGGGAATCCCAGGATGAGCATGGCTACCGCCAGTTGAAAGACCCCATAGAGGAAGACGGCCAGCACAAAGCGCGCCAGTATCGTCTCGCCGCGCTTTCGGGCAAAGCGCCACAGCAGCCAGAAGAGTACCAGAGGCGCCCACGCTCCCAGCCACTCGTACCAGGTCCAGCGAAATGGAAGAAGTAGTTGCGCGTGCCGAGCGCCTCACGCCAGGCGGGAGTAGGCGGCTCAAAGACCCAGCCCAGAGGGACAAATGCGGCTGCCACAAAACCGTCTCTGGCCCCGCGCCATCGCCGCAGCCAGATATGCAACGGTTTCAGCAGGACCATGGCCAGGAAGAAGCAAAACGAGATACCCATGGCGCCCATGATGGGATGCAGCAAGAACGCCAGCAACAGGAGGGGAATGGCCTGACCTTGTTTGCCTGAGAGGATTCGCGAAACCGCCAGCAGAATGATAGCCGTGGCCACATTGCGCGGGTGCAAATGCTGATCGACCAGGTAGAGCGCGGTTCCGGCAACGGGCAGGGTGAACAGGCCGGTGACCAGGGCAACTCCCGCCCATTACGCCCGTGCCTCGGGAAAGAGTCTGTGCGCAATCGTCCAGCAGCCGAAGACGATCAGCGCGATCGATGCAAAATGCCAGAGCAGTTCCGTGTCGGCCAGGGGAATTCCGGTCAAGCGGACAAATCCGGCAACCCAGTTGTCGAAGAAACTGGCCTGCATTTGAAAGCGGAAAAAAGCGGAGTCGTGGGGATAAAGCGCAGGATTCAGTTTGTATTTGACCGCGGTCAGATAGATGCCGTCGTCTTCAATTCCGGGATGGTAGCCCATCACGGCCATGCCGAGAATCGTGAACAGCATGGTCAGCAAAAAGTTGACCGGAATGGATCGCTTCAACCGGATGAACCCCGTATACTTAGACGCAGAATGTCGACACCAACAGTAGCTCCATCCTACACGGCGACGGAGCCCCAGGAGCGTGTCCCGGATCGCCTGGCTCTCGTCATTCCCACCCTGCGCGAGGCGGATAATATAGGCGGCCTGCTCGTCCACATTCGCTCCGTGCTTGATCCCGTGGGTATTGCCTACGAAATTCTGGTGGTCGATGACGACAGCCGCGACGGCACAGAGGAGATTGTCTCCGCCATTGCCCACGCGGACCCGCGTGTGAGCCTGCTGATCCGCAAAGGGGAGCGCGGCTTGTCCGGGGCTGTTCTTTATGGCTGGCGGCAGACAGAGGCGGAGATTCTGGGCGTGATGGACGCCGACCTGCAGCACCCCCCGGAGCTGCTGCCCAAGTTGATTTCAGCCATTTTTGCCGGCAATGACCTGGCGATTGGCAGTCGTTACACGGCAGGCGGAGAGCTGGGCGCATGGAATCCCGTCAGGAAACTGCTCTCCGCAGCCGCCGTGTGGGCCACCTGGCCAATCCAGCGCCCCGGCGTTCGCGCTCATGACCCCATGACCGGATTCTTCCTCGTGCGTCGCGAGTGCGTCGACGGAATCGCATTCCAACCCGCCGGCTTCAAATTATTGCTAGAAATTCTGGTGCGCGGCCGCCTGCGCACGGTGGCGGAGGTTCCGCTGGCCTTCGGCAGCCGCCATCGCGGGGCAAGCAAAGCCAACTTCAAAGTGGGCTGGGATTATGCAAAACTGCTGGGACGGCTCTATTGGGAGAGATTCGGCTTTGGACGGCAGGACTGAAGCCATAGCGCCGCCAAAATCAAGCGGACTTATGGAATTGATTCCCTGGTTAGAACTTCTTTTGAGCTACAGTGCATTCATAGGTTTCTCCACGATGCACCCATTTAGTATTTCCATTCATCCTGCCATTGTAAGAATATTCCAGGTGCCCAGTATCGCGGTTAAGAATATAGTGCGTGAGCTCCTCCCAACCATAAGTGTGATCATTAAAGTCCCACTTGATTGTCGCGTCGGTGAATACCGCTTTTGAAACAGGGTTGTCTCCAAAAACTGCCGTGCCCGCGCTTTCGTCAAAGGTGACCCGTACTTCGTCCCCAAAGCCACGATCACCCTGAGGGTTCGTGCAAGCGAGATTGACCGGCTGTGCCTTTGCTCCGAGTGCAACGAGCATGGTCGCTGCGATTACCATTCCGAATAACAAGTTACGAAGTTTCATTTTGTTCTCCATATCACTTTATTCATGAGTTGAGCCTATAGCGCCGGCAGCAGCATCCGCAGCAGCAGGAACCCGCCCACGCCCGCAAAAAACACCAGCGCCATGCGAATCCCCGGCTCGCGGTTGACCTCCGGCACCAGGTCGGTGGCGGCAACGTAAAGCGCCACGCCGGCTGAGATGGGCAGCCCATACAGCACCAGGCCGGGAGCCAAGCCAATCACCAGCACGCCGGCCAATGTGGCTGCCGCCAATGCCACCGCAGAATAAAACGCTGCCGCACGGCTTCGTCCGCTGGCCATCATCACAGAGGCCATGGTGAATCCCTCCGGCGCCTTGTGTAGAAAAATGGCCAGAAAGATCAACCAGCCAAGACGGCTGTTGACCGCAAACCCTGAGCCGATAGCCACGCCATCGAAGAGCGCATGGACGCTCAGCCCGGCCAGTACTGAGTAGCCGGTCCGCTTGGAGACAAACTCTCCGGTATGCGTCTCCTCGCCAAAGTGGAAGTGGGCGTTGATGGTGTGCTCCAGCAGGTGCACTACGCAATAGCCGCCCATGATGAGAATCGGCGCCAGGCTCTGGCTCTGTTTCAGGCCTTCGGGGATCATTTCCAGCACGGCCGTTGCCATCAGGAAGCCCGCGCCCAGGGCGACAAAATAACGCAGGTAGCGTTCCACGCCTTTGGCACGCACCAATACAAATCCGCCGGCCACGTCGGCCATCGCGGCAATTGCGCCGAGAATGAGGGAGAGCTTTAGCATTGATCCTTACCCGCTGTGCCGGATGTGCATCACGTCGCCATCCTGCACCACGTACTCCTTGCCTTCCAGGCGCAGCGTTCCTTTGGCCTTGGCAGCTGCCTCGGAGCCAGCCTCCAGCAGCGTGTCCCATCGGATGGTTTCTGCGCGAATGAAATGGTGTTCAAGATCCGAGTGAATCGCTCCGGCTCCCTGCGGCGCCTTGGAGCCAACCGGAATCGTCCAGGCGCGGCACTCGTCCTCGCCTGCGGTGAAAAAACTGATCAACCCCTGCAGCTCATAGCTCTTGCGGATCAGCCGCACTAGCCCGCTCTCATGCAACCCATAGCTCCCCAGAAACTCCGCAGCTTCCTCGTCGTCCATCTCCGCCAATTCGGCCTCCACCTTGCCGCAGATGGCCGTAGCGCCGGCGTTGGGCCGGTGCGCTACTTCTTCCAGCTTGAAGCGGCTCACCGCGGCTTCCAGGTCGTCGCCCAGCTTGGTGCTCTCGCCGATGTTCAGCGCATACAAGATCGGCTTCTGCGACAGAAACATGAAGCCCTTGATGAGCTTCTTTTCTTCAGGCGTCATCTCCAGCTCGCGCAGCGGCAACTCCTTTTCCAGCGACTCTTTCGACCGCAACAGAAGCGCCTGTTCGCGCTCCAGTTCGCTGGTGCGCCCCTTTTTCAAATCCTTCTCCAGCCGTTCCAGCCGCTTTTCCACCTGTGTCAAATCGCTGATCATCAAATCAAACTCAACGCTCTTAATATCGCGCAGCGGATCGATCGGCCCCACGTGCGCAATCGACTCATCCTCAAACGTCCGCAGCACATGAATCAGCGCATCCACATTGCGCAGGCTGGTCAGGAACGCCGTCTCTTTCAGCGCCTCCTGCCCAATGGCCGCCACGTCCACGAACTCGACAGACGCGTAGGTGGTTTTCTTTGGAGAGTAGAGCGCCGAAAGCTTGTCCAGCCGCTCATCGGGCACTTTGGCCACGCCAATGTGCTCCTGGCGCGAGTGGCCGCGCTCCTCGAGTTTGGCTTTGGTCAGAATCTTGAACAGCGATGTCTTGCCCACTTGCGGCAGGCCGATGATGCCAGTTTTCATGCGCGTCCCATATGGTGGGCCTGCAGGGATTCGAACCCCGAACCAAGGGATTATGAGTCCCCTGCTCTAACCGTTGAGCTACAGGCCCTTCGTTTTCTCAGTGTGACACAGCTGCTTGGTAATCGTCACTTCACACAAAAATGCGAAATTGGCAGCGGGGGGCTTCCCGCGAAGTTCCTGCGCCAGAGAATAGCGTGGCCAGCAACCTTTATGGATGAGCCTGGCGGCGGAGAAGGGAGGCGGAGTTAAGATTAATTGCCCAAAAATATGCTGGACAACCTGTCTGTCGAAGAATAGTAAATCCAGCGTGCAGATAATTCGGCTCCTCAGGTAGGACTCGAACCTGCAACCCTTCGGTTAACATAGCATTAACAGCGGAGTATTAACGGCTTGCGCGGAACTACCGTCAGTCTAAAGTATTGATAAGAAACGGCCGGAAACGGTAAAGAATTTGTTTCGAGCCAGCCAGGCTTGACTTATGGGCAACCCGTAATCCACCATCCGGTATCGGGAGCGGGAGATGTGCGGTCGCGATTGCAGGCTCCATATATTCCAGCCCTTGATGTCCGTCGATTGTCCGAGAAATCGATACGAAATAGGCAAATCATGACTTCCAGGTCTCGGCAATGGTCCTACCGCACGTTCCAGGCTTTGATCCAGTTACAATCGCGATGAGACCGCAATTGGAGACAACTGGTGGTATAGTGCCTCATAGTAGGGAAAGAACAATGGAGGCCGCGGTCAAATCGGAGAATTATGTGTTGACGCCGTTGGATCCCGATAATCTTCAGGCTGAAAAAGATGAGTTAAGCTGGCTGCTGACCTCCGGGGTACTGGGGAGATCCAGCAATCTAGCCCGAATGCTCACTTTTATCTGCGAGAAGCATTTTCTGGGTCTGGATGACCAGGCCACGGAATACTCGATCGCGACTGAAGCTCTGGGCAGGCGCGATGATTTCGACCCACAAAACGATACCATCGTACGGGTAACCGCACATTCCCTTCGAAAGCGCCTGCAGGAGATCTACCAGACGGAAGGGGCACATCGGCCGGTTCATATTCAGATCCCGCTGGGCAATTACATGCCATCCTTTGTCCATTTAGGAGAGGATCATGCCCTGGACTTGCAGGATACTCCAGCGCCGGCCTCTTCAGGGCCGGAGCAGGTTCTACCATACGCCCATCCTGCTTCTGACACGACTCAGCCAAAGCGATTCTCACGATGGCTTGTGGTGGCGTCATTCTTTTTGGCGGTCTTCCTTTTGTGCAGCTTCTTCGTTGTCTCGTACCGAAAGGCAAAAAAGGCGGCCTTAACCGCGCCTCAGGACTCACCGGCGGCTCTGCCGCAACCCACGAACACAATCCGTGCACTGATGGGAACCGGCCGCAAGACGTATGTCGATCACTCTGGATATACCTGGACGCCAAGCAAATACTGTTCTGGCGGCGAAAACATCACTGTGGCCGCACAAAACATTATCGGGACGGAGGATCCATACCTCTACCTGGGCGGCAATCGTGGACTTGTCCGCTGCACATTCCCCGTCAAACCGGGCGAGTATGAAGTTCATATCCACTCTGCGGAGATCTCCGATCTGCAACCGGTAACCCGCCCCGTCATCCTCTCCATCAATGCGGGGGCGGATATCCACTTCGATGTGGTCGATAGTGCGGGTGGAGATGGCACTGAGACGTCCTACGTTCTAACAGGAATTCATCCCGAGAATGATGGCGCTATCCATCTGGACTACACAAGCGAAGTTTCTTTGCTGAATGCGGTCGAGATTTTACCTACGGACTCCGAAAAACCGCTGCCGGTTCGAATCACTACAAGTCCCTTTTCAATCACAGACTCCGCCAATCAGCGATGGCTCTCCGATCGATACTTCCGCGGAGGTCGAAGAGGGCAGGTCCCAAATTCAATAGAGACCTTGAACCGCGGCATATACAGTCATGATCGAATTGGGAGCTTTCGCTATGACATCCCCGTCGTTTCACCTGGAAAGTATCGTGTCACGTTGTATTTCTCTGAACCATGGTTTGGCGAGCACAATTTGGGGAACGGAGGACCTGGCAGCCGGATATTCAATGTCTCTTGCAACGGCAGCTTGATCTTGAAGAATTTCGATATTTTGGCGGAGGGCGGAACCAACCCCGTCACAAAGACATTTGACAATATTCCCGCGAGTGCCCAGGGAAAGATCGAACTTTCATTCATACCGGTGGTCAACTACCCCTTGGTCAACGCAATCGAAATTCTCCCTGAGCCTTCGCACTGATAAAACGCAGGTTCGAGACTGATCTGGCCATTCATGCTTTTGAGGATTCTCCGCGAGGTCTCGCGTGCGTGATTGATCCGCGCCACGGAGGGCGTCCCGGAGATCGTTGAAAGTTGAATCGCATTCCGCTTGATCTGGCAGTACCACGTGCACCGAGTCAAACCTTGAGCCTTTTTAACATTGGGTGCAAATATTCACTAACTCCTTTATTAACAACACGATTGTTAGAAACTTTAACAACATTAACATTTTGGATTAATTTGCCTTAAGCCGTTGCAACTCGTTTTCTTTCAATATGTTCTGGGCTGCTGTGAAATTCACGTCGATTCCGCGCAATTATTCACAAGACAAAACCAGAATTGGGTTGCTACGCTTACACCCGACGAATCAAACCCCGAATGCTCAGTGTTCCTCATGGCCGTCGATGAGGCGGATCATGGAAATGCACATGAGCAGCGGGAGGTGGTTTCGATCAGAATCACGCAAATCTCAGGAGGCTTCAAATATGAACACACGCAATTCGGCAAGAGTCTTGCGTTTATGTGCGAGCGCGCGAGTCTTCGCGACGCTCGTCTTTGTTCTCACCTGCAGTGTAATCGCGTTTGGACAGCAGATTACCGGATCCATCGTGGGTACGGTAAAGGATCAACAAAGCGCGCTGGTCGCCACGGCCACCGTGAAGGCAATCAACGTGGAAACCGGATTCTCGCGCTCGGCGCCGGCAAACGGCTATGGGGAGTACCGCATCGATTTCCTTCCCGTGGGCAAGTACACCGTCGAGGCGACGGCGGCAGGCTTTGAACGCTTTGTGCAACAGAATCTCGTCCTCAACGTGGACCAGACGCTGACAGTTGATGTCACACTGACAGTGGGTGCGCAGTCTCAGACCATCACGGTCACTGAGGCTCCCCCGCAGGTCAATACGTCTGACGCGGTATTGGGCAGAACCATTGAGCCGGCCGAGATCATTGGCCTGCCGCTGGTCAACCGCAACGTATACACCGAACTCTCCCTCACGCCGGGCGTGATGGCCAATAACCAAAGCTCCTTCGGGAACCCCAGCGGCTCACCCAATATGACCGTTGGAATTGCGTCCACTGCTGTACAGGTCAACGGCGGGCTCGACGCCGGCAACGGAACCGTCGGTTTTTACCTGGATGGCGGCAACAACATTACCGGCATGCGCAACTACGGCAACCCGGCGCCTAACCCCGACGCAGTCGAAGAATTTCGCGTAGAGACCAACAACTTCTCAGCGCAATACGGCCAATTCTCCGCCGCTGTCGTTTCGGTGATCACAAAGTCGGGAACAAATAAGTTCCACGGCTCGTTATTTGAGTTCAACCGCAACACCGACTTCAATGCCTGGCAGTGGGGTAACCCAAACCTGGCTGCGGGCAAGGCGCCTTACCACCGCAACAACTTTGGCGGAGGCGTCGGCGGCCCCATCAAGCACGACAAGGCCTTCTTCTTCTTCAGCTATGGCGGTCTGCGCGCGGTTACCGGAGCGGCTGTGACTGGCGCTATCGTGCCCACGTCTAACGAGCGTCTGGGCGACTTTACCGCGGACACCTCAGTGATTTACATGCCGAAGCCAACAGCCGCGACCGCGGCCTCTTGGTACGTCCCCGCGAATCAGGTAAAGGGAACAAACACTAGCCCCAATTGCCTGGTTGCCACACTGAACTGCATACCCCAGAACCTCCTGGACGTAACCGCTGCAAATATTTTGAACGTAAGCAACACAATCGGTGTTTCCGTCCCATTGCCCAACAACGGCACGGTTGCAGCCGGAGGCGGGAATTGGGTCGGCGTATACGTCACTCCGACAGTCTCAGACGAATATCTGGGCAAGTTTGACGAGAACATCGGCAGCAAGGACCATGTGGGAGTGACCTACTTTCATATCACTACCGCGTCAACTCCCAGCGGAGGCGGCAACGTCAATTGGACTGGAGATCAGTCCAAAACGGTGCAGACGAATGTCAATCTCAGCGACGTTCACACCTTCAACGCCACCACAGCCAATCAGCTTTGGCTAACGCTCACGCGGGCCATGGGCGGACGCGTTCTTATCCCTGTGAAGGGCCCACAAACGCAAACCCTCGCCAGTTTCGGCTCGAACTTCCAAATCCAGGGACCGGTCGGACTGCCCTATCTAACCATCAGTGGTGCCTTCAACACGGGCAACCCGAATGCCGGCCCGGTCACGGGTTCCGACAACTATGAGATCCGCGACGTAGTCACCATAACCAAGGGCAAACACAACCTTTCGGTTGGCGGTGAGTACGCTCTGGACAAGACCATGTTCGTTGCCAATCTGAACAATTATGGCGACGTTGGCTTCGCGAAGGGCTCGCCCACGAGCACGAATGTTCCGCTTTCGGACTTTGTCACCGGCCAAACCAGCTCATTTGAGCAGGACACACCTTATGTCACGGATCTGAGCACGTGGCACTACGCGGTGTTTGCGCAGGACAACTACCGCATCACACCCCGTTTCACCGCCAATATCGGAATCCGTTGGGATATCGATACGCCTCCCGTTGATGCCCTTAACAGGACGGCGTCGTTTGTTCCCAACCAGCAATCCACTATCACTCCGACAGCGCCAAAGGGCTTTTTGTTCGTGGGTGATGCTGGCGTCAGTCGCGGCATCATCGGCACGAGCTTCAGCCACATTTCGCCTCGTCTCGGTTTTGCATGGGATCCGTTTGGGGATGGCAAGACCGCGATTCGCGCCGCGGCGGGCATCTTCTATGGAGTTCCCGGCGGCAATGAGTGGAACCAGCCCGGCAACGGCGCACCGTTCGCCTTACGCGAAAGCTTTGGCCCCACTCCATCCCTCACAAATATGTACGGGGGCATCGCTTACGGTTTCCTCAACACCAGTCCTGGTGGAGGCATCTTCCCGTACACCTTTACACCGGCCCATCCGATCTTCATCCCGTTCGCCGGCCCTGAGGCCATCGCGACGTATATGAAGTATCCTTCCATTTACCAGTTCAACCTCAGTGTGCAGCGGCAATTGCCTTACAAGGTCAGTATGACGGCAGCTTATGTAGGCACCATGGGCCGTAACCTGTCAACCTTCATCGACGAAAACTACGCGCCTTACTCCACCGCTTTCGGCGCACCCGGAACTGGAGCGGCCAGCATCGACGCCCGTCGTCAATACGATTCCGGCGTCCCCGGCGCGTCTGGCACCCTGAGCGGGATTACCTACCTGATCCCAGGCCAAACCTCCAACTATAACGGGCTTCAAGTCTCGGCGACCAAGACGATGTCACGCGGCTTCTCACTCAGCGGTTTCTATGTATGGAGCCGTGCGCTGGAAAGCGCAAACTTCGTAGAGAATGGATTGCAGGGCGCGCAGGATTACGGCGTCGCTGGCAAGCCCTTCACTGCTACCAATAATGCCATGGGCGCCCTCGGCGGCGGCCTTGGGGAAGAAAAAGGCCTCATGGGTGTCAACCATAACCAGAATGCGGCCATCTCCGGCATGTGGAAGATCGACTACGTCCATGAAAACAAGGTCGCGAAGGCAGTGTTCAACGGCTGGACGCTCACATCGGTCGTCTACATGATGAGCGGCGGGCCGATTCAGATGTCCACGGGATCCAACAATAACTTTGACAGCGCGAACGCAAACCGCCCCAACGCGGTTCCTGGCGTTAGCTCCAAACTCGGTCGCCCCTGCCGTGTTTGCAATGGGGTAGTACCGGTGTGGTTTAACAAAGCGGCTTTCACGGCAAACGGACCTGGCTTGCCCGGTGGCATCGGCCCTGGCGGCGCCGACGGCAACGTGGGAGTAAACTCCATGATCGGACCGGGCCTCAAGCAAATGGATTCGGGCCTGTTACGCGACGTTAGATTCCCGGGTGGAATAGTGTTCCAGTTACGCGGCGAAGTAACCAACGTCGGGAACTGGGTAAATCTCAGCAACCCGACAACATCTCTCTCGTCGTCCAACGAAGGCAAGATCACCGGTGCAACGGGCACCCAGCGCCTTTTTCAGTTGGGCGGCCGGTTAACCTTCTAACCAACTAACTGTTGTTCTTTCACCGGGCCGGCGGGCAAGCAATTGCCCGCCGGCCCCACCTTACTGAGAGGCTGGAGGATTTGTTTCGTGAAATCCGCGATCTGGAACCGTTATTTTATCGCCATCATTGGTCTTTTGATATTGGGAAGTATTCAGTTATACGCGCAGTCAAATCCCACAGTTCTGGTAGACGTGGATCACCGCCAAAACATCAGTTTGAATGGCGATTGGCACACCATTATCGATCCATATTTTAACGGCCTGTATACCTTCCATCGTGAAATTCGCAAAGATGGATACTTTCTGAACGGAGCTCCGCGCCCTGCGGGCAGCGAGCCCCTGGAATACGACTTCAGCAAATCGCCTACCCTGCGGGTGCCGGGCGACTGGAATACGCAGCGCGAGTCCCTCTCTTACTACGAAGGTCTGATCTGGTATCAGCGGGATTTCGACTACCAGCCTCGCGAACATCACCGCACTTTTTTTCATATTGGCGCTGCGAACTATAAAGCAATTCTTTGGGTTAACGGAACTCAGGTATGCGAGCACGAAGGCGGTTTCACTCCATTCGATTGTGAAGTCACCAAACTCCTGCATCCAGGGAAGAACTTCGCGGTGGTCGCGGTAGACGATACCCGGCAGGCCGACGGCATTCCGACCACGAATACGGATTGGTTCAACTACGGCGGACTCACCCGGGATGTGGCGCTTGTGGATGTGCCGGATAGATTCATCGACGACTATGATCTGCACTTGAACCATAGCCGCACCGCGGTCGAAGGCTGGGTGCATGTGCAAGACGCAGCTCCCGGCGCCAGCGTCAAGGTCGCCATTCCAGAGCTCAAGCTGGAAACTGATGCCATGGTGGACAGCCAGGGCCGCGCGGCGATCAAGCTGAATGTTGCCGGGATGCAGTTCTGGTCCCCCGAGCAGCCCAAGTTGTATCGCGTGGTGCTGCAATCCGGCGAAGATACGCTCAAAGACGAAATGGGCTTTCGCACGGTCGAAGTAAGCGGCACGAAGATTCTGTTGAACGGGAAACCGATCTTTCTGCGAGGAATTTCAATCCATGCAGAGGCCCCATATCGCGGTGGGCGTGTCAACAACGATGAAGATGTAGCGACGCTGCTCGGATGGGCCCAAGAACTCGGGTGCAACTATGTCAGGCTCGCGCATTATCCGCACGATCAGCGCATGACACGCGCCACCGATCGGCTGGGCATTATGGTGTGGTCAGAGATTCCGGTCTACTGGGCTGAACACTTTGGCGATCCGGCTGTTCTCAAAAAGGCCGAGCAGCAGTTGCGCGAGGAGATTCTTCGCGATCGCGATAAGGCCTCGATCTTGCTATGGTCGATTGCGAATGAAACGCCGAACACACCCGAACGAACGCTATTCCTGAAGACGCTGGCGGGTGATGTTCGTGCGCTAGATTCGACACGGCTGGTGACGGCGGCGCTTCTTGTCCGTTCCGAAGGGCATATCAAGTATGTCGATGATTCGTTGGGAGAGGTTCTTGACGTCATTGGAGCAAACGAGTACATCGGCTGGTATGAACAGCTCCCCGAGGGAGCCGACACCACGGAGTGGAAGATCGCCTTTGATAAGCCGCTGATTATCAGCGAATTTGGGGGAGACGCCAAGGCCGGCTTGCACGGGCCGGATACCGAGCGCTGGACTGAGGAATACCAGGAGAGCATCTTCAGGCACCAGCTTCCCATGCTGAACCGCATTCCTCAATTGCGCGGAATGAGCCCATGGATCCTGATGGATTTCCATTCTCCCCGCCGCATCCTTCCCGGCATTCAGGATGGCTTCAATCGCAAGGGCTTGATATCGGATCAAGGCGAGAAAAAGAAGGCATTCTACTTTCTGCAAAAGGCTTACAAGGAAGAAAGCATCGGGAAGGCAGAATAAAGGAAGAGACTGGCCAACGGATATTCACAACAGAACGGCTAGCAATAGAGATTGGCCTTCCGAATAACGGTTGGCACGTCTTCAGGCACACGTATCGCTCCTTCTTGGACGAAACAGGTGCCCCCGTCGGCGTGTAATAGAAACTCATGCAACACAACATCGTGGCTATGACCATGAATGTCTACGGCAATGCAAGTTTGAGAGCCAAGCCACAGGCAAATTCAAATGTTGTGCAGATGGCAATAACGCAAGAAAAGCATTACACAAAACCACAGGCTGCGTCGGTTTGAGTTATTGCGGGGTTTTGTGGGGTTGAAAACAAATGAAAAATTCGTAAGTTATTGATTATTTGGCTCCTCAGGTAGGACTCGAACCTACAACCCTTCGGTTAACAGCCGAATGCTCTGCCATTGAGCTACTGAGGAGTGCCTTGAGAGGAATTCTCCACTACCACGTTAGCAGAGTGTGGGCTATGCGTCAAAAAAATTCACTGGCGGAATGGCTCGGTCTTCCGTTTCTGACCTGTTGGGTGGCCAGGGGAACGGGCCGGGGGCCGGCACAGACGATACCATAGAAGAACCGAGAGCTTGCCCGGAGCGGGGCAATCGGAGGAGAACCAATGTCCCGGATTTCGCGACTGGAACGCAGCCAGGTAACCCCTGAGATGACGGCGCTTTACGACAAGGCCTTTGCCCAGCGCGGCAACGTGCCCAACATGTTCCGTGTGATGGCCCACCGGCCGGAGATTTTCTCGACCATGATGGCCCACTTCGGCGCGGTGCTGACCAGTGGCACAGTCCCGACGAAGCTCAAGGAGCTGATCATTGTCCGCACCAGCCAGGTGAATGTGACGCCTTACTGCCTTGCCAGCCATACCATCCTGGCCAAGGGGCTGGGCTGGACCGACGAGCAGCTAACTAACCTGGCCGACTGGCCCCAGCGCGAGGATTTTACCCCCGCTGAGAAGGCCGCACTGCGGCTGGCCGAGACCGTCACCCGCGACGCCAACGCGGTCACTGACGAGCAATTTGCCGAGCTGCGCGGCTTCTACTCAGAGGGCGAGATTGTGGAGCTGCTCTGCGCCATCGGCCTGTTCAACTACTTTAACCGCTTTAACAACGCTTTGCGGATGGAGCCGACCGAGCCCGGCGAAGGCGGTTGCGCGGCATGAAACTTCAACTGCCTACGGGCACTTTTCGAGCCTATCTGTTCGACTGCGACGGCACCATCGCCGACTCCATGCCACTGCACTATAACGCCTGGAAGGTAGTGCTGGAGGATTGGAACTGTGAGTATGCGGAGGAGTTGTTCTATTCCTGGGGCGGCAAGCCGGTGCGGAATATTATCGCCGACCTGAACAAGATCCACGGGCTGCAGATGCCCATCGAGGCCATCGCTGCGCGGAAGGAAGGCCTCTACCTAGCGCAGATTCCGCAGCTCAAGGCGATCCCTGAGGTGCTGGAACACATTGAGGCGGAGCATGGACGGATTCCCTTTGCCGTGGTTTCGGGCAGCACGCGCGACTCGGTTGTTGGCTCGCTCAGCGTGCTAGGCCTGCTGGATAAGTTCGACATTATCGTCTCCGCGGAAGACTACAAGCATGGCAAACCGGCCCCGGATGGATATCTGCTGGCCGCCGAGCGGCTGGGCGTGGCGCCGGCCGATTGCCTTGTCTTTGAAGACACAGAAATGGGTATTGAAGCGGCAACCGCGGCGGGAATGGCTTCTGTCAAAGTTTCCACGTCGCTGGAACGTCGCTGAGCAGAAAAGCGCGAGCATGGGAACTGGAGCGCGCAGCGGAACGTAGAACTCAGTAGGAGAGACGGAAAGTGGCCGAGGTTGGATCAGCATCAATCGAAAGAGAGCAAGGTCTACAGCCACTCGATGCTGAGCGCCGCGTCGATTGGACGATTCTGCTCGGTATTGCGGCCATAATCACGCTGGTTCACATGACAACGAATGGCCGCTATGGCTTCTTCCGTGACGAGTTGCAGTTTCTCAGCGATGCGCGCCATCTCGACTGGGGCTTTGTCTCTTACCCGCCACTCACGCCTTATCTTGAGCGCATCGGTCTTGAAATCTTCGGCCTCTCACTCGTCGGTTTGCGGCTATTTTCGGTCCTTGCGCAGGCAGCGGCTATCGTCGTCACCGGGCTGATGGCGCGGGAACTCGGCGGTGGGCGGCTGGCGCAGGGTACGGCGGCGCTGGCGGTCGCGCTCTCGCCGCTGCCATTCTTCGAAGGCACTCAGTTTCAGTACGGAACCTTCGACTACCTTTGGTGGGTGCTGGTAGCGTACTTCACGATTCGCCTGTTGAAGACGGAGAATCCGCGCTGGTGGCTGCCAATTGGAGTCGTGATCGGCCTGGGCCTGATGACCAAATACACCATCTGCTTTTTTGTGCTTGCGCTTCTCGGAGGTTTTCTGCTGACGCGCGCGCGCCGCTTTCTTCTGAGCTGGTGGTTGCTGGGAGGCGTTGGAATCGCCGTGCTGATCTTCCTGCCCAATCTCATTTGGCAAGTGCGCCACGATTTCATCTCGTACCATTTCCTTCACTCGATTCACGTGCGCGATATAGCGCTTGGACGCGGCAATCAGTTCATCTTCAAACAGTTCTTTGTGTGCGCCAATGTATATGCGTCGCCGCTGTGGATAGCTGGGATATTTTGCTTTTTGCACAGCTCGCGCTACCGCCCGCTGGCGTGGATGTATATAGTCCCCCTTGCGTTCTTTTTGTCCGTGAGAGGCATTTATTACTATGTGGCTCCTGCGTATCCAATGCTGATAGCGATGGGCGCGACCGCCGGCGAGCGATGGGTGGCGACGTTGTCGAAGTTATGGCGGCGCGTGGTGAAGATCGTGTTCTTCCAGGGAATTGCCATTGCAGGCGCGTATACTTTCGCGATCGTACTCCCGCTCGCAACTTCCGGTCCGCTGATGCATTTTGCACTGGAACAAAACGACGCCCTGCGCGAGGAGATTGGCTGGCCTGAGCTGGTCAAAACCGTAGCTGGCATCCGAGATTCCCTGTCTTCGGAGCAACAGGTCAGCATGGGCGTCATTGTAGGCAACTACGGCGAGCAGGGCGCAATCGAAATGCTCGGTCCGGCCTACCATCTGCCTCCGCCGATCAGCCTGACCAACTCAGCGTGGCTGCGCGGCTATCCCACGCCTCAGCCAACTACGCTTATCGTGGTTGGATTCTCGCGTAAAGCTGCCGACCGTGCCTTCACCGGCTGCCGTCTGGCAGGACACAACGGCAACTCCGAAGTCGTGAAAAATGAGGAGAGCCAGGACCACCCCGAGATTTTTGTCTGCGGCGGTCCGCGGCTGCCTTGGCCGCAGTTCTGGATTGAATATCAGTCCTTTGGGTGAAATAATCCGGCCTAATCAGTAGAGCAGCACCGCGATGCGATAGGCGGTGAACACGCCTTCCTGGCCCTGCGCAGGGCAACTGCCCACGGATGCCTGATGATACTTACCTGAGGCCAGCGCATCTGCCAGATCCTTAGGCAGTTGGGTCAACTGCGCGTCCTCCCAGTACATGACGTAGCGTGGTTTTGGTCCGGAAGAGGGGTGAGGCATCGCACCTTCCGTGGCACAGGCAGAGCGGGCAAGGGTGGCATCGGGCAGGATGGAGACGCCGTGCAACAGACCGGCAATTGCGGCCTCTTCCTGGGCCTGCGTTAGCATGGGCACGGCGCGCTCGTAGTCGGCTACGGCATAGAGGCCATTGCGGTCGGCCACCACGGCCACGCCGATGTGATCCACCTTTGGATTCAGCAGGTTAGAGCGGTGGCCGGGCGAGTGCATCCATGCATTGTGAATCGCGGCGGGAGTGGGGGCAAGCGCCACATTCTCTTCGATCAGGCTGAAGTGGGCGCCGGCCTCAGCGGCGCGCGCCGAGACGTCCGGTTCGTTCGGATATTGGTGAGAGATTGAACCATCGGCGGCCATGCGAAGGCAATGCTGGCGGGCGGCTAAGGCTAATGCTGGGTCCCACTTGAGCGGCCCGGCACCGGCCTGGGCGCGGGCCTGATTGGCGAGCTGTACGATCTGCCAGGACTCCGCCTGAATGGCCGTGGAGCTGGCCGCCTGCGCAAATACCGGGTGCATCAGTGCCAGAGGCGCGAGCAGAGTTAAAGACAGAACCAAAGTCTGCCGTGAAATGTTCATAATTCATTTAACCCCAATAGGTTGCGGATGTCGCGGTATTCTGGTTCTATTCAAGATTTGGGGGCTCCATGAAGATTGGCGTGGTCAGCGATACGCATGGGTTACTCCGGCCGGAGGTGGCGCAGGCGCTGGCCGGCGTGGAGCGCATTCTGCACCTGGGCGATGTGGGCAAGCCGTCTGTACTCAAAGAGTTGGAGAAGATCGCTCCGGTGACGGCGGTGCGCGGCAACGTGGATCGCGAAGGCCCGCTGAGCGAGCTGCCGGAGACCGAGGTGGTGCTGGTCGCCGACCGCTATGTCTATATGTTGCACGATTTGAAGACGTTACACCTGGATCCGGCGGCGGGGAAGTTTGCCGCCGTGCTCAGCGGACACACGCACGTGCCTAACTTCTACCGGCGCAAGGGGGTTCTGTTCTTCAATCCCGGGTCGTGCGGGCCTCGGCGGTTCCGGCTACCGGTGACGGTGGGAGTGCTGACGGTGGCGGCGCACGGGGGGTTCAAAGCTGAGATTGTTGACCTGAAGTGCGATTGAAACCGGAGTGCTTTAACAGGCAATTCGTGACGTTCGAGATACACTGTTTTGCAAATTTGTGTACCGTTTGGACGGCAAAGTGTGCGCATATAAGGACATGCTATTCGGTGATTTGGGCAAATATTCTCTCTATATTCGTCAAAAATAAGCAATCTTATTTTATATGTAGAGGTTAAAGCAAATATTTGCAGAAATTTTTGGGGAGTTGACCTAGTCATGACCTAGGTCAAGTTGGGACACCTGCTGTGGGGCCAGCGGCCTTCGGCGGAGCTGGTTCATTTGCGTTTTCCCGCGCGCCATTTCTTGAAATCGGCGAGGATTTCGTCTTCCGAGATGCCTTCGGCGGCCAACATTCCCTGCATGCGCGTCGCGACTTGCCTGAGCGCGTTGCGAGCGAAAATCGCGCCAGACGAGGCGGAGTCCGCAGGGTTTGGTTGTTCCAAGCTCAAGGACGAGAATAAAGTATGGCGCTATTTGCGCCGCAACCCGGAGGGCTGGGGCCAATTTTCCCCATTTCTTTGTCGCTCGTTGCTCGCGTACACTCGGTACGCATCGCTCCTCGCTTCGCGAAATGAAAAAAATTGGCTCCCTGCGCCGCACGCGCCAAAGTTAATAACAGGCTCTAGATTGTCTAATCGATCTCGATCCCGCTGATGAGGGATTGGTTCACGACATCGGTGAACTGGATCGCGTACTGTCCGTTGGAATTCGCATTCACCGTAAATTGCTGGATGTTCGCGATGTTTTTTCCGCCCGCAGTATTCTCGATATCGAAGTTCGCCAACACTTGCGTGCCGTTGATGCTAACGTTGAATGTCCGCGAGCCGGAGGTCGAGAAGTACGTCTCGCAGAAATGCAGCCGGACCGTGTGGCTCGACCCCGCAGTGAAACCGCCAATCGTGTAGGTGAAATTGCCGTCGCGCGCCGTTTGATAAACTGCGGCCGGCGCCGGGTTTGTCACCTTAGTAGTATCGATGGTGTTTTGATGGTTAATCGTGCTACCGCCAGAGAAATCTTCATCGGCAACAAAGGGAGCCACAGCAGCGGTCGAACCAGAGTCGATGCAGATGCTCGTGCATGATCCTCCACTTGAGCCAGGGCTCGTGGTGGCAGTCGCCTGGTTGGACGGAGACGATGCACTGGCAGCATCCACAGCCTCAACCAGATAGTAGTAGGGGGTCGAAGCAGAGAGACCCGTGTTGGAGAATGTCGTGCCAGTAACACCGCTGGCAATCTGATTGCTGCTGGAAGGAGTGAAACCGCTCGTAGTGCTGCGGAAGATGTTGTAAGTGATCGAGCAACCCGAGCCTGCCGTGCTAGCCGTCCAGCTCAGATTGATCTGGCTGCTGGAAATGTCTGTTGCCCCTAGATTGCCTGGTGCGGATGGCGCCGCGGTGCAAGATGAGCCGCCTGTGAGTCCGAAGGCCTGAATGCGGTCCGTGCCCACAAAAATCATCCCGTCGCCACTCGATGGAGAGTCGAACTTACCACCAAGATCCAACAGGTTTGCCGGAGTTTGGTAAAGAATCGCCAGATTTGGATCCATCGCATTCAGCGCGTAAAGCACTGGGTGCACGGATTCTGTCCACGGATTCGCCGACCGCGGCAGGTTTGTGTTCAGAATCCAGATGATTGGATTCGATGAACCGTTACTGGTGATGATGGCCGAGTCCGCGTCCACCATGCCTGTGCTGGTCAACGAAGCGGCGACTTGAAGGTAAGCGGGAGCGCCGGTGGGCGTCACGATCTTAAGCAGCACCACGTCCGGAGCCACGCAGCTGGTGCCTGTGACGCTTTGCTTCGTGCACCCCGTCGCCACAATGTAGTTCGTGCCATTTGCCTGGAAGTAGGCTGGGGTCGTGCGTGCTCTGGCGTGATCGCCTCCGGCCTCGGTCTCGCTATACGGGCCAAACACATTGAGGGGGCCGGGCGTGCCAAATTGCGGCTGATTCCCAGGAGGCAGCAGTGACTTGTCCCCGGCTGCATTGGTGCTACAGCCGGGTCTTGATGCAAGACTCCCTGGCATGGAATTGCGATCGACCAGGTAGATATTTCCTTGTTTGCCTCCGAACGCGATCGTATCGGGTGTGCTGGTTTCCGAAAGAGTCGGGATCACGATCGGCGAGCCTGCGCCAAGATCGATATCGTTCGCATCCAGGTTGCAGTAATCGAACGGGGTGTAGGTGCCGCTGAGCGTCAAAGTCGAGCCCGGCTTGAACTGAAGTGCAGAACTGCTCCAAAAGCCTGCGGTCGTTTCATTGGAAGTCGAGCCATTCCCTAAGGTGGTATAGACATTGCCCGATGCAGGATCGACGGGCGGACCGCCCGAGCCCCACATTCCACCCTCGGCTCCCGATGCGTTGGTGCTGGATCCACTAAAGGAGCTAATCAATGCGGGGGTGACAGTGTTGATAGCCGCGATCCATCCCGGCCCACTATCGCCATAGGTTCCCCAGTCAACATAGAGAACGGTTCCATCGGGGCTCAGGTTTAGGCCGCCGCGCTGAGACTGCGAACCATTCTGGAATCCGATTGCCTTGCCGCCATTCTGATTGACCGCCGGAACAGTCGAATTGCCAAGAACCAGGGGCCATCCGGACAGAACCGCGCCGTCGGTGATATTCACCGCAAACGCTTCCCATCCCTTGGTGGCGTCCCACGACGTCACATACATGCGTGGCGGAGATGTAGAGGTATCTACAGCGGGTGTGCTGAGAACGCCGATGTCGCCACCAATGCCCGAGTTTTTGGCCGCGGTCGTCAGATGCGTTCCCCAGAGAATCGTTCCTGGCGCGACGGAGCCGTTCTGAACTGCGTTCACCGCATAGACCCAGCCGGCCGTGGTCCCGCATAGAACCACTTTGAATGTGCCGACAAATTGCCCCGCCGAAATCGCGACCTCATTGACATAGAGCGGATCGGCAAACAAGTGAGCGGCTGTGCCGTCGGGATCGGCGTCGAACAAAGGAGACTGCCATACCTGGCCGAATCCACCTCCGCCGACATTGGCTACGGTCAACGTGGTTTCGTTGGAACGCCAGCCGGTTTTCTGCCGTTCGCCTCCGAACATGATCCAATCCGTACCGGTTACTTGAGCGTACAAATGGCCGCTCAATGCGAGAGTGATGGTTAACATTGTGGGAAGCGCAAACAACGTGTGCAGGGTAGACAGCTTGTGAATTCTCATAGTTCATCCATCCATTTGTGAATTTGGACCACCCTTGTCTAAAAAGGGTGCAATCAGTCTACGCTCGAAAATAGCCTGTGGGGTGAATTTTTCTGGATTTGCGAAAGCCGGGGTATAGCTTGTAGCTTTCATTCGCGACTTCGTCGCGTTGATTGATTTCTAAGAACAAAAAGCGAATATTTGCCGGGGTTGAAACCCCGGCCTCCCACCGGAAAAACTTCCCTCAGGGGCTAAAACCCTGCATTCTTTGTGTCGGCATTATGCGGGGGTTGAAATTCACTCCTGCGAGTAAAGATCGCTCGCCGGGGACCCCGATAAACCCCCGCCTCCCTCCGGTAAAACTTCCCTCAGTGGCTAAAGCCCGATTCATTATTATGCGATCATATCGGCACGACTGAAGTCGTGCCCTGATACAAAGCAAAGACAACTGCAGGTCCTTCGACTGCGCTGCACTCCGCTCAAGATGAAAGCCTATTGAATGTTGTGCTATCCCACCCATTCGCCGAAAAAAGCGAATGGATGGGGCACGGTTTTTTTTTGTGCGGATCGAGGGGGTGGCACCAAGGCAGATCTGTAACGAAAAACGCCGTTCGATCCAGGAATGACTTTGTTCCAGGATTGCCGGCAATTTGAAGGTTGCCGAGCGTTACCTTTACCGGCGCGAAGGACGGGATGAAGGCTGGCCGCGCTCTAAATCCAAGTGCAACACATCCAGAAGGGATAATGTTGCATGGAAAAGCTGTATGCTCAGTTGTCTTTAGTGGAACGGGTTTTGCTTCAGACGCAGTTGGTGTTGCGTTGGAGTCCGGCGGCTATAGCCGCCGGACTCCAACGGGCTCGTTCGACCGTCACCCGCGAGATGGCGCGCAACGGTTGGCTGCCCGAGCCTGAGATCGCCCTGCGCGGACGTCCAATGGTGGCTGGCGGCTATCGCGCCGAGGCGGCTCACCAGCGCGGGCCAGAACACTGGCTTGGAAGCCGCGCGTGGTGCGCAAGCTGGTGGTGGGCAGCGCCCTTTTCGTCCTGGTCGTTCAGCATCTGCGCCGGGGCTTGAGTCCGGAGCAGATTGCGTTCACACTTGGCTCTATGGATGAACCAGTGCGCCTTTCGCACGAGACCATCTACACGGCGTTCTACGCAATCCACCCCACGGACGAAGACCTGTCCGCGGGAACCCCGGCCCGGGACTATTTCCCACCACCCCTCCGGGGTGAATTTTGAAGCGGCTCATTGATTGCAGCCGTAATTTGACACGGCGAGTCGATTGCTCAGGATGACAACTATTTTGGTTAGTTACGGAATCCGCTCATACGGATGGTAGACCGGCTCCCAGACGTAGGCGCGGAGGCGCTGGCGCAGGGTTGCATCGTCCACCTCTTCGGCGGCGCCGTCGGCCATGGCTTGTTTGGCTACGGCTTCAGCCACCACCAGGCTCACCTTGCGGCAATCGGCGATAGGCGGCAGCAATGGGGCGTCCGGATCCTCGAGCGTCGGCGACATACCGGCCAACGCCTTGGCTGAGGCCATGATCATGGCGTCAGAGACTCGCGTGGAGCGCGAAACCAGAATGCCCAGCGCCAGGCCGGGAAAGATGAATGAGTTGTTGACCTGCGAGATGCGCACCAGCTTGCCGTTCACCTCCACCGGCACAAACGGGCTGCCTGTTCCCACCAGAACTCGCCCCTCGGTCCAGCGCAGAAGGTCAGCCGGCGTGGCCTCGGCTTTGGAGGTTGGGTTGGAGAGCGGGAAGATGATGGGGCGCGCGGTGTGGCTGGCCATCTCGCGCACAATCTCTTCCGTAAACGCGCCGGTCTGGGCGGAGACGCCCACCAGAATCGTCACCTTGGCGTTGCGCACTACATCGAGTAGCGAAATGGCGCCGGTTCCCGACAGTTTCCAACCCTCGACGTCGGCTTTCTTGCGCACCAGCGGCTCCTGGCCGGGGCGGATGCCCTCGCATCCGTCCACGAGAAGTCCGTGGCGATTGAAGGCGTAGATGCGCTGGCGGGCCTGCTCCTCGCTCAGGCCTTCTTCCCGCATTTCGGCAATCAGGAGATCGCAAATGCCCAGGCCCGCTGAGCCGGAGCCAAACATGGCAATGGTTTGCTCTTTGAGCGGAAGGCCGGTGGCGCGGACGGCGGCCAGCAGCGTGCCCGTGGTGATGGCGGCGGTTCCCTGGATGTCGTCGTTGAAGGTGCAGAGCCGGTCGCGATAGCGCTTCAGCAGGATGGCCGCGTTGACCCCGGCGAAGTCTTCCCACTGCAATAGAATGTTCGGCCAGCGGCGCTCCACGGCGCAAACAAATTTCTCGATGAACTCGTCGTACTGTTGGCCGCGGATGCGCTTGTGCTGCCAGCCGATGTAGATGGGGTCGCGCAGAAGCGCTTCGTTGTCTGTGCCCACATCGAGCAGAATCGGCAGGCAGTGTTCCGGCGGAATGCCGCCCAGTGCGGTGTAGAGAGCCATCTTGCCGATGGGAATGCCCATGCCGCCCGCGCCCTGGTCGCCCAGGCCGAGAATGCGCTCGCCGTCCGAGACCACGATGCAGCGCACCTGGTCAAAGCGCGGGTCAGCAAGAATCTGGTCGAAGCGATGCTTAGACGCATAACTAAGAAATAGCCCGCGGGGCCGGCGCCAGATCTCGCTGAAGCGCTGGCAGCCCTCGCCCACGGCGGGGGTATAAACGACGGGCAGCAACTCTTCCGTGTGGTGCGCGATCAGCGAATAGAAAAGGGTTTCGCAATTATCCTGCAGATCGCGCATGTTGCTGTACTTGCCAAAGGCGGTATCCCGGCTGGCCAGAACTCTCAGGCGGCGTTCCCGCTGGTCTTCCAGGCTTCCGATGTGGGGCGGCAGCAGGCCATGCAGAGCGAAGGAGTCGCGTTCCTCTTCGGTAAAGGCAGTGCCCTTGTTGAGCCGGGAATTATGAAGCAGCTCGAATCCGTGAAGACGGGTTCGGATTACGCCGTCCTGTGCCTTGTTTGCGTCGCTTTCCTCGCTCATTACCGTCTTCTCCTCGATGCCGATTGGATGCCGGTGATTCGGCCTTTTTCAAGCGTAGAAGTCCATGCTACCGGTCGGCAGCGGCAATCGAATGTTGCGTACATCACACCTGCGGAGGTCTGGCGGCTAGTGTGGTGTCCCCGAAATTCATTAAAAAAACAACCGCAGATCCTTCGACTCACCACCCCCAGGCTGAAGAGTACGCCTGGGGCCCCGTTCGCTCAGGATGACCGCGATTATTTTGCTGTGAACTTCTGAGACAGGACACTAGCTTGCAGTTGAATGCTAAGGTTCCGTAGGTGTCGGCGCGCGGGAGTTTTACCTTGGCTGCCAGGGATCGAGGATTGCCACGCCTGTGTCTTTGAAGTCCTTCACATTGCGCGTGACGACGGTCATGCCATGAACCAGCGCGGTTGCGGCGATCAAGGCGTCGCGGTATGAGCGGGGATTGGGCACTTGCAATGCCGCGCCTTTCAGCGCGACGGGAGTATCGACTACTAGTATGCGTCCGGCAAACGCTGGCAGAATTTGCATCTCCAACCAGGAGCGGAGGACAGCCCCTTGCTTCGTATCGCGGCGCTCCATCAGCAGCATTCCCAATTCCAACTCCAGCACAGTAATGGCCGATAGAAACATGGATGCCGCATCCACGCCCTCATTCCAAGCCTTCACGCGCCAATCTGCTTTCCCGGCGTTCACTTTGCGCAGCTCAGAAACGACGTTGGTATCGAGGAGGTACATCATGAGAAGTCAGCCGGCTGGGGAAACTCGTCTCCCATGCGAGGCGGCTCGAAATCAAAGAGATCGGCCTCAGGCATAGCCAGCAGGTCGGCGATATTCTGCCGCTTGTGCGTTATCTTATCGTATTCCTTGATCGACAGCAGCACATGGGCGGGGCGTCCGCGATCGGTGATGAAGACCGGCCCTTTGCGGGCGGCGCGCTTCGCTCTGCCGGTGTCCTGATTGAACTCCCGGCTGGATAAGGTTGTAATGGCCATCGCGCCCTCCCCTATGTAGGTACGTTGCTACATTGTAGCATGAAGTACACATCTCCATGAAACAATCACTTCATGACCGGAATCGAAGACAATGCGCTCGGACTCTACCTTTCGATTCCCTTCTGCCGGTCAAAGTGCACATACTGCAACTTTGCCTCGGGAGTCTATCCGGCCAAAGAACACGCGCGCTACGTGGACCGGCTGATCGAGGAGATAGCCGGGGCAGGGAATTGGGCTGCGCGGATGGGCGTGGAACTTCCGCGCCGCGTGGACACGGTCTACCTGGGCGGCGGAACTCCCAGTTTGCTTGCACCCGAGCTGCTGGCGCGGCTCTTCGCTGGCCTGCGCTGGGAGTTTGACCTCGAGCCGGACGCCGAGATTACCGTCGAATGTGCGCCAGGCCAGCTTGCCGATGAAACGCTGGAGGCTCTGCGCGCGGCAGGGGTGAACCGCGTCAGCCTGGGCGTGCAGTCGTTCATCAACCGCGAGGCGGCGTCCAGCGGCCGGCTGCATAATCGCGCGGTGGTGCTCGCTGACATAATGCGGCTGCGCGCCGCACGCATCAGCAACTTGAATGTTGACCTGATCGCCGGCCTTCCCGGACAGAGCTTCGCCTCATGGGAGGAGTCGCTGATGGTGATGGCGGCGCTGGCGGATGCGGGCGTCCCTCACGCCAGCGTCTACATGCTGGAGGTGGACCAAGATTCGCGCCTGGGCCGCGAAGTGCTTGCCCACGGTGCGCGCTACCACGCTGATCTCGTTCCCTGCGACGATGCCGTTGCGCAAATGTACTTGCAGGCAATTGAGAGGCTTGGCCATGCAGGCCTGGAGCAATACGAGATCTCCAACTTCTGCCGGACCGAAATGGAATCGCGTCACAATCTGCGCTATTGGGAAAGGCGGCCGTACCTTGGAATTGGCCTCGACGCCTCCTCCATGCTGGCAGCGAGCGAAGATCATCGTGTCCTGCGTTCCACCACCACTGACGACTTGACAGCGTACCTCGGGGGCTCTGAGCCGGTCGAGACCACGTGGCTCACCGCCGTACAACAGCACGAGGAGGCCTGGTTTCTCGGACTGCGGCTGAATGCAGGCGTTGATATCGCCGCCGTGCAGCAGGAGTTTGGCGCGGCGATGGTTGAGCCGGCGCTCAAGGTTGTGGCGCGGCTGGCAGAAGATGGGCTGCTGACTTCCGATGGCAAGACGGTTCGGCTGACCGCGCAGGGACGGCTGCTGTCGAACGATGTCTTTCAGGAGTTTTTGGGGCTTGGCACAGAAGCCACCCACTTCCCGATGCGCCTTCAAGGACTCCGAAACGATCGCGGAGCGCGACTCGGCTGAACGCCAGAAGAGCTTGCACGCCAAGGGGGATCAGGCGCTGACAATTCCTCCGCTATCCATGTCAGTAAATCCGGCTCCGCGCTTTTACCGGATACTATGGTTGCGAGGGTTCGATCAGGCTTCGACGCTGAATCAACAAGGAGGATCATGCCCCGTTCGCGCAGAGAGTTTCTCGCCTATAGTTCGCTTGCAATGCTGGCTGCGGCCGTGCAGGCTGAGGCTCAGCCGCCAGCGGCACAGACACAGGAATTGCCGCCGGGCTCGCCGCCCGCATTCGGCGTCGCTCCCGCAGTTGGGCCGGAGGTATCGCCCGCAACCTTTGCGGAAGCGGAAAAACTGGCGTGGTTGCAGATGACCCCTGTCGATCTTGCAACCGCGGCCAGCAATTGGCGCATGCAGATGGCGCCGCTGTTGGAGCGCCGCGCAGGACCGCGAAAGATTGAGTTGGAGGCGTCTCTTGCGCCGGCCACGCAATGGAATCCGAGCCTGCCGGGGATTGTGAAGCCCAGGCGTGGCGGCAATCACTTCCTGCGCGGCGGCGACGCAGGATTGGCCCTGCCGGCCAATGACGACGAGATTGCCTTTGCTCCCGTCTGGCAGCTTTCGCGGTGGATTGAGAGCCGCAAGCTGACCTCGACGCGGCTGACGGAGATCTATCTTCAACGGCTGGAGCGCTGCAACGCGCAGCTCCGTTGCGTCATCACGCTGACACGGGAACATGCCATGGCCCAGGCTCGGCAGGCGGATGCGGAGATTGCCGCGGGCCGGTATCGCGGCCCTCTCCATGGGATTCCGTGGGGCGCGAAGGATTTGCTGGATACGGCGGGGATTCCCACAACGTATGGGGCAGAGCCTTATCGGAACCGCGTGCCCGCGGAGGATGCTTCCGTGGTGGAGCGGCTGAACGCCGCCGGTGCGGTGCTGGTTGCCAAGCTGAGCCTGGGGGCCCTGGCGCTGAACGATATTTGGTTTGGCGGGCAGACCATGAATCCCTGGTTGCTGGAGGAAGGTTCTTCGGGTTCCAGCGCGGGGCCGGGTGCGGCCGTGGCTGCCGGGCTGGTGGGTTTCGCCATCGGGAGCGAAACCGGCGGCAGCATTGTTAGCCCTTCGATGCGTTGCGGCGTAACCGGGCTGCGCCCCACCTTTGGCCGCGTGCCGCGCACCGGCGCCATGACGCTGTGTTGGTCGCTGGACAAGCTGGGGCCGATGGCGCGGAGCGTGGAAGATACGATGCTGGTGCTGCAGGCGATCTCCGGGCCGGATGGACGCGATTTAGCCTGTGTGCCGAGCGAGCTTGCATTTGATGTTGCGGCGGATCTGAAAGGCATGCGCATCGGCTATTTCCCCGGCTGGATGAAGGAAGCTCCCGCGACGGATGTGGACCGGGCTGCATTGGAGGCGGTGAAGAAGCTCGGCATGACGCTTGTCGAGGTCTCCATTCCGGACTGGCCTTATGACTCGCTCAATCTGATTCTATTTGCCGAGGCGAGCGCGGCTTTTGAGGAGCTGACCCTGAGCCACAACGTAGACGAACTGAAGATGCAGACGCCCGATGCCTGGCCCAATTGCTTCCGCCAGTCGCGCTTTCTTTCGGCGGTAGATCTCGTCCAGACAGACCGGTTCCGGCGCAAAGTGGCAATGGAGATGGCGCGGGTGTTTTCCGAGGTGGATATTCTTCTTGTGCCTTCGTTGCGAGACGAGATGCTGGTGATTTCCAACTGCACGGGGCACCCGTCGCTGACGCTCCGCGCCGGGTATGTCGAAGTGCTGGAGGCGCGCAGCGACTGGGCGCCGGACCCGAAGCATCCGCTGCCCAGATTCTCTTCGCCGCGCCGCGTTCCGCATGGAGTCACGCTGATCGGACGGCTTTTTGACGAAGGCGCGCTGGCAGAGGTAGGGCTGGCGCTGGAGAGGGAGTTCGCAGTCGCCGGTGAGCGTCCACCGGGCTTCTAGCATCGGGCGCAGGTTCGATTGGTTGCCACCTGGGAATCAGGCGGCGCGGATGCGTTCGACTGCCAGGCGCAGGCCCATGGCTTTGAGTATGGCGGAGAGGCTGCGCAGCTCCGGGTTGCCTTGTTCGGATAAGGTGCGATAGAGCTGGGTGGGATTCAGGTTGGCTTTTTCCGCCACGGATTGAACACCGCCGAAGGCTTTGGTCATCTGGCGCAGGGCAATGAGCAGTTCTCCTTGATCGCCGTCTTCCACAATGCTGTTCAGCAACTCAAGTGCGTAGGCGGGGTCTTGCTTGAAGAGCTCCGCCATGGCTTCGTCGTGGGTTCTGTCTATCATTGTTCCGCCCTCCTTTGCCAGTCCAGCCAGAATTCACAGGCGCGGTTGATGTCTTTGTCCTGGGTTCGCTTATCGCCACCACAGAGAAGTAGGACCACCTGAGTTCCGGCGATGGCGTAATAGACTCGGTATCCCGGACCAACGTCGATGCGCAACTCCCGTACCCCATCGCGGCAGAAGCTGTGATCGCCGAAGTTGCCCAATTCCATTCGGTTGATTCTGCGGTCAACTGCAATCTTTGCTTTTGTGTCGCGAAGTAAATGACGCCAATCCATGAAGATGTCCTTCTCGCCTGGCGTCAGATAGTGGCGAATCTCGTACACAAATCAATTATCGTTTATAAACGAATACGTGTCAAGGAAATTCCATATTCCGCCGGCTACCACGCCAGCAATTCGTCCTCGGAGTTTGCGGAGAGAAAGGCTACCGGGGCGGCGTTGGGTTCCGGGAAGTCGCCGGCGCACTGGATGGATTCGGGACCGCTGGCCTTGGCTACCAGCAGTGCCTGTTCCGCCTCGCGCAGAACTACCACCGGGGAGCGGCCCGTGCTGGCGGCGATGCCGAAGCAGGCTGAGAGACGGACAGCGTCGCCGTTGACGCGGAAGGGCGCCGAGAAGACATCCATGCGCAGGCGTTCGGCCATGATGACCGCGTTCACGCTGCTGCAACCGGGCAGGGCGATCAGAAACTCATCCTTGCCGGCGCGGCCCAGTAGATCGTAGCTGCGCAGCAGGCGCGCTGTGCGGGCCACCACCTGGCAGAGCAACTCATCGCAGATCTCCGATCCCAGCCGCGAGTTCCAGTGGCCAAAGTCGTCGATGTCGAAGAGGATCATGCACAGCGAACTGTTCATGCGCTGCACGCGGTCGGTCTCGCGAAACATCATGGAGAGCATGGTTTCGCGGTTGTATACGCCGGTCAGCCGGTCCATCTGGGCGTTGAGCGCGGCGGCCTCACGCAGCATTTCCAGCTCGCGCGAGCGACGATGTTCGCGCAGCACTGCTTGCAGCCGGAGCCGCAGAAAGGAGGGTTCGGCGGAGCGCGGCACCAGGTCATCAAGGACGCCCTCGGCCAGACGGTCGATCCACTCCCGCGTGACAGTGTCCGAAATCAGGACAATCGGGTAGCGGCGGCCCACAGCCTCGGCACGCGCCGCGGCCAGCAACTGGCCAATTGCCATGCCCGGCAAGTTAACATCGATCAAGGCCAGGGCGGGCGCATGAGCCGCGGTTAACGCGAGCAAAGCGGCATCGGCGGTGAGGAAGATTTCCACGCGCGCTCCGTCGGCTGCGAGTACCGGTTCAAGGTCAGCGAGTAACGCAGGATCAGGCGAGGCGAGAAGGTAGACGGGCGTGGAGTTGGCGAGCATTCTGACAACCTCAATAGTGGATGTATCGGCGATAGTTAGAAATTATTTATACAACTGCGAAGATTCTTGGGCGCCTTCAATAACTTTTGTGTGCGAATATGGGCGCCAAAGGTACCGCGCCGCATCCGTCAGAGCAAACCATGTTGATCGGGCGGTGGTTCTTGACGGCTTTTCAGTTGCCTATATGGCTTGAATAGGTCAGACCCAGGCGTTACGAGATGGAGTCAAGCCAGAGCTCCCAGAAGCGCGCAGCCGCCTCCTCAAGCGCGTCCCCGTGTCGGTGCGCCGCGGCCCGCAACGTGGCTGCTGAGATCCCTTTCTGCTGCAGTTCGCAGGCGTGGCCCATGTACCAGCTCTCCAGATCGGCGGCCGTGACCTCGGGATGAAATTGCAATCCCAGCGCGAAATCTCCAATGGAAAAGGCCTGATGCGCGTACCGTTCCGTCTTTGCCAGATGCAGCGCGCCGGCCGGAAGATCGAAGGTGTCTCCATGCCAATGAAAGACAGAGAGCCCGTCTGCGAGTAGCGGAGCAAACCACTCAGGCGTCGTCGCCAAGGCGGCTTGCAACGAAAACCAGCCGATCTCCGCGCCCTGCTTGCCGGGATAGACGCGCGCGCCCAGTGCCGCCGCCATCAGTTGCGCGCCTAAGCAAATGCCAAGAATCGGCTTGCGCGCAGCCAAGCGTTCGCGGATGCAGGCAATCTCGTCCTTCAGAAACGGATAATCCTGCTGGTCGTAAACCCCGATCGGGCCGCCTAGCACCACCAGCAGATCGCAATTGTTGGCCTGCGGCAGAGGAAACTTCGCCTCGGCGCCAACGACGCTCTCAATCTCGAAGCCTCGCGCGCGAAGCGGCGCCTCCAGCGTACCCAGGTCTTCAAAGGCAACATGGCTGAGAACGAGGGCGTGGCGTGAACGCGTCTGCATGGAATCAGTGTATGCGAGCGGAGATCAGGATTCAATCAACAAAATCCACCTGCGGCACGACGGAGATGATGCCGCGCTCGTGGCCCATATTGAGCAGCTTGCGAATGGCCTCGCGGCCGTCGGCGCCATAGTCCAGTGTGCGCTCGTTCACGTACATGCTGACGAAGCGGCTGGCCAGCCGGAGATCCAGGTCGCGGGCAAACTGCATGGCATATTCCAGCGCCTCCTCGCGGTGATCCAGGGCGTGCTGAATGCTGTCGCGCAGGGCTTTGGAGATGATCTTGTGCTTGTCTGCGCCCAGCGAGCGGCGGATGGCGTTGCCGCCCAGCGGCAGCATCAGGCCTGTGGTCTCGCGCCACCACACGCCCAGGTCGAGAATTTTATTCAATCCACTGGCGGAGTATGTAAGTTGGCCTTCGTGGATGATGAGCCCGGCCTCGTAGGTCCCGGCCTGAATTGCCGGAATGATCTGGTCGAAGGGCACGGTCTCGGTCTGTATGGCTGGATTGAAGATTTTGAGTGCCAGATAAGCGGTGGTCAGGGTGCCGGGAACGGCAATCTTGATACTGCCCAACTCCCCAGGCTTCATCGGCTTGCTGGAGACGATCATGGGGCCGTAGTCTTCGCCCACGCTGCCGCCGCAGCCCATCAGCGTGTAGTTCGCTTGCAGGTAGGGGTAGGCGTGGAAGCTGATGGCGGTCACGTCGAAGAAGGCTTCGTCCAGCGCGCGGCGGTTGAGGGTCTCGATGTCGCACAGGGTGTGGGAGAAGCGGTAGCCAGGGACGCGGACCTTGTTGGTAGCCAGGCCATAGAACATGAAGGCATCATCGGAGTCGGGACTGTGGGCGATGGAGATGTCGATGATCTCGGCCGGGTTCGCATCCTGTTTGTCGGGAGTACTCATAAGGGATGAACTTCCTTTCAACAAATATCTTGAAACATGGCCAGAGGATTGGCCGGGGGCCCTAAGGCTCTGCTTCTGTGTCGTTTTCTTCAGCCGGACCGGAAGCCGCATCGGCGCCCGGCGAAGTCCTGGAGCGGCTTCGTCTGCGCTGAGCCCAGATGAAATGCACCACTCCGGCGACTGCAATTAGCAGCGCCGCGAGCGAGACGAGGAGTACCAACAGTAACCAGCGCATGAGAACAAACCTGGCTCAGAATACCAGATGAGCAGGGCATTGAAGCCGAGCGTCCGCGACCGGAAGCCGGGCATCACGGTTGGCGGAGACTCTCCAGCAGCCAGTCGAGGTAAGGCTGGCTGGCCGCATCGACCTGGAGAACCAGAAACTCAGGGGTCTGGTAGCTATGCAGTTCGTGCAGGCGTGCTTCCAGGGCGGCCAGTTGTTCGGGGCCGGTTTTGAGCAGCAGCAGCGTCTCGGTGGAGGACTCGATCTTGCCTTGCCAGCGATAGATGGACTGAACGGCGGGGATCAGCGTGGCGCAGGCTGCGAGGCGCTCCTCGACCAGCGTGCGGGCCAGACGGGCGGCTTCGTCGGGGTTGGCGACGGTGGTCAGGACGAGACGGGCTGGGGGGGTGGGTGAGGGCATGGGGCACTTCTAGCGTCAGTGTACGTGAGGGCGAAATGTGCTGGTGAATTTTCCCTAGTGCTACATCTACTTTGGGGGCGGCTCAATCTTTCGCATACGTTTAGGTGTCCGAATAAAGCGATCAATCTCATGTACGAAATGGTGCAACATCATGAGCGACTCTTCATCGTCAGGACCGTTTATCATTTCGTGCATAAATGGACCGTGTGTCGTCATTTCAATCGTGTTGAGGAGAGTTCTCCTGGCTCGGTCAATCCTGCGTTGATCACCCTCTTCAATCGCTCGATACAACTGAGCCGCGATCTCATAAAGCCAAGGGAACTCATCCCGAAATAAGCTAAACATCACTAGAATCGGAACGCCGCCAGCTCCTTGTTCTTCCTTCCACATTGGGTGATGCAGAATATCCTCCATCATCCCAGGATGTATGCGCCTGCGACGCCTCATCCGTCGGCTCTGTGGGTCGAATCCTAGTTGCCCAGCGATACGATCAGGGACGCCGCCTACCAATACTTTGATTTCCTCATAGAACTTTGCAACCGAGGTTTCGTCGGTGCGAGATGAAGTTTGAGCAGTCTCTTTCTTTCGACCCTTTAATAGGGTTGCGATGGACTCACGAAACGCTTGAACCTGACGTCGTACGGCCTCTTCTCGTGGTGCTGCCTGAGGATGGCGCTTAATGAGCTGGAGAACTAACGTGGTAATTGCGTCCTCCTCATCTGGAGAGTTCTGAAATTGTGCGAAGGGGCCGGTAGCGGCTTCGTCTAAGGGTATACCCAAGGCGATTCCAAACACCCGATCATTCGCGCTCAGCTTACCCTTGGCAACTCCTGCCTCGTAAAGTATCCACGGGCGATCAACACTGCGAGCGGTCAAGAGAGCCACAACGTCCGTCGCGTCGTCAAGCTTCTGCATAATCGCGCTATACCACTCCTGCCCATATTCGATTCCAGCATTGCCTTTGCGGTCCGATGAACGAAAGGATTTGAGAATCCCTCCACTGGCATCTGTCAACAGATTGCCGAAAGCCTCCGCGAGGTCCGCATCCCTACTGTCATGACTAATAAACACAAGCGGGCTTTCTGTGGTAGAGCGCTTCTGTTCAGGCTGGGTCTGAGGTGTAAGTGTCGAAGATTGTTTCTTACGCATCACCATATGCCTCTTTCAAGAACCCAATTAAACTCGCAGGAATAATATCATGGCGAACTCTTTACTTGGAATGGAGTTGGCGGAACTGCGGGTGCAAGGCTGCAATAACGGCGTTAGGATTTTTGGCGATGACGGTAAGGAAGGCTCTGGCCGATGACTCCGGGGTGCGTCTTCCGCCCTCCCAGTGCTTGACTGCATCCAGACTGAATCCGAAGGTGTCGGAGAATCGGCTCTGCGTCATCTTTAGCCGTTTTCTGATGCCCTTCACATCGACTTCGGCGGGCAAGGTGACCTTGTAGCCAACTGTCTCCCCGCCCAGAAAGGCATCCACTTCGTCCAGCCCGTTCATCAGGTCTTTAAAGATGTTTGCCATCGCTTATCTCCTGTACTTCGCAAAAATTTCATCGGCGCGTTTAGCCAATAGGTTGCGTTCCTGCTTGGTCAGATTCTCTTTCTCATTCTTGGCATAAGCCGTAATTAGAAAGATCGGAAAGGCTTCGCTGCGAAGGATATAAATTACTCGCGCCCCGCCACGCTTTCCCATGCCGCTGCGAGCAACCCGAACCTTGCGGTAACCGCCGGTTCCCTGTATGACCTCGCCGCACTCCGGGTTTGCTGCCACCATGGCGACGATCTGATCACGTTCTGCCATACTGAAGATGGCCTCGGCTGCCTTGAGATACCCCGGCGTTTCAACGACGGATTGCATATTCTCTTGTACTCCAATGGACACCTTTTGTCAAGGATTGCCTGCATAGGCCGACTAAGGCACTATGAAGTTGGGGTCGATGAAGCCGGTGTGGGGAGAATGGGATGACGACAGGGATCAGGTTTGGCACCTCGGGCTGGCGGGCGATTGTGGCAGACGAGTTTACTGTGGCTAATATCCGGCTGGCGGTGGCGGGGATTGCCGCCTACGTGAAGACGCAGCCGGGGCCGCATCGCGTGCTGCCACCCCAGGAAGCAAAGACCGCTTCCTGGGAACCCCGGGTGCTGGTGGGCCGCGATCCCAGATTCCTTGGCGAGAGCTTTGTGGCCGAGGCGGCGCGGGTGCTGGCCGGAGCTGGCGTTACGCCGATCGTGATTCCAGAGGCAGCTCCGACGCCGGCGATTGCCTATGCCGTGCGCGAGCTGAAGACATCCGGGGCCATCAACTTTACCGCCTCGCACAATCCGCCGGAGTACAACGGCATCAAGTTCTCCACGCATGACGGCGCGCCGGCACTGCCCCAGGTGACCAAGAAGATTGAGGCGTCGATCGCCAGGCTGAGTGCTGCTGGTGATGCGATTGCTGTTGCAAATCCCCCCGAAGGCGGCTTTGAGACGGCCGACGTGAAGCCCGCCTTCCTGAAGCGGCTGGCCGAGTTGGTGGACCTGAAGGCGATTGCGAAGTCGGGCATCAAGGTGGTCTACGACCCGTTCTGGGGCGCGGGTCGCGGCTACAGCTCAGGCCTGCTGCGCTCGGCAGGCGTGGCTGTCGATACAGTTCACGATTATCGCGATGTGCTCT
>CZKF01000118.1_pt1 | contig 38484 bp, 27 predicted proteins | sample 1122351 | NCBI WGS metagenome assembly CZKF01 (sample SAMEA3539301, study PRJEB10725) | soil metagenome | biome: tundra; feature: field; material: soil | place: USA | collected 2010-05 | depth 0.15 m
GGTTGCGGCGCTCGCGGTACTCGGTCTTGTGATAGATGACGCCGTCCTCCACCTCGACCTCGCCGATGTTGAGATTGCGCTGGAAGTTGGTGGCGTCGTCCTGGGCGTCCCACAGGCAAAACTCGATGCTGGCGAAGGCGGAGATTTGCGCCCGGGTCGCGCGCCGGTTGGTGACCGTGAGCTGCCAGATTTCGAGGTTTTCGTCGAGCGGAACGAAGTAGCGAGTGTGCGCCTCGATGCCGCTATATTCCGACCCGATCACCGTGTAGCCCATGCCATGACGGCATGTGTAGTCCTTGAGGTCGTGGCGCGTTGGCTGCCAGGAAGGCGACCAGAACTCCTTGGATTCGTCGTCCCGCAGATACACGTAGCGCCCGCCGAAATCCATGGGCACGTTGTTGTACCGGTAGCGGGTGAGCCGGCGCAGGCGGGCGTCGCGATAAAACGAATAGCCCCCGGCGGTGTTGGAAATGATTCCGAAATAGGCCTGGCAGCCCAGGTAGTTGATCCACGGCAGGGGCGTATCCGGCTGCGTAATCACGTATTCGCGGTTTAGATCGTCAAAATGCCCGTACTTCATTGCGCATGTCCCATTAAAGATAGAGTGTCGATAGTATAGCCCCTCATTTAAAATCTAATCAATCGATTGTCTAGAAGGTTTCGCGCTTTCCTGAATAAGGAGGGGCGGACTTGCGCGAAGCTGTGTGAACGTGAAAAAGTATTTGCGCGAGAGAAATTAGGCAAGCGGCCGCGTGAGTGTCCGGAATCGTTGCCGGGATTCAGGTAAAAGTGAAAGATTTCTTCGTTTTGCGCTTATCCTGGGGGCTTCCGCGAGGCGAGACTGCAAACATGGCGAATCCATTGTTCCTGCCCTTGATGAGTTCACGATCCGTCCGGGAATTGCTGCCGTCTGTCCTCCTTGCCGGGCTTCTCCTTTGCCCCGCGGCGCTGGCTCATGGCGCAGAAAGCCCAAGCGTGGCCATTCAAGTGGACCAGGTGGGCTATCCGCTGAACGGCCCCAAGGTCGCGCTGGTCAGCTCTCCGGCCACGACCTTTGAAGTTCGGCGCGCCGGCGACAATCAGGTGGTTTTTCAAGGCAAGCTGGGATCTGCCGTGGCTGACAAGGACACCGGCGATCAGGTGCAGGCCGCGGATTTTTCCGCATTGCGGCAGACGGGGAGCTTCTACCTGGTAGTCCCCGGCGTGGGGCGAAGCTGGAACTTCACGGTGGGCAAGAATGTCTTCGCGCACACCTATTACCTGGCCATGCGTGCGTTCTACGGGCAGCGCTGCGGGACGGCGGTGGACCTCGGCCCCGAGTTCCCTGGGTACTCGCACGCCATCTGCCACCAGCATGGTGAATTCCACCCCAGTTCGGGTGCCAATGGGCCGCGCGACAACATGGGCGGCTGGCACGATGCGGGCGATTATGGCCGCTACATGGTCAACTCCGGCATCTCCACCGGCACATTGCTGTGGGCATGGGAGATCTACGGGCGGAAGCTCAGGAACATTTCGCTCAGGATTCCAGAGTCGGGAAACGGCACGCCGGACATCTTGAACGAGGCGCGGTGGAACCTGGAGTGGATGCTGAAGATGCAGGACGACGACGGCGGCGCATGGCACAAGCAGACCAGCGAACACTTTTCAGGCTTTGTTGCGCCCGAGGACGACAAGCTACCCAGCGAAGTGATCGGAACCGGCGCGTCGCCTTACAAGAGCACCTGCGCCACTGCGGACCTGGCGGCCGTGGGCGCAATCGCCGCGCGGGTCTACAAGCCTTATGACGAGAAGTTTGCCGCGCGGGCATTGGACGCGGCACGACGAGCCTGGGCTTGGACCGAGCAGAATCCCGATGTCACCTTCAAAAATCCGGCCGGCGTCAGCACTGGCGAGTATGGCGATGCAAGCTGCAAGGACGAACGCCTGTGGGCGGCGGCAGAGCTCTGGCGCACCACCGGCGAAGCCGCGTACAACGACTTCTTCCTGAAAAATTACGCCGAGTTTCTTCCCAGTCTCGACTCGCCCCCGGCGGAGAACTGGGCTTCGGTTGCGCCAATGGGACTGTGGACCTATGCCCTGGGCAAGCGTCACGGTTCCAGCAAGAAGGCCATCGAGGCGATTCGCGCGCGCACTGTCTCCGCCGCCCGCGCGGTCGTCGAGCGCACCCGAGCCAATCCCTACCGCATGAGTATGCAGGCCAGGGACTATGTGTGGGGTTCAAACGGCGTTGCGGCGGGGTATGGCATGTATCTGCTGATTGCCAACCAGTTTGAGCCGGACAACAGCTTTGTGGATGCGGCGCGAGACAACCTGCACTACCTGCTGGGGCGAAACACGTTTTCATTGTCATGGGTGACGCAGGTAGGCGAGCACCCGTTCCAGCATCCGCATCATCGGCCCAGCGGCGATGGCAAGCAGCCTGGACCCTGGCCGGGGCTGCTGTCGGGCGGGCCGAATGCGGGCCGCCAGGACGCGGTGCTGGCGGCGCTGCCCCAGGATTTGCCGCCGGCGAAGGTCTATGCCGATCAGTTGGCCTCATACGCAGGCAATGAGATTGCCATCAACTGGCAGGCATCGTTGGTGTTTTTGTTGGCGGGAGAATTGAAGTAGTAAGTTTTTACGAGTCGGTCAAGGAAGTTGAGGGATTCCAAATGCATCTGCACGTTCTGGATATCGTCATTATCGTGGCCTATCTGTTGAGCACGGTGTTCATAGGCTACTGGGTTTCGCACCGCGCCTCGCAAAACATGCAGGCCTATTTTCTGGGCGGCAACAAGATTCCCTGGTATGTGCTGGGCATCTCCAACGCATCGGGAATGTTCGACATCAGCGGCACCATGCTGCTGGTCTACTGGATGTTCATCTACGGCCTGAAGAGTGTGTGGATTCCCTGGCTCTGGCCCACCTTCAACCAGATCTTCCTGATGGTCTATCTGTCTGCCTGGCTGCGGCGATCCAAGGTAATGACCGGCGCGGAGTGGATCAAGACCCGATTCGGTACCGGCCGCGGCGCGCAATTGTCCCACCTGATCGTTGTGATCTACGCCTTCGTCAGCATCATCGGATTCTTCAGCTATGGTTTCAAAGGCATCGGCAAGTTTGCCGCCACGTTTCTGCCTTGGCATCTGACGCCCAATGAATACGCGCTGATTCTGATCGCTATCACGGCGATCTACGTCATCAAGGGTGGCATGATCAGCGTGGTGATTACCGAGGTGGTGCAGTTCTGCATCTTGTCGATCGCCTCGTTTGCCGTAGGCATAATCGCCATGATGAGGGTGGCGCCCGCCACACTGCATAAGATGGTGCCCGTCGGCTGGGACAACGTCTTTTTCGGCTGGCACTTGAATCTAGACTGGTCGACGCTGCTTCCCGCCGCCAGCACAAAGATTGCCCAGGACGGGTATGGAATTTTCGGCTTCTTCGTCATGATGCTGCTCTTCAAGGGTGTGCTCATCTCGGCGGCAGGCCCGGCGCCCAACTACGATATGCAGCGCGTGCTCTCGTCCAAGAACCCGCGCGAAGCGTCGATGATGAGCGCCTGGGTGAACATCGTGCTCACCTTCCCGCGCTATTTCCTTATCGTCGGACTCACCGTGCTGGCGGCCGCGTTCTTCTCTGACAATATTCGCGCCATGGGAACCGATATGGACTTCGAGTTGGTGCTTCCCTATGCCCTTGGCCGCTTCGTCCCGGTCGGCCTGCTGGGATTCCTGATCGCAGGCCTGTTGGCGGCATTCATGTCGAACTTCGCCTCCACGGTCAATGCCGCGCCCCCCTATTTCGTCAACGACATCTACAAGCGCTTCATCAACCCCCATGCTCAACCCAGGACCTATGTCCGGCTCAGCTATCTAGCCTCCTTCGCCGTAGTGGTCATCGGCGTGGCCATCGGATGGAACGTCACCTCGGTCAACGCCGTCGTGGTCTGGATCGTCTCTGGACTGTGGGGAGGATACACCGCTTCCAACATGCTCAAGTGGTACTGGTGGCGTTTCAACGGCTACGGGTACTTCTGGGGCATGGTCACCGGCATCGTCTCTGCCCTGGCAATGCCGGAAATCGTGGCCAAGATTCCCTTGGTGCGGTATCTGCTTGCCCAATACTCCATCAACGTGGATGTCTCCATCGTCTTTCCCGTGGTTCTGTTGATCTCCCTTTCCGGCTGCCTGGCCGGCACGTTTCTCACTAAGCCAGAAAGCGACGCGATACTGATGGACTTCTATCGTCGCGTGCGGCCATGGGGCTTCTGGGGTCCGGTGCTGAAAAAGGTTCTGGCCGAAGATCCCGGCTTCAAGCGCAACAAGGATTTCGGACGCGATATGTTTAATCTCGTGGTCGGAATCGTGTGGCAGGTTTCCCTGGTCGTGCTGCCCTTGTACATCGTGATTCAGGAGTTCCAGCGCGCCGCCATCGTCTTGGGCGTGATTCTTGCCACGTCGCTGATTCTCAAGTTCACCTGGTATGACCATTTGTCCGTGAGAGAAGTCGAGACGGACAAAGCCTCTGCCAACGACAACTAGATGATCTCAATGGCGGCAGCCTTCTGCAATGAAAGGATGCCGCCACTGAGTTTTTAACCGGGTGTGCCTCGCAATAATTGCATCTCTGACACAAGGGCCTCCGTTCGTCCAGCAGTTTTCAGCGAACGGCGAACTGCGACTACACGGCTGTCTCACAAAAGGATGCAGGCCAAGGTTACATTGCACTAATACCGTGACCGCTTGAATTTGTAAGGTCAGGAATGTAGCGCCGGCCTAATGTAGCGCGGGCCTAATGTAGCGCCGGCCTCCTGGCCGGCTGTAGCGCGGGCGTCCACGCCCGCGCTTGTCCAGGCACAATTACTAAATCACACGGTCTTAGCACTAGAGCAATGTTGCTTCAAGCAATAGAGGCTGCGCCATCATGCGCAGCCTCTTCTTGTTTTTCCGTTTGTTGCGCTGCAGTTATCTACACGCCGCTGAACGCGGAAAATCCGCCATCGACTGGAATCACCACGCCCGTAACGAACTCCGAAGCCGGCGACAGCAGCCATAGTACGCACCCAAACAGATCCTTGGATTCGCCAAGACGCCCCATCGGCGTGTGCCCGACGATCGTCTTGCCCCGCGCGGTCCATTCGCCCGTCTCCTTGTCGGTCAACAGAAAACGGTTTTGATTCGTAAGGAAAAAGCCTGGCGCGATGGCGTTCACGCGGATCTTCGGCGAGTACTCCTGTGCCATGTGCACCGCCAGCCATTGCGTAAAGTTGCTCACCGCGGCCTTTGCCGCCGAGTAAGCGGGAATGCGGGTCAGAGGACGGAAGGCGTTCATCGACGATATATTCAAAATCACGCCATACCCCTGATCCGCCATGATTTTTCCGAATATCTGTGAAGGCAGAATCGTGCCCATGATATTCAGTTCGAAGACCCAGCGCACGGCGTCCGCGGGAAGATCGAAGAATTTCAGTTCAGCGCTGGTGGTAGCCTGCGGCTTATTGCCTCCCGCGCCATTGATCAGGCAATCCAGCTTGCCCATGCTCTTGATTACATCCTGTGCTGCTTGAACAACGCTCTCGCGATCGAGCGCGTTGAACTTGAAAAAGGAGATCTGTTTGCCGCGATCTCCCATGCTCTCTATCAGCGCCTTGCTCGCATCCTCATTCATGTCCAGGATAGCGACTTTTGCGCCGCAACCGGCCAGCGCTCCTGCAATCGCGCTGCCCAGAACTCCAGCGCCGCCGGTAATAGCTACTGTTTTCCCGCTGAAGTCGTACATCTTCGTCAGTTCTGCAAGATCAAAGCTAACTTGCTGCGCATTCTGTCCACTTGTAACGGCTTCTGTCTTTGTCATATGGTTTCTCCATTCCTATTGTGCAGAGTTTCAAACTGTGACTCCCATTTTCATCCTAAAATCGGCTGCGATGCGCCCACAATCCCAGCCCTGGATTGGAGATAAAGAAAATCTCTTCACCATCGACCTGATTCACGCCGAGGCTGAGCTTGCTCATGTCGTATCGCTTGAGCATCGCGTTTAAATCTCCATAACCGAAGCCGGCTCCCTCGACCTCATCCTTGCTGAGGTGGCCGGGGCACCAGGTTATCTTGAAGCGCCCTTCCGACGAACCGTGAATCAGGTGCGCGGCAGCGCTCAGATCGTTGGCCAGATCGGCATTGTCCGCCACCGCCTTGAGCGTCGCCGGAGTGCCGTGATAGCCGTATTTGCGAATCAAAGTATCAATGGTCTTATCTTCGCCGAATTCCTTGACGGCCGGCGCCAGCACGATCAGCTCCGCGCCGTCGGCCAGCGCCATGCGGGTGCGATAGATGGCCTTGTTGCCCAGCCAGGTGGAGTGAAACTCCTCGGGATCGAGATAGACGACAGCCTTCTTGATCGGCTCGTCGAGCATCTCGAAGTTCACCTTCAAACTAAGCTCGGCGGCCAGGTTAAAGCACTCCGCATCATCGCCGATGTACAGGCCGCGCACGGCCAACCCGCCGTCTGCCCTGCGACTCACCACAGTCTGCACATAAACAATGGGCAGATGTTTGAGGAAATGATCGGCGGCGTAATTGAGCATGTTGCGGACAGGATTGGCGGCGCGGCCCATGATCCGCTCCATCCCGTAGACGGCGCCCAGATAGTGGCTGCGATTGATGCCCTCGCGTCCTCCCGTGCCTACCAGAATGTTCTTGTTATAGTTGGCCATGCCGATCACTTCATGAGGCACAACCTGACCGATGGAAAGAATCAGATCAAAGCCGCCCCGTGAGATGAGCTTGTTGACCTGAGCAGGGTAGGCATAACTCAGCTTGCCTTCCGACTGCTCGCGGATATACTCGGCGGGAACTTCGCCAACCGTCTCTATGTCCGTTCGCCAGTTATGCACCTTGAAAAGATCGAGCGGCACATCGCCGAACATATGCGCAATCTGGTCCGGGCGCATGGCGGTGTGCGTGCCCAGCGCGGGCAGAACCGCCTTGAGCCGCTCGCCATAGTGCTTCCACGCGTAGCGCGTCAGTTCGCCGGCTCGTGAATGCACGCGGGTTTGATCGGGAGGGACAGCCAGCACGCGATTGCGTTGGCCCAGCTTGGCAAGGCCCTCCACCAGCAGATCGTTCAACTGCTGTGGAGTCAGATCAGAATCGACGCTTCCAATTGAGCAGTAAAGACTCATGCGGTTAACTCCGCCTTTTTTAGTCCGGGAGCAAGCAGGACGTTAATGAGCAGCGAGATGAGATAGACGCTGGCTGCGGTGATGAAGAGGATCGAATAGCTGCCGGTAATTTGCAGCAGATGGCCGACTAACTTGGCAAAGAGAAAGCCGCCGACGGCTCCGGCCATGGTGCCGATTCCTGTAACCGAGCCCACCGCGCTGCGCGGGAACATGTCCGAGGCCGTGGTGAACAGATTGGCCGACCAACCCTGATGTGCAGCCGCAGCCAAGCTGAGCAATCCGACAGCGGCCCACTTCCCGAAGTTATCTGCTTGAAGCGTGTTGATCATAAACACGGGAACAACGAGCGTCGCGCAGAGAAGCATCGCCGCCAACCGGGCGCGCTGGGGAGTAAGCCCCAGGCGTATGAAGGATGCGGGCAGGTAGCCGCCGTAGATGCTGCCGACGGCTGAGGCGTTGTACACGATCAAGATGGGCAATCCAAGCCCCACAAGGCTTAGATGAAATTTATCGCTGAAATAACCTGGCAGCCAATAGAGATAGAAATACCAGATAGGATCAGTAAGAAACTTGGGGAGGGTATACGCCCATGTCTGCCGGAAACCGAATAGCTTAATCCATGGTGTGGAAGGAGCTGGCTTTTCCGGCGGATCCTGATTGATGTAATCAAGTTCGGCGCTAGAGAGCGCCTTATGCTCTGCGGGCTTGTGATACTTCAGGAACCACAGAAGTATCCATGAAGCCGATAAAAAGCCGGTGATCAGAAAGGCGGAGTGCCAGCCAAAGTTGTGAACTGCGATCGGCACGAGGATCGTGGCCAGAATCACGCCGATATTGGCGCCGCAGTTGAAGATGCCGAATGAGAAGGAGCGCTCTTTCTGCGGGAACCACTCAGCGTTTGTTTTGTTGGCGGCGGGGAAGTTGCCGGATTCACCTATGCCCAGGAGGGAACGGGCGATGCCGAGTTGCAGCACCGAGTTGACCAGCGCATGGCTCATTGCCGAGAGGCTCCAGAAAGCCATGATGACCATATAGCCGATGCGCGTGCCGACTCTATCGACCAAGCGTCCAGCGCCGAGCTGGCCGAGCGCGTAGAAGAGGGTGAAGAAGGCCACAACGGTCCCATAGGTCTCTTCGGTCAGGCCGATGCCATGATTGGCAACGCTCTGCATGAGAGTAGGCTTGAGGAGAGCCAGAACCGTGCGGTCCATGTAGTTGATCGTCGTCGCAGCGAACAGCATGGCGCAGATCGTCCAGCGCACATGTCCTATCTGCACGACCGGTGAAATCCCCGCTCCATCAAATGCTCTGGAATCCTGCTTGCCCATGGTCTTTATCCGCCTACAGCTTATACGCTTTTTTCACCAATCCGTAGGTCAATTCGTAAGCTACTTCAAATGCTTCATCCTCGTCCAGACGGTGTTCGGCGACCAGCCGTGCGAGGAATGCGCAATCAATGCGCCGCGCCACATCGTGCCGCGCGGGAATGGAAAGAAAGGCGCGTGTGTCGTCGTTGAATCCAACAGTATTATAAAATCCCGCCGTCTCGGTTGCCTGTTCGCGGAAACGCATCATGCCCTCGGGGCTGTCATTGAACCACCACGACGGCCCCAGCCGCAGGCAGGGATAGTGTCCCGCCAGCGGAGCCAATTCGCGGCTATAGGTCGATTCGTCCAGCGTGAAAAGAATGAGCGTCAGCTTGCTCTCGTTGCCAAAGCGGTTCAGCAGAGGCCGCAGCGCGTCCACGTAGTTGGTTGGCCGGGGAATATCGGCGCCCACGTCGCGCCCATATTTCTCAAAGAGCTTGCGGTTGTGGTTGCGCGTGCTTCCGGGATGAATCTGCATCACCAGACCGTCATCGAGGCTCATCTGCGCCATCTCGGTCAGCATCTGCGCCTGAAAAAGCGCCTTCTGCTGTGCGTCCGCCTTGCCTGCGAAGACCTTATTAAACAAATCGGCGGACTCGGCTCCAGATAGATCGGCGGTTTGCGCGGTAAGATGCCCATGGTCGGTCGAGGTGCATCCCAGCGCCTTGAAGCGCAAACGCGCCTTGCGCAGTGCGTTCAGGTAGCCCGTCCAGGTAGAGGAGTCTTCGCCCGTCTGCTCGCCCAGCTTGAGGATCGATTGGAAGAATCCGGCAAACTCCGGATCAACGACGGGGTCGGGGCGGAAGGCGGGCACAATCCTCCCCTTCCATCCCGATTCGCGGATAGCCTGGTGATCGTCCAGAGAGTCCAGCGGAGAATCCGTAGTCGAGAGCACCTCGATATTGAACCGCTCAAACAACGCGCGAGGCAAAAACTCCGGCTTCTTCAGCTTTTCGGCGATGGTGTCATAGAAGAGGTCGGCGTTCTTCGCCGACAGTCGCTCCTCTAGTCCAAAAAGTGTCTGGAAGACAAAGTCCATCCACATGCGCGTCGGAGTTCCGCGGAAGAGATAGTAATGGCTGGCGAAGATGCCCCAGACCTTGCGCGGATTCGTCAACTCCGCCTTGCCAATCTCCAGATCCTCCAGTGAGACTCCCCGGCTATAGAGCATGCGAAAGACGTAGTGATCGGGCTGCACCAGCAGCTTTGCCGGGTCGGAAAAAGGCTCGTTCGTGGCAAACCAACCCGCCTGCGTATGCCCGTGCGGGCTGATGATGGGCAAGCTTCGTACGTGCGCGTACAGAGCTTTGGCTATTGTTCGTGTTGCCGCGTCGGCGGGAAACAAGCGATCTTCGTGAATCAGCATGGCTGAATCTCTGCCCTTCCTTCGGAGCGTTGTTGCTGGACCACCACAGAGGTCAGACCACAGTATACATTTCCGACCTGGAAACTCAGGATTACGATCGATTTCTCCATGGCAATGAAGTTTCTTCAGCAATGTATCCTTCAACCAGATGGGTGTTTTTGCATGGCCTCAAGTCCTGGCAACGGCCAAGTTGAAAAGCGCGTAATCTGAGAGAACCTCTGTTTGCTTTGATGTTATGAAAGGGCACGACTTCACAGGCTGCGGAAAAACTCAAAAACGGAGGGAGGCGGGGGTTTCAACCCCCGCATAATGCCAATCAATCAACGAGGGCTTTAGCCCCGGAAGGACGTATTTCGCAAATTTTGCCCATAATTCCGAGTATTCCGTCGGCTATTCATTGGAGATTAACTCTTAATCAGAGCTTCCTAATAGTTATCCGCTGCAAGTCAGGAGTAGAAATGAAGAGTTTTCGTTGTTTTGTTTGGTCGATATTACTCGCTGGAATCGCGGGTAGCGGTCTTTTCACGGCAGTTGCCCAGGAGCGGCCCGGGGCCGAAAAAGTCGCAAATACTAAGCTCGGCCGAGGCAAAACAGTTCTGCTGGACGCATGGTTCAATAGTCAGAAGCGGCCGGACGCATCCGGCCAGTTGGTTTACTTCCACTATAAGTGGAACGACCAAAGTAACAGCGGCTATTCTCTCTTCGGTCAAATCTTCAATAACTTCGGCGCTGAAACCAGCACGCTTTACACCGCGCCCACTCTTGCCCTGCTTCGCCACGCACAGGTCTACATCATCGTCTCGCCGGATATCCCGGTGAAAAATCCGAATCCGCATTACATGCAGCCGGAAGACGCGGAGCAGATTGCCGAGTGGGTCAAAGCCGGTGGCGTGCTGGTGCTCATGGAAAACGATCCGGCCAACGCCGATCTGGACCACCTCAATCTGCTGGCTGAACGCTTCGGCATCCACTACAACAATGTGCTGCGCAATCAGGTGGACGGAAATAAGTTCGAGATGGGCAAAATCGCAATCGCAGGCGGCGGACCCATCTTCCACGATCCGCACTCTGCTTTCATGAAAGAGATTTGCACCATTTCGGTCAAATCCCCGGCCATCGCGCAGCTTCGCGATCGCGGAGACATTCTGATGGCCACGGCGAAGTTCGGCAAGGGAACCGTCTTTGCCACGGTTGATCCCTGGCTCTACAACGAATACACCGACGGCCGAAAGCTCCCTGCCGAATATGACAACTACGCCGCCGGCAAGGAACTGGTTCAATGGATTCTTAAGCAGGTTCCGCGCGGACATGCGGCACGCAGGTCGCAATAGCGCGTTCTACGGAGACCATTTATCATTTTGTCTGAACGACTGGCAGGACGTGAGAACGAAATTAATATATCGGAGGAACAATGAAAACGATTTATATGGCCGATCCTGTGCGGTATCCGCGCATGACCACGAAGGAACTCCGCGAAAGCTTTCTGCTCAACGGACTCTGCGAACCCGGCAAGCTGAATGTAAATTACGTTGACCTCGACCGGGCCGTGATCGGCATGGCTGCGCCGGTAGACACTCCAATCGCACTGCCCACTTATCCGGAGTTACGCGCTCAGTACTTTACCGAGCGCCGCGAGCTGGGCGTCCTGAACATAGGTGGCAGCGGCATCGTGAAAGTCGAGGGAAAGAGTTACGAACTGAATAACCTCGATGTGCTCTACATCGGTCGCGGCAACGCCGAAGTCAGTTTCGCATCAAAGGACAAAACCGCGCCCGCGGTCTTCTATCTATTGAGTTATCCGGCTCATGCCGTTTATCCGGTTGCCCTGGTGCGCAAGGAAGAAGCCAACCCCACCGAACTTGGCAGCATGGAAAACTGCAACCACCGCACTATCTGCAAGTACATTCACTTCGCCGGAGCTAGAAGCTGCCAGTTAGTGATGGGTGTAACTCATCTGCACCCTGGTAGCGCATGGAATACCATGCCCCCTCATCGGCATGATCGCCGCTCTGAGGTCTATATGTACTTCAATGTTGCCGAGGATGCGCGCGTGATTCACTTGATGGGACCGCCGGAAGAAACGCGACCCATCGTGCTGGTGAACCGTGAAGTGGTTGTCTCCCCCGGATGGTCGATCCATGCTGGCGTAGGCACGCGCGCATATAGTTTTTGTTGGGGCATGGGCGGCGAAAATCAGGATTATGCCGACATGGACCCGGCGCCAGTCGATAGCCTGCGCTGATAGGCGTGTTTTGTTCCCCCGGAGGGGGAGTGGATAATAGCTCAGGACAAGCAAAGCGCAGTCCTGGGTGAGCAGTACAAATGAAGCATTAGCCCCGTAGGGGCGGCACGAAAGGCGTCGAATCCGCCTGCTGCCGCCTTCCTTATCGGTATTTTCGAAATAGCCCCGGGTGAAGCGAAGCATAACCCGGGCTAGCAGCAATAAAAGCACGTCGTCCCGTAGGACCGGCGTGAATTTATCCAGAATTTCTTTATCCCCTGCGGATTGCAAACAAAAAAGCCGGGCTCTTCAGGTGAAGGAAGAGCCCGGCCTTGAATTTTTATTCTAAACGGTATAAGTCGAGGAAGAAACTCGCCCTCCGCGTCCGGTCCAGTTAGTGTGGAAGAACTCGCCGCGCGGTTTGTCTACGCGCTCATAAGTGTGCGCGCCAAAGTAGTCGCGTTGCGCTTGCAGCAGGTTTGCGGGCAGTCGCGCCGTGCGATAGCCGTCGAAGAACGCCAGCGCTGTAAAGAATGCCGGTGTGGGCACGCCCAGTTCTACCGCATGGACCACGGCCTTGCGCCACGACGCCTGGTACTTGTTGATCGCCGTGGAAAAGAAGCTGTCCAGCAGTAGATTGTCGGGCGCGGGCTTCTTGTCGTAAGCTTCTTTGATCTTGCCCAGGAAGCGGCTGCGAATGATGCATCCGCCGCGCCACATCAGCGCGATGCCCCCCATGTTCAGGTTCCAGCCATTCTCTTTGGCGGCAGCCTTGAGCAGCATGTAACCCTGCGCGTAGGAGACCATCTTGGAGCAGTAAAGCGCGCAGCGCACATCCTCAATAAATGTGGCGCGGTCGCCGTCCGAGGCCTTGGTCGCCGGCCCTTGCAAAATCTTCGCCGCCTCCACGCGCTCTTCCTTCAGCGCCGACAGGCAACGCGCAAAGACTGACTCGCCGATCAGTGTGACTGGCTGCCCTAGATCAAGCGCGCTGAAGACCGTCCACTTGCCCGTGCCTTTCTGGCCGGCGGTATCCAGAATCTTATCGACAATAGGTTGTCCGTCTTCGTCCTTCTTGCCGAAAATGTCTCTAGAAATCTCAATCAGGTAACTGTCCAGCTCGCCCTTGTTCCATTCCGCAAAGACATCGTGCAGCTCACCGGCGGTTAATCCCAGGCCGCGCTGCAATAGATCGTAGGCCTCGCAGATCAACTGCATATCGCCATACTCGATGCCGTTGTGAACCATCTTGACGAAGTGGCCGGCGCCGTCCTCGCCCACCCAGTCACAGCAGGGTGTTCCGTCCTCAACCTTCGCGGCGATAGCTTGGAAGATAGGCTTCACATACGGCCATGCCGCGGGATTGCCGCCCGGCATGATCGAGGGGCCAAAGCGCGCGCCTTCCTCGCCTCCGGAAACGCCCGTGCCGATAAACAAAATTCCTTTGGCCGCCAAGTCTTTGGTCCGGCGGTTGGAATCCGTAAACAGCGAGTTGCCGCCGTCGATCACAATGTCGCCCTTTTCGAGATAGGGAAGCACATGATCAATCGTTTGATCAACGCTGTCGCCGGCTTTCACCATCAGCATCACGCGCCGCGGCCGTTTGAGCAGCCCGGCAAACTCCTCGACGGAGTGGGCGCCCACTACTTGCGTCCCCTTGGCTTCATTGGCCAGAAAGTCGTCCACCTTGGAAACGGTGCGGTTGAAGACGGCAACTTTGAAGCCGTGGTCGTTCATGTTGAGGACAAGGTTCTGTCCCATGACAGCGAGGCCGATCAGGCCAATATCACACAATCCTTCCGGCATACAATCTCCTATATCTTCCTGAAATGGTTGTTACCGCTGGATACGCGCCGATCCGCCTTTGGCAAATGCTCGCACCTGATCTACGGTTGCCATGGTTGTATCGCCGGGGAACGTGGTCAGTAGCGCGCCATGCGCCCATCCCAGCTTGATGGCCTCTTCCGGCGTCCCCCCGGTCAACAGGCCGTAAATAAATCCAGCCGCAAATCCGTCGCCGCCGCCCACGCGATCAATCACATCCAGCTCAGCCGTCGGGGCGGTATAGTTCTTGCCGTCAATCCACGCAACCGCGCTCCAGCTATGATGGTTGGTCGAGTGCACCTCGCGTAGCGTCGTGGCCACAACCTTCACATGCGGATGCTTCTTCACCACATTGTCGATCATGCCGAAAAAGACGCTGGGGTCGAGCTTCGATTTCGCCGCAACCTCAGGCCCGGGAATGCCAAGCCCCTTCTGCAAGTCCTCTTCGTTGCCCACCAATACATCTACGTTCTCGACGATCTTGCCGATGGTCTCGACAGCCTTCTCCGCGCCGCCGTGTATATTCCACAGCTTCTCGCGGAAATTCAGATCAAACGAAGTAATTGCCCCAGCCGCCTTGGCTTCACGCATCATCTCCGCGGCCAGCGGCGCCGTTGTTGGCGACAAAGCCGCAAAGATGCCGCCGCAATGCACCCATTTGACGCCCTTGGAAAAGATCGCCTTCCAGTCAAAATCTCCCGGCTTCAGTTGACCCGCCGCTTCGTTGCAGCGATTGTAGAAGACCACCGGAGGGCGTACCCCGTGCCCCTGGTCGCTGTACACAGTAGCCATGTTGGGGCCGTTCACACCGTTGTGCTTGAAGTGCTTGTAGAACGGCTTCACGCCCATGGCGCGCACCCGCTCGGCGATCAGATCGCCGATCGGATAGTCCGACATCGCCGAGACGATTGCCGTCCTCATGCCGAAGCAATCCGACAGGTTGGAAGCCACATTGAACTCGCCGCCGCTGACGTGAATCTTGCACTCCGTCGCCTTGCGGAAGGGGATGATCCCCGTATCGAGCCTGTGAACCAGCGCGCCCAGCGAAAGAAAATCCAGCTCCGCGTCCTTGCGGATATTCAATCCTTGACTCATCAGACGTTTACTCCTATTCCTAAAATGGAATGACTAGTATCTGCATTTTTCTACCAGCATCCCGCCAAACTACCTTTGTACCATGTCAAGCAGGCAGCGCGGCGGAGTGGATATGAGGTCTGACCACTAGAATACACGCACATCGCATAGGTTGCCAATGAAAGAAGAAAGGTTTGCTGAGACGGCCTCCAGTGTTAATCTTATATTGTTCATATCTCCCGTAATATGATTGGAATCTGGCTCTTATGCCTCGTCTGACGCACGATTCGCCCGATACCGACCGGACCCGGCAAGTGGTCAACCACATCCGCGCCCTGCTGGAAAAGGGTGCCTTGCGTCCGGGAGACAGAATCCCCCCTGAACGCGAGTTGGCCCGTACGCTCAAGATCAGCCGCGCCAGCCTGCGCACCGGCATCGGCTACCTCGTGGCCATGGGCGTAATGAGGGTTCGGCACGGTGTAGGAACCTTCATCAAGGATGGACCGGCCGAGTTCAGCAAGGCATCGCTGGGACTGATGAGCGCGCTCTACGGCTTCCATTTCTGGCAGATGTTTGAGGCGCGATTGATTATTGAAAGCAACCTTGCCGCTCTCGCCGCCGAACGCGGCAAGGAAGAACACCACACGGCTTTGGCTGAGCAGGTCGCCGATATGTTCGCCAGCGCGGACAACCCCGCTGAATTCCTTGTGCACGACATGCTCTTTCACCGCATCATCGCCAAGGCCTCCGGCAATCCGATTCTGGCGGCCCTCATCGAGACCATCACCACGGCCATGTATGAAAAACGGCGCATGACCGTCGAGCGCGCCAACTACCTGCGCGATATGGCCGAAATGCATCGCGAGATTTACCGCGCCATCCGAACGCACAATCCCGTTGAAGCGCGGAAACTGATGGAACACCACCTGCAAGTGGCCGAAAGCGCCCAGAACCTGGAACTGCCAGGCGTTCGGCCAAAGCACACCGCCCAAACAGCAGCAATGAAGCCCGCAGCTCGCATAGGCAGCATTTCAGCGCAGTAACATCTGCCCTGGCCTTCCCATCCCCTTCCGTGACAATGCCGCCTCTATCGCGCTACCATAATGGTACGCATCCGGCATTACCAAGGAGCCTTTCAAACTCATGCCCATCCAAGCCACCTCGAAAATCTGGCACAACGGCACACTCATTCCCTGGGAACAGGCCAATATCCACGTGATGAGCCATGTGGTCCACTACGGCTCCAGCGTTTTTGAAGGGATTCGCTGTTATGGGCAACCGCAGGGCTCGGCCGTATTTCGCCTGCCCGAGCACATGCAGCGGCTGCTGGACTCGGCCAAGATCTATCGCATGGAAATTCCCTTCTCTCTCGACGAGCTCTGCGCAGCCGTCGTGGATGTGATCGAAGCCAACGGGGTTGCGCCCTGTTACATCCGCCCCATCGCGCTCCGCGGCTACGGTGAAATCGGCGTCAGCCCCAAGGGCACGCCCATCGAGGTCTACATCGCCAACTTCCCCTGGGGCAAGTACGTTGCCGGCCACGGCGGCGCTGACGTATGCGTCTCCAGTTGGAACCGCCTGGCCCCCAACACCATGCCTTCTCTAGCCAAGGCTGGCGCCAACTATATGAACTCACAACTGATTCGCATGGAGGCCGACATCAACGGCTACGCCGAGGGCATCTCCCTGGACGTCAACGGCCTGGTCAGCGAGGGTTCCGGCGAAAACATCTTTATGGTGCGCAGCGGCGTACTCTACACTCCGCAGCTAGGCAACTCGGCTCTCTCCGGAATCACCCGCGACAGCGTGATAGCCATCGCGCGGCACCTGGGCTATACGGTCAGCGAGCAGCCCATCCCGCGCGAGATGCTCTACATCGCCGACGAGGTCTTCTTTTCCGGCACAGCCGCTGAGGTCTCGCCCATCCGCTCCGTGGACCGCATCCTCGTCGCCGACGGCAACCCCGGCGAAATCACCAAAAAAATCGCCGACGAATTCCTCGGCATCGCCAACGGCCTCAAACCCGACCGCTTCGGCTGGCTCACCCCGGTCAAGGTTAGCGCCACCCAACCGGTCGGCGCATGAGCCTTCGCCATCGATAGACCCAAGGGCGGCTTCCATAAGACCGCCCTAGGTTTTTGCCTTCCGCCGGCGAGTATCATGAACCTGTGGTCCAGTCTGACCACTGTCCACTGTCCACTGTCGAATAGGAAGCGTGCCGCGCGTGAAACCAGACATGAAAGTGTCACTGGCAGGCCTGGAACTGGCCAGCCCCATCATTGCAGCCGCCGGCACCTTTGGTTACGGCATCGAGTTTGAAGAGATCGTTTCCCTGGAGCGCATCGGCGGTTTCGTCACCAAGGGCATCTCGCTGGAGCCCATCGCCGGCCATGCCCCTCCCCGCATCATCCAGACCGCGGCCGGCATGTTGAACGCCATCGGCCTCCAAAACGTCGGCGTCGAGGAGTTCATCGCCCACAAGCTGCCCCCGCTCAGCCGCTACCCCCGCTGCAACGTCATCGTCAACGTCTTCGGCTACACGGTGGGAGAGTACATCGCGGTCATCGAGCGGCTCAACCAGGCAGAAGGCATCGCCGCCTACGAACTGAACGTCTCCTGCCCCAACGTCCACGCCGACTACATGGTCTTCGGCTCCGACCCAGGCTCGCTCGAATATCTCATTAGCCAGGCCATCAACATCTCCACCCGGCCGATCATCGTCAAGCTCTCGCCCAACGTTACCTCCATCGCCCACATGGCCAGGATCGCCGCCCGCGCCGGGGCCAATGCCCTCAGCGTGTCGAATACCTTTCTGGCCATGTCCATCGATGCCGAAACCCGCAAGCCGCGCCTGGCGCACGTCACCGGAGGCCTCTCCGGCCCGGCCGTCAAGCCCATCGCCCTGCGCATGGTCTACGAAACCGCTCAAGTCGTCAGCATCCCCATCATCGGCATGGGCGGCATCACCACCCCGGCAGACGCCGTCGAGTTCATGCTCGCAGGAGCCACCGCCGTCCAGGTAGGCACGGCCAGCTTCGCCGACCCCTGCGCCGTCGAGCGCCTCGCCAAGGGACTCGAGTCATGGTGCCGCAGCCATGGTGTCGCGCACGTCTCCAGCCTCACCGGCGCCCTCGAAATCCCCCGCGAACCAGCCAGTTAGCGCATAGGACACGCGGGTGCCCCAGGTCCGGGGTCCCCACGGACAGGTCTTCGTCCGTGGGGTGGAGGACCGGATTTTCGGACCTGGGATTCACAAACCTAAACCAGCCCGCCGGAGGGAGCAGGGGGCTTCATTCCATAAAAAGGAATGGAGGGAGCAGGGGCCTTCAGGCCCCTGAATGCAGGCTTGTTATCAACGCGGGCTTTAGCCCTGGAGAAACGCTCTTCGGCACTGTGTCAAGGCATGACTTTACAGCTTGCGGAAAAATGCAAATGGTGGAGCAAGAAGTGTCAGGGCACGACTTCAGTCGTGCCGTAAGTGCAACAAAACAAATGTTGGGCTTTAGCCCCTGAGGTCTGATTTTCGTGTGATTCGCACGGAAACAGGCCTTTTTCGCAAGCTTTTCAGCCGTGTCGTAAACCTGAAGATAAATCCCTAGCTCGCCTTACTTCGGCATTTGCGCCTCAAACTGCCTCAGATCCCAATAGTCTCTCCACGCAGCGATCTTTCCCTGGCGCAACTCAAAAATCCCCATGCAGGCCACTCTGACAGGCTTATTGCCGACCAGAAAATGATCCACGCGCTCGGTCATCACCACATCGCCGTCCGCCACGATATGGCGAATCTCCCATGGCAAGGCTGTCATCTGCTCAGCGCCGCGGCGCAGGGTCTCCCGAATGGCCTCCCGGCCTTCAACAGGACGCCAGGGACAATTCCACCAGATTGCATCCTCACAAAAATAGCTCGCAAACTCGTCCAGGTCGGCACGCACGCAAGCCTCAATAAACCGGCGAATAAAAGCAACCTTCTCCGCGTTGTCCACCCGATTCCCTCCAATGCCTTTCAATCTTGAATTACACCATATCCGCTTCCCCAAGGGAAAATCGGTGCCTGAAGATGATCAAGACGTTGCCCCACCCTCGCCGTTGTCATCCTATGCGTAGTTGAAAGACCTGCTTCTCCACGTTTGTCATCCTGAGCGATCTAATTAAAAGCTTGTCATCCTGAGCGACCCGGAGCAAAGCGAAGGGGAGTCGAAGGACCTGCGGCTTTTGCATAATGTCCCACCCACAAATGCTCGGGTGCCCCAGGTCCGGGGTCCCCACGGACTCGGGGTCCCCGGCGCATGATCTTTGTGCGCTGGGGTGAAGGGACAGGTCTTCGTCCGTGGGGTGGAGGACCGGATTTTCGGACCTGGGATACACAAACTTCAACCAGCCCGCCGGAGGGAGGCGGGGGTTTCAACCCCCGCAAAAAAGACGACAAAATTAACGCGGGCTTTAGCCCCGGAGGGATGCTCGTCGGCACTGTATCCGACACGCCCAGGCCTTTGGCATTGTAGAAGGATGCAAAAAGATTGCGCTCCGGGTAATCAGGGGTATAGTCTCTTCTCTCCGGGAAAGACAAATCCGGTTGAAGATGAAAAGGCTTGCCTAACCAATTCAATTGAGACACGAGGAGATTAACATGCGTGCTATTTGCCGTAGTATGGCCTGTATTTGCATCTTCTTTTTCCTGACTGCGTGTGAAAAGTCAGGAAAACTCGCTCCATTCCTGCCAGACGCGCCGGCAGGCTGGAATCTCGAGGGCCAGGTTACAAGTCAACACGTTTCTGGAGTAGGTTACAGCTCGATGAGGTCCTATATCCCTTCTGGCAGTACACAAGGGTCCAAAATCCAACGGGTGAAAGTGCAGATAACGGTTGCGGATAAAGACGCTCAAAAAAATGATCTCAACAAGATTCTCCTGGGACCCATGGCTGGGTTTTGGGAGCAAACCACAGTGAAAGGCTTCAAGGCGTCAGATTCATTCACCATATCGGGCGAATGCTATTCACGTGTTGTCTATCCCAATAGCACGACGTACGTTCAGATCATTGCCTACAACGGTGGCGCCGAATCGGATAACGACACCATTGAAAAAGGGAAAGAGATCGTCAAGACCTTTGCCGACAAGATCGATTTCACGCAAATTGCGGGGCTCAAATAACCGCTTGAACTTGCTTTGTTTCAGGCTGAGTTCTGAAAGTTGCCGGGTGCCTCACCCTCGCCGCTGTCATCCTGAGCGGAGCGTAGCGCAGTCGAAGGACCTGCGGTTGCTTTTGCGTATCTTCCCACTCACAAAAGCATCGTGCCCCATCCATGACGCAGTCTTATCGCGGCATGGGTGGGAAACCACAAACCTCAACCGGCCCGACGGAGGGAGCAGGGGGTTTCAACCCCTGAAACAGCGCAATGATGATGCGACCTTTAGGCACGGACATGCTTTGTATCAGGGCACGCCTTTAGCCGTGCCATAATCGCATCAAAATATACGCGGGCTTTAGCCCCTGAGGGACGCATCTACCGTCCATTACCAAAAAAGTCACAGGTGCTCAACGGCCCTTTTTGACCCCAAAATAGACCAGGCCGGCACCGCCTGCTATCGCAACGATGCCCAGAATAGGAGGAACAGGGAGCGTATGGTTTTCTGTTGTGCTGATGTGCATTGAACCAATATTTGCAACATTTTTTTGGCTCGTATAAGCGAATCCCCCGTAGACAAGCGCTGCAACCCCCAAAATGATTAGGATGATTCCGGCGATCTTCATCATTGCTCCAGTTCTTTCTGCTTAGGCAGGGTTTCTATCTACGCCAGAGATTTGACGAGGATGCTGAAAACGATTCCAGGGTCTGCCTGCGAGAAATCCATAGGAGAATCTAAGACATTTCTCGGCGTCACGGATGTTCAGAATTGCTCATTTTGCCGGCAGACCCTCTCAGAAGCCGAATCTACAACGGCGCAGTGCAATCATTCATCTTTGGTTATCTGTCGGGTGTCCCATCCTCGTTGTCATCCTTAGTGATCTAATTAATAGCTTGTCATCCTGAACGACCCTGAGCGCAGCGAAGGGGAGTCGAAGGACCTGCGGTTGTGTTTATGTCTCATTCCCACCCACAAATGCCCCGTGCCCCATCCATTTCGCGCTCTTCGCGAAATGGGTGGGAAACCACAAACCCCAACCGGCCCGTCGGAGGGAGCAGTCGGAGGGAGCAGTGGGCTTCAGCCCACTGAAGAAGCTTGTCTTGATACGCGGGCTTTAGCCCCGGAGGAACATTCTTCGGCACTGTGTCTGGGCACGACTACGCTGGCTGCAAAGATTTATTCGGAGTCGCAAGAAGCGTCAGGGCACGGCTTACTGGCTCGATATTTATTCGGAGTCGCAAGAAGCGTCAGGGCACGGCTTTACTGGCTCGACAAATTATTCGGAGTCGCAAGAAGCGTCAGGGCACGACTTTACTGGCTCGAAAATTTATTCGGAGTCGCAAGAAGCGTCAGGGCACGACTTCAGTCGTGCCGAAAATGCAACAAAATAACGTCGGGCTTTAGCCCCTGAGGTATGCTTTCCGTCAATTGCATCCGAAATCCCGTATATTACCGCAATCTATTCAGCCCCTCAATGTGTTAATCTCATCCCAATCCCGTGTCCACCGAGAAAAACAAGCTCTACTACGGCGACAATCTCGATGTCCTCCAGCGCTACGTAAAGGACGAGTCGGTAGACCTCGTCTACCTCGACCCGCCCTTCAACTCCCGCCAGGACTACAACGTCCTCTTCGCCGAGAAGGACGGTTCCCAATCCAGCTCCCAGATTCACGCCTTCGAGGACACCTGGGAGTGGAACATCGAATCCCGCCGCGCTCTGGAGCAGGTCATCGAGCAGGGCGGGCGCGTCGCCGACGCCCTCCGCGCCTTCGAGGCTTACCTCCACGGCTCCGACATGATGGCCTATCTCGCCATAATGGCCCCCGCCTCGTCGAACTCCGCCGCGTACTCAAAGAGACCGGCTCCATCTACCTCCACTGCGACCCCACCGCCAGCTACTACCTGAAGACTTGGCTAGAATATATTTAGCTGACGAGGATGGATGATGGAGTCTGAACATCTGGTACAAAAGGTAAGTGCTTCAAAAAGAACTTATATTCAGCCTTAGATTCTGGAGCACCATCGTACCATACTCTTACTGTAAAAAATCCTTCTTCATGAACGGGTATCGAGTTGAGGTCATAGACAATTTTGCCTTGTAGATCATTATCCTCTGTAACCTTAAATTTCGTCTCTCCTTTAATGAAGTATTCTCCTGACGGCGTGACGACTTCCATATATTGGGTGAATTCAGTGCCCTTTTCTTCAGGATCGTGCTGCCAGCAAGTAAAGATCGCCCACCTCATTGGGGTCACGGCCTTTTCTGGCATAGGCTCTCCAGTGAGCTGAATATTGAGTCCTTGAAATATTCCGATCAAGGAGGGTATTTGAGCTCTGTCGATGATCACTTTTTCGCAGGCTGCGAAGATTATCAGCTTAGGCATAGGCTCTCCTTTTGCCCCACACAGTACTACCGTAAACATTTTTTCCCAGGCCAGAAAATATTTCAATTGCGCCTTTAGTAATATGGCGTGCATGACGCGGCGGTGCGCTGGCAGATGGCGCTTCCCCGAAGATTATGGAACTTTTGGCAAAGCTGGTCAGATACTGAGGTTGATGCAGAGAAATGACAAGTACTTGTGACTGTTTCCATGGATTCCAGCCCAAGGGAGGTTCTCCGAAGAACCACTTAGCACCAGATGCACGCCATTGTTCGCGGAGTTCTTCGTATGTGCGATCTTCATCATCGTTCCCAAATTCGGTGCCGCAGCACTCGCAGATGTTGTAATCTTGCGGCGGCTCGGTCATACCTTCGAAGAAGCATACAGGACAGGTGAACATGGTTATCGAACCTCCGCGCATCGGGCCGCAATATACCCTGCTGGGCCACCATCTCGGGTAATCTTGCTCGCCGTTACGATAAAATACGTCGTTACCGTCAAAATGCCCCATGCCACTCCAAAGTGGCGTGTGACGATATGAAGCCGAAGGCGATCTGTCCTTCCTGTTGCTCTCGTGCGTTCGAGCATTTGGGTGTCTAGGGGACAACTCATGAAGGCGTCTGCCATACGCTCATACTCGAACTCGTCTGCCGCTCCGAATTCATGCCCATGACGCAAGAAATGAAGGGTACGCTGTTTTGGAGGGTGAAATGGCACAGTCGTATCAGTATACACCTACCGATATTCCGAATTCTACGCTCTTTTCTGTGATATTCCTGCCCACAATGAACATCGCATAATCTTCATCGGCAACGGAGAATGACACCTTTAGCGCAGTATTGGCAAAGGATCTCTCAGTTTACTGCACTCATATGCAGGAACGATTATTGGCGAAGAATAAGCGAAGACGGAGACGAACGCATTATGGTGGGGTGCCACAGATCAAGATTTTGGAACCTAGGGAACCACGAACCTCAACCGATGGCACCACCTATCCATCCTGCAAATCCTCACCATCCAGCAGATTCTCGACGGCAAGCAACCCGACTATCCCCTCCACCGCCGCGACGCGACATTCAAGAAGGCTCCGCGCAGCAGGCCTGCTGCGGCGGAGAACCTCTCACTGCCCCTCCTCCCACCCGAATAGTTCTGTTTCTATTCCCTATTCCCTATTTCCTGAGGCACTTATACCTAACCCATATTTATTTTCAAAACCTTGCTGTTAATTATGTAGTAAACATAGTAACAACCCCAATAGAATGAACATGTTCCACGTGGAACAATTTGGACATCTAACCTCTTGATTCTGTTCAAAGCGGGTCTCCCCAACGAGCGATTTGTGCTCGTTGGGGTTCCTATTCCCTATTCCCTACTCCCTACTCCCTGCTTTTCATATCCCCGCCAGCCGCAGCAACTCCTTGATTGCTGCCATTTCGGGCGTCTCCCACCGCCGCGGTTTGCCCTCACACTCTCTCTTGTCATCCCGCGCTACGCGTCTAATATCGAGTACCTTCTCCCGCTCCGCCCGATTCCACGTCGCCATCTCGCCCAGAGTTCCCTTACGTGGCGTCAGCGCGTAAATCAACTCGCAATCCAGAGCCTCCGCCGCGCGCCGCAGCGAGCCCAGTTCGATGCGCGACTCCTCCTCGGCCTTCTCCATCCTGTAAACCTCCCGCTCTTGCACCCCCATCCGCCGGGCGAACTCCTCCGCCGGCATCCCCACCGCCTGCCGCACCGCCCGCACCCAGCTCGCCATCTCTCCCGCCGCCGCCCGCCCCAACCGGTACCCAGGTAGTGCAACCTCCATCCGCTGCCGAATCTGCTCCCGCGCTTCCTTCGCTATGCCCATCTCCCACCTCCTATTCCCTATTCCCTAGTCCCTGTCTTGTGCTACTCGACTAGGTCACGACTAGGTCTTGATCAGGTTTTCGCCCTAAAAATAGCTATTTTTGGATAGCTATGACATCGAGCATGACAGATTTACATGTATTTATATGCACGCGCCAGCCGCTTACAACGCCTTTTTTTCGGCATTACCATGTCGTTCGAGCGTCACGTTTGCCGCTTGCCCCAACCGATTCGCGGCTTTCGAGAAGATAGCGTTACCGAAATGGCTGATCACTGACCACTGATCACTGACCACTGGCCGTAAGGCATGTGATGCAAATTACGTGTGATCTGCATCTTGACGCCTGCTTCGCCCAACATGTGCAAAATTGAAATATTCTTACGTGACGCTCGTCACAGCCGACCGTTCTTTCCCCTAATAACTTCACCATCATCCAGCGGCGAACCACGGGCGGGCCCCTTCGAGGGTAACTTGCCGCCACGGCTTTACCGGTTCCTGCACACGGAGCGAGGTAGGCATGGGTCAATCAATTTGGAATTCGATGCAGCAGAAGGGCTACAGCCGCAGGGATTTTCTACAATTCTGCACTGCAGCCGCAACCGTGGCAGGGCTGGGTCAAACCGGCGTCGCCCAGGTCGTCTCAGCCTTCGAAAAGAAAGAAAAGCCGGCTGTCGTGTGGATGCACTTCCAGGAGTGCACCTGCTGCAGCGAGTCCTTTATACGGGCATCGCACCCCATCGTGCTGGACGTGCTGCTCGACGTGCTGTCGCTCAACTACACCGAGACCTTGATGGCGGCCTCCGGCTTCCAGGCGGAAAAAAGCCTCAACGACACCATCGAAAAGAACAAAGGCAAGTACATTGTGCTGGTGGAAGGCGCTGTGCCGACAAAAGATGACGGCGTCTACTGCATGATCGGCGGCAAAACGGCTGAATCCATCCTCAAGACAGTCTCCAAGGATGCGGCCGCGATCGTCGCCTGGGGCAGTTGCGCCTCCAACGGGTGCGTGCAGGCTGCCAAGCCCAACCCCACAGGCGCCACGCCGATTTACAAGCTGGTTGATAAGCCGGTGATCAATGTCCCCGGATGCCCGCCCATCGCCGACGTGATGATGGCCGTGGTCACTCATTTGTTGGTGCTCGGCCAGGTTCCGGCGCTCGACAGTCAGGGCCGGCCAAAGGAGTTCTACGGCCGCCGCGTTCACGACACCTGCTATCGCCGCCCGAATTACGACGCCGGCCTCTTCGTCGAGTCCTTTGACGACGAAGGTGCGCGCAAGGGCTATTGCCTCTATAAGGTGGGCTGCCGTGGTCCGGTTACCTACAACGCCTGTTCGGTGACCAAGTGGAACGAGGGTACTAGTTACCCCATCCAGTCCGGACATGGCTGCATCGGTTGCAGCGAAGAGGGCTTCTGGGACAACGGCCCGTTCTATCAGCACTTGGCCTCCTTCCCCGGCTTCGGCGTTGAAAGTACGGCGGATACGGTGGGCACGGTGGTGGGAGTAGCCACGCTGGCCGGAGTTGCCGCCCACGCGGTTGTGACCAACATTCGCAAACGAAGCGTGATCGCTGAAGTCCACGCTGAAGATCAAAAGGAGTCGTGAGGACCTATGACACGCATCGTCGTCGATCCGGTAACTCGTCTTGAAGGCCACCTGCGCATCGAAGCAGTCGTGGAAAATGGCGTCATCACCGACGCCTTCAGCTCAGGCACCATGGTGCGCGGCCTGGAGAAGATTCTCATTGGCCGCGATCCCCGCGACGCCTGGGCCATCACCGAGCGCGTCTGCGGCGTCTGCACCACGGTACATGCGCTTACAAGCGTACGTGCCGTGGAAAATGCCCTTGGGATAACCGTCCCGCCCACGGCCGAGATCATCCGCAATATCATGATGACCACGCAGTACGTGCAGGATCACGTGATCCACTTCTATCATCTGCACGCGCTGGACTGGGTGGACATTGTCAACTGCCTCAAGGCCGATCCCAAGAAGGCCTCGGAGCTGGCGCAATCCTTCTCCAAGTGGGACAAGAACACACCCGCTTACTTCTCAGAGGTGCAGGACAAGGTCAAGGCCTTTGCCGCCAGCGGCCTGGGAATCTTCGCCAACGGCTATTGGGGCCATCCAGCCTACAAACTGCCACCGGAGGTGAACCTCATCGCCGTGGCTCACTACCTGGATGCCCTGGTCTGGCAAAAGGAACTCGTCAAGATCCACACCGTCTTCGGCGGCAAGAACCCGCACCCGAATTATCTGGTGGGCGGAGTTCCCTGCTCTATCAACATGAATGAAGTGGCCGCCATCAACTCTGAGCGGCTCAACCTGGTCAAGCGGCTCATTGATCAGGCGGATGAATTCCTCAACCAGGTCTACATCCCCGATCTGCTGGCCGTTGCCTCCTTCTACAAGGATTGGGCCAGCCATGGCGGCGGATTGAGCAACTACCTCAGCTACGGCGAGTTCCCCACCAAGGGATACAACAATCCGGAGTCGTTCAAGTATCCGCGCGGCGTGGTGCTCAACCGCGACCTCAGCCATGTGTATCCAGTTAACGCAACCGATTCGCAGGAGATCAAGGAGTACATTGCGCACTCCTGGTACACCTACGAAAAGGGAGACAAGGAAGGCGTCCATCCCTGGGCTGGCGAGACACAGATCAAATACACCGGGCCCAAGCCGCCCTTTGAGACTCTCGAAGGCTACGAGAAGTATTCCTTCCTGAAGACTCCGCGCTGGAAGGACAACGCCATGGAAGTTGGTCCGCTGGCCAGGCTGCTGGTGGCCTATGCCTCTGGACGCACGGACGTGCAGGAGTTGGTGAAGGCGACGCTGGGCAAGCTCAATGTCCCTGTTACCGCACTCTTCTCCACGCTGGGCCGCACTGCGGCGCGAGGCCTGGATGCCGCGCTGGCCATGATCTGGCTCAAGGAATACTACGGCCAGTTGATGGATCGCGTAAAGATCAATGAGGTCTCCACATTCAATGGCCAGTTCTGGGAACCCAAGACCTGGCCCAAGGACGCCGAGGGCGTGGGCCTCACCGAGGCGCCTCGCGGCGCGCTGGCGCACTGGATCAAGATTCACAACGGCGCCATAGAGAACTATCAGCTCGTGGTGCCAACTACTTGGAACGGCTCTCCGCGCGATGCCAAGGGGCAACGTTCATCCTTTGAGCAGGCGTTGATCGGCACGCCGGTAGCAAAGATCAGCGAGCCGGTCGAGATTCTGCGCACCATCCATTCCTTTGACCCGTGCCTGGCCTGCGCCGTACATCTGTACGATCCGCAAGGACGGCACCTTCACCAGGTTTCCTTCGAGTGAGGGCTATGAGTACTCATGGTATTGGTGCAAGAGATGCGTTTCGAAAAAATGGTGGTGCGCCAGTCGAGTACCGGCGCGTGTACGTGTGGGAACTGCCGGTGCGCGCCTACCATTGGATCAACGCGATTACCCTGACGGCCCTGTGCGTCACCGGCTACCTGATCGGTGCGCCCATCCGCGCGTTTTACGCGGCTGAGGCATACCAGCAGTACTGGTTCGGCTGGGTGCGCTTCATCCACTTCCTGGCCGCCTACATTTACGTCTTCAACTTTCTGGCGCGACTCTATTGGGGTTTTACCGGCAATAAGTATGCCCGGTGGACCGCATTCTTCCCGTTCAAGAAGTCGCAACGGCAGGAGATCGTCGACGTCGTCAAAGCCGACGTGCTGGAAACCAAGATGCACGGACCGATCTCCACTGGGCACAACGCGCTGGCCGGCCTGATCTATTTCGGCACCTTCCTGGCGTTTGTGGCTCAGACCATCACCGGCTTCGCGCTTTACTCCAGCATGAGCAGTTCGTGGCTGCCACGAATGTTTGTCTGGATTGTGCCATTGCTGGGCGGCGACTTCGGTGTGCGCTTCTGGCACCATACGCTCCTGTGGTTCTTCGTCACCTTTGTCATCGTTCACATCTATCTTGCCTTCTATCATGACTACATCGAGGGACGCGGCACGGTATCCTCAATCATAGGTGGATGGAAGTTCGATCGGGTGAGGAAGAGTGGCAGATAACTCAACCGCAACAAAACAGGAAAAAACGCTGATGCTGGGCCTGGGCAACGTCATCATGGGCGATGAAGGCGTTGGCGTTCATGTAGTACGGGCTCTGGAACAGCACTCGCTCCCAGCCAATGTGGAGTGTCTGGACGGCGGCACGGGCGGATTCGTTCTGCTCGAGCCGCTGCAGAGCGCTGGCCGCATCATTCTCATCGACGCAGCCGCCGATGGCAACCCTCCCGGCACCGTTACTCGCACTACGCCAAAATTCTCGCGCGATTACCCACCTACGCTTACCGCCCACGATATCGGCGTCAAAGACCTGCTGGATGTCTTTTATATTCAGGGCGGAGGCCCCGACGTAGTTCTCTATGCTATCGCCATCGACCCCCAACAGCCCATCTCGATGGAGCTCTCGCCTGCGATCGCCAAGGCCGCCAAAGTGGCCGTCGCCGAGATCTTGGCGGAGTTGGGGACCAACTCCTCCACCTGACTATTTGACCCGCGCGTTCAGCTTCTCAATCACCTGCTTCAACGCGTCGAGCTTCTGCCCTGCCTCGCCAAGTTTGCCCTCTGCCGTCAACCGCTGATAATCGTTGAAATTCTTGCCTGCTTGCGCTATCAGCGCCTTCAAGTCTTGCTCGGGCTGTGGCGCGCCCGCCGGAGCAGTGGCCGCCGCCGGAGCCGTTGTAGACTCGGATCCGCTCAGCGACGAAACCCCGCCGCCGAACAGCGATGAAAGCGCCGCCTCAAAGGTTGGGCCATAGGCAAGCTTGTCTTGCAGGGCCAGCACCACCAGGCGCAACTCAGGCATGGGGCTGCGGTCGGCCTGCAAATAGATCGGTTCGGCATAGAGCAGCGCGCGTCCCGAAGGTATGACCAGCAGCGTTCCCCGCCGCACATGCGAGCCTTGCTGATTCCACAACGTCAATTGACCGGAGAGCTGCGCGTTCTGGTCGATGCGCGACTCAATCTGAATCGGCCCATCCACCAGCCTGGTCTTGGGAAAGTCATAAACAATCGAAGTCCCATAGTGTTCGCCGTCCGAGCGCCCCGCAATCCAGCCGATCAGGTTAGGCCTGTTGGCCGGCGTAAAGGGCAGAATCTCCACAAACTCGGCGCCGGTTTCGCCCGGCAGCTTCATCAGCACGAAGTTCGGCTGCATCGTCTGTGTCTGCTGCTCCCCGCCCGAGCCCATGCCAACCTCCGAGGCGACCGTCCACAAGTCTTCCCGGTTATAGAAGACCTCTGGATTGGTCATGTGATACAAACCGTAGACCTCTGCCTGCAACCGGAGCAGCAGTTCGGGGTAGCGCACGTGCTTGCGCAGCCCGGCCGGCATGGTCGCCGAGTCCTTGAAAAGGCCGGGGAAAATGGTGCGATACGCCGCCAGGATTGGATCCTGAGAATCGAAGATGTAAAACGTAGTCGTCCCGTCGTAAGCGTCGACGACCACCTTGACGCTGTTGCGCATGTAGTTGATGGGCAGACCAGCGACGGTGGAATGCGTTGCGTATGGATACGTGTCCGACTGCGTGAAGGCATCGAGAATCCATGAAAGCCGGCCATCTTCGCCCAGCACAATATATGGATCCTGATCGAAGGTGAGGAACGGCGCGAGGGTGGTTACTCGCTCACGCACCGTGCGCCGCATCAGCAGTCGGCTCTGCGCGTTCACATCGTCGCTAAAGGGTAGCTTGGTCAGGTCGCCGCGGTCGAATGCGATCAGAATGCGCCGCGGCAATCCGCCTAACTCGATGCCGTCCGTTCCCTGGTATGAAGTCAGGTTATTGCTGGCGCCCTGGGGGTAGTTGAACTCCTTCTGCCGCGTCATGACGTAGACGTCGGTATTGGTCATTTCGCCAAAGTAGATTTCCGGCCTTGTAACATTGAGGCTCGGCGACGTGCTTTGCACCGGCATATTGCTCAACAGCAACGTGGGCATGCCCTCTTGAGTGAAGCCGTTAACCGGGTTCATGGTGATGCCATAGCCGTGGGTAAAGATCAGTTTGTCGTTGATCCAGTTGCGACTGCTCTCGGGGAGCTTGTCCACGTTCAGTTCGCGCGCGGCCAGCATCACCTCGCGCATGGAGCCGTTGATCTGATAACGATCAATGTCGATGTCGGGGAAATCATAGTAAGTGCGAATCTCCTGAATCTGGCGCAGAGTATCCTGGAGCGCCTTCACGTCCCACAGGCGGATGTTCTGCAGCGTAAGTTGATTGTTGGCCGGATCGGTTGCGTCGACGGTGGTCTCGGCGGGAAACTCGCGCTGCTGGAAGCGGTCCAGGCCGTAGGACTGCTGTGTCATCTCGATGTTATGAACAATGTAGGGCTGCTCACGAACCAGTTCGTTGGGCTTGACTATAAAGTTGGAAACGTACCAACCCACCAGGGCGACCCCGGCGTAACAGACTACGGCGGGAGCGACAGCCGCCATCAGCCAGCGAGCGCGCGGCGCCAATACGCCGCCCACAGCCGCAATCACCGCTCCCAGCAGCAGAGCAGCACATACCAGGAGCATCCCGGTGAGCGTCACGTGCGCGCCCGTGTAAGTGACGCCGTCGAAGATCGTGTGGTGCTCGAAGAGTTGTTCGAATCGGCCAACATACACGCGCAGGCCAATGACGAGTAACAGAAATGCAACCGTGATGGAGAGCCCGCGCAGGGGCAACTCAGCGAGACTGCTCCGGCTTCCGCTGATCGCGCGCGAACTGCCCGAAATAAGCAGAAACACAATGGCAAGCACGCAGGCGATCACGCTGAGCGTGAGCAGCCAGCCGAGAATAAGTTGCCATGCGGGCAGGGTGAAAAGATAGAAGTCGAGCGGTTTCGCGAAGATCGGGTCGGTCATGAGGCTGGCCGTGCGCGGCGCATACCACCAGAGCGCCAGCGTTTGCCACTCCGCGGCCATAGCGCCGCCGGAGAGTATCGCTATGACCAGTGAGCCGCCGATGGAAATGATGCGCAGCACGGGCTTGAGCGATAGCTTAACCTCCTGGCCGGAGATGACAAGGGTGTGATCGCTGGGTAAATCGTCGGCATGGGCGCGTTTGAGAGCGGAAAATGTCCCTAACAAAATAAGAAATGTTAGCGTAAAAAATACCGCGAAGATGCCCCACTCCAGCCCGCGCGCCTTCCAGAACACGTCGCTGTAACCGAGCGACTTGAACCACAGCAGGTCAACCCAGTAGGAGAGCGCGGTGCGGCTGCCGAGGACCAGTACGGCGACTACGGCGATGAGGAACAGCAATCCGCGGCGGCTGCGGCGCGGTGGCGATGTCAACTTTGGCCAATTGATCGTTTCAGGCATCTCTATACTCCACTCTTTCCGTTGTTGCGTGTTGCAAGTTGCGGGCTACTTGAGCCCCTGAAATGTATGGACCGATGCGGCTCCGGAACCGCGACTTACCGGCCTCTCCTGCTCCACTCTAGTCCTCTCCCGAGCTTTTTGCAGCCGGATAATCTCGCCCCGCGCTTCGGAACTGGGTTGCAACATCCAGCCTGCTCTACGGTTGGTTATCCGGCAAGTCGCTTTTTCCCTGAACCGGAGCGCTCACCCGTGCTACCCTCACAACACAGCATGAGCCAGACCCCTTCCTCGCAAACTCAACCAGTCATGGCCAACCTGCCCCGCGTGCTAGGCGCCAGCCAGGCCACAGCCATCGTCGTCGGTACCGTCATCGGCAGCGGCATCTTCCTGGTTCCCAGCGAGATGATGCGCGACACCGGCTCCTCCGCGCTCGTCTATCTAGCCTGGATCGTGGGAGGCCTGCTCTCGCTCTTCGGCGCGATGACCTACGCCGAGCTGGGTGCCATGCTTCCCTACGCCGGCGGCGGGTACGTCTACCTACGCGGCGCGTACGGCGACACGCCAGCCTTCCTCTATATGTGGACCTGGTTTGCCGTGGCCAAGCCGGCCTCGGCTGCGGCCATCACCATTGGCCTGGCCCGCACGCTGGAGTTCTTCCCGGCCTTCCACGGGCTCAACAATCAGGCCATCGGCGCCCCCATCCACTTGCTCTGGTCGCAGATATTCGCCATCGCCGTGGTCTGGTTCATGACCGGCCTGAATTACCTGGGCATCAAGAAAGCGGGCAACTTCCAGCTTGTCTTCACTATTCTTAAAGCCATTCTCATTCTCATCGTGGTCGCGCTTTGTTTTGCGTCGGCCTCCGGCTCCCTGAGCAACTTCTCCACCATGCTGCCCCATGCCGTGGGCGGCTTCCGCGGCTTCATGCTGGCGCTGATCGCCACCCTGTGGGCTTACGACGGCTGGCCCGACCTAACCATTTTGTCCGGCGAAATCAAGCGGCCAGGTCGCAGCCTGCCCATCGCGCTGATCGGCGGCCTGTGCATCGTCGGCTTTCTCTACATGGCCACCAACGCTGCCATACAGTACACCCTCTCCGCCTCGCAGATAGCCGCCAGCGATCATCCAGCTGTGGATGCACTCAAAGTTGTCGCCGGACATGCCGGAGCGGGCTTTGTGGCCGCCGCCATGGCACTCTCCATCTTCGTCACCCTCAACGGAACAGTGATGAGCGGCGCGCGCGTCCCCTTTGCCGCTGCCCGCGACCGGCTCTTCATTCGCCAGTTTGCCCGCATCAGCCCGCGCTTCCAATCCCCTTCCACCTCGCTGGGCATCCAGGGAATACTGGCCACCGTGCTGTTGCTGACCTTCAGCCAGTTTGAGAAACAGTTCGATCTGGCCATCTTTGCCGAGTGGCTCTTCTATTTGCTCATCGCCACCACCGTTTTCGTCTATCGCCGCAAACGACCTGACCTGGCGCGCCCCTACAAGGTCTGGGGCTATCCGCTGCTGCCGGCCACCTTCTGTGTCTGCGGAGTCCCTGTGCTGGTTTACTGCTTCCTGGGCAACCAGAAAGGGTCTCTGATTGGGGCAGCCCTCATCCTGATCGGAGTGCCGGTGTTATGGTTCGTGCGGCGCACATACGGAGCCTCCGTGCCAACTGAAGAAAGCCACTCCGAATAGAAAAGGGCGCTCAAACTGAGAGCGCCTTGCTGTTTGTTTCGCTCCTCTACCCCTATGCACGTCTGCTCACTGCTTCATCGTAGACCGCCGCATAATCCCGCGCCTGCTGCTCCCACTCGTAGTTCCGCGCCATGCCATTGAGCATCAGCCTCTTCCAGCCCCTCTTGTCCTCAAACGCAGCCAGCGCGTGTTCGATGGCCGCCCACAGACCTTCGGCTCGCAAGCCCTTGAATTTGAAGCCCGTCCCGGTTCCCTTCTCCGGGTTCCACTCCTCGATGGTGTCGTCCAGCCCGCCAGTGGCCCGCACCACCGGAACCGTGCCGTACTTGAGCGAATAGATCTGGTTCAGCCCGCACGGCTCATAGAGCGAAGGCATCAGGAACATGTCGGCTCCCGCCTCGATCTTGTGGGCCAGTGCGTTGTCGTAGCCGATCCGCAAGGCCACGTTCGCCTTATTCCAGAATGCCCAGTCGCGGAAAAACTTCTCGTAGACCGGCTCGCCCTCACCCAGCGCCACCACCGCCACGTTCAACTCCGACAACCGGCCGGCGATCTGTTCCACCAGGTCGAAGCCTTTCTGCATAGCAAAGCGCGAGACGATGCCGATCACCGGCGTCGACTCCTCCACCAGTTCCAATCCGAAGGCATCCAGCAGATCGGCGCGGCACAGCCTTTTGCCCTCCAGATTCTCCGGAGAATAGTTCGCCGCCAGATTCCGGTCCGTGGCCGGGTTCCATTCCGCATAGTCCACGCCGTTCAGAATTCCGTGCAGCTCCGCCGCTCGCCCCCGCAGCACGCTGTCCAGCCCTTCGCCGAACTCCGGCGTCTGAATCTCCTCGGCATATTTACGGCTTACTGTTGTCAACATGTCGGCGTAGACCAGCCCGCCTTTGAGGAAGTTGAATTTGCCGAACTGCTCCACCTTGTCCACGGTAAAAATCTCACGCGGAAAGAGCAGTTGCTCGGTGGTCTCCGGCGGAAACGAGCCCTGGTAGCCGGCGTTGTGTATCGTCAACACTGCCCCGGCGCGGTTCAACACCGGGTCGGATGCGAAAATCGTGCGCAGGTAAACAGGAATCAGCGCCGCTTGCCAGTCGTGCACATGGAAGACATCCGGCACTCCCAAATGCTTGCTCGCCTCGATCACCGCTCGGCAGAAGAGCGCAAATCGCTCGGCGTTGTCCGGATAATCGCCTGCGGCTGTCCCATATAGCCACTCCCGGTCAAAGAACTCCGGGCAATCCACAAAGTAGTACTGGACTCCGGCGCGCCTGCCGCCGTCCATAATGTCTACGTTGCGCTTGTAATGCTGAAACGGGATCGTGATCGACCGCGCCGCGTATGTCAATTTGCCCGGGAGTTGCCGTCGCACGATCTCATAAAGCGGCATGTAGACCGTCACCTCGTGACCGAGCCTGGCCAGCTCCGGAGCCAGCGCCCCTATTACGTCAGCCAGCCCGCCAGTCTTGGCAAACGGCACGCACTCCGAGGCAGCGATGACAACACGCATGAAAGCAACTCCCTGGCTGGCGAACAAATCCGCCTGATTGAACAATAAGTGCAGCCGAAGGGCCAGTTTACTAGGTTATGCTTTGCGATGTGCAGCCGCCCTATCCGTCCTGTTCATCTACCATCAAATCAGCCCATGCCCGCCAAACCCAAGCTCGGCCAAAACTTCCTCGTAGACACTGAGGCCATCCAGCGCATCGCGGCCTTCATCGGCGATCTGACCGGTCGCACCGTGGTCGAGATCGGCCCCGGCCACGGAGCCATTACCGCTGCCCTGGCCGCCCGCGCCGCCCACGTGCTGGCCGTAGAACTGGACCACGTGCTTGCCCTCCAACTGCGCGTGCAGTTTCCTCCGGAACGCGTTACCGTCGTTGAGCAGGACGCACTTCAATTCGATTTTGCGGCAGCCTCGGCCGCTGCGGGTGAGCGCCTCCTAGTAGTCGGCAACCTGCCTTACGGCATCACCTCGCCCATACTGCTCAAGCTGGCTACAAGCCACGCCTCCCTTGACCGCGCAGTTCTCATGGTGCAGCGCGAAGTGGCCGATCGTATCGTTGCCCAGCCCGGCTCGCGCGACTACGGCCTGCTATCGGTCACGGTGCAGATTTACGGGCCAACTCAGCAGCTTTTTACTCTGCCGCCGGCAGCCTTCTCGCCGCCGCCAGAGGTACACTCCACCGTCTTCCGCTGGCGCTTTGCCCCGCGCTTCGACGAACTGGACGTTGAAGAAGCCTCCTTCCTGCGCTTCGTACGCCAATGTTTTGCGCAAAAACGCAAGACGCTGGCCAATAACCTGCGCGCCTCCGGAGTTACGCCCGCAGCCGTTACCGCCGCGCTGGCCCAGGCAGGAATCGACCCCTTGGCTCGCGCCGAAGCCCTTTCCATAGAGACCTTTGCGGCTCTCTGGCGCTGCCTGGAAAACAAAATCTAAGCAAGCTGGCAGGGGGCTGGCATACCCATCCACGTTGCCCCTGAGGGAAGGGGCGTGGCTGCAATTGTTTTCACAGGCATTCATAGCGTGCTACAGTGTGAGCATTCCAGGATTTTCTGATTGATTATGTCCGAAGATGAGCTGAAACCGAAGACTGCATGGATTATTGGGCGCGCGCAGGACTGCGACCTGGTGGTGGCGGAGGCTCCCGTCTCCTCCCACCATTGCCGGCTGGCGCACCTGGCGGATGGATTCACGCTGGAAGACCTGGGCTCGACCAACGGCACATTTGTGGACGGGACCAGGATCGCCTCTCACGAGCCGGTTCCAGTGCCGCATGGCGCGCGCGTGACCCTGGGCGGCCAGGTGCCGATGCCTTGGCCCGTCGCCTCTGCCGGCCCTACCATGGCCAACTCTCCACGACCGCCCGCAATCCCCGGTAGCGCCCGCCAGATCACCATCGGCCGCTCCCCGGACTCCGATGTCCAGATCGACCTGCCCATCGTCAGTTGGAATCACGCCGTCATCGCCGAAGAGAACGGCCAGTACTTCCTTGAAGATTGCAAATCGCGCAACGGGACGGCCATCGGAGAGCTGAGCAACCGCATCGAGAGAGCCGTCCTGCAGCCCTCCGACCAGGTCTACCTGGGCTCTTACAAGATTTCCGCCGCACAGCTACTCTCCCTTGAGGACAAGGTCGAGATCGGCGAGGCCGCATTCCAGACCGTAGCATTCCGCAGCGACTCAATGGAGGCCGGGCGCGACCCCAACTGCGATATTCCCCTCGATTTCCCCATGGTCTCCTGGCGCCATGCACGCCTCACCCGCACCCCAGAGGGCATCCTGGTCGAGGACCTCGGCTCCCGCAACGGCACCTACCTCAACGGCGTCCGCGTTTCCGGCAAGGTGCTGGCGCGGCCCGGCCAGGAGATTGGCCTGGGCAGCGTTCGTTTTCAACTGATGGAAAACGGCTCTCTGGCCCAGCGCGACTACAACGGCAAGGTCACCATCGAGGCCAAGGAGATCGTAGTACACGCGCCCAACGGCAAGCGCCTGCTGGACCCCGTCTCTCTCACCGTCTTTCCCTATGAGCTGGTGGCGCTGATGGGCCCGGCCGGAGCCGGCAAGACCACCCTGCTCAAGGCTCTCAACGGCTACACCCGCCCTGTGCGGGGTACGGTGCTCTTTCGCGGCCAGAGCCTCTACGACTACTACGACCTTTACCGTCACATGATGGGCTACGTGCCCCAGGACGACATCGTCCATCCCCAGTTGACCGTCCGCCAGGCACTCTATTTCTCCGCCCGCCTGCGCACCGACCTGACCGATGCTGAGATTGACGCCCGCGCCCAAAAAGTGCTCTACGACCTGGGCATCCCCGATAAGATCGACACCGTCATCGGCTCGCCGGAGCGCAAGACCCTTAGCGGTGGCCAGCGCAAGAGGGTCAACATTGGCCTGGAACTTATCACAGATACACCTGTTTTGTTTTTAGACGAGCCAACCTCCGGCCTCTCTTCTTACGACGCCGAGTCGGTTATCGACCTGTTGAAGGAGCTGTCCAAGACCGGCAAAACCATCCTCACCACCATCCATCAACCCAGCCTGAAGGTCTACAAGCAATTCGACGACCTGCTCATGGTCTCCCGCGACAGGGGAAATAAACCCGGGGCGCTGGTTTACTTCGGGCCGGCTTATCCGGATTCAATCCAGTTCTTCAACCCTCCCGCCGTCGGACCCACCGGCACTGCGCTCATGCGGAGTGCCGAGCTGAATCCGGAGATGCTCTTCACCGGCATGAACACTGTCCCGGATGAGAACCGCACCGAAACCTGGCGTCAGCGCTACCAGGCCTCCCACTACCGCCAGGAGTTCGTCGAGAACCGTAGCGGCAAGCAGCCCGCCGCTACTGATAAGACCGGAGAAGAAAAGCCGCGCCGCCAGTTCGGCCTGGGCCAATGGCTCGCCCTGGTCAAGCGCAACCTCATTGTCCGCCTTCAAGACCGCGCCCAAACCGCGATCCTTTTGGCGCAGGCGCCATTATTTGCCGTGCTGGTCGTGCTGGTCAGCTACCCTTTGCGCGCAGACCATTTCGACGAGCTTGCTCAAAAGTTGCCCATCGTCCATTTCCTCATGGTGGTAGCCGCCATCTGGTTTGGCTGCAACAACGCCGCCCGCGACATCGTCGGCGAGTGGACCATCTATAAGCGTGAGCGCATGGTCACGCTCAAGCTCCTTCCTTATGTTTTTTCCAAGTTTGCCGTGCTGCTCGGGCTGTGCTTCATCCAGTGCGGCGCCATGTTGGCCATCGTTTACCTGATCTGCGGGTTGCACAGCAGTTTCCTTTACGACTTCCTCGTTCTGCTGCTCTCTTCCATGATCGGCGCCGGGCTAGGCCTGTCCATCTCCGCGCTCTCCAAAACCACCGAGAGCGCTATCGCCCTGCTGCCCGTGGTGCTATTGCCCATCATCGCTCTGGGCGGTGGTATGAGGCCCATCTACCTGATGCCCAGCGGCGGCCAGGTTCTCAGCACCATCATTCCCTCCCGCTGGTCCTATGAGGCAAATCTGCTTCATGAGGCTTCGGCCAGTGAGTGGGGCGGCAACAAGCCGATGCCCGACTACACCTGCAACA
>CZKF01000102.1_pt1 | contig 34313 bp, 36 predicted proteins | sample 1122351 | NCBI WGS metagenome assembly CZKF01 (sample SAMEA3539301, study PRJEB10725) | soil metagenome | biome: tundra; feature: field; material: soil | place: USA | collected 2010-05 | depth 0.15 m
AAAATCGGTACAATTCTCCTTTGGGGATGGAACAAAAGGCTGGGTCAATACAAAAGCTCCGTGCCCCATCCATTTCACAGCTTTTCGAAGAAAAGATGCGAAATGGGTGGGAAACCTCGAATTCAAATACTCCCTAAACCATAAACCAGCTGGAAGCTAACAGCTAATAGCTAAAAGCGAATAGCTAGTAGCTTGATACGAAAGGAATGTATGCCCGAAGCAGGAGCACTCGAAGCCCAGGTCAGCCAGCAGGTCATCCTCGCCATGAAGGCGCACGACGCGGTGCGCACCACCACGCTGCGCCTCATCAAGAACGCCCTCAAAAATAAGTTCATCGAGAAGCGGGAAGCTCTGACTCCAGCCGAGGAGCAGCAGGCCCTGGCCACCATGATCAAGCAGCGCCGCGACTCCATCGAGCAGTTCACCAACGGCAACCGGCCTGAACTGGCCGCCAAAGAAGCCGCCGAAATCACCGTCATCGAGGAGTTCCTGCCCAAGGCCCTCGACGAAGCCGCCCTCGGCGTTCTGGTCGCCGAAGCCGTTGCAGAAGTCGCCGCCTCCACTGGCCAGAAACCCACCCCCAAGGAGATGGGCCAGGTGATGAAGGCCGTGCAGGCCAAACTGCAAGCCGCCAGCCTCCGCGCCGAAGGCCGCACCGTCAGCGAGATGGTCAAGAAGACGCTGGCGAGTTGAGTTGACAGGTTTCGTTATTGATCCCTGCGCTTCCGGCTACGACCGCGCAAACTCCATCAGCGGTCCAATCTTGTTTTGATCCGCGGCTTGCAGAGCCTCGATGTATCGCCGTCGAAAGTCGCTGGCCTTCGCAAGCTCCGCCCCGCCCCAGGTGAAGACAGGCCTGCCTTGCCGGCGCGCCAGCACATCGGCCATCAGCCGCGCGTGGCGGCCATTGCCGTTCGAAAAGGGATGGATGAAAACCAGCCGATGATGCAAGCGAATTGCGATCTCATCGGGCTCGAAGCTCCGGTGTTCCAGCCAGTAGCGGGTGTCGCTCACAAGCGCCGCAAGCGCCTCCTGGATTTGATAGAAGGGAATGCCGATGTTCTTTTCCGTTATCCGGAAGCGGCCCGCCCACTTCCAGGTTTGGTCGAACATGCGCCGGTGCAGCTCACGCAGATAATGCTCCGTGAGCGGGTCTAGGCGCGGGATGTTCTTCTCATGGAGCGCCCATCCGTACGCTTCCAGAATGTTCTGCCGTTCCCACTCGTTCAATTCTTCTCTGGTCGCCAGGTTGGGAATCAGGTCGGCCTGTTCTTCAGGGCTGAGCGGCGTGTTGCCGTCCTCTGCGGCGAAGAGCGTCATCGTGCGTACCGCTTTCCGGTCAGGCGGCGAGCCTCAGCCTCGACAGCTTCGTCAATGCGGCCTGCGGCCTGATCTTCAAGCGCCATGGAATGTTCAACACGGAGAACCTGTTTGCGCGCCTGGGCACGGGCGCGACTCTCGGCCAGTTTCTGCATCGTGCCGGCTTTCGGTACCAGCGCATAGACTAGGTCGCAATCGAGCGCATTGGCCACATTGCGCAGGCTCTTCAGCGTAATGCTGTCCTCGGCCTCCGCCTTCTCGAATTGCAGTGGAAGCTGGCGGCTGGTGCCGAGTGCCCGGCCCAACTCTCCGGAAGAGACGCCAATCGCCTCCCGAATCGCGCGAATCCAGCCTTTCTGAGGGCGCGAAACAGCGTGTGCCGCGCAAAAGCTCTCCAGACTGCGGTCCAGTTGCTTGAGACGAAGATTTTTGAACTCAATTCGCATAAGGCGTTTACGGAAAACTGACAATCTAAATATAGTCGCTATCTATCTAAATGACAATATATATATTTACAGTACTTTAAAAAATGACAATGCATAAATTGTTATAAGGGAATATAGGGCAATATATACATTGTCATGTGGAGCCAAAGTTCTCGGGATCCCTCAACGACTCGGGTCCCCAGAGAGCGATCTTTGCACACTGGGGTGAAGGGACAGGTCTTCGTCGATGGGGTTGTGTAGTCGAAGGGGTAAGTACCCTACCGCAGATGCCTTTTCGCCCGCTCTTCCCCTGCAAACCCGCAAATCATCTTGTACCCGATTTCCCTAGAAATCGGTGTATGTAGAAGCACACGTTTCGTGCGCTTCCTAGCCTGAAAAATGCCAACAAAGTGTACTTCCAACGCCACAAAGCGTCTTTGACGGGTGCCCCAGGTCTCGCCTTTGAGACCTGGGATTCGTGTCTATCAACCGGAGTTAATGCTTGAGCAATCCCAGCTCGCCGGCTACCTGCTCCAGCTTTTGCCGCGTGGCGGCCGAGGGCGGAACCAGCGGCAGGCGAACGTGGTCCGCGCAACGGCCCATCAGCGAGAGAACCGTCTTCACGGGGCAGGGATTGGAGTCCCAGAAATTGGCGTCAATCAATCTTATGTAGCGCCGCTCCAACTCCTGAGCCTCGGCCCAGTCGTTGCTGAGCGCGGCATGGATCATGCGCGCCATCTCCGCCGGAATTTCGTTGGAGGCCACGCTGATAAGTCCTTTGGCGCCAACGCCGATGGAGCCAAGAGCCATGTTGTCGTCGCCGCTGAAGACTTTGAAGCCGTCGGGCAGCAGATGCACCAGCTCAGCGACCTGCGGCAGCTTGCCGCTGGACTCCTTGATGGCCTGGATGTTGGGAGCAGCCTCGGCCAGGCGGACGACCGTCCCCGGATCAAGGTTCACGCCGGTGCGCCCTGGGATGTTGTAGATCACCACGGGCAGCGGGTCCACGGCCTTGGCCAAGGCCAGGAAGTGCTGGAACTGGCCCTCCTGGGAGGGTTTGTTGTAGTAGGGATTGGCCGACAGCACAGCGCCCACGCCGTGAACCTGCTTGAGCCTGCTGGCCAGCCGCACCAGCGTCCGGGTGGAGTTGTGGGTGCACCCGCCCCAAACCGGCACGCGCCCGGCTGCCGCCTCCGCCACCAAAGTGACCGTCCGCAGCCACTCTTCCTCGTCCAGCGTGGCCGCCTCGCCGGTTGACCCGCAGGCCACCAGAAAGTCGATGCCCGACTCAATCTGCCAGTTCACCAGCGCCTTCAGCGCCGTTTCGTCAATCGATCCGTCCGCCCGGAAGGGCGTAATAATTGCTGTACCGCAACCTGTGGTATCCATAACAAAAGAATATACCGAAAACTAAGCCGGAAATGAGATTGTATGCCGGTTTCCTTTCATCAGCTGGCCTCCGGCGCTCTCTCCGCCCATCCCAGCCTGGTAAACAGCAGCGGAGCCAGAAAAAATGCTACGAAACCGGTAGCAGTGTAGCGGAGATACTCGAACAGATTCCACAGCAGCGAGGTGCGATCCGCAAACAAGCCGAAGACCTTGTCGAGAAAAAGCAAGGTGAGGATGACTAGGCAGACCGAGAGAAGAAAACGCAGAATTTTCACAAGGGCGGTCGAGCTTCGGGGATCGAAGTTCACGATTCTCAGTTCCAGCGGGCGGGCCAGGACGACGCCGGTCAGGAATCCGCCGTAGCCGAGGCAGGCGTGTGGCTGACCCGCGGTGCTGTCTCCGTTGAGGAGAACGGCGAGCAGCCAAACGATCAGGCAGGTGGACGCGACGAGAACAACTTGCAGCGTATAGGAGAGACGGCTCCATGCGACGGCCGCGGCATCTGTGTAGCGCAGCGAGAGCAGGGCAACGGACAGTCCGAGCGCCCAGCCGAGGATAATGTCCTCACAGTAGTGCACTCCGAGATAAGGGCGCGAGATGCCGATGAGAAGGATGGCGGCGACGGCAAGCGCGCGCGCAGCACGGTTGCGGACGCAGCCATAGAGAAAGGCATAGAACGAGGAAGCTCCTATGGCGTGGCCGGAGGGGGTGGAGTATTCCATGGCCAGCGAGCGTGCGCTGGACGGCGGCACGGCCCATTTCTTCATATACGTTCCCTGGGCGACAAACGGGCGCGGATTGCGCAGGAGCATCTTCAAGAGATCGCTGAGCGACAAGGCCGCCAGCAGGACGACTGTAACCCGGACGGCGAGCCGCTTGTTCCATGCCACATAGAAAAGCAGAATCAGGAGGATGTATCCTGGCTTGAGCCCACAAAGGCGGCGACCAGAGAGAGTTTGGTGAGAAATATATTTCTGTGGTCCGCCAGCAATTGCACCAGACCCTGATTGAACGGTAGCGGAGCCACTAATTGTCTCCTCCGGATAAACCCCCGTGGGCGTAGGGGTGTACTGAAAGCATAAAGCACGAACGCATCGGACGCGGCTGCGGATCGAGGCTGTATGCTCGAAGCAGCTCGTTTGTTTCCCCACGCTATGCGCTATAAGACACAATTTCTGCTTTCGGCCCTGGCGGCGGCGCAGTTTCCCGCGCCGGATGCGCCGGAGATCGCGTTTCTGGGCCGCTCCAATGTGGGCAAATCGAGCCTACTGAATAAGCTGGTGGGCGAGAAGGCGGCTAAAGTCTCGCAGACGCCGGGACGAACGCGGGCCATCAACTTTTTTGCGTTATTGGACGCCAGCAGGAGGCCGAAGCTGGTCTTTGCCGATCTTCCGGGTTACGGCTACGCAAAGATCTCGAAGTCAATCTCCGCGACCTGGCCGGCGTTCATCGAACCCTATCTGGCGATGCGCTCGACGCTGAAGCTGTGCGTATGCCTGGTGGACTCGAATGTACCCGCGCAGCAGAGCGACCGTCAGTTGATCGACTGGCTGCGGGCCGAGGGGCGCGAGTTTGCCGTGGTAGCCACCAAGATTGACCGGCTCAGCGGCAATGAGCGCACGCGCAACCTGCTAGCGCTGAAGCAGGGGCTGGAGCTTGACGAACTTCTGCCAGTCTCGGCCAAGACTGGTTTCGGGGTGAAGGAACTCTGGACGCGTATTGAAGCGGCTGGCGGCTAGTCAGCGAGTCAATGGCGTGAACCGGCTTATCTGGAACTGGTCACCGCTTATTGTCTGAATCTCCAACGCGACGGGAATCTCCCCGCCTTCAACCTGCTCCTGAACCTTCTTCCGAAATCTTGCGGCAGTACATTCATCGCAGCGCAGCAAGCGCAGGCCCTGTGACCTCCGGCCCAGATAGCGCGGAGCGAGGCGAAGCCATCGGCGGGCGACCCCGTCGGCTGGACTCGGATCAGGGTTGAGGCAATTAATAGCGAGAGCGTCGAGTTTGGGCAGCCACTGTGCCGGCGCGTCCGCAACGCTCCACGCAAGGATCACCTGGTTTGCATCGGGATGTATGGCCACGACCGGCCACGCGCCCTGGCTGAGGAAAGAGGCGAACTCCGGCGCGGGCGCAGAGCGCGGCGGCAGCAGATCGGGGAGCACGCCACGCTGAAGAAGCAGGCGCGCGAAATCATCTTCGCTATTCTGGACCACGCAGACGGCGACGGTCGTGCGCTTGCGAATCTCGTTTTTGAGAATGCGCAAGGCCTCGTCGAGCGAGGTGACGAGGAAATCAATAACGCCGTCGCGCATGGCCTGCTTGCCGGCGGCGGCATCTGCCGAGACGGCCAGAGAGGCGGCGCCAGCGATATTGGCCGCCACCAGCAGTGCGCGGGTTTCTACGTCGAGATCTCCAGCGTAGAGGAGTTTACCGCCCAGGCAGGGTTCAGCATCCAGGCCAGACTTCGCGTTCCGGATGAGTCCCGCGTAGCAGCGCTCCGCCTGAAGGGAAAACGCGAATACCTCCGGCAGATGGGCGTCGGTTGCCATGAACATTATCCTGATGTGCGCGCTGAATCCGGCGCGGCTGCTACCAGGTGGAGTAGGCCTGGCCGCCGGTGCTCAGTTCCTGCGAGCCGGAGTGGACGTCGTCGATGCCGGGTTCGGTCTGATCCACCGAGTACAGCGCTCCGTTGGAGTCGGTGACCCAGGAGTCTTTGGATTGGGTAAAGGGGTCCACGGGGACTGCCTTGAGGTAGCCGTCCGTGATGAGGTCCTCGAGCGACTGCGGCGCCTTCTGCTTGTCCATGGTGTAGGAGTCGATGGCAGCCCGCATCACATGCAGGTCTTCCTTGAGAACGGCTTCCTTGGCCATCTTGATGGATGTTTTAAAAAAGGGTATGGCCACCAACATAAGGGTGCTGATAATCATCATGACGACCATCAGCTCGAAGAGCGTAAAGCCCGCGTCTTGTTTGCGAATCCTGCTCAATGAATCCTCATGTCTTAGCGGAGTTAGCCACGCTTCGCGCGTGTTAGCGGAGTTAGCACCACCACGTCAATGATCTGCTCTAACTCCACAATCTTCCTTTACTACTACAACCCCGCTAATTCCGCTAACCCTGCTAACCCTGCTAACAACGCTAACTCCGCTGCCATCCTACCAGTCAGAATACTTGGTTCCGTCCATGGCCGTGCCCGTGGACTTGGAGTACACATCGAAGACGCTTTCCCCGCTGAAGGAGGTCGAATCGGGATCGTCCTTCATCGAGCGCAAACCCCACTCGGCCTTGCCGGTCATGGGGTCTACGGGAATGCGGCGCAAAAACTTCACCTTCTTGGTCTGAACCTCCACGCCTTTGACCAGCGTCTCCAGATCGGGCGGATAGCCTTGGCTGTCGAGCTTGACCTGGAAGGCGTTCCTGTCAGCCGCGTCCTTGTAGTGGTCGATGGCGTCGCGCATCATCCACAGGTCGTAGCGCAGGTAGCGCTCGTTCTGGCGCTTGACCTGGAAGCGGGCGACGGGCAAGGCGGCCGAGGCGAGGATGGAGAGAATCGCCACGGTCACAATCAACTCGACCAGCGTAAGTCCGCGCTCACCAGGGCGGACAATCCATATTGGCCGGGCTTCATGCATCGATAAGAGCCTCATCGGCTTACTTCACCTGAATGTTGACGCGCGCGCCCTGGGCAGGCAACTGTTGTTGTGAACTGTTGACCGCGCTTGGCTTGGTGATGGCGATGACGCTGTCTCCATGGGCCTTGGCCTGGAAGGTGAGTACGCAGATCACTCCGGCTCCGTTCACGCCGGCCGCTCCCGGGGGAAGGGAGGCGTTGATGTTGATGGAGCCGGGCCCGTCGTCACGGTGTACCAGCGCCACGGCCTTCCCGTTGCGGCCCAAAAAGTCTCCGTTGTCCACGTTGAGCAGTGAAAGCGTGGCTGGATCGTAGGTAATCTGCAAGGGAACAGCGGCGATATCGATTCCTCCGCTCAGCACCACGGATATCTGGAACGTGGCGCCGGGAGCCACCGGGGGAGGTTGCGGCGCAAACGCAAAGCTCACGTTGGCCGGCGGGGGCGTTGTTGCCGGCGGTTTGGCCGGGGCGGAATTCCCGGTGGTCTCCGCTGCCTGGCGCAATTGGTCCAGCGCGGCCGGGGCAGCAGCCAGGGCGCTTTGGCCGGGAACCGTGCCAACATTGGGCTGTGCGCTGGAAGATGGGTGCGGAGGGGGAGTCGGGTTGGAGGCCGGCTTCGAGTCCGGATTCGAGCTGGAGCCCTCAGCCGAAGTGTGGCGTAACTCAATGGACGTGCCGGATCCGGTGTCAATGGTGCGCAGGTTCACCTGCTCCAGCGATTGCGAACGAACCACGTGCGGCACCACCAGGAAGACCAGCTCGTCGTCCTGAATGGTGTGATCCTTGGAGCCGAAGAGGTAGGAGAGGACGGGGATCGAACTTAGCCCTGGAATGCCGCTCTTGGTCAGCGACTCCTGCTTGTTCTGAATGCCGCCCAGGATGCTGGCCTCGCCTTCGCGCAGCCGGATGACGTGATCGACGCTGCGCTGGCTGATAATGGGCTCGGTGACGCCACTGATGGTCACCGAGCCGCTCTGCGAGGTGACCTCGATCTTGATTTTGAGCGTCACGTCGCGGTCGAAGTGGACGGTCGGCGTCATTTCGATATTCACGCCCACGTCCTGGTACTGGAACTGGGTCTGTACCCCGATGCCGATTCCGCCCACGCCGCCCACGCCGCCCAAGCCGCCACCACCATAGGAGCCGGTAGCGATGGGAATCTTGGAACCGATCTTCATCACCGCCTTCTGTCCGTCAGTGGCCCGAATGCGGGGATTCTGCAGAATTTTAGTGTTGGTATCAGTGAGCAGCAGGTTGGCCGTGGCCGAACCCACGGTGACGGCAAAATCCGTAGCCTTCAGGTGAGACAGTTGATAGAGGGTGGGGCTGACCGTGCTGGCGGTCGTACCGGTCGTCGTGCCGGTTGTGCTGGTTGTGGTGCTGCTGGAGGGCGGCTGCAACGCGATCCCTACGCTGCTGGGCCAGGCGATGCCCAACGTCTTCTCCCAGTTTTTGCTCACTTCCAGGACGGCGATGTCTACTACTACCTCGGCACGCGCCTTGTCCAGGTCGTTAATCAGTTTTTCCGCCAGCAAAAGCTCGTCAGGCGTAGCGCGCATGACGATGGCGTTCTGGCTGGCCACGGCGTAGACCTTGGCGTTGGGCAGCAGGTTGCGAATGGCGGTCTGCACGTCGGTCAGGTCGTTTTGCTGCCAGGCGTTGGAGAGATAGAAGGTCTGGACGGCCTGCTCATCAAGCTCGGTATGGCGGGCGCGGGTGTTGGCGGCCACAAAAAGCGTGTTGTCGGTGACCGGCCTCCAGAAAGTGTTGGAGATGGTGCCCACAATGCGCAGCGCGTCGAGCAGAGAGACGTTGTTCAAGTCCACCTGAATGCGTTTTGAGGTGTAATCAGGGTCAAACAGGACATTGACGCCGGCGGCTTTGCCGATAGCCTGGTAGACCATCTTGGCGTCTTCCTGGATATGCAGGGTAAGCGGCTCGTTGGAGACCGGCTTGAGAACGGCCGGAGCGCCCATCGTTTCCAGGTTCTCCTGCTTGCCCTCGATCTGGGGTAGGCTGGTTTCGGAGACGGGGGTCACCTCGCCGTGTTTCTTCCGAACCAGGGCGATGGCCTGTTGCGCGGACTCATTGCTGGGGTCAATCTCGGCGGCGTGAAGAAACTCCGACAGCGCCCCCTGTTCGTTGCCCGCATCCAGCAGCTTATGGCCCTTGGTCACGTGCATGGCCGAAGCGGTAATCCGTACCCGGTACATGGCCGTGCGAAATTGCAGTTCCTTGGGAGCTTTGGCATAGGCCTTCTGATAGTTGTCGAAGGCGGCGTCGTAGTCCTCCTTCGCCTCTGCGGTTTGGCCGCGCTTGAAGAAGGTGTTAGCTGATTCGGCGCGCAGGGCAATGCTGGACAGGCTGAAGACCGCCAGGACGGCAAGAAACGCTATCCAGAAAATGGCTCCTGAAAATACGGATCTGGAGGCAGCCTGTGCGTGAACGCGGCTTTTCATCGAACTCCCCGGCGTCTTCGCCGGCCCGCATTGCTCATCGGACCCTTGCGGGCTGCCTTGGCTGCCCCAGACGCGCATCGTGACGCAATTCCTATGGGTAAAACTTTCCATTCTAATGCTGCCTCATTCTAACAAAACCCGCGCCAATGCTAGGATTGAGATTCGAGGAGGCTTGCGGATGGCTCGCCAAACCAGCCACGTGATCGTTCAGCCGGCTACTCCCGGCCCGCAGAAGCCTGCCAAGCCCCGCGATCCAGTCGCCTCGGGCCAGCGCGACGCCGCGCACAATCGCACAGCCAGCCACAACTACTTTCTCCTCGAAAAGTTCGAAGCTGGCGTCAGCCTGCGCGGGACGGAAGTGAAATCCATCCGCGAGGGCAAGGCCAACCTCAAAGACTCCTACGGTCTCATCCAGAACGGCGAAGCCTTCCTGCTCAACCTGCATATCGGTCCCTACTCCCACGGAAACATCTCCAACCACGACGCCACCCGCACCCGCAAGCTGCTCCTGCATAGCGCCGAGGTTCGCAAGCTACTCTCCAAGACGCAGATCAAGGGCCACACGCTCATCCCCACCCGCCTTTACTTCCGCAACGGCCGAGTCAAATGCGAACTGGCCGTGGCCAAAGGCAAGCAGGACTGGGATAAACGCGAGACGGAAAAGCGCCGCGAGGCCGACCGCGATGCCCGCGCCGCCGTCAACGCCAGCAAGCACAAGATGGGGCGGTAGCAGCCGGATTCGCCAAAGATAAACACCGAGGATACGATGAAAACGCAACTCACTTTTGCTCCCCTCTCCCAAATCAAAACCGAACTGTTAGCCGTCCTCGCCGCCGATACCCAAACCGGCAAAGACCACGACGCCAAGCCCCAGCCCGTGCTGCTGACCGCCGACTCTGCCGTCCAGGCAGCCGCGGCCGCTCTGCTTGCCAGCGGCGAATTCAAAGCTGGCGCAAACGAGACCATACTGCTGCACAACCCTGCGGGCCTCGCCGCAAAGCGCCTGCTGCTCGTCGGCCTGGGTAAGCAGCCCAAGGCCACGGCCAACTCCGTGCGCTCCGCCGCCGGAACCGCTGTCCGCTTCATCAAGCCGCGCGTCATCCGCGAACTGACTTTCGCGCTGCCTGATTCGGAACTGCTGCCGCCCGGCCACTGTGTGCGCACCGCCGTCGAGGGCGCGTTTGTGGGCGACTTCGATCCCGACACCTATCGCAGCGAGCGCAAGGACCAGAGCGTGGAGTCATTCACCCTATCCGCTCCCGTCAACGCTGACAAGGCCGCGCTGGAAGCAGCCTTCGCCGAGGGTGTCGTTCTCGGCGAGAGCCAGAACTTCGCCCGTTCGCTGGTCAACGAGCCGGGCAATAAGCTCACCCCCACTCTGCTCGGCCAGCGCGCCGCTCTGATGGCCTCTGAAGTCGGCCTCGGCTGGGAGGTCCACTCCACCGAAAAGCTGCGCGAGTTGAAGATGGGCGCATTCTGGAGTGTCGCGCAAGGCTCCGCCGAGCCGCCCGCGCTGATCGTTCTGCGTTACGAGCCGAAAGGTGTGACCAGCGGCCCTGTTCTTGGCCTGGTCGGCAAGGGCATCACCTTCGACTCTGGCGGCATCTCCATCAAGCCCTCCGACAAAATGGAAGAGATGAAAACCGACATGGCCGGCGGCGCGGCCATGCTCGGCGCCATGCGCGCCATCGCCCTGCTCAAGCCTCGCGTGCGCGTCATCGCCGTCATCTGCGCGGCGGAAAATATGCCTTCGGGAACAGCGCAAAAGCCCGGTGATGTGCAGACGGCGATGCCTTTTTCGCCGGATAAGCCCGGAAAAACTATCGAGATCATCAACACCGACGCCGAAGGCCGTCTGGTTCTTGCCGACGGCCTCACCTATGCGCGGCAGCTCGGCGCAACCCATCTCATCGACGCCGCCACCCTCACCGGCGCATGCGTCGTCGCTCTTGGCCACATCAACGCCGGCGCATTTGCGAACGACGAAGACGCTTGGGCAAAGTTCGATGCGGCGCTAGCCATTTCCGGAGAAAAGTTCTGGCGGCTTCCGCTGGGCGAGGAGTACGCCGAGATGATCAAGTCCGACATTGGCGACATCAAGAACACCGGTGGACGCTGGGGCGGCGCGATTACTGCTGCCGAATTCCTCAAGGTCTTCGTAGAAGACACACCGTGGATTCACCTCGATATCGCCGGCCTCGCCTGGTCAGAAGACAGCAAGCCCTACATCGCCAAAGGCCCGAGCGGCGTCGCCGTCCGCTCAATTCTGGAGTGGGTGAGGAAGTACAGTTCTTAACTGTTAGCTTCTTAACTTCCAGCTTTCCGTTCCGTGACTTCACTTACGGATCTGATGGTTAAAAGCAAGAGGTTAATAGCTAATAGCTAAAAGCTAACAGCTGTTTTTCACATCGCCTCCGGACTTTCAATCCCCAGCCAACTAAGCGTCAACACTAACTCCCGCAGAGCAACTGCAGCAGTAGCAAGCAAGAAGGTTTTCCGCGCCGGATCTTCTTCAGTAAGAATATGGTGTTTGTGATAGAAGTTATTGAACTCCTGCGCTAACTGGAAGGCATGCTTGGCTAAGTAGGCTGGCTCCGAGGTTGCAATGCACTGCTCCAGCACCAGCGTCCGCCGCGCGGCCCGCAGCCAAAGCGCCCAGATGTCTTCGGCTTCCGCTCCAGCCAGGTAAGCACCAACATCGATGGGGGCTAACTCCGCTATTCCTGCTAACTTCGCTAACTCCGCTTCCGGCGTCGTTCCCGCCTTGCGGAAGATGTTCCTCGCCCGCACAACCGCGTACTGAATATACGGCCCCGTCTCGCCCTCGAAGCTCAGCGCGTCCTTGAAGTCAAACGCGATCACCGAATTTCGCGTGAACTTGAGCATGAAGTAGCGTAGCGCGCCGATGGCGATCTGCTTGGCAATTCGTTGCCGCTCAGCCTCGTCGCGGCCAGTCTGACGCGCGTCCACCTCGGTGCGCGTGGCCACGATGAGCTTGTCAATCAAATCATCTGCCTTGACGCCAAAGCCCTTGCGTCCGCTAACTTCGATGTATGGCCGCTCCAAATCCTCAGCGGAAACGTCATAGCCCAGTTCCACCGCGCAACGCGGCGTCAATGCCACCATCTCATAACTGAAGTGCGTGTAGCGGTCGGCCTGCTCGGTGTAACCCATGCCGCGCAATGCCTGGATCACATTGGCCTGCGGATCGCTTTGCCGCGCGTCGATAACATTGTAGATAGCCTGCGCCCCGCCAAAGTGCGGGTGGGGTTCTACTCCCTTTTCCGTAGAAATCCAACATTCGTGATCGGGATAAGTGAAGAACGGTTTGTAACCAAAGTCCTTGCCCAGCAGCCCAAACTTCCATAAGTGATAAGCAATGTCCTTGCCAACATAAGTTACCGTGCCGTTGGAGCGGACGATAACTTTGGCGTCCTCATTCAGGTCACCCTCGGCTATCTCCGCGCCCGGCCGAGTCATCACCCAGCAGCCCTTGTTCTTGCCTTCAGTCTCGAAGTATAGGACGCCGGTTTTCTTGAGTTGCTCAAAGGCTGCCTCCCAGAACTTGAGGTGAAGAATCTCGCTTTCGCGGGGCAGGAAGTCGTATTCGATGTCCAGTCGCAGCATGGTTTCCAGGTGCCGCCGCAAGACCGCCGTCGAGATTAGTTCAGCTACCTCAGCCGTCTCGTTGCCGCATTGCTCGAGCTCGTGCAGCGTCGCGTAGCGCAACTTCTTCCGCGCTTCATTCTCTTCTGCGTTTCCACTCGTGTACCACTGCGAGGTCTTCGCATAGAGGTCCCAGCAGTAGTAGTCGATCCGTTGCCCCTTATTCTTCAGTTCTGAAAGCAGTTGCCTGACCTCGGCCAGCGATTTGCCTTCCAGATGCAGAAATCCCACCACCACATCGGCCACCTGCACGCCGGTGTTGTCGATGTAATTTTGCACGTCCACCTTTTGTCCCGCGGCGCGCAGCAAGCGAACGAAGGTGTCGCCCAGAATCGCGTTGCGCAGGTGGCCGATGTGCGCCGCCTTATTGGGATTGATGCTGGTATGCTCCACCAGCGAGTGAATCCCCGATGCTGCTTGTGCCCCAGCCTCCGTCGCAGCTGTCACTCGCACGCCAGCCGCCCGGTCAAGCCGCGCATTGATGTACCCAGCGCCGGCAATCTCAAAAGACGCAAAACCACGGAGTGGCCCTATAGCAGCGACAATCTCCTGCGCGATGACCTTGGGCGCCTTGCGCAGCTTGCGGGCCAGTTCAAACGCGATGGGTGTGGCCAGTTCGCCGAACTTCAGCTCCGGCGGAATCTCCAGCGGAATCGTTTCAAGCTGCAGATCGTACTTGGTCTTGAGAACCACGCGAAGATGCTTCTCAAGCCGTTTTTGCAATTCCAGATACACGTTGTCTAGCCTCAGAAATCCTTGATTTTCAAGGTGATTTTAACAGACCATCTGCGGTGGGGCCACTCGAAGCGTGTAAACCGTAACAGCCATCCCGGCTCATCTCCGCAGATAAATGCCGTAAGATGGAGAGTGATTCTCACTTGTACCCCGGAAACAGAAGAGGGTAAAAGTGCGGTAGCACCCTGCCTATGACGAATACTGCATCCAGTTCATGCCGCTATTATCTGACCACGCCCATTTATTACGTGAATGCGCGCCCGCACCTGGGCCACGCCTACTCGACCATCGTCTGCGACGCCATTGCGAGGCGCAAGCGCGCGCTGAGCATCGAGACGTTTTTCCTCACCGGCACCGATGAGCACGGCCAGAAGATCGAGCGCTCCGCGGAGAAGGCTGGCCGCACGCCCATGGAATTTGCCACCGCCGTTGCGGGCGAGTTTCGCGGGTTGTGGGACTCTCTGGGCCTGAGCTACAACGACTTCATTCGCACCACGGAAAGCCGTCACGTCCGCGGCGTGCAACATTTGTTTGCCACGCTGCGCGATCGGGGCTTCATCTACAAGGGTTCCTACACCGGCCAGTACTGCGTGAGCGATGAGCTGTATGTGGACGGCCCCGCCGGCACGGTTTGCCCCGACTGCGGCCGAGTGACAGAGACGGTGAGCGAGGAAAATTATTTCTTCAAGCTCTCGGCCTTCGAGCGCAAGCTGCTGGAATTTTACGAGGCCAATCCGGGCTTCATGGGCCCCGAGTCGACGCGCCGCGAGGTCATCTCGTTTGTGCGCGGCGGCCTCCGCGATCTGTCCGTGAGCCGCACCAGCTTTTCCTGGGGTATTCCTGTTCCCGGAGACGAGAAGCACGTGATCTACGTCTGGCTCGACGCGCTGGCCAACTACATCACCGCGCTGGGCTACGGCTCCGACGATCCGGCCGATCAAGCGCGTTTCGCCAAATTCTGGCCGGCCGACCTGCACCTCATCGGCAAGGAGATCAGCCGCTTTCACTGCGTCTATTGGCCGGCGTTTTTGATGGCAGCCGGCATTCCGCTGCCGCGCTCGGTGATGGCCAATGGCTGGCTGCTTTTCGACCAGGGCAAGATGTCCAAGTCGCGTGGCAACATCGTGCGCGCGGAAACCGTCGCGGAGGTCCTCGGCGCCGACGCACTGCGTTACTTCCTGCTGCGCGAGATTCCCTTTGGACAGGACGGCAGTTTTTCTTTTGATGCCCTGGTTCAGCGTTACAACGGCGATCTCGCCAATGGCTATGGCAACCTGGTGAGCCGCGTCGTCAACATGGTGCATAAATACTTCGGCGGTGTTGTGCCCGAAGCCGGCGCTGAGACCGCAGCCGAGTCTGCCCTGCGCGCATGCGCAGAGAAGGCCATTGCCGTCTTCGGCCCAGCCTTCGATGATCTGAATTTTTCCGAAGCGCTCAAGTCCCTGTGGCTCTTGGTGGCGGAAACCGACGGCTATCTGACAGCCAATGCGCCGTGGAAGCGTCCAGCAGACCGCACCGAGGCCGACCACGCTGCCCTGCAAGCCCGTGTGCTGGCCACCGCCGCCGAGGCCATTCGCATCATCACCGCGCTGGTCTATCCAGTTCTGCCGGATGCCGCCGCCAAAGTCTGGCGGCAGCTTGGCCAGGGCGAGATTGCCGCTGCCGCAAAGAAATCATTTTTATCAAATCTCGTCTTGAGTGGATTGAAGGCCGGAACGAAGTTTGGCGAACCCGCGCCACTCTTTCCCCGCGCGGAAAAAGACACCGTCGAACGTATGCAAAATATCGAAGATCAAAACAGCAACAGCGCAGTGGAAGCCGCCACCAGCGGTGCAGCCAAAGCGGAACCTTCGTCTCCGGCGCAAACATCAGCCGCACCGCAGGTGCCTGCAAAATCTGGGAAGGCAACGTCGGCTCCGGCCGCAAAGACTGAGAAAAAAGGGGCAATCGTGAGCGAGAAATCCGAAAAGCAAACATTCATGGATAGCGCGCCAGTAGATTCTGTTGGCGTTGATGCCGCGAATGAAGCCCATGCATACGAAACAGTGGCATTGGCTTCGTCTCCCGCCGCGCCACAGGTGCATAAAGCCGACACCACGCCCGCCGGCGAGCAGCACTTGGCGCCGATGCTGGCAACGGCGGAGCCGCAGTTAGCCCCTCCGCAGGAGCCGCAGAAGATCAGCATCGATGACGTGCTCAAGGTCGATCTGCGCGTGGCGCAAATCCTCGTCGCCGAGCGCGTTCCCAAGGCCGACAAGCTCCTCCGCCTCGAAGTCGACCTAGGCTACGAGAAGCGGCAGATACTGGCCGGCATCGCGCAGTTCTACGAGCCGGAGAAGCTGGTTGGCCGCAAGATCGTCATCGTGGCCAATCTCGCCCCGCGCATGATGAGGGGCCTGGAGTCGAACGGGATGCTGCTGGCCGCATCCTTGCCCGATGGCGCGCCGGTGCTGGCCGGATTTCTGGAAGAGGTTCCACTGGGTGCGCGGCTGAAGTAGGGCGAATCAAACAACTGCTGTATTTGTGAGGATGCGTGAATATGAGAATCCTAATGCTGGCGGTCCTACTGCTTGGCGCCGCATACGCGTCCAGCCAGACTACCCAAGCGCATTCGGTGCGTGGCCCTGCTGATTGCTCAATCAAGCCAGATCAATTGGATGCGTTGCTCGCCCTGCCTTTTTTGAGCTTTGATCAGGATCACACCGGCGGCTGGAGAGAGCTGCAAAACAAAGGGTGTGAGCTGACTGCAGCCATGCTCATTGACACCTATCTTGTCGACGCGCCAGAAGAGATGAAGATTATTAAACAAGAAGGCCTGTACTTCCATGCCGGCCAGCTTTACGGGATGGCTGGATTAAGAAAGTTAGCGGTAAGGCGCATTCTTCGATCGCTTAATCTGCATGAGGGCGCGAACGAAGATTTGGCTTGGAATACCTACGTTCTCTCCACGGTTGCATTCCTTCAAGGGGACCGCGAGGAACTCGCGCATCAACGGCAGTTGCTGGCGTCTGCAAAGCCCACTCGCGAAAACAAGATCAACCTCAGCGTGATCGATGGCCTGGTAATGTGCTTCGACAAAAGCTACAACGAGGCTTATTCGACCACTTGCCGTGCGCCCATAAAATAATCTGACACGGAGGCCGATTTGCTGATTGATTCCCACGCCCACCTGGACAGCCCGCGCTACGCCGACGACCGAGAGGCGATGCTGCGCCGCGCAGGTGAGGCGGGCGTGGGCGCGGTGCTGGCCATCGGCATCGGCGAGGAGCCGGCCCAGATGCACCAGGCGCTTGAAATTTGCCGCCAGTTTAACGGCCAGCCTGGAATCCCGAAGCTCTACGCCAGCGCGGGCGTCTACCCGCACTACACGCCCCAAGCTGACGATGCCATTCTCGCCAAACTCGACAGTCTGCTCGCCGAGCCGGAGGTCATCGCTTGCGGCGAAATCGGCCTCGACTACTACCATGAAGGCGCGGGGCATGAAGTCCAGCGCAAGGGCCTGATCCGCCTGCTCGAAATTGCCGCCGCCCGCAAGCGGCCCATCCTGATTCACTGCCGGCCGAAAGACAACACCTCCAACGCCTGGGACGATCTTTTCGAGATTCTGGAGACCCATTGGCGGCCCACCGGCCTCGGCGGCATCATGCACTGCTTCGGGGGAAGCTACGAACAGGCCGCCCGCTCGCTCGACCTGGGCTTCCTCGTCTCCTTCGCAGGCAACATTACCTATCCCAAGGCGCAGCCGCTGCGGGATGTGGCCGCGCGGCTGCCCCTGGACGGACTATTGGTCGAGACCGATGCACCCTGGCTGGCTCCGGCGCCCCATCGCGGAAAGCGCAATGAGCCGGCCTGGGTGAGCCTTACGGCGCAAACTCTGGCCGGGCTGCGCGGCATCTCAGAGCAGGAGATCGCACAGGCGACGACGAAAAACTTCAATCGGCTGTTTGACCTCAGCCCGGACGTGTGAAACTGATAGAGGCGCGGCGGCGGAGTCGTCCGGGGTTAAGTCGGGCGAAGACGCGCCGGTAGACAAGAGGGATTAGAGCTATGGCTCAGGACAATTCATTCGACATCGTCAGCAAGGTGGACATTCAGGAGGTCCGCAACGCCATCGACCAGGCGCTGAAGGAGATTCACCAGCGCTTCGACCTGAAGGATTCCCACTCGGAGGTCAAGCTGGAGGGCAACGACGCCATCCAGTTGGCATCGGACGGCGAGTACCATCTGGAAGCGGTCAATAATATTCTCAGCCAGAAGCTGGTCAAGCGGGGCGTCTCGCTGAAGAACCTCACCTACGGCAAGCTGGAGCCCGCGCTGGGCAAGAGCGTACGCCAGAAGATCAGCCTTCAGCAGGGCATTCCCGCGGAAAAGGCCAAAGAGATTGTCCGCCTGGTGAAGGACGCAAAAAAGAAGGCGCAGGTCAGCATCCAGGGCGATACAGTCAGAGTATCCAGCAAAGATCGCGACGAGCTGCAAGGGATCATCGCGTTGCTACGCGGCAAAGAGATGGGGCTGGAGTTGCAGTTCACCAACTACCGCACAAATTGACCACCTGCGGTGGGGCCCTCGAAAAGCACCTGCGGTGGGGCCCTCGAAAAGCACCTGCGGTGGGGCCCTCGAAAAGCACCTGCGGTGGGACAGCCTTTCCAAAGGCTCAACATGCGGATAGCCGCTGCCGCACTGTAGGATTAAGCACGGGGAACGGAGAGCGTTGAGCACACTGGCAATAGCAACGGCAAAAGAGGTCTTTGAGCTGCTGCGGGATGACCTCGTGGCCATCGAGCAGGAGCTGGGCCGCGACGCCGCCTCCGGCGTAAGCACCATCACCGAAATTGCCGAATACCTCAGGAGCGGCGGCGGCAAGCGCATCCGTCCATCCCTGCTGCTGCTCTCCGCGCACACGCTGGGCTTCTCCGGCCAGGGTGCTATCCGCCTGGGCGCTGTGGTCGAGATGGTCCACACCGCCACGCTGGTCCACGACGACATTATCGACGGCGCCAATACCAGGCGCGGCCGGCCTTCCGCGAATACGACATGGGGCAACGATAAATGCGTCCTGGCCGGCGACTGGCTCTATATGCAGGCCTTCAAGGTGGCTCTGGAAGAAAAAAGTCTGCGCGTGCTCGACCTGCTCATTGGCCTCACGCAGCAGATGGTCGAGGGCGAACTGCTGCAGATTCAGAAGCTGGGCCGCTCCGTCAGCGAGGCTGAGTACTACGACCTGATCTTTCGCAAGACGGCCTGCCTCTTCTCGGTTTCCATGCGACTGGGCGCGGTGCTGGCCGGGGCACCCGAGGCCCAGGAGACGAGCCTGGCCGCCTATGGCCGGGCTGTCGGCCTAGCCTTTCAGATTGTGGACGACGTGCTCGACCTGACAGCTACCGAAGAGGTCTTGGGCAAGCCCGTCGCGAGCGATCTGCGCGAAGGCAAGGCCACGCTCTCGGTGATCCACTCCATCGACCATGGCACGGCCGCCGACCGCCAGACCATTCAGCGGGTTCTGGACGACCGCAGCTTCGAGCGCGTCAGCCGCGAGAAGATTCAGGCGATTCTGGCGCGCAACGGCTCGGTGGAGTACGCCATGAGCGTCGCCGACCGCTACGCCGAGCAGAGCCGCCTTGCTCTGGCCTCGCTGCCTGACTCCGAGTACAAGCGCGCTCTGCTCTGGGTGCCGGATTTCGTGGTGGCGCGGGAGAAGTAGAGGGTCTGCGCCAGGCAGCTCGCCAGAAGCATCCTGTACGATGCAGAACTCAGATTCTTACTCTTTCTTCGGCTCCATCATGGTCCGCAACGCGGCTGCGTAGTGCGGCGGCAAGGGCTTTTTCTTCATCTGGTCGTCGCAGACGACGTGCACTGTCTCGCCCTCGGCGAGGAGCGTCGGCTCCGCGCCGTCGGCTGACTTGCGCAAAACCCGATAGGCGAATTTGAGGACTGAGCCGCGCAGCAGGGCGGGGCGGGTTTCGATGAGAATCCGGTCGTCGTAGCGGGCAGGGGAGCGGTAGCGGCAGGTGGCCTCGACGACGGGCAGGATGCACTCGTGCTCGGTCTCCAACATGCTATAAGAAAAGCCGAGGGCGCGGAGCAGCTCCACGCGGCCTACCTCAAACCAGACCAGGTAGTTGGCATAGTAGACGACGCCCATCTGGTCGGTTTCTGCGTAGCGCACTCGAACTTCGGCGGTGACGTGCATAAAGTGGTTCCTCTGCGTCTGATAATGACTGAATTTCGTCCCCGGTTTTCCACGTGGAACACCAAATCATACTCATCTTCTCGGGTTTTGCCGGGTTTTCTCCGCTCCCATGAAAGAGATGGGCACAATTAGCGTCGCGGGAAGAAGACGCGATGAAGTTCACAGTTTCACAATTACACAGGAAATAGGGGGGTGGGGGGGTACCTTCCGGTGGTGGTATAGACCGGGCGTATAGCCAGAACTTTCCCGACCCCGCTCGGTCTCTTTCGTCACTCGACCACAGTTCGCCATCCTTGCTCCCTCGGACCACCAATTGAGATTGTGCGCCGTTGGAAGGTAATTGTCTGCAAACCCGGGCGCATATTCAACGCAGCCCGCCTCACGGCTTCAAATGCGTGAAGAAGGGCAGCTTGGCGAAGTCGTTGAAGATGACGATGACTCCAAACGCAACTAGCAAAACGAACGCGCCCTGGTAGATGCGCTCCTTGACGCTGATGCTGATGTCGCGGCGGAGAACGCTTTCGATCAGCAGGAAGAAAATCATGCCTCCGTCCAGGATGGGGAAGGGCAGCAGGTTGAGGATTCCCAGGTTGAGGCTGATCATCCCGGCCAGCCCGATATACGGTCCCCAACCCTTCATCTCCGCTGCATTACCGGCCATGCGGGCCATGCCCACCGGCCCGGCAAGCTGGGTCACGGAGACCTTGTGGGTGAAGAGTCCACGCAGCACCTCAAAGATCATTAAGGATTTTTCCGCGCAGAACTCACTGGATTTGGTGATTGCCTTGCCCCATGGAAGCGGGTCATTGCGCGTGGGAGCGGGCATGTAAAGAAAGCCCAGCTTCCAGCCGCCCTCAAGTTCTGCTGGATGGGCCTCGATGGGTGGAAGAGCAGCGCCGTTGCGCAGGACGACCAGCGTGAGCGGCTTGCCCTTGCCGGCCTGCATATAGGGCAACAGCGAGGTAACGGAGTGGAAAGTGTGACCGTCGACGGACTGGATGGCGTCTCCGGCGCGCAGGCCTGCCTGCTCGGCTGGCGTACCAGGCTGCACTTCCTGTACGCCGATGGGGCCGGACTCTTCCTGGGGCACAATGCCGGCATCGCTAGGGATAAAATCATCGTTCTTGGCAGCGGCGGGCACATGAAGGCTCAGTTGCAGAATCTTGCCGTCGCGCTCAACCGTAACCGGGACGGTTTGGTTGACGTTCAGCTTGAAGCGATAGTAGATATGTTCCCAGTCGGGATTATCAGCGCCGGCAACGCTGCGTAGAATGTCACCCGGCTCAATGCCAGCCTGGGCTGCCGCCGAGCCTGGAGTAACCCATTCGACGTTAGAGGTTTTGATTTCGACAGCGGGAACTTCGTTGATCCAGCCGTAGTAGCCCACCATCAGCACAAAGGCCAGAACAAAGTTGGCCACGGGACCGGCCACGCCGATCAACATGCGCTGCCAGCGGGGATGCGAGGTGAGAGCGCCAGGGTCATCCGGAGGAGCAACAGTAGCTTCGCCTTTGGCGGCGTCGGTGAGTTCGGCGAAATTCTCGCCGGCCATTTTGACAAAGCCGCCCAGGGGAAGCAGGCAGACCTTGTAATCGGTGTCGCCGTACTTATAGCCGAAGAGGCGCGGGCCGAATCCAAAGGCGAAGGCCTCGACGCGAACCCCGCAGAGTTTGGCGACAACAAAGTGGCCGAACTCGTGGACCACAATCATGACACCGATCAGGATGATAAACGCGACGATTGTTACAAGATCATGATGATAATCATGCGTGACGATGGATTTCAGAATGTGATGAAGAAAATCGGTCATAGATGTGCGGTTTTATCCTCGATAAAACAGTGGTCAGTGGTCAGTGGTCAGTGATCAGTTATCAGCCATCATCCTACAGCTTTTAGCTAAAACAGCGATGAACACAACCGCCGGTCACAGACAACTGAAAACTGAGAACTACTTTGCCAGCAGCGCGCGCGCTGTTTCGCGTGCTTCGCGGTCTGTAGCCAGCACCTCGGCGATGGTGGCAGGGTGCGCCTCGGGCGTGGCTGCAAGCACTCTTTCAATTGTACGCGGGATGCCGGTGAAGGGGATGCGGCGCTCCAGGAAGGCCTCCACGGCGACTTCGTCGGCGGCGTTGAGGGCGATGCAGTGGGCTCCGCCTTTTTCGGCGGCCTCAAAGGACAGGCGCAGGCAAGGGAAGCGATCCAGATCGGGATGCTCGAAATCCAGGTGGCTTAATGCGGCCATGTCGAAGGTCAGCGTGGAGGCGGGCCGCTCCGGCCAGGCCAAGGCATAGAGAATCGGCAGGCGCATGTCGGTGACGGAGATCTGCGCTAGGATGGAGCCGTCCACGTACTCCACCAGCGAATGGACCGTGGACTGCGGATGAACGGTGACGCGGACTTGGGCCGCCGTCACGTCGAAGAGGCGGCAGGCCTCGATGACTTCCAGGCCTTTGTTGAGCATTGTCGCGGAGTCGATGGTGATACGCCGGCCCATAACCCAGGTAGGGTGCTTGAGGGCCTGCTCGGGAGTGATGCTGGCGAACTGGTCGAGTGGGAGCTTGCGGAAGGGCCCCCCAGAGGCCGTCAGCCAGATGGTCTTGACTTCGGAGTGCGCGCCGACGCGCAGGCACTGATGGACGGCGTTGTGCTCGCTGTCGATGGGCAGGATGGGGACGTTGCGCTCGCGGGCTGCCTTGGTGAGGATTTCGCCGGCGGCGACCATGCACTCCTTGTTGGCCAGGCCTACGGGCTTGCCGGCCAGGATGGCGGAATGCGTAGCTTCCAGGCCGGCTACGCCGACGATGGCCGAGACGACAAAATCGGCTTCGGGGAGCGTGGAGCAGGCGACGGTGCCCTGGGTTCCGTAAACCACTTCGATGCCGCTGACGCCGGCTTGTTTGAGCTTAGTGGAGAGCGCTGCGGCCAGCTCTTCCGTGGCCAGCGAGATCAGCTTTGGTCGCCAGCGAAGAGCCTGCACAAAGGCTTCGTCGAGGTTGCGTCCGGCGGCCAGCGAGGCAACCGAGTAGCGCTCCGGAAACTGCTCGACGATGGAGAGGGTGCTTTGCCCGATGGAGCCGGTGGAACCGAGAATGGCGAGTTTTTTCATAGGATGATTTGAAGTTCCATGGGATTGTGATTCAGTACAGCGAAAGGAATCATTCCAGTCTTTTAGGTTGTGATGCCGGCGATGGATCCGACAATTTCGCGAACCTCAAGAAGAACGTCGTCCGGAGCTTTGCCAATCAAGACCGGGTTGCGTGCTTGCCAATCCAAACTGCGCATATGCGAACAAAGGACAACTCCGCACACGGGCAACCCCGGGGGCAGAGGAACCTCAGATGCATAGCCTTTGATTTTGCTGGTGATTGGGCAAATGAAAGCCAAGGTAGCCCTCAGATTGAATCGTTTGGAGGAAAGCACCAAGGCCGGTCTCCGGCCAGCCTGCTCATGGCCAGCCTGTGGATCGAAATCCAGCCAAACCAAATCGCCAGAGTCGGGGATGTATGAGCTTACCAAACCTCAGCTCCGCGCGGGGGACCCCAGTCGATTTCCTCCATCGTGGCACCCTCCGGAATACCCTCCAGAATCTCTTCCAGCGTTTTGCGCTTTCGAGGATTTGCGGGAGCTGATTGCGAAGACTTCACGAGCGTAATACCGCCGCTTCCATTCGAGACCCATTCCACTGGCTCGCCGACAGGCAGCGATGCCTCAGCCACCAATTTTTCGGGAATCTCGACGGTGAGCGTATTTCCAACGCGTACGATTCGGGTTGTCATGGGGCCAGCTCCTATGGAAATCATAACGCGAATTTCATTTGTGATGTCACTTCCCGATTCCCAGCTCAGCGCCGCTAGTGAATCATCTGGGCGTACCACAGCACGGGAGCGGCGATCAGAAGGGCGTCGATGCGGTCGAGAACGCCGCCATGGCCGGGGAGCAGGGAGCCGGAGTCCTTGACGCCGGCCGAGCGCTTGAGGGCGGACTCGGCTAGATCGCCCACCTGGGCAGCCACGTTAACCACCACTGCCAAGCCTAGCCAGTACCACCAGACATCGCCGGAGTAGGAGAGCCGCCAGCCCACATCCCACATCGGCATCTGCATCAGTTGCGCGAGGCCAAGCAGAACGCCGGTGGACAGCAGGCTGCCGCCCATTGAGGCGAAGGTGCCCACCCAGGTCTTGTTGGGGCTGAGCGTGGGGGCCATCTTGCGCCGTCCCCAGGCGCGGCCAGCATAGAGGGCGGCCGTGTCTCCAGCCCAGACCGCGCACAGCAGGAAGGTGACCAGGGAGGGGCCGTTGCCCTCGGGGTTCTCGCGCAGGGCGGGCAGGGCAATCAGGGTGAATCCGATGTAGAGTAGGCAGAAGATGGAGGCCGAGGCGTCGGCCATGAGCTGCTCGGGAGTTCTGAAGAACGTGCAATAGACCAGCAGGCCCAGGCTCAGGATGCCAAGCGTGGCTGCGGTCTGGAGGGGCCACTCGAAGTTGCTGGCAAAAAGCGCCAGAACGGCCAGCATCACCGCGATGCGCGGCGGTGTGGCGCCGGCCTTCTGTGCCAGGCCCAGAAACTCCCATGCCGCCAGCGCAGCCACCCCCGCAACGGCCAGCGTGAAGAGCCATTGCCACCACGGCCCCAGAAAGACCAGAAGCAGGACAATGGGGATCAGGATGAGAGCGGTGACTACACGTTTCATTAGGGATGAGGATACACTGCCGGGGCGGGGTGTGTACCGGCAGACAGGCTAGCAGGCCGCTGATTCCGAGGAAAGAAAGTTCCCCCACATCCAGCTGGTCGACAAGATTCGTCCGCAAGGGGACGTTTAAATCCTCAGGATGGGGTTGTCGTAGAAAGAAAGTACTCAGCTTGCCACGATCTTGATTTGATCTGAGTTTTCTTCCACTTCACCGACACTATCGCTGAGGCCGCCGTAGCGGCGTTCGCGGAGCTGGTAGCCGGCGATGGCCTCGAGCAGATGGATGCCGCGGAAATCAGGCCACAGCCGCTCGGTGACGAAGATCTCGGTGTAGGCGATCTGCCATAACAAATAATTCGACAGGCGCATCTCGCCCGAGGTGCGGATGAGCAGGTCGGGGTCGGGCATGTGGGCGGTGTAGAGATGGCGGTGGATGTCTTCCTCGGTGATGTGCTCCGGACTCTCGTGCTTGGCCTTCATTTCGGCTGCCAGGCCGCGGAAGGCGTCCACCAGCTCCGAGCGTCCGCCGTAGTTGAGGGCCAGAGTGAGGGTGGTTCCGGTGTTGCCTGCCGTGGCCTCCTCGGCCCAGCGCATCTTTTCCTGGACCTCGGCGGGCAGCTCGTGGGTGCGGCCGATGTACTTCATACGCACGTTGTTGTCCATCATGCGTTGCACGTTGGCCTCAAGGTAAGTCTTGAGCAGGCGCATGAGGAAGTTGACCTCGGCGCGGGGGCGGCGGAGGTTATTTTCCAGGGAGAAGGCGTAGAGGGTGAGCCAGGGCAGTCCGATGCGGGAGGCGGTTTCGGTAACCAGTTGCACGCTGTTGGCGCCCTGCTGGTGGCCGAGGAAGCGCTTGAGCGAGCGATGGCCAGCCCAGCGGCCATTGCCGTCCATGATGATGGCGACGTGCTGGGGCAGGCACTCCGGCTTGAGGGTCGCGTAGACAGCGCGCTCCTCGGCGTTCAGCTCATCGATGCGCAACTTGACAGCAGGAAACAAGGAATTAGCCTCAACAAATACATTCGGACTCTCGGGCCGGCACGTGAATTTGCCGGCGCAGCGAGCCTAGGCGTTTCATTCTCGACCGTAGCACAAGCGCCCATGGGCCGCAATTGCCTCTGCGGCCACGGCATAAGGCGCGCATGTGCGCAAGCGCCCGGCGGAGAGCATGGCAGCCATCGGCCACAAGACCCGGAGCAAGATTCTCCCGGCCCCTGGACCCTTTACGCGATGCGCCGGGGGCCCAAGGCCATGTCACGCGCCGAACCCATGACGAGCGACCGGTGCAGCGGATCAAGGCAAGGCAGCAAAGCCGCTATCTCAGCCAGCAAAGGGTCGGCCATGATCAATGCCACTTCCTCGTCGCGAAGGCTGCGGGCATCGCGGACCAGTTTGCGTATATGCACGCCCAGAGCAACTGCCAGCCGTTCCAGTGAGCTGAGGGTGGGAATGGCTTTGCCGTTTTCGATCTTCGAGATGTAGGTGCGCGGCACCTGCATGCGCCCGGCCAGTTGCCGCTGGCTCAGGTGGCGCGCGCGGCGGATTTCCTTCACCTGACCGGCCACACGAAGACCGGCTTCGGTCGCGGGATCTACAGGGGGATTGTCAACCGGGATAGGCCCTGGCCGGACAGGCTCCTCGATATCCAGGGGTCTGTGGCACCTTCTGCAAAGGCCATTGACCGGCCTGAACTGAACTATTTTGCAGTCGGAATACTTGCAATGCACAACTTCGCGTGTCTCCACGCTCGCAAGTGAAGTAGCCATGTGTGGTGAGCGGAGTGCCAGAGCAGGTACCCCGCGGTGCATCGCAGCACCACGTTATGTGATACTTTCCGGGATATGTACCATAACTGTCAAGTGAAAACTTGGATACAAACCCAGGTTACAAGGATCAAAGCAGGAATATGACCCAAGAAACCGGAAGAAGGGCGAACCAAGTTAGTCAACAAGGAGGCTGAGAAAGCAATGAATATCTGCACCGGAAATGATGCAAAAGAAAGCGGTTCCAGCTACGGGCGCGCACAGGCATGGCAACTGCTGACCGAGTGGACCCAGAGCGAAAACCTGCGCAAACACGCGCTGGGGGTCGAAACCTGCGTCACGGCGATGGGCGAGGCGGAGGCCGTCCGGCTAGGGCTGGCCGGGGATGAGCGGAGTGCGTTTATCGAGCTATATACGACGACGGCTCTGCTGCATGACTTCGATTACGAGCGCCATCCCACGGCCGCTGAGCATCCGTATGTTGGAGTCCGCGAGCTGGAGCGGCTCGGTTGGCCCGAAGAGATGCGCACCGCCATCCTGGGCCACGCGCAGTACACCCAAGTGCCGCGCGTGACGCATCTGGCAAAAACCCTCTTTGCCTGCGACGAGCTGTCTGGGTTTTTGACCGCCTGTGCGCTGGTCAAGCCGACCAAAGCGATTGCCGAGGTGGAAGTGCCCAGTGTGCGCAAGAAGATGAAGGACAAGGCATTCGCCCGCGGCGTCAACCGCGAGGATATTCTGCAGGGCGCGGCTGAGCTGGGCGTGGAGCTGGACGCGCATATTGGATTTTGTCTGGAGGCGATGAAGAAGAGGGCCGGAGAGTTGGGGCTGTGAGAGCAGCTTTTAGCTATTAGCTTCTAGCTTTCCGACCGACTGAGAGTGAGAGTGAGTCAGCCGTGCATGAGAATGCTCAGGAAACTGCACAGAAACGATGTTAAAATTGATGCAGGCGGAGCGCATTCAATCGCCTAAGATGCGGAGGTTCCTCATGTTGCAGCCGGACGAAAAGGAAAAGTTGGAACGAGGGTTTGCCGAGGGCGAAGCGAGTCTTTTCCTAGAAGGGCTGACGCCGACGCCATTTGGCCAATCGTTGAAAAAGCGGGTCCTCGACGGCAAAATCTCCATCGAGCAAGCGGAAGCCGAACTCTGCGCTCATTACATTCCTGCGGCCTCCAGAATCGCATGAGTCCGTCCTCTCGCGATCCGTACGTCTATCCGGGCTCGAATGTTCTAATTAACAACGGTGATTTTCGCGACCAAGTCGAGTTGAATCGGTTCGAGGAAGACGCGGTTTTTCTGGCCTTTGCCGCCATGAAACGCCGGCCAATCCAAGGCCCCTTCGACGCCCGCCGCTTGCAAGAGACGCATCGCCGCATCTTCGGACGCGTCTACCCGTGGGCCGGAGAATTCCGCAAAGACATCGGCATGCTGGCGAAAAACCGTTCTGGGTTTGTGGTTGCCTACGGGCCTTCGCAAAATATTCCCGGCGCTGTGGCCGGCGCCTTCGCGGCTTTGAAGGCCGAAAACGATTTGAAAGGCCTGGATGCCGATGCAATGGCAAAACGGCTGGCCTATTACTACGGCGAACTCGATGCCATCCACGCTTTCCGCGACGGGAACTCAAGAACCCTGCGCGCGTTCACGTCGGACCTAGCGGAGACGGCGGCCCATCGGCTGGATTGGGCTCTGGCGGCGCAGAGGGCGGGTGATCGCGAGCGGCTTTACCATGCGCGCGACCTGGCTGTGATGCGCGGCGATCTCTCCGAGCTGGCCGCGATCATCCGGGCCGCTCTGGGCGATTGACGCGGCGCCCCATCCACACAGGGAATGCGGAAAATAAAATGTGATCCAAATCATCTGCCAGGCGAGACAATTCTGCGTTACGATAAGCTTTTCAGCGCATAGACAAGGCTTGTGGTCCGGCGCTGAAGGAGGTTTTCATGGCCCGCTACGCGCATATCCTGGATCAATTTGCCAACGGGGTGAAGACCATCACGCTGAACCGGCCGGAGAAGCGCAACGCGCTTAATCCGGAGCTGATTGAGGAGCTGCTCGCGGCACTCGAGGAGGCGGCAAGCAGCGATTGCAGCGCCGTGATCCTGACCGGGGCCGGTCAGGCTTTCTGCGCCGGCCTGGATGTTGAGTACCTGGTTGCCTCACAATCCCAAACGCCGGCGCAGCACCGTCGCGACGCGCAGAACATGGCTAGTGTGTTGCGCATGCTGTATCACTTTCCCAAGCCGGTAATTGCCGCAGTAAACGGTCCGGCCATCGGCAGCGGCATGAGTCTGGCCACCATTCCCGCCTTCACCCTAGCCACTCCCTGGGCCCGGTTTGCGTTGAACGAGGTGCGGATGGGTTTTGTGCCGACGGTCGCGGTTTCGTTTCTGCTGCGCCAGGTGGGCGAAAAACGCACCCGCGAACTGCTGTTGACGGGCAGAACGCTGAAGGCGCAGGAAGCGATGCAAATGGGGCTGGTGACCGAGGTTGTGGCCGCCGAGGAGCTGATGCAAACCGCCCATTCGCTGGCCAAGACGCTGCGGCTCAACAGCCCTCAGGCCATGCAGGCGCTTAAGCAACTCCTTGCCACGCACTCTCGCCGCCAAATGGACGAGGAGATCGAGGAGGCGATCGAGGTAAACGTGCAGCAGGCCACAACGGCAGATTTCAAGGAAGGCATCAAGGCATTCCTTGAGCAACGCCGGGCGGAGTGGCCGAGCTTGAAAGGCAAAGCGTAGCGCGGCAAAGGCGTACGACTAAGAAATAATTTTGTGCATCATAGCAATAATGCTATAGAATTGGATTGCGGGGAACAGGATGGTTCAATCGTCGAGAGCCGGCATTTCCTGGGAGGGCGACTCGCTTGAAGTTCTCAAATCATGGCCGCATGAGATGCAGCGCGCATTCGGGGCATCTCTGTTGAGGTTGCAAGACGGACAGCGCCCGGCTTTAGCGGCGCGGCCCATGAAATCTATCGGGCTGGGAGTCTTCGAGTTGAAGGCCGCGGATGAGGCTGCATGGTATCGCATGATTTATATGGCGCGCATCAATGACACGATCTACGTGCTGGATTCCTTTACCAAGAAGAGCCGGAAGACGGAAAAGAACGATCTGAATCGAGCCCGGGCGCGGCTGGCTCAAGTCAAACGGCGCCTGCAAGAGGAGAGAATCAATGCCAAGCACACAAACAACCAATAAGCCCAGCCATATTACGACTGGGAATGTGCTGGAAGACCTGGGTTTCACCGCGCAGGAAATTCGGGAGATGGAGATCAAACACGATCTCTGGGTTCCTATTCGGGCCGAGATCGAGGCGCAGAAGCTGACGCAGACTCAGCTTGCCAAGGCATTACAGATTCATCAGCCCGACGCCAGCCTGCTGCTGCGCGGACAGATTGAGCGCTTCAGCATCATCAGGCTCCTGCAATTTGCCGGCCGCTTACGGCTTGCGGTTACCTTCAGCGTAGCTCCCATGGCTGAAGCGCCGAAGGCCCGAAGATCAGCGAGAATCCCTATGCGCAAAACGGCACGTCGCAGGGCAACAAAGACGCTGGCTGAACTGAAAGGGATGCGAAGCGTAGCCTTGGGCTGAAGTCTGCGACTTTTCAAAATACCCGGGTTCGATCAAGTGGATGCTTTCATCACCGCGGCCAGGCGGTTTTCCAGGATGAGCGAAGAGTCGAAGTTCTCCACTTGCAGAGACCATTCCGAGGCCCGTTCCAGAGCAAGTTTCGGAATCAGCCCGATGATTTCGCCGGAAACCGGAACCACGCCGTAGCGCTCCGCCTCGCGTTTCACACATTCAAAGACGCGCTGCACCGGCGTTTGCTCAAAGTCGGTCAGGTTCATGGAAACCTGGGCCATGCCGCGCACCAGGAATCCCGCCGCCTTGACGCAACGCAGTCCGCCCGAGGAATAGCGCACGGCTTTGGCGATCTTCCTGGCGATCTCGACATCAGGCGTGTTCAGAAAAATGTTGTAGGCAATCAAAAACTTGCGCGCGCCCACTGCCGTGGCGCCGGCCGTCGGATGCGCGCGCGACTCGCCGAAGTCTGGCTTGCGCGCCGGGTTTGTGGCGATCTCGTCGCGCATTCCCTCGAACTGGCCGCGGCGAATATTTTCCAGATTCTGACGTTCGGGCGTCGTCGCGGCGGCTTCATAAAGATAGACCGGAATCTGAAAACGCTTCCAGATTTCAGCTCCCACGCGCCAAGCCATGGCCACGCAATCTTCCATCGTCACGCCGTCAATGGGGATGAACGGAACGACGTCGGCCGCTCCCATGCGCGGATGCACGCCTTTGTGGCGGGTGAGGTCGATCAACTCGGCGGCCTTGCCCACGCCGCGAATCGCGGCTTCCTCGATGGCTTCCCGCTCACCTGCCAGCGTGAGGACGCAGCGGTTGTGGTCGGAATCCATCTCCCGGTCGAGGAGGTAAACGCCGGGAAGCTGCATGGCTTCGATAATGGCATCGACCTTGGCGGGATCGCGGCCTTCGGAAAAATTGGGAACGCATTCGACCAGTGTGCTAGGCACGATAAGAAGAATACCGAGCTGCGGTTCTATCCGGCAACTGGCTACCGAGGGCGGCGCTCTTTCGGGCAATCATCCGCATGAAGATCAGCCATAAGATTATCGATGCTGCCAACAGTAGTCAGTTCTCCCCGTCGCGCGGCCTTCATGGCTTCCACGGTCTCAGCGTTGGGCATCAGAGGCTCGAATGGAAGAGCACGCTCGGACACCGTTCTCATCAGTATCATGCAATCAATTATAGACAACAATTTAAACCGTGGCGGAGGCGTTCATTCTAAGCACGGCCGCTACCTCACGCAAGCGCCGGTCGCGAGTCATATCTTCATGCTGCGAGAGCGGCGGCCAATGCGAATTGCGCCCGCCTAGAACTTCCGTTCCGGAGCGACGACACAGTCGAATTCAAAGCTAGCGTTACCCTTGGATACAGTCAGTAATCCGGTGATTCTGTTGAGGTTATAATCGTATATTCTATAATCCGCAAGATGTGGGGCGGATTCAAGGTCGAAGTGCAACAGTGCAACATCAAGACTGGCCATGAGATGGCACAAGAAAGCCATGGAAAAGATGGAAAAAAAAGGACGTTTCCCACTTTCCCACGGCACGACTACGGCTATCTATATGGATTAATTCAAAACAGTTGTTGCACTTGGAATTTGAGCGCAGCTGGATTCGGTATACGGCCGGACCACTTGATATTGGTATTCGTGAAGCTGGCATCTGAAGCCGGGTTGTCACCGGCGAATGCGGTTCTGGAGGCCTCATCAAAGGTGATCCAGAGCACCATGTTCTGATTATTACTATTATGACCATTACCATTGCACGTGAGGATAACCGGCTGTGCAAACGCGTGAGCGGCGACGAGAACGATCACTGCCAGAACCATCCTTTGAGCAAAACTTTGCAATTTCATCGGAAGTCTCCTTGTGGTGATTTTTTCAGAAGTGCTATCTGTATCCGCCTAGAACTTCTTTTCAGCAGCGACGACGCAGTTGAAATTAAACGATCCTCCGGTAGAAAAATTTATAAACAGTACTCCAGAGATTCTATCGAGGTTAAAAACAACCGGATCATTCTTAGTGTAAAAGCCTGACCACTTGATATTGGTTGCAGTGAAGCTGGCCCGAGAAGCCGGATCGTCACCGAAGAATGCGGTCCCGAGGTTCTCATCAAAGGTGATCCGGGCCACCCAATCCTTGTTAAAATCACTCCCACCAGTGCATATGAGGTTAACGGGCGCTGCAAACGCGTGAGCGGCGACGAGAACGATCACTGCCAGAACCATCCTTTGAGCAAAACTTTGCAATTTCATCGGAAGTCTCCATCTAGAAAATTTTACAGTTTTTACCACTACCCCAGCGGGTTCTTCGTCCTCAACTCAGCCACAATCTCGGCTGCCGCCTCACGCGCCTGGCCTGCTTGGTCGGTCGGGAAGCTGATGGCGCCTACGCGGGCATGGCCGCCGCCGCCGTAGCGCTCGCAGATGGCGGCCAGGTTTGTCATCTTCGCCGGGGCGGCTTTTGTCCATGGATTGGAGCCGACCGAGACCTTTGTGCGGAAGTTGGAGCTGGACAGGCCGATGGAGTAGGTAGCCTGGGGATAAAGAAAGTAGGGGATGAACTTGTTATAGCCCTCTTGCGGCTGGTCGGTGATGTCGAAGAAGATGGTGCCGTCGCGCTCCTCTGCACGCTCTCGAATCAGCTGAATGGCCTGCTGATGGCGCTCCAGCAGCGGTGGCAGCAGGGGGGCCACAAAGGGCTGGCTTAGGACCTCGGCCAGGGGCATCTCGGTGAGCAGTGGAATAAGGCGCGGGACGAAAGCATCGTCCTGGGAGGATTCGATGATGAGGGTGAGCTTCATGGCTGGCGCGGCCATCTCGACGGCCGACTCGGCGCTCTCGTATTTGGCGCCGTCTACGATGTCGGCCCAGCGAATCAGCTCGGCGACCGGCACGGTGTCGAAGCCGAAACGGGTGGAGGCGATGTGCGCCAGAAAGCTGGTGCAGGAGGTGTAGTCGGGGTCGAAAAACTTGCGACCGCCGCAGGCAGGGTCCTGCTTGCAGGCCAGAAAATTCTCCTGGTCCTCAGGGGTGAGAAAGGCCGAGAGGTGGTGGTCAAACCACCAGGTAATGCGGGGCGAGGCGGAGTACTTGAAATCGACGATGGCGTTTTCGTCGCCGGTAAAATCTTTCTCGTCGAACAGTGCGCCGGCGCGATGGACCAGGCCATGGTACTCATAGCTCGCCGCAGGGGCGATGCATTCGCGATGGAAGCGCGTAAAGAGCGAGGCTGAGCAAGCTCCGTCGAAGCATTTGTCGTGATAGAAGACGCGAACCCGCAAGATCTGAACCCCCTCCGTGCGTAGAAAAACTGAATTGCCGGAACTGTCTAGCATCAAGGCAGCGGGCGATTGTGTCAAGCCGTGGAGTGTAATTTATATCGAGGCTCGTTTCGTTCCACGGTCATTTCTGCCGTGGAACTGCCCCATCGGGAATGCATAGAGTATCTTGTCATCAGGACAATTCAGCACAGAAATCTGTATTTCAAGGAGGCTCGATGGAGCCGGAGATTCAGCCCTCACAGCCGGAAGCGCTGCTTGCCGGAAAAGACGCGGCGGCAGCCCAAGCGCCTGAAACCGTTGCCCTTACTCTGGGAGAGCGGATCTTTGACTGGTTGAACTGGACCTTTATCGGCAGCCAGGGCCTGCGCACAGGCTGGTCGGCGGCGATCTTTGTCATCCTGACCCTGATCTTCATGGTCTCTGTGGGATCAGTTGCCTCGGCGATCTCCACGCATATTCCTCACGCAAAAACGAGCGATTATACGCCCACTGTCGCGCTCATTGGCGAGGTGATTCAGTTTCTGGCATTGCTGGGAGCGGGCGCGGTGATGGCGTTCATCGAGCGCCGCCGCATCCTCGACTACTACCTGACCGGACCGCGGCGCATTCCCCACTTTCTCGGCGGTCTGGTAGCGGGATTCCTGGCGCTCTCGGCGCTGGTGGGAGCCTTGAATTGGGGCGGCTGGCTGCACTTTGGGCCGGTCGCGCTCACCGGCACGGCAATCTTCAAGTTTGCCGCGATTTGGGGCGTAGTCTTTCTCCTCACCGGATTCTTTGAGGAGGGCGTCTTCCGCGGCTACCTGCAATTCACGCTGACCCGCGGCATCAACTTCTGGTGGGCGCTGGGAACCATCGGCCTGATCTGCCTTCTGCTGGCGTTGTTGATCAAGGGCAACGGTGTCTGGGGCGTCTATGCCGTCGCCCTGCTGGGGATTTTTCCTTGCTTGATGCTGCACATTCGCAAAACCCCACGGAGTGGGTTCTGGCAGGCGGCCTGGGTTACCTCGACGCTCTTTGGTTCCATCCACACCGGCAACGGCGGCGAAAACTGGATTGGCATCTTTGCCGCTGCGCTGATCGGCTTTGTCTTCTGCGTCAGCGTGCGGGTGACCGGCACGGCGTGGTGGGCCATTGGCTGCCACGCCGCATGGGATTGGGCGGAGACCTT